>Ga0302184_10001586_pt1 | contig 14627 bp, 12 predicted proteins | sample I_Palsa_N3_3_FD_200233 | JGI IMG/M metagenome (GOLD analysis project Ga0302184, IMG submission 200233) | Peat permafrost microbial communities from Stordalen Mire near Abisko, Sweden - I_Palsa_N3_3 | ecosystem: Environmental > Terrestrial > Soil > Palsa > Peat permafrost | place: Sweden...
TCGCAGTGGGCTCGCCGCCACTCACCGGGACGAGCTCGAGCAGCGCATGGGCCGATCCCGGCCTGCCCAAGACGATCAGATTATCGGCGTCGTACCAGCTCAGAGCAGCTGGGTCGGAAATCCCGGCGCCAATGGGCGCGAGCTGGCCGATGGATGCCGTGTCGGCCCCCAGCGTGACCGCCCCGATCTCCAGCTGCGCGCCGGTGTCGCCGCGGACGATCATCGCGATGCGGATCCCGTCGGGCGCGATGCTCAGCGCAGTGACCCGGTCGCCCGTGCGAAGCTGCCCGACGTCGACCGCCACGGGCGCCTCGCCAGGCCGGTGCAGCCATACCCCGTTCCCGGCGGCAACCCAGAGGTCGCCGCGGGCGTCCCAGCTCAGCGAGGTGATCCTGCCGCCCGGCCGCCAGGACCGGAGCGTCGCAGCCTTGGCCAGCGGGCCAAAATGGACGACCCGGCCATCGGGAGAGATGCCGGCCAGCAAGCGGCGGCCGGTGGTCGGGGACACGGCGATCGAGGTCATCGGGACGAGCCCGGTGCCTGCCTGTCCGAGGACCGCCTTCGGCGGTGCGGCGGCCTGCGACGGCGGCAGTTCCTGGACCGCGCCGACCTTGCCGATGAAGTACAAGCCGCCGTCCCGCACCGGCTCGGGCACCATGCCCGAGTACCTGCTCAGCAGCTCGACGCCGCCGACCGCGCCGGGTAGCGCCTGCGGGCGGCCATCGACCTCAAGCTTGACCCATTTGATGGCCTGACGTCCGTAGGACGGGCTGGTCAGCGTCCAGACGAGCTGGGCGTCGATGCTGGTCAGCGCCGTCGTCCCAGCCCTTGCGACCGTGCCGCCAAGATTCACGATAGCGCCCGGGCCCTCGATTTTGACCTGTCCGAGCACCGTGGTGCCCCGCGGAAAGCTCGTGTGGGTCACGCCGAGCAGGTAGCCAAGCGGCGGCCGCCGCAATGCGTTCACCAGGTCCGTCGCAAGGTCGGTCGCCGTTGCCTGGAGCGGCACGAACACAGGGTCGGGCACGAGCGTCCGGCCGTCCGAGGCGAAGAAATACAGGTTCCGCGGCTGATAGACGCGCAGAAAGTCGGACTTGCTCAGCAGCAGCCGCTTGGGCGGGTTGACGATCCGCCACTGACCGTGGATCTTCATCAGCCTGAGCGGGAAGCTGATGGCCTGCTTGCCCGACGCCAGGGGGATCTGGTACTGGCCGCTAGCGGTCAGCGTGGCCAGCTCCTGGCCGCTGACCACGACGCCGTCCGCCTGGTCGCCCGACTGCCCGATCAGGTGCTGGGGGCGGGCCGCCGCGGGAGTGAAACTCGGCTGGGAGACCACCGTGACCGCCCAGCCTGGTTTCCAGGTCCGGGCCTGAGCGGGAGTCAGGTACTCGCGGGCAATCGCGTTGCGGCCGGCGAAGCTGGCGTTTGCCGCCAGGAAACCAGACACGATCTGCACCGGCGTCCAGCCCTTGCCAGGCGGCGCGGGAATCAGCTGGGGGAAGTCCTCGCCCTGGGCCGCCTGGTTCTGCGGCTGGCTGAGCGACCTGACCGTCCCGCTGGACGGAATGGTGGCGCACCCGGCAGCCGCGACTGCGGACGCGCAGGCAGTGAGGGCAAGCGGCGCCAGCCGTCGCCTGAGGTACCGGGACGCAGCCTCCGGCGGCCTACTCACCGGCCACCGCCGCCGCGGGACCCGCCGCCGCCGCGGGACCCGCCGCCGCCGCAGGACCGGCCGCCGCCGCAGGACCGGCCGCCGCCGCGGGACCCGCCAGCTCGGCGGGACCGGCCAGCTCGGCCTCGTCGGGGGCAAGCGGCAGTGGTGATCCGGCGAACTCGGAACCAGTGACCCGCGGCAGGGTCAGCCGGAACACTGAACCCCTGCCCCGCTCCCCCCACGCCTCCAGCCAGCCACCGTGCAGCCGGGCGTCTTCGAGCGCGATCGACAGGCCAAGGCCGGTGCCGCCGGTGGTCCTGGCGCGGGCGGGATCCGCCCGCCAGAACCGGTCGAACACGAGGTTCTCCTGGCCGGGAGCGAGTCCTACGCCGTAGTCCCTGACCGCGACGGCCACCGCGTCCCTGTCGGCTGCCACGGTGACGACCGTATTCCTGTTCTCGCCGTGCTCCACCGCGTTGACCAGGAGATTCCGCAGGATGCGCTCGACCCGGCGCCGGTCGGCCTCCGCCAGGCACGGTCCGGCCGGGAGCCGGAACTCAATCTTGGCACCCCGGCGCTCGGCCAGCTGCTGCGCCACGTCCGCCGCGTTCCTGACGAGGTCGCAGATGTCGACGGGCTCCGGGTCAAGGGTCGCGGCGTTGGCGTCGTACCTGCTGATCTCCAGCAGGTCGGCGAGCAGCGACTCAAACCGCTCCAGCTGGCTCTGCAGCAGCTCGGCAGACCGGCCGGAGGCCGCGTCCAACTGCTGCCTGGAGGCGAACAGCACGTCGGCGGCGATCCTGATGGTGGTCAGCGGGGTCCGCAGCTCGTGCGACACGTCCGAGACGAACTGCCGCTGCACGTGCGACAGGTCCTGAAGTTCCTGCATCTTGTCCTGCAGGCTGGCCGCCATGTCGTTGAAGGAGGTCGCCAGCGCTGCAAGGTCGTCGGTCCCGCGCACGGGCATCCGCTCGGCCAGGTTGCCGGTGGACAGGCGCCGGGCGCCGTGGGCGGCTTGGCGGACCGGGACGACCACCCAGCGGGTGACGAGCGAGGCGATCGCGGCCAGCAGGAGTACCAGCGCGAGGCCGTCGACGATGATGGTCCGCTGCACGAGCGCCAGGGTCTGCTGCTCCTGGGTGAGCGGGAACAGGTAGTACAGCTGGTAGTTCCTGCCCACCGGGACGCCGATGGCGAGCCCGGGAATGGCCGGGCCGCCGCCAGCGAGGGCCAGGCTCGTCGGCTCGGAGGCTGCCCGGCTGTCCCCGCGCTGCTGCTCCTGCTGGACCAGGGCGATCAGGGCGGGCGGGATGCCCGACCGCCGGTAGGGGCCCTCGTACCAGCCGAGCACATCCGCGCCGCTCCCCCGGAGCGCGTTGATCATGACGGCCGCCCCGGTGCCACCGGAGTTCCTCTCCTGGGGCAGCTGGGTCACCATGTCGTACATCAGCGGTTCCGCGTTGCTGGAGGCGGGAGGGACCGTCTTCACGCCGGGCAGGCTCTCGGCCACGCTCAGGCCGCTGGCCGCCAGCGTTGCCGCCGCCTTCTGCTCGTTCTGCAGCAGCCCGCCGACGATCTGCTGCAGCAGGAAGAAGCCGAGCAGCGTGATCACGGCAGCGGAGAAGATCAGCGTGGTGCCGACCACCCGCAGCTGCAGCGACCGGCGCCACCGCGTGCGCACCCCGGCCAGCGCTGCGCTGCAGCGGGCCAGCGCGGCGGCCAGCAGCGCCACGGCCGCCACGGCCGCGCGCCGGACGGCGCCGGACGCGCGGCGCGGAAGGCGGGGCGGCTGCCTGATCACGCCGGCGGCGGCCGGGGCCTGGCCGGCGCCAACGGCACCGGGGCGCGTACCGCTCGCCGCGCTGTCAGGAGTCGCTGTCCCCTTCATGGCCCTTCTTCGCTGGAAGGAGCGGAACCAGGCCCGCCGCGGCGCGCTGGCCCGGCGGCCGGCTCAGCCCGATCCCGCCTTGTACCCGACGCCGCGGACCGTCACGACGATCTCGGGGCGCTCGGGATCCTTCTCGATCTTGGCGCGGAGTCGCTGGACGTGCACGTTGACCAGGCGGGTGTCGGCCGCGTGCCGGTATCCCCACACCTGCTCAAGCAGCACCTCGCGGGTGAACACCTGGCGCGGCTTGCGAGCCAGCGCCACCAGCAGGTCGAACTCCAGCGGCGTGAGGTTGAGCGGCTCGCCGCTCCGCCGCACCGCGTGGCCGGCCACGTCGATGCTGACCTCGCCGATCTCCAGCATCTCTGGTGCCGGGTCGTCGGTCCTGCGCAGCCTGGCGCGGACCCGCGCGATCAGCACCTTGGACTGGAACGGCTTGACGATGTAGTCGTCAGCGCCCGATTCCAGGCCGAGTACCACGTCGACCGTGTCGCTCTTGGCGGTCAGCATGACGATCGGGACCCCGGACTCGGCCCGGATCTGGCGGCAGACGTCGATCCCGTCCATGCCGGGCAGCATCAGGTCGAGCAGCACCAGATCGGGCCGGGTGTCATGGAAGGCGTCCATGGCCCGGTCCCCGTCGAAGACGAACGTCGGGTCGAACCCCTCACCACGGAGCACGATCCCCAGCATTTCGGCGAGAGCAGCGTCGTCGTCGACGACCAGCACGCGACCTTTCATAAGCCTCATCGTTCCACGTAAACGTCGGAAGGGTGGATTTCGCAGGCGGTAGGTCCTGCACCCAGGACACGCAGGGTACCCGCAGTGACCGGCGTGGCGACCCCGCGTTCCGTCACGACGGCGGTCACCAGGCCAGGCGGCGTGACGTCGAAGGCGGGGTTGTACGCGCTGGTCCCGCTGGGCGCGGCCGGCCTGCCGTTGATCCAGGTGACCTCCCCGGCGGGCCGGTGCTCCACCACGATGGCGGCGCCGTCGGGCGTACCGGGATCGATGGTGGACGTGGGCGCCACGACCACGAAGGGCACCCGGTGGTAGCTGGCCAGCACGGCAAGGCCGTAGGTGCCCACCTTGTTCGCGACGCTGCCGTCGGCGGCGATCCGGTCAGCGCCGGTGAGCACCACGTCTACCTGGCCGCCGGCCAGCAGCGACGCCGCGGCGGCGTCGGCAAGCACCGCGTGCGGGATGCCCGCGCGCCGCGCCTCGTAAGCCGTCAGCCTCGCCCCCTGCAGCAGCGGCCTGGTCTCGTCCACCCAGAGCATGGCCAGCCTGCCCGCGCGGTGCGCGGCGAGGACCACGGCGAACGCCGTCCCCTCGCCCGCCGAGACCAGGGCGCCGGTGTTGCAATGGGTGAGGATCCGGGCGTCCGGCGGGATCAGGCCGAGTCCGTGCGCAGCCATCGCGGCGCTAGCCGCGGCATCCTCCGCGGCAATTAGCCTGGCCTCGGCCAGGGCTTCGCGGGCGGCGATCCGTTCAAAATCTATGACTCCGGCCTGCGCAGCCCGCTGGTACGCCGCCAGCGCGCGGCCCGCTCCCCAGCCCAGGTTGACCGCGGTCGGCCTGGCCTGCCCGATCACCGCGGCGGCGCGGGTCACGTCGTCCCCGCGGAACGCGGCCAGCGCCACGCCGAACGCGCCGGCCACGCCAAGCAGCGGCGCTCCCCGGACCACCAGACGGCGGATGGCGTCGACCAGCGCCGGCACGTCGGTGCAGGTGACCACCGCCTGCTGGGCCGGAAGCCTGGTCTGGTCGAGCAACTCGATGGCCGGACCGTCCGGCGGGTCCAGCCATCGCAGCGCGGGAACGTCCACACGAGAAGTGTGCAGCGCAACGGCGCTGCGCGCGAGCCCCAGCCGGCCTGGCGACGACGACGGGAGTTAGCACGGAAGTAACGGGCTTTTCTGGCAACCCATTATTTCCGCGCTGATGGAACGAGCGGTGTCACCGGGCCGGGACGAGGGCGCGGACACCGATAGCCTTGGCCGCAGATAGCGGACGGAGCGGACGGGGGCAGGGGGCTGGCGTGGCGGAGGTGGTGACCCGGGAGGCAGTGGTCGTCGACGTCCCGGGCGCCAGGTTCCCTGGCCGCCTGCCATGAGCGCGGCGACCGGGCAGCGGCGCCGCCACGTCGGCCCGCGTGCCGCCGTGGCGGCGCTGGCCGCCGGGGCCATCACCGCGGGCGTCGTGATCGGCCGTCACACGCTGGCCGAGTCCCTGCGGCGGCTGGGCGGCCTCGACTGGAGCTGGTTCCTTGCCGCCATCGCCTGCGAGTGCGTCTCGCTGACCGCCTTTGGGCTGAGCCGTCGCCGGCTGCTGCGGGCCGACGGCAACGAGGCCGGCTTCGGCTCGGTCATGGCGATCACCTACGCGAGCAACGCGCTGTCGATGACGGTCCCGTTCGCCGGGGCTCAGCTGGCCGTCGTCTTCTCCTACCAGCAGTTCCGGCGGCGCGGTCTCGGCCAGGCGGTCACCAGCTGGGCGCTGGCCGTCTCGGCGATCTTGTCCACGTCGGCCCTCGCGGTCGTCCTGGTGGCCGGGTCCCTGCTCGGCGGCGCCTCGGTGGCGACCGCCATCGGGCTGGCCGGCGCGGCCCTGCTGCTGGTGCCGGCCGTGGCCGTGCTGCTCGCGCTGCGCGACCAGCGGGTGCGCCGGCTGCTGAGCGTGGCGCTGGCCCGGCTGATCACCGTGGGCAGGCGCCTGCTGCGCCGCCCGCCGGGCAAGGCGGACGCCGTCGAGGAGTTCCTTGACCGGGTGGCCAGCATCAGGATGTCGTGGCCGCGCTACGCGGAGGTGTTCGGGCTTGCGCTGCTGAACTGGGTCGGCGACTGCGCCTGCCTGGCCTGCGCCATCCACGCGGCCGGCCAGCCGGTGCCCTGGGACGGCCTGCTGCTGGCCTACGCCGCGGGCGCGGCGGCGGGCAGCACGGGGCTCACCCCGGGCGGCTTCGGGCTGGTCGAGGCGACCCTGACGGCGGCGCTGGTGGCGGTGGGGATGAACAGCTCGGGCGCACTGACCTCGGTGCTCGCCTACCGGCTCGTCAACTTCTGGATGATCCTGGTCGGCGGCTGGATCACGATGGTCGTGCTGACCCGGTTCAGGAGCCGAACCGCCACGAGTCCAGGTAGTCCAGCTGCGCCGGGGTGAGCGCGTCGATCTGGGTGCCGAGCGAGGCCAGCATCAGGCTGGCGATCTGCGCGTCGATGGCGGCCGGGACGTCGTGCACGCCCGGCGCCAGCCCGGCGGCCTCACGCGCGAGCCAGCCGAGGACGAGCGCCTGGGCCGCGAAGGAAAGGTCCATCACGGCGGCCGGGTGGCCTTCCGCGGCGACCAGGTTCACGATCCGCCCCTCGGCCAGCAGGACCAGCCGCCTGCCGTCGGCGAGCACGTACTCGTCGGCGTGCGGGCGCACCTCGGGATGCACCTCGACGGCCAGGTCAGCGAGGCCGCGCACGTCGATCTCCACGTCGAAGTGGCCGGCGTTGGCCAGGATCGCGCCGTCCCGCATGACCGCCAGGTGCTCGGCGGCGATCACGTCGCGGGAGCCGGTAGCGGTGATGAACACCTGGCCGGCCCGCGCCGCCGCGGCCATCGGCAGCACGCCGAAGCCCTGCAGGACCGCGTCGAGCGCGCGGACCGGATCGACCTCGGTGACGATCACCCGGGCGCCCAGGCCGCGCGCCCGCTCGGCGATCCCGGTGCCCGCCGAGCCGAACCCGGCGACCACCACCACCTTCCCGGCCAGCAGCGTGTTGGTGGCGCGGATGACGCCGTCGATCGCCGACTGCCCGGTGCCGTAGCGGTTGTCCAGCATGCGCCGGGTCTCCGCGGCGTTCGCGGCCACCATCGGGAAGGCCAGGGTGCCGGCGGCGGCCATCCGGCGGAGCCTGGCCACCCCTGTGGTGGTGGACTCGCAGCCGCCGAGCACCCCGGCGAGCAGTTCCGGCCGCTCGGCGTGCAGGGTGTTCACCAGGTCGCACCCGTCGTCGATGACCAGCGCGGGCGCGGAGTCAAGCGCGGCGTGGATGTGCTCGTAGTACGTCTTCCTGTCGGCCCCTGACCGCGCCGACACCGTGACGCCCGGGCACCCGGCCAGCGCCGCGGCGACGTCGTCCTGGGTGGACAGCGGGTTGGACGCGGCCAGGTGGACGCGTGCCCCGCCGGCCCGCAGCACGTTCACCAGGCCAGCCGTCTCGGCCGTGACCTGCAGGCAGGCGGCGACGGCCAGGCCGGCGAACGGCCGCTCGGCCTCGAAGCTGGCCGTGATCAGCCCGAGCGCCGGCATGGCCCGCTGCGCCCAGCCGATCCTGGCCCGCCCGGTGGCGGCCAGTCCCGGGTCCGCGACGTCGGAGCGCGTCACGGTCGTCGGCCGGCCGGTCAGTAGCGGTACTGGTCGGGCTTGTACGGCCCGTCCACGGGCACGCCGATGTAGTCGGCCTGCTCCTTGGTCAGCCGGGTCAGCCGCACGCCCAGCGCGTCCAGGTGCAGCCTGGCGACCTTCTCGTCCAGGTACTTGGGCAGCACGTGCACGCCCATCGGGTAGTGCTCCGTCCTGGTGAACAGCTCGACCTGGGCGATCACCTGGTTGGTGAAGCTGTTGGACATGACGAAGCTCGGGTGGCCGGTGGCGTTGCCGAGGTTGAGCAGGCGGCCCTCGGACAGCACGATGACCGAGTGCCCGTCCTCGAAGACCCACTCGTCCACCTGCGGCTTGATCGAGATCTTCCTGACCCCGGGGAACGCCGCGAGGCCGGCCATGTCGATCTCGTTGTCGAAGTGCCCGATGTTGCCGACGATCGCCTGGTGCTTCATCTGGCTCATCTGGGCGGCGGTGATGATGTGGAAGTTGCCCGTCGCGCTGACGAAGATGTCGGCGCTGGCCAGTACGTCCTCCAGGGTGGCCACCTGGAAGCCGTCCATGGCCGCCTGCAGCGCGCAGATCGGGTCGATCTCGGTGACGATCACCCGGGCGCCCTGGCCGCGCAGCGACTCGGCGCAGCCCTTGCCCACGTCGCCGTAGCCGCAGACGACCGCCACCTTGCCGCCGATGAGGACGTCGGTCGCCCGGTTGATCCCGTCGACCAGCGAGTGCCTGCAGCCGTACTTGTTGTCGAACTTGGACTTGGTCACCGAGTCGTTAACGTTGATCGCCGGGAACATCAGCGTGCCCGCGCCGGCCATCTCGTATAGCCGGTGCACTCCGGTGGTGGTCTCCTCGGTGACCCCCCTGACCTGCCCGGCGACCGCCGTCCACTTGCCGGGGCTGGCGGCAAGGGAGCGACGGAGCAGGTCGAGCACGACCCGCCATTCCTCGGGGTCGTCGTCCGCCGCCGACGGGACGCCCCCGGCGCGCTCGTACTCGGCGCCCTTGTGCACGAGCATCGTGGCGTCCCCGCCGTCGTCCAGCAGCATGTTCGGCCCGGCCCCGTCCGGCCAGCTGAGCGCCTGCTCGGCGGCCCACCAGTAGTCCTGGAGGGTCTCGCCCTTCCAGGCGAACACGGGGATCCCCTTCGGGTCCTCCGGCGTGCCGTCCGGGCCGACCGCCACCGCCGCCGCCGCGTGGTCCTGGGTGGAGAAGATGTTGCAGCTCGCCCACCGCACCCGGGCGCCGATCGCGGTGAGCGTCTCGATCAGCACCGCCGTCTGCACGGTCATGTGCAGCGAGCCGGTGATCCGCGCGCCGCGCAGCGGCTGGGCACGCGCGTACTCCTGCCGCACGGCCATCAGGCCCGGCATCTCGTGCTCGGCGAGCCTGATCTCCTTGCGCCCGAACTCGGCGAGTGACAGGTCGGCGACCTTGAACGGCAGGGCGCGAGCGGGCATGCGCAACTCCTCAGCGGTGGATTCCGTGGTCCGACGCATCGACCGTACGAGACGCGGGCGGGTGTCCGCACGCTATCGCGGTCATTCCTGACACGAAAATGTTAGATTCGCTGTCATGCGCATCACGGAGGCGGCACGGCGCCTCGGTACCTCGGCCCGGATGCTCCGTTACCGGGAGTCCCTGGGGCTGCTTCCGCTACTGCGCCAGCCGGCCGGCCGCGCTCGCCCGCAGTCCGCGCACCGGCAGTTCACCGATCGCGACCTGGACGCCGTCGCGCTCGGTCTGGCGATCGAGCGGCGCTACGACATCAGCCCCGCGGCCCTCGCGTTCGGCCTGAAGGTCATGTCCGACCCGGCCGCACGGTCCCAGGTAGCCGAGCTCGGCAGGCGGACCGGGCGGATCGGCGGCCCGGTCACCCGGGCGCTGGATTTCGAGCAGCAGCGAGCACTCCGGCTGCTCGGCCTGACCCCGGGCGGCCCGGCCCCGGCAGGCAGCGGCGGCCCGGCTCACTCGTCGGGGTCGCGCAGCACCGTGACCGCGGGGTCGCTGTCGTCCGCGTCGGCCGCCCGGTACAGGTCGGGCTCGAGGTAGATCACCTGAGCGATCGGCACCGCCGCCCTGACCCGGGCCTCGGCCGCGTCGATCCCGCGGGCGATGCGGTCCCCGGTCTCGTCGCCGCGGATCGCCACCTTGGCCGCCACCAGCAGCGCGTCCGGCCCCAGGTGCACCGTCCGCAGGTGAATCACCCGCCGCACCTCCGGGCCGTCCTCCAGCGCGGTCACGATCGCGTGCACGACCTCGGCGCTGGCCGACTCGCCGAGCAGCAGGCTCTTCATCTCGACCGCCAGGATGACGGCCACCACGCCGAGCAGGCAGCCGATCGCCAGCGATCCGGCGCCGTCCCACTGGCCCCGGCCGGTGACAGCGCTCAGCGCCACGCCGGCCAGCGCGAACCCCAGCCCGGCCAGCGCCGCCATGTCCTCCAGCAGCACGGCCGGCAGCTCGGGCGCCTTGGCGTGCCGGATGAAATGGATCAGACCGTGCGGTCCCCTGGCCGGCCGGGACGCGACGACGGCCGTCCGCAGCGAGAAGGACTCCAGCACGATCCCGACGGCGAGCACGGCGAAGGCCACCGCCGGCGAGTCCACCCGCTCGGGGCGGGCGATCCGGTGCAGCCCCTCGTAGACGGAGAACAGCGCGCCCACGGTGAAGAGCACCACGGCCACGATGAACCCGTAGAAGTACCGTTCCGTGCCGAACCCGAACTGATGCTGCTCGGTCTCGGCCCGCCGCGACCGCTGGCGGCCGACGAGCAGCAGTACCTGATTGCCGCAGTCGGCCAGCGAGTGCACGGACTCGGCCAGCATCGAGGCCGACCCGGTGATCGCGAAGGCGGCGAACTTCGTCGCGGCGATGCCCAGGTTGGCGCCGAGCGCGGTGAGCACGCCGCGCACCCCGCCGCTGGCCCGCGCCGCACCCGCCGCACCTGCCGGCCCGGCCGGGACCGCGGTGCCCGCCGGGCCGCCCCCGGCGGGGGGATCCGCCGGGGGCACCCTATCCGGCCTGCGGGCGGCGCGCCTCATCCACGAGCAGAACGGGGATATCGTCGCGCACCGGATACGCCAGAGCGCACTCGGCATTGGTGCAGACAAGCTCGCTTGCCGCCTCGTCGGCACGCAGCGGCGAGTGGCACTGGGGGCAGGCCAGGATCTCCAGCAGCCAGTCGTCGATCTTCACGGCGTCTCCCGGGGGTGTCGCGGGTTCGGGCGCGGCGGGCGGATCACCGGCTCTGCCGGGCAGGATCGCCGCGCACCATGTGCAGGACCTCGTCGCGGACCGTGGCCAGCTGGCGCGCCTCGGGTGCCTCGACGTTGAGCCGCAGCAGCGGCTCCGTGTTGGACGACCGCAGGTTGAACCACCAGCCGGCGCCGCTGACCGTCAGGCCGTCCAGCTCGTCGATGGTCACGCCGGGGCGGCGCGCGAACGCCGCGCGCACCGCGGCGACCACCGCGGCCGGATCGCCGACCTCGCTGTTGATCTCGCCGGACGCCGTGTACCTGGAGTAACCGGCGAGCAGCGCCGACAGCGGTCCCGGCTGAGATCCGAGCGCGGCCAGCACGTGCATGCCCGCCAGCATGCCCGAGTCGGCGAACCAGAAGTCGCGGAAGTAGAAGTGGCCGGAGTGCTCGCCGCCGAAGATCGCGCCGGTGGCTGCCATCTGCGCCTTGATGAAGGAGTGACCGACCCGGGTGCGCACCGGCTTGCCGCCGTGCTCGGCGATGATCTCCGGCACCGCCCGCGAGCTGATCAGGTTGTAGATCACGGTCGAGCCTGGTTCCCTGGCCAGCTCCCGCACCGCGATCAGCGCGGTGAGGACGGACGGCGAGACGATCTCGCCGCGCTCGTCGACCACGAAGCACCGGTCGGCGTCGCCGTCGAACGCCAGCCCGATGTCCGCCCCGGAACTGGTCACCGCATGCTGCAGGTCGCGCAGGTTAGCCGGGTCGATCGGGTTGGCCTCGTGATGGGGGAACGAGCCGTCCAGGTCGAAGTAGAGCGGTACGGTCTGTAGTGGCAGGCCGCTGAAGACCTCCGGCACGGTATAGCCTCCCATGCCGTTTCCCGCGTCCACCGCCACCTTCAGCGGGCGGATGCCGGACAGGTCCACCAGCGTCCGCAGGCACGCCGCGTATCCGGCCAGCAGGTCGCGCGGCGTGATGGTGCCCGGCGGGCCGTCCCGGGCGGGCACGCCGGTCTCGGCCATCTCGCGCAGCTCGGCCAGCCCGGTGTCGGCGCCGACCGGCCGGGCACCCTCGCGGCAGAGCTTGATCCCGTTGTACTTGGCCGGATTGTGACTCGCCGTGACCATCGCGCCCGCTACGCCGAGGCTGCCGCTGGCGTAGTAGAGCATGTCGGTCGAGCCAAGCCCGCCCGACACGACGTCGGCGCCCTGCGCGGCCGCCCCCCGCCCGAACGCGTCCGCGAGCGGCCCGGAGGAGCTGCGCATGTCGTGCACGGTGACCACCGACTCCGCCCCAGTCAGCCGCGCGAAGGCCGCGCCGATCACCTCTGCCGCGTCCTCGTCGAGCTCGTCGGGGACGAGACCGCGGATGTCGTAGGCCTTGAAGATCTTCGCGTACTCGGCCACTCCGGCTTTGCCTCCCCGTCCCTGCCCCGCATCGCGGCACGGATCGCCGTGATGCACGGGCACCGAGCTTACCGGGCAGCCTCGTCATGCCGCTGGCGGCGCGCCATCATGCACCTGCGGCGGGCCCGAACTTCCGCAGCTTGCGCTGCCGCCATCGGCCGGTCAGCCGAGCCTGCCCCTGTCCTGCGGCGACGAGCGGAGCACCCGCAGGTGGCCGCGCCTGCCGACCTCGACCCCCTGCCCGACGGGCTCGGCCGCGGCCTGCGGCAGGGCCGCCTCCCTGACGGCGTCGGCCAGCGCTTCCAGGTCATCGGCCACCTGCTCGGCCGGCCCGGCAGGCAGCCTGACCACGTCCCAGCCACGGGGGACGGTGAGCCGGTCGGCGTGCGCGCCGCACAGGTCGTAGCAGTGCGGCTCCACGTAGCTGGCCAGCGGGCCGAGCACCGCTGTGGAGTCGCGGTACACGTAGGTCAGCGTGTACAGCGCCACCTGCTTGCAGGTGGGCCGTGAGCAGCGACGAACGCTCACCGGCGCACCCCGCCGACGGCACCGTCCCCGGGCCGCGGCGGGCCGGCCGCAGCGCACCCGCGAGCCGCACGGCAGGCGCACTCGCGTAGATCGCTCACAACGGCTGACGGTATCGATCCGGAGGCGGTAACGCCACCACCCGGGGCACTCTGCACGATCGTGTCTCCCTGGGCAGCTCCCGGCGGCCGCCGCGCGGCCCCGCCAGGCCGGATACGCTCAGTCACTGTGCAGAGCGGTGAGCGGCAGACTAGTGACGGCCGCGGTCCCGCGTCGGCACGGATCCGGCGCCGGGACAGGCACGGCCGCGGCCTGCGGGGCATGCTCGCCCCGCAGGACACGCCGATCTACCGGACCCGGGCGGAGCGTTTCGACGACCTGGTGCTTCAGGCCGTCGCCCAGCTAGAGCCGCGGTGGGCCACCGAGTTGTCCGGTGTCGAGTTCGCCGTGGAGGAGATCCCGGCGGCCGGCGGCCTTGCCGACCTGCCTGACCCGGTGCCGCTGGCCCGGCTCGACCCTGGCTCGGGCGATCCGCGCGAGCCGGGCCGCCCAGCGTCCCCGCCGCGCATCGTGCTGTTCAGGCGGCCGCTGATGGCGCGCGCGGACGGCGAGGAGGAGCTGGCCGAACTGGTACTGGACGTGGTGGTCGAGGAATTCGCCCGCCTGCTCGGCCTGGATCCCGGGTCGGTCGATCCTGGGTACTCGGCAGAGGACTGAAACCTGGCGTCCCGGCCGGCGCGTCACGCAAGGACCGGCGCGTCACGCAAGGACCGGCGCATCGTCAGGGCAGGACGGTGGCGAGCGTGTCGCGCACCAGGGGCAGCGGCACCGAGGTCAGCGAACTCGGCACGGGAAAGATCGACTGCACCGTGCCGCGCTCGCTGAGCACCCGGCCGGCGTAGACCGGCCCCGACCCAGCCAGCGGGGTAATCACCACGGCGAAGTGCGACCGCGCGGCCGACCCGCGTGGCGCGCGGAGCCGGACGACTGCCGTGTGCATCGCCTTGATGGCAACGACCCGGGCGGAGCCCGGCGAAGTGATCCGGACCTGGGCCGCGCCGCGCGGAGCGGACAGGATCAGCGTGGCGGTAGCACCGGACCCGCTGAGGTTGTCGGCGATGACGCCTTGCTCTTCGATCGGGGCGGACGCCGCGGTGAAAGCGCCGGGAGCGCCCGCCGGACCGCCAGATGCCAGCATGGCAGCCGTGACGGGCACGCTCGAGGTTATCTCGATCGCCGCGGCGATCCCCCCGAGCGACGGGAGCGGCAGCATGGCTGCTGACCCGCCGGGGAGGTCGATCCCGCTGCCGCCGGTCGGCTGGTACGAGCCCTTGGCCGTCACCGCCGTCACCTTGACCTGAGCGTTGCCGAGGCCGGGCACGGCCACGTACAGTTCCCTGCGGCCGACCGAGGCCGGCAGGCCGGGAATGACGAGGCTCTTGGCCGGCGACTGGCTGACCGGCAGCCATGCGCCAGGCTGGCCCGCGCTGCTGCTCTCCCTCAGCGCCGCCACGATCCGCCCGACGATGGTACGCACGTGCAGCCCCACCACCCTGGACCCGTGCACGAGCTT
>Ga0302184_10001588_pt1 | contig 14615 bp, 13 predicted proteins | sample I_Palsa_N3_3_FD_200233 | JGI IMG/M metagenome (GOLD analysis project Ga0302184, IMG submission 200233) | Peat permafrost microbial communities from Stordalen Mire near Abisko, Sweden - I_Palsa_N3_3 | ecosystem: Environmental > Terrestrial > Soil > Palsa > Peat permafrost | place: Sweden...
GCTCGCCGCACCGCGACGCCGCGCACTCCCACGCCGAAGCGCCCGCCCAGCCTGGGTCGACTGAGCCCGCTCCCGCCCAGCCTGGGTCGACCGAGCTCGCCCCGGCCCAGCCTGGGTCAGCACAGTCCGGGTCAGCAGAACCGGCGCGGGTGGCGACGACGAGCCCCACCCGGGTCCGGGCCACCGGCGCGCAGGCGCTGGTGTACGCCCTCGAGCGAGTCGGCGCCGACGTGGTGTTCGGCATCCCGGGCGGCGCCGTCCTGCCCGCCTACGACCCGCTGCTCGACTCCAAGATCATCCGGCACATCCTGGTCCGGCACGAGCAGGGCGCGGGCCACGCGGCCACCGGGTACGCGCAGGCCACCGGGCGGGTCGGCGTGTGCATGGCGACCAGCGGGCCGGGCGCGACGAACCTGGTCACGCCGATCGCCGACGCCTACATGGACTCGGTCCCGATCGTGGCCATCACCGGGCAGGTGCCCTCCAGCCTGATCGGCACCGACAGCTTCCAGGAGGCCGACATCTCCGGGATCACGATCCCGATCACCAAGCACAACTTCCTGGTCACCAAGCCCGAGGACATCGCCCGTACCATCGGCGAGGCCTTCCACGTGGCCTCGACCGGGCGGCCGGGACCGGTGCTGGTGGACATCTCCAAAGACGCGCTGCAGGCCACCACCGACTTCAGCTGGCCGGTGTCCTTCGAGCTGCCCGGCTACCACCCGGTGACCAGGCCGCACGCCCGGCAGGTGCGCGAGGCGGCCCGGCTGATCAGCGAGTCCCGGCGCCCGGTCCTGTACGTCGGCGGCGGCGTGATCAAGGCCCGCGCCGCGGCCCAGCTGCGCGAGCTGGCCGAGCTGACCGGCATCCCGGTGGTCACCACGCTGATGGCCCGGGGCGCGTTCCCCGACCGGCACCCGCTGCACATGGGCATGCCGGGCATGCACGGCTGCGTGACCGCGGTCGGCGCGCTGCAGCAGGCCGACCTGCTCATCGCGCTGGGCACCAGGTTCGACGACCGGGTGACCGGCAAGCTGGACACGTTCGCGCCCGGCGCGCTGATCGTGCACGCGGACATCGACCCGGCCGAGATCTCCAAGAACCGCCGGGCCGACGTGCCGATCGTGGGCGACTGCCGGGAGGTGATCGCCGACCTGGTCGCGGCCATCCGGGCCGAGCACGAGCAGGGCCGTCAGCCCGACCTGGGCGCGTGGCAGGCCCAGCTCGATTCCTGGCGGACGACCTACCCGCTCGGCTACGACGAGCCGGGCGACGGTAGCCTCGCGCCGCAGTACGTGATCCAGCGGATCGGGAAGATCGCGGGCCCGGAGGCGGTGTACGTGGCCGGGGTGGGCCAGCACCAGATGTGGGCCGCCCAGTTCATCGACTACGAGAACCCGGGGACCTGGATCAACTCCGGCGGCCTGGGCACCATGGGCTTCGCCGTGCCCGCCGCCATGGGCGCCAAGGTCGGCCGCCCGGACGCCACGGTGTGGGCCATCGACGGCGACGGGTGCTTCCAGATGACCAACCAGGAGCTGGCCACCTGCGCCCTGGAGGGCATCCCGGTCAAGGTCGCGATCATCAACAACGGCAGCCTCGGCATGGTCCGGCAGTGGCAGACGCTGTTCTACAACGAGCGCTACTCCAACACCGACCTGCACGTGACGGCGGAGCCGCGCAAGACGAGCGGCACCCGGATCCCGGACTTCGTCAAGCTGGCCGAGGCGTACGGCTGCGAGGGCATCCGGTGCGAGGAGCCCGGCGAGGTTGACCAGGTGATCGAACGGGCCATGGCCATCGACGACCGGCCAGTGGTCCTGGACTTCGTGGTGCACAAGGACGCCATGGTCTGGCCCATGGTCGCGGCCGGCACGTCCAACAACGACATCAAGTTCGCGCGCGGCCTAGCGCCCGACTGGGGAGGTTCGGAAGAGTGACGTACCACACGCTGTCCGTGCTGGTGGAGAACAAGCCGGGCGTCCTGGTCCGGATCGCCGGGCTGTTCTCCCGGCGCAACTTCAACATCGACTCGCTGGCCGTCGGGCCGACCGAGCACGAGGAGATCTCCCGCATCACGATCGTGGTCAACTGCGAGGAGCACCCGCTCGAGCAGGTGACCAAGCAGCTGAACAAGCTCATCAACGTGCTGAAGATCGTCGAGCTCGAGCCGGGCGCCACCGTGCAGCGCGAACTGATCCTGGTTAAGGTCAGGGCCGACGCCGAGAGCCGGTCGCGGGTGCTCGAGACGGTCAACCTGTTCCGCGCCCGGGTGGTGGACGTGGCGCTGGACGTCATCACGGTCGAGGCGACCGGCGACCGGGAGAAGCTCGACGCGCTGATCAAGGTGCTCGAGCCGTTCGGGATCAAGGAACTCGTCCAGTCCGGCATGGTGGCCATCGGCCGCGGCGGCCGCTCCATCACAGACCGCGCGCTGCGCCCCGTCGAGCGCAGCGCCTGACAAACAGCAGCGCCTAACCAACACAGGCTTAACCCAACACAGAACAGAAAGGCCCCTTCAGTGGCAGAGATTTTCTACGACGACAGCGCTGACCTGTCCGTCATCCAGCAGCGGCACGTCGCCGTCCTCGGTTACGGCAGCCAGGGACACGCGCACGCGCTCTCGCTCCGCGACTCCGGCGTGGACGTGCGGGTCGGCCTGCCCGAAGGCTCCCAGAGCCGGGAGAAGGCCGCCAACGAGGGCCTGCGGGTCACCACGCCCGCCGAGGCCTGCGAGGAGGCGGACCTGATCATGGTCCTCATCCCCGACCACCTGCAGCGGGAACTGTACCGCGAGGCCATCGCCCCGGCCCTGGTGGAGGGCGACGCGCTGTTCTTCGCCCACGGCCTGAACATCCGCTATGACCTCATCACCCCGCCGCCGGGCGTGGACGTCTGCATGGTCGCGCCGAAGGCCCCGGGTCACCTGGTCCGGCGTCAGTTCGCGCAGGGCCGCGGGGTCCCCGTGCTGGTCTGCGTCGAGCACGACGCGACCGGCAACGCGTGGCCGCTCACGCTGGCCTACGCCAAGGGCATCGGCGGCACCCGAGCGGGCGCGCTGAAGAGCACGTTCACCGAGGAGACCGAGACCGACCTGTTCGGCGAGCAGACGGTGCTGTGCGGCGGCGTGGCCGAGCTGATCAAGGCCGGCTTCGCCACCCTGGTCGAGGCCGGCTACCAGCCGGAGTCCGCCTACTTCGAGTGCCTGCACGAGATGAAGCTGATCGTGGACCTGATGTACGAGGGCGGCATCTCGAAGATGTACTGGTCGGTGTCGGACACCGCCGAGTACGGCGGCTACACCCGCGGCCCCCGGCTGATCAACGAGCAGACCCGCGAGGAGATGCGCCGCATCCTGGGCGAGATCCAGGACGGCTCGTTCGCGCGGGAGCTGATCGAGGAATTCGACGCGGGCAAGCCGAACTTCCTCAAGCGCCGCGAGGCCGAGCGCAACGAGCAGATCGAGCAGGTCGGCGCCAAGCTGCGCCCGCTGATGTCCTGGCTCGAGGAAGACGAGTAGCCCCTCGCTGGTTTCATCGCTCCGGGCGGGGTAGCGGGCCGTGATGACTGTGAACACGACCCACACGCTGACCCGCCCGGAGCGCCCGGCCGTCATCGCCGGGACCAAGCCCCGGCGCGGCTGCGCCGCCGGCGACGCGGTCCTGGCCTACCTGCGGATCCAGGCCCACACCCTCAACACGCTCGAATCCGCGGTACGCGCCGACCGGTTCGACTCGGTGCACCAGATGCGGGTCGCCACCCGCCGGCTGCGCGCCGCCTTCCGGACGTTCGGCCAGATCATCCCGCCCGGCGACAGCGAGCATCTGACCGCTGAGCTGCACTGGCTGGGCCGGGAGCTCGGCCAGGCCCGGGACGCCGAGGTGCTGGCCGCGCACCTGCGCGAGAGCCTGCAGCCGACCCCGCCCGAACTGCTCATCGGGCCGGTCCAGGCCCGCGTGCAGGGTTACTTCGCGCCTCGCCGGGCGGCCGCGCGTGCCGCTTTGCTGGAGGCGCTCGACTCCCCCCGCTACACCCGGCTGCTGACCGAACTGGACCGGGTCACGGCCGGGCCAGCCCGCGGCCCGCTGGCCGGAGCCCCGGCCCGGGACGTCCTCCCGGCCGCCGTCCGGCACGCCTTCGGGCAGGCCAAGCGGCGCATGCGCCGCGCCAGGCACACCCCGGCCGGCCCGGCCAGGGACGCCGCCCTGCACCAGGTCCGCAAGTCGGCCCGCCGCGCCCGCTACGCCGCCGAGGCGGCCGGCCTGGCGGAGCCCGGCAAGCAGGCCCGCCGGTTCGCCCGGCAGATGAAGAAGGTCCAGTCGGTGCTCGGCGACCAGCATGACGCGGTGCTGGCCCGCCAGGCCGCCCGGGACCTGGGCATCGGCGCGCACCTGGCCGGCGAGAACGCGTTCACCTACGGCCTGCTGCAGGAGCGCGAGCACCAGTACGCCGAACGCCGCCAGGCCGAAGCTCGCCACGTCTGGCGCCGGGCGGCCCGCCCGCGGCACCGCCGTTGGATGAACACCGCCGCTGGATGAACTAGGACGTGAAAATGCCATCCTGGCGAATGAACTAGGACCTAAAAATACTGTCTCGCATGCTGAGACAGACGTCTTGCGGGCCGTCCGTGGCGAGCGGAAGTCGGGTAACGTAGCAGGCACTATGCGGCGCCTCGTACTTGTAACCAGCCGCAGCGGGAACCTGTAGCGACCTGATCCAGGGCAGGCCGGCCACCCGCTGCGGGTGAGGTGCTGGCCGTAAGTCCCGCTCTGGTGTCCCGATCAGGAGTCCGCTCGTGTACGACATGTATCCCTGGGACAGTGCTAGCCCGGAAGGACGGCACCCCGAGACCGGCGCGTCCCCCGACACCCTCCCGGGTGCCATCAAGGCGGTGCAGATCGCGCTGGACCGGCGCGACAACGGCGGCGACGCGACCGACGCGGTAGGCGCGGCTAGTACGCCCCCGGCAGGCCCGACCCGCCAGTAAGGTTCTGGCATGGGTTCACGAACGATCAGGCTCGCCGTCATCGGTGGAGACGGCATCGGCCCCGAGGTGGTCGCCGAGGCGCTCAAGGTGCTGCGTGCCGCGGCGCCCGAGGTCACCATCGACGAGACCAGTTACGACCTCGGCGCCCGCCGCTGGCACCGGACCGGGGAAACGCTGCCCGACGCGGTGCTCGAGGAGATCCGCGGCCACGACGCGATCCTGCTCGGCGCGGTCGGCGACCCGAGCGTGCCCAGCGGGGTGCTCGAACGCGGCCTGCTGCTGCGACTGCGCTTCGAGCTCGATCAGTACGTCAACCTGCGCCCGGTGCGCCTGTACCCGGGCGTCACTTCCGCGCTGGCCGGCGCGCGCGCCGAGTCGGTCGACATGGTGGTGGTCCGCGAGGGCACCGAGGGCCCGTACACCGGCGCCGGCGGCGTGCTGCGCAAGGGCACCCCCGCGGAGATCGCCAGCCAGGAGAGCGTGAACACCGCGTTCGGGGTCCAGCGGGTGGCCAGGTACGCCTTCGCCAAGGCCCTGGCCCGGCCGCGCCGCAAGCTGACCCTGGTGCACAAGACCAACGTGCTGACCTACGCCGGCGACCTGTGGCAGCGGACCGTCGACGCGCTGGCCAAGGAGTTCGCCGACGTCGCGGTCGACTACTGCCACGTGGACGCCGCGTCGATGTTCTTCGTGTCCCAGCCCGCGCGGTTCGACGTCATCGTCACCGACAACCTCTTCGGTGACATCCTCACCGACCTGGGCGCCGCCGTGGCCGGCGGCATCGGGCTCGCGGCCAGCGGCAACATCAACCCCGAGCGGACCACGCCGAGCATGTTCGAGCCGGTGCACGGCAGCGCGCCGGACATTGCCGGCCAGAGCAAGGCCGATCCGACCGCGGCCATCTTGTCCGTCGGGATGCTGTGCGAGCACCTGGGCCTGACCGCCGAGGCGGCCCGGATCGAGCAGGCCGTGGCCGACGACCTGCTGGAGCGGCAGGGCGCTTGGGCGGCCCGCACCACCGTCGAGGTGGGCGACGACATCGCCGAGCGAGTAGCCAGCTGACCTCGCGGCTCGCTTGAGCCATGCGGGTCAGGCCCCCGGTTACTGTTGATCCCACGGCGATGAGGAAGTACAAGTGATGATTGATTTCGAGGTCCGCCCCTCCAGCCGCCCGGTGCCCGCCGCCGAGCGCGAGACGATCCTGGCCGCGCCCGAGTTCGGCCAGGTCTTCACCGATCACATGATCACCCTGCGCTGGTCCGCCGACCGCGGCTGGCACGACGGCCGGCTGGAGCCTTACGGCCCGTTCACCTTCGACCCGGCCACCATGGTGTTCCACTACGCCCAGGAGTTCTTCGAGGGCCTGAAGGCGTACCGCGACGACGACGGGTCGATCGCCATGTTCCGGCCGGACGCCAACGCGGCCCGGTTCAACCGGTCCGCGCGCCGGATGGCCATGCCCGAACTGCCCGAGGAGACCTTCGTCCGGGCCCTGGAACTGCTGGTCGCCCAGGACCGCGCCTGGGTGCCCCCGGGCGAGGGGAACAGCCTGTACCTGCGGCCGTTCTTGATCGCGACCCAGCGCGGGCTCGGCGTCAACCACCCGTCGAGCGAGTACCTGTTCTGCGTCATCGCCTCGCCGGCCGGGTCGTACTTCAGCGGCGGGGTCAAGCCGGTCACGGTGTGGCTGTCCGAGGAGTACGCCCGGGCCGCGCCCGGCGGCACCGGCGCGGTCAAGTGCGGCGGCAACTACGCGGCCTCCTTCGTGGCCCAGCAACAAGCCGTGGAGCAGGGCTGCGACCAGGTGGTCTGGCTGGACGCCGCCGAGCACCGCTGGGTCGAGGAAATGGGCGGCATGAACCTGTTCTTCGTCCGCGGCGCAGACCAGGGGGGCGGGGACGGTACCCCGCACATCGCGACGCCGCCGCTGACCGGGACCCTGCTGCCCGGGATCACCCGCGACTCGCTGCTCCGGCTGGCTCCTGACCTAGGCGTCAAGGCCGTCGAGGACCGGATCACGATCGACCAGTGGCGCGAGCAGTGCGCCTCGGGTGAGCTGACCGAGGTGTTCGCCTGCGGGACCGCGGCCGTGATCACTCCGGTGGGCCGGGTCCGGGGCAAGGCGGCCGAGTGGCTGATCGGCGACGGCACCACCGGCCCCGTCACCGCCCGCCTGCGCGAGGAACTCATCGGCATCCAGTACGGCCGCCGCCCCGACCCCTTCAACTGGCTCCACAAGGTCTGCTAACCCGGACCCGGCTCGCCCACCGATGGCGTGGCAGCCCGTCATCGTGCGGACCGGTCGATACCTTCAGCGCGGCGCCTCCGCCGGGCTTTCGCGGGCGGCAGCGGCTGGCCCGCCATGAGGCTCACCCGGGCCCGGATCGTCGTCAGCGCGGCGAGCAGGTGCTCGCGGTCGGCCTCGGCCAGGGTGCTGATCGCCTCCGCGATGACCGCGTGGATGGCCGGCAACTGCTGATCGACGACTCGTTGCGCCTCGGGAGTGAGGTGAATCAGGACCTTACGCCGGTCCGTGGGGTGGCGGCGCCGTTCGACCAGACCGCGGCGTTCGAGCGTGTCGACCAGCGAGGTCATGCTGGCGCTGCTGACCAGCAGTCGCTCGGCGATGACGTGCCCGGGGAGTGGCTCGCCGGCGCCGTCGAGGATGGCGAGGGTCTGGAACGCGCTGGCGGACAGGCCGTGCGCCTCGCGGGGCGGTCGTTCGATCTCGGCGATGAGCGCCATCTGAGCTCGGGCCAGGTTCACCGCGACGTCGCTCGCTGACCGGCTGGCGCCCGGGAACTCGAACTCGAAGTCGGCGGGCACCCGGATGGTCGAGATGTCAGGCATCGCAGCAGTTTAGCTCGAACTCTGATTGCTAGACTTCTAGCGATCTTGCTGTTACGGTCACAGGAACACGCCCCGACGAAGGAAGGCGAATCCATGTCCGACGCCAACAAGGCCCTGACCCGTCAGTTCCTCCAGCGAATCAGTGCGGGAGACCTCAGCGCGGTCGAAGAACTCGTCTCGGACGACTACGTCGAACACGAGCAGTTGCCCGGCCTAGCGTCGGGTAAGGCTGGCGTGCGGCAGTTGTTCGAGATGTTCCACTCGGCGTTCGACCAGGCCCGAGTGGAGGTCGACGACATGATCGCCGAAGGTGACAAGGTCTTCGTCCTGGCGCGGATGACCGGAACTCAACGCGGCGAATTCATGGGCATCGCCCCGACCGGCAACACCATCGACGTGAGCATCTGCGACTACTTCCGCGTCGACAAGGGCGCGCTGATCGAACACTGGGGAGTCATGGACGCCGCCGGGATGATGCAGCAACTGACCGCCCACTGACCATCCAGCAACACGAAGAACCCGGCGGCGATGCCCACGCATGCCGTCGTCCCGCAGGCCCCGGTAGTGCGTCAGCGTCCCATTATCGTGGAGGATCCGGCTTACGTGGAGGATCCGGGCAGCTGGGGTTGCCAAAATGCTCCGCATAAGCTATATCCTCCGCGTTAATCTCCAGTGCTTCGAATATATTGGTGAATTGCGGGACGGGTGAGGTGTCTGCGCCGGGGGTGAGCCGCCCGGTCTGGCCAGCGGGTCTGACCCGCGCCGGCCCGGGGCCGCTCACCCGGACGGCTCACCCGGCGGGGCCTCGATGGTCGGCCGCCCGGCAGTCCGGACCGCCGCCCGTCGCGATCGCCTGATGCGGGTCGATGTGACGTTGTGCCGGCTCTTCCAGCTACGGCGCGTCATCGACCCGCCAGCGAAATCACCCGCGTCGTCTCGGATGCTGAGACTGATGCGCCAAAGTGCGAACGAGTGTGGCAGACTGTCAGCCATGACGTCAGGCCGCATCATTATCGGCTGGCGCGTCGGCACCTAGGGCACCAGCCCTAGCGTCGGGAAACAAAAACCCGGCACGTCGGCGCGCAGACCTCTCGCGTATTCGCGAGGGGTCTTTTGTTTTGCCGCGAAGGCCCGCGAAAGGCCCGCAAAAGCCCAAAGAAAGCCGCAAAGCCGCATAAACCCTGGAGAACCCGAAATGCTCGACGACAGCTTCCACGTCTACGACACCACCCTGCGAGACGGCGCGCAGCAGGAGGGGCTCAACCTCACCGTGGCCGACAAGCTCGTCATCGCCCGCCAGCTCGACCAGCTGGGCGTCGGGTTCATCGAGGGCGGCTGGCCGGGCGCGATCCCGAAGGACACCGAGTTCTTCCGCCGCGCCGCCACCGAACTGGACCTCAAGCACGCGCAGCTCGCCGCGTTCGGCGCGACCCGCCGGCCCGGCGCCAAGGCACCCGATGACCCTCAGGTCGCCGCGCTGCGCGAATCGGGCGCGCCGGTCGTGACCCTCGTCGCTAAGAGTCACGACCGGCACGTCCTACTCGCCCTGAAAACCACCCTGGACGAGAACCTCGAGATGATCAAAGACACAATCACGCACCTGAAAAGCAACGGCCAGCGAGTATTCCTGGACGCCGAGCACTTCTTCGACGGCTACAAGTCCAACCCGGCCTACGCGCTCGAAGTAATACGCACGGCAGCAGCAGCCGGCGCGGACGTCATCGCGCTGTGCGACACCAACGGCGGCATGCTCCCGGCCGAGCTCGCCGACACGGTAAGCAACGTAAGACAAGAAACTCAAGCCCGCCTGGGCATCCACTGCCACGACGACACCGCGTGCGGCGTGGCCAACACCCTGGTCGCGGTCGACGCGGGCGTCACCCACGTCCAGGGCACCGCGAACGGCTACGGCGAGCGGGCCGGCAACGCCAACCTGTTCAGCGTGGTGGCCGGCCTGCAGCTCAAGAAGGGCCGCCAAGTCCTGCCGGAGCAAGGAATACAGGAAATGGCCAGGATCGCGCACGCGATCAGCGAGGTCACCAACGTCGCGCCGGACACCCACCAGCCCTACGTCGGACTGAGCGCCTTCGCCCACAAGGCCGGGCTGCACGCCTCCGCGATCAAGGTCGACCCCATGCTCTACCAGCACATCGACCCCGCCCTGGTCGGCAACGACATGCGGATGCTGGTCTCGGACATGGCCGGCCGCGCCTCGGTCGAGCTCAAGGGCCGCGAGCTCGGCTACGACCTGTCCGGCGACCAGGCCGTGATCGCCAAGGTCACCGACCGGGTCAAGGAGATGGAGGCCCGCGGCTACACCTTCGAGGCCGCCGACGCCAGTTTCGAGCTGCTGCTGCGCGACGAGCTCGGCCAGCGGCCCCGGTACTTCGCCGTCGAGTCCTGGCGGGTCATCGTCGAGCGCCACCCGGACGGCCGGATGACCAGCGAAGCCACCGTGCGACTAAACGCCAAGGGCGAGCGGCTGGTCGCGGTGGGCGAGGGCAACGGCCCGGTCAACGCCCTGGACAAGGCGCTGCGGGCCGCGCTCGAGCAGCTCTACCCCGAACTCGCCACCCTCGAGCTCACCGACTACAAGGTCCGCATCCTGGCCGGGACGCACGGCACCGGCGCCGTCACCCGGGTGCTGGTCGAGTCCGGCGACGGCACCGGCGACACCTGGAGCACGGTCGGCGTCGACGAGAACATCATCGCCGCCTCCTGGCACGCCCTGGAGGAGGCCGTCACCTACTGCCTGCTGCGCTCCGGCCGCGAACCCACCTGATAACCGTGGCGGCCGGCCCTAGGCTGAACCATGGACCGGCTCGACCACCTGGACCTGAACCGCGCCACCCTGGACCGCCAGCTGCTGCTGCGGCGCGCCGAGCTGCCCGCCTGGAACGCCATCGAGCACCTGGCCGGCCTGCAGGCCCAGGCTCCCCTGGCGCCCTACGTCGGACTCTGGACGAGGCTGGCCGACTTCGCCCCCGACGAGCTCAACGATCTTTTGACCGAACGAATCGTGGTGCGCGCCCACCTCATGCGTAACACGGTCCACCTGGTGACCGCCGAGGACTACGTCTGCTTCCGGCCGCTGTTCCAGCCGCTCATGGACCGCGCCCTGGCCGGCCACTTCGGCGCGCACCTGCGCGGCATCGACCTGGACGAACTCCAGGCGGCCGCCACCAGTGCGCTGGCGCAGGCCCCGCTAACCCGGGGCCAGCTCGCCGAGCGGCTGGCGCCCCGCTGGCCGGATCACGACCCCGCCTCGCTGGCCTACGCGGCCACCCACCTGCTGCAGCTGGTCCAGGTGCCGCCGCGCGGCCTGTGGGGCAGCGGTGGGCAGGCCGCCTGGTTCCTGGCCGCCGCCTGGCTGGACGACCCCAGCCTGTCCGCGGCCGAGCCGGCCCGGGCCCTGGAGCAGCTCGTCCTGCGCTACCTGGGCGCCTACGGGCCGGCCACGGTGAACGACATCCAGGCCTGGTCGGGCCTGTCCCGGCTGCGCGAGGTGACCGACCGCCTGGGCGCGCGGCTGCGCTCGTTCACCGGGCCCGACGGCGCCGAACTCCTCGACCTGCCCGACGCGCCCCGGCCCGGCCCGGACGCCCCGGCCCCGCCCCGGTTCCTGCCCGAGTACGACAACCTGCTGCTGTCCTTCGCCGACCGGAGCCGGGTCATCCCGGACGCCCGCCCGGTGCCGCTGCCCGCGGGCCTCGGCGCGACCACCGGCACCCTGCTCGCGGACGGCTTCTGGGCGGCCGAGTGGACCATCACCCGCGGCCCGGACCGGGCCGTTCTGGAGATCCGCCCGTTCGGCCCGCTCGGCATGGTCAGGCAGGACGCCATCGGCGCCGAGGGCAGCCGCCTGCTGGAGTTCGCCGCGCCCGCGGGCGCCCACGACGTCCGCTTTAGTCCGGTTTCGTAATACCCGGACTCGGAGGTATCGCCCCGGTTCGTTCGGGCTCATAATTGGACCCCACGCCGCAGCAGGGTGGTAGGGGACTTACGGTAGGGGCATGGACGACAAGGAGATCCTGGCTCACATCGACGATCTCATCCAGACCGAGCACACCCTGCGCGAGCAGCTTGCCGCAGGTCAGCTGGGCAGCGCGCAGGAGCGGGAGCAGCTGAAGGCGGCCGAGGAAGCCCTCGACCAGTGCTGGGACCTGCTCCGGCAGCGCCGGGCCCGCCGCGAGTTCGGCGAGAACCCGGGCGAGGCCGCCGCCCGGCCCGTCGGTGAGGTCGAGGGGTACATGCAGTAGCCGAAGCCGGCTGTCCCAACCTAAAGAGGAGTGGCGTGCGTATCGCGAGATTCGCCAAAGGCGACGGGGTCGCGTACGGCGTGGTGGAGGGCTCCGATCCCGCGCTGACGATCGCGGAACTGTACGGGCACCCGTTCGGGGTGGACCCGGGCGGCGTCCGGCTGACCGGGAACCGGTATCCGCTGGCCGAGGTCCGGCTGCTCGCGCCGGTGCTGCCGAGCAAGGTCGTGGCCGCGGGCCGGAACTACGCGTCGCACGCGCGCGAGATGGATGGCGAGTCGCCGGCCGAGCCCGTGCTGTTCCTCAAGCCGTCCACCTCGGTCACCGGGCCCGGGGACGCGATCAAGTACCCGGTCAAGCTCACCGAGCGGGTCGACTTCGAGGGCGAGCTCGCGGTGATCATCGGCCGGCTCTGCCGCGGCGTGCCCCCCGAGCGGGCCGAGGAAGTCATCTTCGGCTACACCTGCGCCAACGACGTCACCGCGCGGGACCTGCAGGCCCGGGACGGCCAGTGGACCCGGGCCAAGGGCTTCGATACCTTCTGCCCGCTCGGGCCGTGGATGGAGACCGGGACCAACCCGGCCGACCTCGAGCTCGTCACCACCGTGAACGGCGCGGTCCGCCAGCGGGCCCGCACGTCCGAGCTGCTGTGGAACGTGCCCCTGCTGATCGCCAACGTCAGCCAGGTGATGACGCTGCTGCCGGGGGACGTGCTGCTCACCGGGACCCCGGCCGGGGTTGGCCCGCTGACCGACGGGGACGAGGTGTCGGTCACGATCGAGAGCATCGGGACGCTGACCAACCGGGTCGTCATCGGCGACTGAGCTCCCCGCCGAGCTCCCGCAGGTGCCTCAGCTGCCGTTCGACGTGCGCCGCGGGCACCTCGTGGCCGGTGAACGGGTGAACCGAGATGTCCTTGCCCGCGGTGATCTCGTTGTACGCGGCGAACACCGTGGACGGCGGGCAGACCGTGTCCATCAGCCCCACGCTGAGCAGGCACCGCGCGGTGATCCGGCGGGCCAGCAGGGCGCAGTCCACGTACCGCAGCGTGTCCAGCGCGGCCGGGACCAGGTCCACCTGGTGGGCCAGGAACTCGGGCACCTCGGTGTAGGGCGGCTGCGGGGCCAGCGTGATGGCGCGCTGGATGTCGCACAGGAACGGGACGTCGGCGTGGCACACCGCGACCTGCTCCGGGACCAGCGCGGCGGCGGCCAGGGCGAGGCCGCCGCCCTGGCTGGCCCCGGTCACCGCCACCCGCGCCGCGCCGGTCAGCGCGCAGGCCGTCTCGACCGCCCGCACCGCGTCGGTGAACAGCCGGGTGAAGTAGTAGTCCTCGGGCCGGGCGATGCCCCTGGTCATCACCCTGGCGTTCTCCGGGCCCGCGTGCCAGCCGTCCGCGTGGTCGCCGGTGGCGCCGGTGCTCCACCGCCCGCCCTGGCCCCGGGTGTCCATCACCAGCAGGGCGTAGCCGAGCGCGGGCAGCAGCGCGTGCTCGGCCGGGCGGCCGCGCCCGCCGCCGTAGCCGATGAACTTGACCACCGTCGGGGCCCCGTCCTGCGGCGCGTCGGCGGGCCGCAGGTACCACGCCCTGATCCGGTCGCCGCCCGCCCCGGAGAACTCGGTGTCGTACACCTGCACCGGCGCGTACGCGCCGGCCTCGTACCGGGTCAGGACGGGCTCGCGCGCCACGGCCCGGGCCTCGTCCAGCCGCAGGCGCCACCACCGGTCCAGGTCGGCGGGCTCCGCGGTACCGGTCCGGTAGCCGGTCAGCTCCTCGGCGGGCAGGTCGTACCAGGGCATCGGTTTGTCCTCCATTCGTTAGCGCCCCGGATCAGGCGGTCTCGCCACGGCGCGCGTATCAAGCCCTACCATTTCCTTGTGACGGCGGACCCCGAGGCGAGCGGAGATCAGCCGTGGCGCGACCCCCGGGGGGCCCGGGGCCGCCGGGCCGCCGTGGTGATCGCCCTGGCGCTGGGCCTGGCGGGGTTCGTCATCTCGGGCGCGGGCCTGGCCACCGAGCTGCTGCCCCGGCAGTTCAGCGCCGCCCAGCAGCAGCAGATCAAGAACTGGGAGATCGCCGGCCGGTGGCAGCAGCTGAGGGCCGGGCAGATTTTCCCGTCCTCGGTCAGCTACCAGCTGTCCGCCACGGTGCTGCAGGACGCCACGCCGCTGAACCTGAACGCGGTGCGGGTGGCCATCGCGCCCCAGTCCGGCTGCGGCGCGGGCGTCACCGCCGCGGCCGCGGCGCAGGTGCTGCGCCACGACGGGTGCAAGGCGGTGCTGCGCGCCACCTACGTGGACGCCACCCGGAGCTACGTCATGACCGTCGGCGTGGCCGTGCTCCCCAGCGACGCGGCGGCGACCAAGGCCTACCAGAGCCTGTCCCAGCCGCGGCTGGCCGCGGCCGACCGCCCCGAGGCGGACCGGCTGACGGCCGGCATCCTGGACGTCCGCTACCACGGTACCGCGGCCGCGATGTACGACTACAGCCGGCAGATCACCGCCAGCTTCGCCGACGG
>Ga0302184_10001597_pt1 | contig 14582 bp, 12 predicted proteins | sample I_Palsa_N3_3_FD_200233 | JGI IMG/M metagenome (GOLD analysis project Ga0302184, IMG submission 200233) | Peat permafrost microbial communities from Stordalen Mire near Abisko, Sweden - I_Palsa_N3_3 | ecosystem: Environmental > Terrestrial > Soil > Palsa > Peat permafrost | place: Sweden...
CGGTTTGCTAAGCTACCAGCTGATGACGGATCCGGGCCGCTGATAGATTAGGCGAGTAGTACTATGCGAGGAGCGGGTAGGCCAATCGCTAGGATCGCATCGTTCTGTGTGGGTCTCTCGAACGGCACGCAAGGTTGGGTATTCGACCGCTTGCTTGGGGTGTCGACAAGGGGAGGGGTCGTTACTGACAGTTCAATTTTCAATGCTGGTGGGGACAATTGTCCTTATAGCGGCTCTCAGTGGCTGTCTGTAAGGCGTGAGCTGAAGAGTCTTGCGCCTGGACCTGCCGACGTATTTGTGGACCTTGGTTCAGGAAAGGGGAAGGCCGTCCTTATTGCGGGGCGGCTGCCTTATCGTCGGGTGGTTGGCATTGAGATTGATGAGGAGCTTTCTAGATGTGCAAACCATAATATAGTTAGGGCCCGACATCGACTGCTGGCTCAGGAAATAAAGAGCGTTAACGTAAGCGTTTTGGAATGGCCCATTCCCGACGAGGTGTCTGTTGTCTTTATGTTCAATCCGTTCATCGGCCAGACATTCTATTCGACAATAGACCGCATCTTCGAATCCTACAACCGCAAGCCCCGAACCCTTCACATCGTATACGGATATCCTTGGGAACACGATTGGCTCCTCTCGACCGGTCGAGTAATTATCGATAATGTGGGGCCGAGTCACTGGCCCGCACTCCCTCGATGGTGGCAGAGAGGGGATGTCATTGTTAGTTACAAAGTAGTTTCATTTTCGGAAGGGAATAAATCTACGTCGCTGTCTCGACTATCGGTTCGGCGGAATCGTGCAATCCAGTATTGGAGCAGACCTAATAGCCATCCCTTTATTATTAGCGCACCCGACGGGAAAATATTCTACTCACGCTCGTAGTGATCTGTAAAAGAGTCGTCAGCTTTCTCGTATATCTGAGAAATGAAAGATGAGCATTAATGATTTGGGGGTTTTGATATAGGCGCTTAGATAAGCTATGGGGAATCCTGTGGGGTCTCGAGCAAGCGAAGAATCCGATCTTATGCGGGTAATAAGCGTGCTTTGCATGTCACTTGGAGCGAGTATTATTTCTTCCCGCCCCCTATACTCATGGCAATCGGTACCATCTGGATCGCTCCGTGTCCATTCAGGGGTTGGGTAAGGAGCTGCCGTTCCGTCGAAGGTTCAGTTCGCCGGAAGGGGAAGCCATGGGTCGCTGGCGAGGGCGCGGGTGATGGCGCCGACAGCAGTGACTCCGTGGCTGGCGGCAGAGTCGGGATAGCTGCGAATACGGCACCATCGGGATACCGTCCTTGGGGTGTGTCAGTACCCGGAGAGCCCCGAGTGGTTGCTGTCGTGCAGTCTCGGTGCCGGTTGTGGGCGATGCCGAAGGCGACGGGCTCGTCGTAGCGCTGGCGCAGTTTCGCCAGCAGGTGCTCATCCAGGTGGCGGGTCGCCCCTGGCCAGCGCCTCCTCGACGGCCTGGTGCGCTCCCGCAGGATCCCGATCACGTCGCCTAGGACTGTTGGCTGCCGGGGCCTAGCTTGGTGACGGCGCGCCGCAGCCGCCCGGCCCACTCCACTAGCCGGAGCAGGCCCTCTTTGCCGATAACCGGCGTGCTCTCACACGTCGGTCCACGATTCATGCGCTACGACAAACCGGCTGAACTGGTCACCTCAAGCGGTCCCTGCCCAACCTGGCCAAACGCAACCTCGACCGACTAACTGCGCTGGTGAAAACCCGGCTCAAACGGATGCAGTACCAGCCCTGGCTCCTCGAGGGGTTCCTCGCCAGCACCGGTCTGGACCTCGCGGCCCGCCGGTACCCCCAAAAATTGAAGATCGTTAGTTACCGCCTGTTAAACCCGATGCTCGGCGTCTGCGATGAAGGATAGCTCCGGGCTGTATCACCGGCAAAATTTTGGCCCCTGCAGAACCTACGGCCGCCGACGGCACGCCGCCAATTCGTCTTGTTACTCCTTACCGGTGACTGACCGCAGAGTTCATCGGCCTATACATGCTGCTAGCGCTGGGATCTCCGCAAGATCCGGCTCACCCTCCAAGTGCTCAGGTGTAAGCGCTGGTTCCTCGAAAGCCTCCCGTTTCTCAAGATGACGGCTAGCGTGTCACCCCCATCCTGCGGACAGTGCGGTGCTTGCCTCGCGGACTCTTGTCAGCGTTGAGCGATATGTCGCACTTCGTGGAGGCCCGGCTGGGCATCGCCAAGCGCGGCTCCCGCCTGTGGCGTGCTCCCGGCCGCAGAAACCGCATCGTCGCGTGCAGTCCTACGGCGCATGCGACGGCCAGCCAGAGCCGCGGGAGTGGCCGCAGCGCGACTAGGACGGCGGCTGCCGCCAGCGATTCAAGCAGCGGTATGCGGGCGATGGCCCGGTGCCCGTAGCGGCGGAGCAGGAGATAGCCCATCACAGCCGCCGCGGTCATTGCGCCCAGCGCGCCGCCCGCGGCCAACCCGGTGATGCCGTCGATACGCCATCCGGCCAGCAGCCCTGCGACGAAAGCCGCCAAGCCCGCGCCGAGCCACCATTGACATGAATATTCGTCTGCGGCCTGGAAGAACGCGGTCACCATGGTAATACCGCCTACCGCCAGCCCAGTCACGGTCGTGAACTTCAGCAGCGTCGCGACTGCGCCATACTGGCTCGGGAATACCAGGGCCAGGACAGACGGAGGGGCGGTCGCCAGGACGGCTGCAACGGGAAGAGCCGCCGCCGCGTACATTCTGAGTGCCTGGGCAGCTATCAACGTCCGGTCGGCGGCGCGCCGCGCGAGCACGGGAAAGAATGCGACTCCAACTGAGCTCGCTATGTACAGCGGGATCCGGGACACAGTCGCGCTGACTTGGTAACTCGCGGCAAGGGTACGATCTCCAGGAAGTATCGCGACTAGTACCACGTCGATTGCGGCGAACACAGAAACGAGGCCTTGCGCCCCACCCATAGCGGCAGCACGACGCCAGAGGTCCCGATTGGCGAGCGCGGACCACCACATCCTCGCTGTGGCACGTGGCGTGCGCGGCCAACGCAGCAGCATGGCAAGAGCCCCGATCCCGAACGCTCCAAGGGCGCCGGTAGCGCCGAGTCCCGCCACCGTGACGAGCAGGATCCCGGTTCCGTTCTTCAGCACATTTTCCGCGATATAAAGGATCGAGAGGGAGCGTATACGTTGTAGGCCCTGCAACCAGCCGGTCGTCGTGGTGCCGAGAAATAGGACGAAGATACTCAGCGCCACAATTAATGCCGTTGCTGGACTGCCGAACCGGGTGACGATCGCACCGACGATTGCGGCCGCGACGAGCCCGATGCCCACGCTCGCCAGTTTCACAAACCGGAGGGCGGAGTTTCGTTCGTCCTCGGTCGTAGAACGGACTATAGCCTGCGCCAGTATCAGTGGCACGGACGCAGTCGCCGAGTTCAGTGCCCACAGGATCAGACTTTGGCTGGCAGCGAAAGCCGAGTATGCGGTCACATCGAGGAGGTGCGTGAGCAGCAGCGCGTAGCCATAGTTGGAAAGCCCTACGCTGACTATGGCCAGCGCCATCCATCGCGCGCCTCTGGCAGCGGTAGCCCCTTCCGCCCTGGCGTTTGTTTCAGGCATGCTGCTCACCCGCGCTGACAGGACACCGAAGATTACCTCGGTGTACGGTAATCGCCGCCCGCACGAGCGCATCATTCATCGGCCGTGGACTGATAGGCTTAGGTGCCATTGCGCGCCGGGATCCGGGTGGCCGGGAAGGGGGATACCTCGTGCTGCAGGTGACGCCTTTGGGCCTTTCCTCTGACGTGAGGACGTTCCAGCGTTCGAATGAAATCCGCAGGCATACACGATCATACCCGGTAAGCTTAAGCAAACGCACCTACCTTGGACTGAGAATGGCTGTCACCGTTAGCCGAACTCAAGAAACCCAAACAGGCCACCCCTTCTGCATGAGCATTAATAAGTGGACGGCATCGGCTATCAAGGCTGATTGGCGCATAAACGACACGCAAAAACTCCGGTTGTAGCGTGCTAATAGTCGGCCGGACCGCCATAGCCTCCCCCATAGCGTCACATCACTGGGAGGGCGGACCCGCGTCACGCATACTGATGTGCGCAAACCTCATTCAGCCACCCTGCCCGGTTAGGCTATCGTACTTTGCCTCGCGCCAAGACCTGCCCACTTCACATTCGAGCCCCCATTTTCCTGAGCGGCAGGCGGGGCGACCGCCAGGGCTCCGGCGTGTTCCAGACTTACCCAGTTTTATGCGGTATGCGGTGACAGGGCGATATTGCGCAGGTTGTAGGTACGGGCATGCCACGTTGATTATGGTCGGGTAGCGGGAGCGCGTTGCCGCGCTCCCGCCCCCTAAGAACCGTGCGTGCGGGTCGGTCCCCGCACACGGCTCAAGCAAGCCGCGAGGGCGTTGCGGGCTGAAGCTGTTGTTGTTCCGGTTTCCTGCGATGGCGGGCTTGCAGCCCGCGCTGGCAGGAGGCATGCACGAGGCGGGTGTGGTCATCGCCCGGCGAGCCCGGTCTCCCGTGATGGGTGAGGTAGCTGGAGGCTATCGCCCTGCGGGTGACATGCAGCCACCACCGCTCCCACTGCTCAGGAGATTGAGGTGGCTGGCCAGCGGATAGCAGGGGGTCCCCGCAGAGCGCGCACTGCCCGTCCTGCCTGGAGAGCAGGTGCAGGGTGTACTTGTCCAGCGGGGGCTTGACCTTCGTCCGCCGTTCGGCCCAGTATCCGGCCAGGGCGGGGTCATCGGGGGATGCCGCGCCCTTGACCAGCACGTGCCGTTGGATGGCCGTCCAGGAGAACTTGACCAGGTAGGCGCCACTGTCGTGGTCACCGAACACCCAGCGGTCGTTCCTGAACGTGTTGAACTTGCCGAAGTACCGGCCGACGATCCAGTGCTTCGGTTTGTTCTTGTGGCGCCATGTGGCCCATTTATAGAGCAGCTTCCACATGTAGCTGTCCAGCGAGCCGAACAGCCTGGATGACACCACGCCCCGGTAGTAGGCCGCCCAGCCCCGGATGACGGGGTTGAGCGCGGCGATGACCGCCGTCGCGTTGCCGCCGCGCAGGGTGCGCATCTCGGACGCGAGCCGTTCCCGGAGTCGCCTGATGGCCGCCTTGGATGGCTTGATCAGCAGCTTGGCGTGGTAGCGGCGGACGTTGAACCCCAGGAAATCAAAGCCCTCGCTGAGGCGGACGATCTTCGTCTTGTCCTCGTTGAAAGCCAGGCCCCTGGGCGCCAGCCATCCCGCGAGCTGCGCCTTGACGCGGGCGGCCTGCTCCTGGCTGTGGCAGAGCACGACCATGTCATCGGCGTACCTGATCGCGATCGGGGAGCCTGGCATGATCTCCCCGGCGCGAGTGCCTGAGGTCTTGTAAAGGACCCCGGCGGCCTCCTCCAGCCCGTGCAACGCGACGTTCAGAAGGCACGGTGAAATCACGCCCCCAACGCAATGGATAATCCCGGCGATGGTCACCCTCCGTATCGGGGCCGGGGTCGCGCTGCCGGGCGCCCGGGCCGCCTGGCCGGGCGGGGATGCGGTGCCGGATGGTGATCTTCTCGGGTCCGATGAGGACGTCCTTGACGAGCAGCCGCAGGACGCGCTGGCGGTCTTCGACGGTGGCGGTGGCGGCGTTGCCGTGCAGCTGGGCCAGGAAGCCTTCCAGGTCGCCGGCGAGGGTGAGGTAGGCATCCCGGTCGGCGGCCTGGGCGTCGAGAGCGTCGAGCTGGCCGCGCAGGTTCGCCTGGCGGCCGCGCAGGTGCGGCATCTTGGCGCGCAGCTCGTCGATGGTCAGGAGCTGCTCGGAGAATGCCTCGATCATGGCGGTGATCGAGGTGGCGACCTTGGCCAGCTCGAGTTCGAGGCACTTGCGCTGGCGGGTGGCCGGGTCGGCGGTGCGGGCGGCGTCGAGCCGTTTGCTGATCTCGGCGCGGATCAGGGCCGGGTCGGCGAGCAGGCCGGTGATGTGGTCCCATACGACGGTGTCGAGGTAGTCGGCGCGGACCGGCTGGTTGCCGCAGACCTTGCCGTGCTCGAACCGGTAGTTGTCGCTGCCGATGCACCGGTAGTAGAAGATCTTGTTGCCGGCGCTGGTGGTGGCGTGGCCGCGGTAGTAGCCATATCCGCAGGCCGAGCAGGCGGCCAGGCCCTGCAGCAGGGACGGGACCTTGGTGTTGCGGGCGGCGAACCGCTTGTTGTCTTCCAGTCGCTGCTGCACCCGGTCGAAGGTGTCCCGGGTCACGATGGCCGGGACCGGGATTTCCAGCCACTCCTCCCGCGGCCGGTCCACGGTTTTGACGGCCCGCGGCACCGAGCGGCCTTGCTGGCGGGCGACCCGGTTCAGTGCCGGTGTCCCGCTGGCGGCCATGGTCTTGCCGAACACCGCTGTTCCGGCGTAGGCGGGGTTGCGGAGCATGGCCCAGATCACGCTGCGGTCCCAGCGGGTCTTGCCGGTCCGGGTGGGCACGCCCATGCCGGTGAGCCAGCGGGCCAGGTCGGCGATCGAGGCGCCGTCGTCGGCGTAGCGGCGGAACATCTCCGCGACCAGCGCCGCCTGCGTCTCGAGGACCTCGTAGGCGGCACCGCACAGGTCGGTCTTGCGGACGTAGCGGTAGCCGAACGGGGCGCCGGACAGCACGTTCACCGACCCGGTGCGGGCGCGGTGGGCCTTGCCGCGCCGGTACCGCTCAGTCAGCTGGGCTTTCTCGTACTCGGCGAAGATGCCCTGGAACTGGACCAGCAGCTGGTCCTCGGGGGTGTCGCCGCGGGGGCCCTTGACGAACTCCACCCGGACCCCGGCCCGGGCGAACTCCTCCAGCAGCAGCGCCTGGTAGGCGAACTTGCGGGCGAGGCGGTCCGGGGAATACACCAGCACCACGTCCAGGCAGCCCTGGGCGGCCAGGTCCCGCAGCGCCTCCAGGGCCGGGCGGACCAGCGTCGCGCCCGAATGGCCCTCGTCTTCGAACACCCACTCTTCCGGGACGTCAAGCCGGGCCTGCCCGGCGTGCTCGCGCAACGCCGCGGTCTGCGACCCGATCGTCTCGTCCTTCTTCTGCCGGGCACTGGACACCCGGGCGTAGATCGCCGCGCTCGTCATGCTGCGGCCGTCCTTCCTGGCCAGGCCGCACGATGCGGGCCCGCCGCTGCGGCACCAATATGGCGTAGGCCACTGACAATTCCGTGGCCGCGTGACGGCCGAAGACGGACTCCGTCTCGACCGCCCGGTCGTTCACCTGCGGGGATTGTTTCTGCGGCCCCGCGCCAAGAACTCGGTCAGCGCCCGTGTCACCACGGCGGAGATCGTGGTCTCGCTCTCCCGCGCGTGCGCCCGCACCCGCCCTGCCAGCGCCGCGGGCAGCTTGACGGTGAACACCACGCTCGCCTCCGGCACCTCCGTCCGCCCCGACGCCCTGGCCTGGTCGGCATACCGGCGCGCCTGCCGCGCCGAGACCCCGAACCGGCCCGCCAGCACGCGCGCGGCCTCCGCCGCCGGCACTCCCGCCTCCAGCAGGTCAGCAGCGGCATTGACACGCTCAGCCTGCTCACCAGCACGCACCCGACGATCCCCAGCCATGCCATAACCGTACTACCCGACATGTCACAACCTGCCGGTAACACGCCGCGGCCGTTCCAGCCGCCGGTAGCTCAGCGTGACATCAAAGCAGAAATTATCCATTGCGTTGGGGGCGTGAATACGCCGCCCCGGGGAGTTCCCTCCCCGGTCGGCGCGAACCCCTTGCCCGCTTCGAACACGCCCGCCTTCAGCCAGCCCCGGATCAGGTCCCTGGCCGGGAACGACCCGAGAGAGGCGAGAAGATGGTCATGATCGATGCGGTCGAACGCCGCGGCCAGATCTGCGTCCAGCGCCCACAAGCGCTTGGCCAGCGGGCCAGCGCAGGTGGTGAAGATCGCCGTGATCGCGTCGTGGCAGCCGCGGCCCGGCCGGAACCCATAGGACCTGGGTTCGAACCGGGCTTCCCACTCGGGCTCCAGCGCGTGACGGACCCGCTGCTGGTGGCAGCGGTCCATCAGCACGGGGACGTGCGCTTCATACTGCTGTCCTTTCCAGGTGTTGTGCGGCTTGGGCTTTGATGTTGGCGGGGAGCTTGTATGACCTGGTGATCCGTTCGAGGCACGCGCGTTCGACGGCGGGGGTGAAGTCGACCCACAGCCGCCCGGCGCCGCCTCGCCGGGCGGGTAGGTGGCCCCCTTCTGCCCATGCGTAGATGACGTCGGGCTTGACGCCGAGCCGGGCGGCGACCTCGGCGATCGTGAGCTCCTGCTCGCGGCGGGGTGCCGGGCTGGTGTTGCGGTGCTGGTGGGCGGAGCCGGCGGCGCGCTCGCGGCAGGCCTGCTCGACGCCGGGCGGGAAGGGGATGCACCAGCGCCCGGCCGGGCCGCGGCGGGCGGCCAGGTCACCGGACCTGATCCAGTAGTGCACCGTGCCTACCGACACCCCGGTCAGCTCGGCGACGTGGCGCGGGGTCAGCTCGCCGTCCTCGAGCAGCCCGGGGTAAGGGATGCGGTGGTAGTTCCGCAGGTTGGCGGCGGCGACCCCGTCGAAGGGCTGCCCGGTGCCGGTGCGGTGCCCGGCGTCGTTGAGCGCGGCGGCGAGGGCGTTGTTGTCCAGGCCGGGGCCGATGCGGCGGGCGAGCCCGATCGCGGCCGGGTCGGTGCAGCGCAGCTGGACGGCGCTGCGGCGCCGGGTGACCTGGACCTGCTGGCTGGCGCCGGATTTCCAGCGCAGCCCGACCGTGATCTGGGCGGGGTCGCTGGCGGACGGGGTGATGGTGATGTCGGCCAGCAGGGTGCGCAGCAGCCGCTTGCGGTCTTTGTCGCTGGTGGCCGGGGCGGACCACAGGGCGGGCAGGTCCGCGATGGTGGCGGCGAGCTGGTCCGGGCCGGGCAGCTCGGGGCGGGCGGAGCGCTGCGCGGCGAGCGCTGCCTCGGTGCCGGCCAGGTCCGCGAGCCGGGCCTCCCACCGGGCCTCCAGGGTGCGGGCGACCAGCCGGTTCTCCGGCTCGCAGGCCAGGAACGCCCGTTCGGCCCGGTCCGCGTCATACCGTGCCCGCTCGACGGCCAGTTCGGCGGCGCGGACCGACCGCTGCCGCCGGATGGTGACCTGCTCGGCGGCGGCCAGCGCCAGCGTGACCTGCGCGGGCTCGACTGCGGCCAGCAGCGCGGCGGCCACGGCCTGGTCGATGACATCGGCGCGGACCGACCCGCACAGCGGCGTGGCGACATGGTCGGCGCGGGAATGGGAGCATTCGTAGCGCGGGTACCGGTCCTGGTAGCGGACCTGGATGGCGCGGCCGCAGGCCCCGCAGAACACGATGCCCTGGCACAGCGCTGTGCCTTCCCGCGGCGGGCGGGCCCCGGCGTTGGTCCGGTTGGCGGCCAGCCTGGCCTCGTTGGCCAGGTAGTCCTCCCAGGTGATGTAACCCCGGTGGTGGTCGGGGATCAGGACTTCCCACTGGTCGCGGGGCAGTTCGGTGACCGAGGAGCGTACGGACCCGTCGGGGTCGACGACCTGGCGGGAGCGGCGCCGCCCGTATACGTACGCCCCGGCGTAGGCCGGGTTGCGCAAGATCCCGGCGGCGCGGGCGTGGGTGAGCCGGCCCCACCGCAGCAGCCCGGCCCATGTCCCGCCGTAGGCGCGGCGCGGGAACCGCCGCCCGGCGAACGCCCCGGCCACCCCGTAGGCCGACCCGGTGGCGGTGAACGCGGCGAACACGTCGCTGATCGCGGCGGCGACCTCCTCATCAGGATCGATGACGACGTTCCCGTCCTCGTCGTGGACGAGCCCGACTGGCAGCGGGACGCGCAGCTCGCCGCGCCGGGCGGCCGCCTTCTTGGCCTCGTTCATCCGGCTGGTCAGCCAGTGGAGCTCTGCTTCCGACATCTGGCTCTTGAGCCCCAGCAGCAGCCGGTCGTTGATGTCGCACAGGTCATAGACCCCGTCGTTGTCGATGAGCCTGGGTGGAGGTCAGGCGGGCCAGTTCCAGCAGGCGGGCCAGGTCCGCGTTGGACCGGGCAAGCCGGGAGACTTCCAGGCCGAACACCGCCCCGACCTCGCCCAGGCAGACCCGGGCGACCAGGTGCTTGAACCCGTCGCGGTGCGACGCCGTGCGCCCGGACAGGCCCAGGTCGGCATCGATCACCTCGATGGCAGTGCCGGCCCAGCCCAGCCGGGCGGCCTGCCCGGCCAGGTCGTACTGGCGCAGCGTGGACTCGGTGTGCTCGCGGACCTGCATCAGCGTCGACTGGCGGACATAGACGATCGCCGCCCGCTCCAGGTGAGCGCTGGTCACCTTCTGCTCCCCGCGGATCACCGCCGGCCTCCTGCCCCCGTGCGGGCCGGGCCGCGAGAGCGGACTCGGCCATGTTCGCCAGCACCGCGATCATCTCTGCCCGCGCATGCGCTGCCTGCGCCGGATCCGGCGCCAGCACGGCACGGGCAGCGGGCACGGCCTAGTCCAGTTCCCGCCTGGCCAGCAGTTCCAGGTTGACCGCCGAGATCTCCTCCAGCACCTCCCGGAGCCGTGCTGATTCCCGCAGCCGCGCCCGGACCGCCTCGCCCAGCACGGCGGGCACGTAGACCATCCGCCCCGCGACTGACAGGTACGCATACGGGCCGTGCAGCTCGCCTTGCGCGCACCGGCATCCCTCCTTCCCGCACCTGCGGCGCTGCTCGGCCAGCGACCCGGCCAGGAACCCCGCCGCGCCCGGCAGGGACGCGGCCAGCCGGTCCCGGCGGGACCGCAGCTCCGCCGAGGACAGCGCCCGAAGATCGTTCTTGTATGCATTCATCACACAAGAAAATGCCAGCCAGGGTGCCCCGAGTCAACGACATCACCCGGCGTGTCCCGTGCTCACGGCCGCGACCACCGCGGCCAGGTCAGCCAGGGACTCATACGTCAGCGGCGCCTCCGCCGCCACGGGACCCCGGTCGGTCCACGCCAGCGGCATCATCACCGACCCCAGCGGGCCGCCCTCGCAGCTCACCGCCAGGCCATCAGGGGTCTTCCGCTCGAACAGCACCCGCAGTCGCTGCCCCGACAGCGGGTGGAACGGATGCGTGACCGTGACGAACGATTCCGGAACCTCACGATCCCTGTGCGACCGGGCAGTTTGCGGGTTCCGTGGGAATCCCGAGCCCGCGCCGTTTCCCGTTTGCCTTCGGGATGAACACCCGCCTGACCGGCATGGGCCGCCACGCGGCCGCGCCGCGCTGAAGCCAGGTGGCCATATCAGCCTTCTCCCAGCCTGCCAGCACGACCCGCCCATCGACCCCTGCCGTCTTGCGGCCAGCATTGACCTCCGTCACCCGCCGCACGCTCAGCAGAGCGCTGGCGCGCGACCGGAGCATCAGCTTCTGCAAACTGCGGACCTTCTTCAGGTCCCCTGCCCTGCTCGCCGTGAAGATCCGCTGCCGCAGCCGCCGTACGTCGTCCTCGGCCTGGCGCCAGTCCACGGCGTCCCAGTCCACGACATCGCCCTCAGGTCCGTTCGCCGTGACGGCGTCCAACTTGCCCATCGGTTCTGGCGTCTCCGTTCACCTGGTCTCCACAGGCTCACCTGACCCACGTCAGCTCCCTTTCGGGCCGGGCACCCGCCCGTATCCGGCCAGTTATCCGGGAGCCACCGGCGGAGGTGCCAGCACGCGGTCCCCGGTTTCCTGCCGCCTTTCGGCCACCGGCGTTCGCTTCTTGGGTCATCCTGCGCCCGCTGGGGAACTCAGCCTTCCTCACGGTCGGCCTTCCGGCGGGCCAGCCCGCCGGACCCCAACGGGGTTGTCGTGTTGCACATGAGCAAGACGCGACCGGGCAGGGCGCCCCCTTAACCCCGGGGACGGCGGTGCGCTCCCGGCCGGCGACTATCCTCCGGCCGGCACCCGCCGCTTCCCAGCGGCTAGTCCCTACGGCCCCGCTGGAACATCCCATCGGCGGGGGTCACCTTCACGAGGCGTCATCAGGGGTTCACTCACGTTCGCCCATCACCCCGCAGCGGCTGGATGCCGCCACAGAGCCGGGAAGCACCGCTGCTTCCCGCCGGTCTTCTCCTCGCCTGCGACCCCCGGATGGAACGAGGACCGCTTCGGCTTTAACCCCGGGCTTCGCACCCCGCAGTTACCCGCGACGCACGCCGAGGCGGAGACGGGCCATCGCGCACTGGCCCGGGTACCGCGCTCCCGACATCAGCCGGGCCTCCAGCAGCGCCTCCCACTTGAACTCATGCACCCTCACTTCGCACGTAATCGCTCGTGGACTCGAGCGTGACGACCTCGATGCCGTCCTTGCGCAGCTGGCGGCCCAGCGCGCGGACCGCGTTCATCCGGGCCCTGACCGTCCAGATCGTGTTCCGCCGGGCGCCGGGCCGGGACGGATGCGGGGTGCGGGTGCATACCATCCCGGAGTCCTTTGCCACATCGATCGCGGCGACCCGGTCATGGACCCGCTCGTGCTGCTCGTCGTCGATTACCTGCGGTCTGCTCACCGCGGCCACCTCCTAAGCTTGGCCTGTGGGATAACGGCGAGCTGCCCGGGGTCCCGGTCGGCGGGCACCAGGCCCGGAATTCTGACCGGCGTGCTCGAGGCAACAATCTGCGACCCTCAGGTCAAGACCCCAGCGCCAAGCTAACATTCGGGTTCGCATTCCAAGGTGGGCCGGCGTCACGGGCAGCTCGCTCCCACTGTCCCATCCCGCACGATGGCACGAACCCCGGCCCAGCCGCGGCAGCGGCCCCAGCCCGCCGCGACCTGCACCGGCGGGCATTTTCACGCAGCGCGACCACCCCTAGGTGAAATAGCTAACATTGCGTTAGGATTTAGATGGATACGATCCGTAGAGGCTCAGGTCCGCAGGCCGGTGACCTCGCGGGCGATGATGGTCTTCATGATCTCTGAGGTGCCGCCGTAGATCGACCGGACACGGCTGAGCCGCCAGAGGTCACAGTCGTGCCGGAGAGCAGCGGACTAGTCCTCACGCCGATCAAGGCCGGGCTCCATCTCGTCAGTGCGAGCCGCGGCGTTCGCACGGTGCGATCTGGGCGGCGATAACGCGCCATGGGATCGTCTCACCGCGTCGCAACTCCCCGAGCCGCGGCGTGGCTCCGACGACCACGCCAAACCAGCGGCCGCGGATATCCCAGCCGTCGATGCGGACGTCGGCTCCGGTGAGCTCATTGCGGCACAGCTGCCACAGGTCCTCGTGATGCACGATGCCAGCGACGGCAGCCAGGTGGGGTCGTGCTCCCGCAAGCCGCCGCGCAGCGATCAATATCTCGGCCGGGGTGAGGACGCTCACCACGACAGCATGGGCCCGTGCGACGCTCGATGACCACCCCGGCGGCGAGACCGTTCCCCCGCAGCGAGGTAGCCCAACTGGGAGCCTAAATGGCTGCCAGCGGTCACAGTTGCCCAGCCACACCCAGCTACATCCAGCCTCGTAATACCTGGCCAGACGGCACGTCCAGCTTCGTCTGGCATCACCCGGCCACGCCGCAACCTCGACTGAAACTCAAACAGGTCGTTCGTACTGCCGAGGGGCAAACTCATCGGGCTCGTCCACTAACCGAAGATCTTGTCCATGACCTCTGCGCCCAGGGTGAGCGCAGGCCGGATCTCGTGGCGGTAAACAGACTCAGTGGTGGCCGTGCGGTCGTGCCCGGCCAGCAGGGCGATGCTCTCTACGGGAACGCCGTTCGCGGACAGGACCGACACGAAGGTGTGCCTCATCTCCCGGGGCACCCAGTCCTCGCCGAGGCCTGCCTTCTTGGTGATCACCCGGAACGCGCGGATCACGTTGTTCGCGCTCAGCGACGTGCCGACCCTGGACGCGAAGACCAGGCCGTGCTCCTGCCAGAGGTCGCCGGCCGTCAGCCGGTCTCGCTCTTGCTGTCTCTGCTGCTCGCGCAACGCCTCCACGCACCGCCGCGGCAGCGCCAGGGTCCGCCGCGACTTCTCGGTCTTGGTGTCACCGCCCTCGCGGTCCGAGCGCCACACGTAAATCGCGAACCGGTCCTCACCGGCTCTGCCCGGCTCGAACCCCGCCACGGTGGCCGGCTGCCAGCCAGCGAAATCGTCCACCCAGGTCACCACGTGATCCCACCGCAGCGCACGGGCCTCCTCGGTGCGGATTCCGGCTAGCAGGCTCACTACTACGTACGCGTGCAGGCGCGTACTCTCCGCCGCGGCCAGCAGGGCTTTCGCCTGATCCAGCGTGAAGCTCTTGGACGGCCTCCCGCTGCGGCCCTGCGGTGTCTTCACCAGGGCCGCGACATTACGCCCGACGAGATCGTCTCCCTCCGCGTGCCGGATCGCCCGCTCGAGAGAGTTCCGGGTGATCTGCAGGGACCGGGTCGAGTACCGGGTGGCGAGGTGGCCAAGAGCCGACCGGACATCGCCCGCGCTCAGGACGCGCAGCTGCCTGGCGCCGATGAGCTCGAGAACCGGATCCAGCAGGCCCTCGTAGAGAGTGCGCGTCCTCTCGGACGTGCCGTCCAGCCCTTCGCGCAGCCAGTCATCCACGGCTTCCCGCACGGTGTAAGTGCTGGAGGACCTGACTCCCGTGTTCAGTTCCTGATGC
>Ga0302184_10001603_pt1 | contig 14533 bp, 12 predicted proteins | sample I_Palsa_N3_3_FD_200233 | JGI IMG/M metagenome (GOLD analysis project Ga0302184, IMG submission 200233) | Peat permafrost microbial communities from Stordalen Mire near Abisko, Sweden - I_Palsa_N3_3 | ecosystem: Environmental > Terrestrial > Soil > Palsa > Peat permafrost | place: Sweden...
ATGGTGGCGCTGCAGCGAGTTCGACGCCTCGGCGGCAGAGGCGTTCATGCTCGTCCCCGCCCCGTAGGAAGGCGTGGCCAGCTGGGCGGCTCCGCGCACCGGAGCCGCCCAGCAGCCGTGATAGACCAGATCCATGATGCGTGATGATGTGCGCCAGGCGCTGGCCATCGGCCGGTCCTCGACCATCGAGGAGCGCACGATCGACATCACTACGACGGGCCGGCGTTCCGGGAAGCCGCGACGGATCGAGATCTGCTTCTACCGGTTCGGGGATGCCATCTACCTGAGCGGAATCCCCGGACCGCGCACGCGGGACTGGCTGGCCAACCTGGCCGCCGAGCCGCATTTCATCCTCCACCTCAAGCACGGCGTCGTCGCCGATCTGCCTGCGGTGGCCACGGTCATCACCGATCCGGTTGAGCGCCGCCGGGTATTCTCCGACTTCGTCGACGACTTCAACCACCGCCATGGCCCCGGCAGCCCCTGGCCGAAAGCTGTCCTGCAGGAGTGGGTGGAGGGCAGCCCGCTGGCGAAGGTCAGCTTCGTGGCGGCCGGCTGACGCGCGTCTGCCAAGTATCGGGTCTGCACCGTTAACCCCACGGCGCGCGTTCCATCGCGAGCGGATCTTGGTGCACCACTGACGGCTCGGCGAAGACCATGACGGGCCTTTTGCGTGTTTCGTAACGCTCCAGCCGGGATTTTCTGAACGGGCCGTGGTGCTTCTTTCCCGGACCTGTTGACCGCGGCGCCAGATCTGGACGGCGGGCCGACAGGCCGGGGCATATCATTCGATACTCGCTTCTGTCATGATTTTATTTGCCGCCTAAACCCCGAAACGCCTTGCCTCCCGCGCCTGGAGGTTGCACCCTCGCCTGGAGAAGGCATGCCCGTTCTTGAGGTTCCCGGAGCAAGACTGAACTATCGGACGGCGGGGGAGGGCTCACCGCTCGTCCTGGTCCACGGCTCGGCAACGGACATGACTACCTGGGATGGTGTCGTTGACGAACTAGCCCGTGAACACCTCGTTGTCGTATACGACCGGCGCGGCTACGGGCAATCTCGGCACAAGCCCGTTCGCGACCACCGGATCCATGCTCAGGACCTGACGGCGGTCCTCCGGGAAGTCGCCGGGCCGCCGGCCACTGTGGTCGGCTGGAGTTCCGGCGGCAACATCGCCCTCGCCGTCGCGGTCAAGCATCCGGAGCTTTTCTCGGCGCTGGTCGTCGTGGAGGCGCCCTTTCATGGCATGCGGCACGCCGACCGGCATGTGCTGGGCACAGCGCTGCAGCTCAAACTCACCCAGCTGCGCGGCCGGCGGCTGGAGGCAGCGGGGTCTTCTACCGATTCGGCTCCGCTCTGCGCTCCGGAGGCAACAGCTACGATCTCGCCCCTGAGAACATCCGCCGCAACCTGCAAGCCAACGCCGAGCCAGTGCTGGCGGAATGGGATCCGCACCCCTTCGGGGTCATGCATGAGCACATCCGGCTTCGCGCGGTCACCGGCCTTACGGTCCCGCTGACCTGGGTCCTTGGCCAGGAGAGCTCCCCGTGGATGGCTGGCCTGCACGATCGTGTCGCGCGGCAGCGACCGCACATCCGCACCGTACGTATCGCGGGAGCTGGGCACCTTGTCCACCTCGACCGGCCCGCCGACTTCATCGCAGCCGTGCGCTCGGCATCCATACCACCAGCCGGGAGCCTCCAGTCGTAGTAGCACTCGTGCGGTCTACCAGGGCATATATGGTTATTCAGGACTTCTGGGTGCTGTAGCTGACGAGCTCCCGCTGAACCGCGGGGCTGCGCTGGCTTCAGTAGGTGGCCCACGCGGTCCGTTCCATCGCGAGCGGATCATCCTGCACCGCCGACGGCTCGGCGAATACCATGACGGGCCTTTTGCCTGTCTCGTAACGCTCCCAGCCGGGATCGCCGTGGGTGACGAAACGGACCCAGGCTCCGTGCATGTCCGCGGCCAGCGACGCGGGCGGGGTTGGCCCGGCCGCCTCCCGCACGCCGGGTTCACCGAGCGCGTCGAAGGCGAAGGGGACGTCGAGACAGTGGAAGGCCAGGCCGGGCAGGCGGCCCGCTGACGCGGCCCAGCGGAAGTCGTAAGCGTAGGCCGCGCCGCCAGCCCCCGCCTTGGCCGCGGCCAGCTGCTGGGCCGGCCCGCGGAATGTGCGGTCGGTGATGGCCTGCCCGACGGCATCGCACGGCCGCTGGCCGGCCCGGTCAAGGTAGACAGCCGCCTGCGCGGCCGGGACGCCTGCCTTGGCCAGCCCTTCGGCCGCCATGTCGGCGGTAATCCAGTCCGCCGTCATCCAGGCCATGTTGAACTCATGGGCCGTGGCGCCCGCCAGCAACGAAACACTGCTGTGCTGCGGTGAGGCCGCCGCCTGCAAGGGCTCCTCGGTAACGACCTCACCGTCGGTCCATGGCGCCCACGGCAGCCGGGTACCACGACTGAGCACGCCTATGAGGGCTTCGGAGTCCTGCCGCCCGTCCATCGCGCTGGCGACCGAAACGGCCTCCTGAGCCGCCAGGATCGTCTCGGCGGTGAGTTCCTCCAGGGCGGCCTGGTTCAGGTCCGCGATACCCAGGTGCCTGGCCATCTGGGCGGCTACGGCGCGGACGCCGCCGGCGGTTTGGGTGAGCGCCGATCCGCCGCTCATGCATACCGCGCCGCGGAACAGCCCCCGGGCCGCGGGGACGCCCAGCAGGGTGGCACAGGCGCCGCCGCCTGCCGACTGACCCGCGATCGTCACCCTGGCCGGATCTCCGCCGAAGGCGGCGATGTTTTCCTGTACCCATTCCAGCGCGCGGACCCAGTCACGCACGGCCCGGTTGGCCGGCGCGCCGGGCACCTCGATGAAACCCTCGGCCCCGAGCCGGTAATTGATGCTGACCAGGACCACACCGTCCCGCGCGAACGCGCCGCCGCGATACCAGGGCGAGGCGTTGCCACCACCGAAGAATCCGCCGCCGTGGATCCAGACCAGAACCGGCAGGCCGGCCGCACCCAGATCTGGCGTAAAGACGTTCAGGTTGAGCTCGTTGTCTCCGGCGATGACCGGCTCAGGAATCAGCGTGGTCCCGCGATCGGGCTGCGGTGATGTCGCACCGTAGGCGAGCGCATCCCGGATCCCGTCCCAGCGGCGGTGCGGCACCGGGGCGGCGAAGCGCCCCGCCTGGGCCGGCGACTGAGCGTACGGGACACCGAGGAACCGCAGCGCCTGGCCATCCCGGGTGCCGCGCAAGCGTCCCTCCGCCGCCTGCGCGAGGACATCGTCCGTCATGTCTTCCCCTCCTCAGCTTCGTCACCGCGGATCCGGGCTGAAGCCGGGTTCGGGAACGTCATGTGAGCTCCACTTTCGCGCCCAGCGGCAGGTCGACCACTGAGGTGCCAACCCGGAGCTGATAGGCGCCGGGCTCGTAACGCCAGCCGTCCTGCCAGTAAGCCAGCAGCCGGGTCGGCGCGCTGAGGAGCACCTGTGCCCTCTGCCCGGCGGGCACTCGCACGGGCGCGAAGCCGACCAGCCAGCGCACCGGGCGGTCGACGACGGAATCCGGGCGTTCCGCGTAGACCTGCACGACCTGCTTGCCGTCGCGGGCGCCACGATTTTCCACCTCGACGGTCACGGGGATGGATTCCCCGGCGGCGACCGAGGCGGGTGCGTGGACCCCGGCCAGGATGATGTCGGTGTAGCCCTGGCCGCTGCCGAACCAGTACGCCGGCGCGGTGCCCTGCTTGAGCCAGGCCCGGTAGCCGATGTGGATCCCTTCGGCGTAGTCCAGCGCGCCGCCGGTCGGCGCGGTGGACAGGACCGGCACGTCGGCCTCGGCCGCGGGCCAGGTGGTGGGCAAACGCCCACCCGGCTCGGCCACGCCGAGCAGGACATCGGCGACGGCGTGACCGAATTCCTGCCCGCCGAAGTAGCCGACGAGCACCGCCGCGACCTGATCTCGCCAGGGCATCAGCACGGGGGACCCCGCGTTCACCAGCACGACGGTGCGCGGGTTGGCGGCGGCGACGGCGCGGACCAGGTCGTCCTGGCGGCCGGGCAGCGCCAGTGAGGTGCGGTCGTAGCCCTCGGACTCCACCGCGGAGTTGGTGCCGACGACGACCAGCGCGACGTCAGCCTGCCTGGCCGCCTGCGCCGCGGCGGCGATGAGAGCATCGGAGTCCGCCACGGCCGGCTCGGTGCCGAAGCGGAGCGACAACAGCTCGGCCAGCGGGCCGGTGCGGCCCGCCAGATCGTACTCGAAGCGCAGCTCGACCGGCCTGCCCGCGGTGAGGGTGACCTCCGCGGCGGCGGTCGGCGGGGCCAGCAGCGCGGCGCCGAGGTCGGTATGCCCGGAGTGGGCGATCTCATCGAGAATGAGCTCGCCGTCGAGGTAGACCTGGCCGTGGCCGACGGTGGCGAAGCCGACGCGAACCGGACCCGACTCGGCCGGGGTGAACCGCGTGGCCAGCTGCACCGTGGCCGACCGGCCGATCGGGGCGTCTCCGCCGAACCAGACCAGCGCGCTGGAGCGGCGGTCCTCGGCGAACAGTTCGGTGCCGCCGGAGTCCAGGAACCGGGCCCGCAGGCCAGGCTCGCCGGTGACCGGGTTGGTCATCTGCGCCAGCGGCAGCCCGGCCACGCCTTCCTGCACGACCGCACCCCGTGAGTAGGTGATGTCCACGCCGGGCAGCGCGGCGCGCAGGCCGTCCAACGGCGAGACGGTGTACTCCGGCACGACGGTCGCGCTGCCGCCGCCCTGCGTGCGGGCGTTGGCCGCATTGTCCCCGATCACGGCGACCGAGCGCAGGCGAGCCGGGTCCCACGGCAGCTCACCACGGTTCTCCAGCAGCACGGTGCCCTCGATGCCGGCCTGCCGGGCGAAGGCGATACCGTCCTCAACCCAGGCCGGCTCGGCGGCGGGGAACCCGCCGAGCGCACCGACCCGGCACGCCAGGCGGAGAATCCGCGCCACCTTTCGGTCGACGACCGCCTCACCGATCTCGCCGGAGCGGACGGCCCGCACCAGCGCCTCGCCCCACGGTCCGTCCGGACCGGGCATGACGAGGTCCTGGGCGGCCCTGGCGCTGGCCAGCGACCGGGCGGCGGTCCAGTCGCTGACCACGACGCCGTCGAAGCCCCACTCGCTGTTCAGCGGCGTCTCCAGCAGGTCGTTCTCGGTCGCGGTGGTGCCGTTGACCGAGTTGTAGGAGCTCATGACGAGCCAGGCGTTAGCTTGGCTCACCGCCTTTTCGAACGCGAGCAGGTAGAGCTCGCGCAGAGCACGGTCGCCGACCCGGACGTCCACGGTGAAACGGTCGGTCTCGGAGTCGTTGGCCACGTAGTGCTTCGGTGTAGCGCCGACGCCGTTGTCCTGCACGCCTTTGACGTAGGCGGCGGCGAGATCGGCGGTGAGCACCGGATCTTCGCTGAATGCCTCGAAATGCCGTCCGCCGAGCGGGGAGCGGTGCAGGTTGATGGTCGGGCCGAGCACCACGTCGACGCCCTTGCGGCGGGCCTCCACCGCGGCCGCGGCGCCGTAGCGCCGGGCGATGTCCGGGTCCCAGGAAGACGCGAGCGCGGTGGCGGACGGCAGGTTGAGCGACGGATCGCGCTCGTCCCAGGTCTCGCCGCGGACGCCGGACGGGCCGTCGGAGACGAGGATACGACGCAGGCCGATCTTCTCGATCGGCCAAGTGGTCCAGAAGTCACGGCCGGTCAGCAGCTGGACCTTTTCCTCCAGGCTGAGCGCGGCGAGCGCCTCGGCGATCTTCGAGTCGGCGGTCAGAGCAGTCATGAGAAGGCTTCTCCTTTATCTGTTACCTCGACCAATGCGCTCAGCCGCAGGTCGGCTGAGGATGCCCCGACCATAATCTCGTAGCGGCCGGGGTGGACCGTCCACCCCGATCCGGATGCCGACCCGGTCCCGCCTGCGCTCGCGAGTGACCGCAAGAGCCTGGCTGAGCTGGTGCGCCGCGGTCGGTAGTAGCCCGGCGGCTCCTACGGCAGGACGCCGGGCCTAGCGACGTTCGCCTGCTCGAGCAGCAGGGTCTGCGCGCCGCTCTGCACGTAGCCGGCGAACCGGTACGTGCGGGCGTCGAACAGGATTCCGGTGACGCCGCCGGTGAACGGGAAGCTGAACTCGACGTCGGCGCGGCCAGCCGCGTCGGTGATGTTCTGCACCGTTACTCCCGGCACGTCGGCGAGCGAGAAGTACCAGGTGAGCGACGAGATGCCCACGTCGGCGTAGCCGTTGAGCAGGTTCGCGATCACGCCGACCGCGTTGCAGTAACCGGCTGTGTCGCTGCAACCGGCGCGGTAGGTGTTGAGCTTGTCCAGCAGGGGCTGCGGATCGTACGGCAGCCACGGCCCGGCCCGCGTCGGCGGGTCGATCAACGTGAAGGCCGGGCCCGCGACCACCAGCCACCTGGTGCCGCTGGCGCAACTCGCCGACCGCGCGCAGGTCACCAGCGTGCCATTGACGTAGGACGCCTGCTTCGTATCGTCGGCCCTGGCCCAGACTTTCCCGGGTGCCGCCGCTCGTGCTGAGTTTGCGGTAGATCCACTGGCTGGGATCGGGGACGCCCAGACCGGCCTTCTGGTTGTTCAGCAGGGCCAGCGCCGCTTTCTCGACGGTCAGCTCGGCTCGGCTGGGGGGTGCCGAGTCGGCCTGAACGCTACCCGGCCCGGAGACCAGCGTGGTCGTCAGCACCGCGGTCTCCTGGAACGGGATGGCGGAGTTCGGCGAGCCGTTCGAGGGTTCCCAGGCGGCCTGCGCCAGGTAGCGGTAGTCCGACGCGTCCAGGATGATCTCCGAGTTCGCGCTCTGCGAGGTTTCCGGCAGCACGAACGCGACGCCGGCCCGGCCGTCGGCGTCCGTGACGTGGCTCTTCGCCTGGATGGTGGGGATGTCGCCGAGCGCCCGGTACAACTCGGCGTTCAGGGACGGCGGCAGGATGTCGTTGCTCAGCAGTTCCTCGATGGTGCCAAAGTCCGCCACGTCCTTGTTGACCTGAGTCGCGTTCGCGTTCGGGTAGCTGAGCTTGGCCAGGTACGCATCGAGCGCGATCGGATTCCGCGGCAGCGAGCCCAGCGTGCTGTAGAGCGGCAGACCGGAGACCGTGCCCCAGGCGCCGGCCTGGTAGTTGAGGGAGCCATCCGCGGTCTCCCATGAACCTTGGGTGAGCCGTGCGGGCATTCCCGCGGGCGCGCTGGCCTGATAGAAGAGCGTCCGCTGGTAGACCCACTGGCCGCCCGGCACGGTCGGGCCGGCCAGCGCGGCGGCGGCGGCCCGGTCGGCCAGGAGCTTCGCGGTCAGCACCGGTCCCGGGCTGGACGGCTGAACCGCGGTCGGCCTCGGTGGGCGGGACGGCTGAACCGCGATCAGGAGACCGGCGGCCAGGCCGGCGGCCAGCCCGGCGGCGATGGCGAGCCGCCACGGCGTCCGGATGCGGGCGAGTAGGTGGCGAGGCGGGGGAGCCACGGGCCGTTCGGTGGAATGATCGTGAATTCCGGCGTGGAACAGTTCCTCCGCGTGCGGCGAGACGCGGAGCGGGACCTCCGCGCGGAACCGGGTGAGCAGGTCCATCTCGTTCATTACTGTGGCTCCTCGGCGAGGGCGGATGGATCGATGTCACCCATGGTGTGGCGTAGCTTGCTTCGGGCCCGGCTCAGCCGCGACCGCACCGTGCCGGCCGGCACCCCGAGCGCCACCGCGATCTGCTCGTAGGACAGCTCGCTCCAGGCGGCGAGCAGCATCGTGTCGCGCAGCTCGGCGGACAGCCGGGCGAGCGCGGCGGCGAGCTGCCTGCTGGCGACCTCGGCGCTGACCCGATCATCGACCCGGTCCGTGAACGGCTCTGTGACCGGATCGGCCCCGGTCAGGGCCAGCGCGCGATACAACCGGATTTCGGCCCGCCAGTGGCGGCCGATGAGATTGGTGGCGATGCCGTACAGCCACGGGCGTGCGTCGGCCCGCGCCAGGTCGTAGCGGTCCCGCTGGCGGAAGGCCAGCAGGAACCTCTCCGCGACGATGTCGTCCGCCGCGTCCGTGCCCAGGCGGCGGATCACGTACCGCTGGATGTGCGGTGCATGCCGGAGGAATAGCACGGTGAACTGCTCGGGCTCAAGCCGGGAAAGCTCGATGACGGTCGCGTCGTCGGCGTCCGCGTCCGGAACAGCGTGCTGCTTCGATGTTCTCACCGAAAATGGCTCAGAAGAGCGTCGGCGGTCCGGCGGGGATCGGCTCGCAGAGCGGCTCGACCTCGGGCACCCGGGCTCGCACATCGTCGTGGAACCGGCGGGCCAGCTCGAGCGCCTCGACGTTGTCGGGCGTATGGATGAAGACGGTCGGGGAGCGCCCCTCACGCAGCCAGCCGGCCACCGTATCGAGCCAGGGCTGCCATCCCGCGACGGTATGTGCCGCGTCGTCCCGGCCGATGTAGCGGACGACGGGATAAGAAGTGAGGGCCCGGGACCGGCGGGGCAGCCGCGGCTTCTTGGTCCACGCTTCCCGTTCGGCGTCGCTGGCCGGAGGGCTCCCGAACAGGACGGTGGTGTCGAACGTCACCCACTCGGCCCCGACGTCCCCCAGGGCCCTCTCGAGCTGCTGTCCCCATCGCGGGTCCTGGAAGAACGCGTGGTGCCGCACCTCGACGCAGTACCGGTACTCGCGCGGGAGCAGGCGCAGGAAACCGGTGAGAGCACCGAGATCGGCGGGGCTGAAGGACGGCGGCAGCTGAACCCACAGGGTGTGGGCGCGCTCCCCGAGGGGTTCGATCGCGGCCACGAAGGCGCGGAGCGGGTCGCCGGCGTCGGCGAGGTGACGCTCATGGGTGATCAGTTTCGGCAGCTTGAGGACGAACCGGAAGTCGGGGCTGGTCTGCGCGGCCCACGATTTCACCGTGTCGAGGGCGGGTGTCGCATAGAAGGTCGTGTTGCCCTCTACGGCGTTGCACCAGGTCGCGTACGCGCGGAGACGGTCCCGCGGTGACAGCGACCCAGGCAGGTAACGGCCCTGCCAGGGTCCGTGCGTCCACATCGCGCATCCGACGTGGAGCTTCATGGCCCCGAGGTTATAAGAGCTCAGGCATCAAAGGCGCGCCTCCCCGGCAGGCGAATGAGTGCCCGGTAAGTTGATCCGGGTGCGGGATACAGCGATCTTGATCGTCGGCTTTGTCGTCTTGCTGACTCTTCCGGCCTGCTCAGCTGCTGATCTCTCCGCCAAGCAGGCCGCGACGTCTGTGCCCGCGGCTACCGTCGGCGTGGCCAGCCCGGGCCGCAGCGGGACGGTGACCAGCCAAGCGCGTGAGCCGAGCGCAAGCCCGCGGGTCACAGCGAAGGCCGCCTCGGTGACGATCACGGCCGTCGGCGACACGATGCTCGGGAACACGCCAGATCTCCCCCCGGACCCGGCGACGTACTTCGAGGCGGTCGAATCGATCCTCGATCCGGGCGCACAGATTGTCTTCGGCAATCTCGAGGGCACGCTCACGACGTCGACGACCAGCAAGTGCGGTGTCCAGAAAGGCCCGGACGAGACCTGCTTCGCGTTCCATGATCCGCCCGGTTATGCCCGCTACTTCAAGGCGGCCGGATTCACCATCCTCAACGATGCCAATAACCACTCCTTTGACTTCGGTGCCGCGGGTCAGGCCCAGACCGTTCAGGTGATCCGTGCGGCAGGCCTGGCCCAGACCGGGCTGCCGGGCGAGATAACCCTGGTCAGGAAGGACAGGATCAAGGTCGCGTTTCTGGCGTTTGCGCCCTACCCCTACGACGCCGATCTCCTTGATCTGCCCGCGGATCAGGCCCTCATCAGGAAAGCCGGGCGGGAGGCAAATGTCGTCGTCGTGTATATGCATGCTGGTGCGGAGGGCGCAGCGGCCGATCACGTCACCGGCCGGGAAGAGTATTACCTGGGCGAGAACCGCGGCAATGCCGAGGCGTTCGCGCACATGGCCATTAACGCCGGCGCCAGCCTGGTCATCGCGAGTGGCCCGCACGTACTGAGGGGCATGCAATTCTATAAGGGTCATCTCATCGCTTATAGCCTCGGGAATTTCGCTAGCTACGGTGACTTCGCCACCGAGGGCGACCTTGACATGAGCATGATCCTCCGTGTGACGCTGTCGTCGGCGGGCCGGTTCGAGCAGGCCCGTATGTACCCGATCCAGTTCACCGGGGAGGGCCGGCCCGTGCCAGGCGGCGGGGCCATCCCCTTTGTCGCCCGGCTGGCCGCCGACGACTTCGGTTCGAGCGCGGCGCGCATCCTGCCATCTGGTGTCATCAAGGCGCCATGACCGCCGAGGGCCGCCAGCCCAGGGCCGGCCCGAGCTGGCCGGCCAGGTCGGACAGGATCTGGACGTAGTCCTCGTGCTCGAAGCTGAAGGGCAGTGCGAAAGCGACCTCCCGGACCTCGCGGAAACCGGCGTGCGCGTAGAGCGCCTCGGCGATCTGGCTGGAGGATCCCAGCAGGTCGCGGGCGAACATCATCCGCGCCGGCCCTTGCGGGCTGGCCGTTCGCGGCGTACGGGCCTCGACGTAGGCGGCGTACTTGGCCCGCTGCGCCGCGGTCGCGCTGTCGGTCGGGATTACGACCAGCCCCTGCGACACCCGGGCGCCCGGTCCGTCCGGATGGGCGGTCCGGAACGCCCGAATGTGCGACTGCTGGATCGCGGCGAAGTCCGCTGACCCCTCCGCCCGGACCACGCTGCTGGTCAGGAAGTTCATCCGGTGCTCGCCGGCCCAGCGGGCCGAGGCCGTGCTCGCGCCGCCGTACCACATCCGGCCCCGCAGCCCGGGCGAATGCGGCTGCACCCGGCCGGAGAACTGCTCCATGCCCTCAAGGCCCTGAAACGTGCTGGCCGGCTCGCCTCCGACCAGGCGCAGCAGCCGGGATACCCGTTCGTAGCTGAAGTCCTCGACGTCCGCAGTGTCGGGGTACAGCGTGGCCTTGACGTCTTCGAAGTGCATGGGCGGCCCGACGCTGACCCCGGGATTGAGCCGGCCGCCCGACAGCACGTCGACCGTGCCGAGATCCTCGGCCAGCCGGAGCGGGTTCTCCCAGCCGAGCGGGATCACCGCCGTTCCCAGCTCGATGCGGCGGGTCCGCTGTGACGCCGCCGCCAGGACGGCGACCGGTGAGGAGATGCCGTACTGCAGGTGCCGGTCGCGGACCCACGCGCTGTCGAAGCCGAGGCGCTCACCCAGCTCGATGATCTCCAGCGTCGTCTGGTGTCCGGGTCCGGGGTTGTCACCGTCGAACAGCCCGATAGTGAGAAACCCGAGCCTGTCCAGCGCGACCCCAGGTGGCGGCATGCAACGTCCTTTCAAGCCTGGCGTCCGCGAAAACCGTGGCGCGTCTGGATGCCATGATCTCGCACGCGCGGCGAGTTATCCGGCTGCTGCCAGCGACGTCACATATATCTGCGCATAACCACAGCCATTCCTGCATAACCACAGAAAACCTGCAGTTCCTCCCGCAGGCGGGCACAGAAACCCATCAGTAGATGTGCGCAGATTTAAGGACAGGGCCGGAGCCTGGCGGCGCCGGCATGACGAAAGGAGCACTGCATGCGAACATCAGCAAGGGTCCGGAACGCACTCATCGGGGTCGTGAGCGCCACGGCGCTCACCGGGGGCGCACTGGCCGTCACGGCCGCACCTGCATCGGCCGCGACGTGGTACGGGTGCTACGGGCACGGCTGCATCGGCAAGTACCCCCAGCCCAACCGTTGCAGCAGCGACGCTGCCACGGTCTACGCGATCTCGGCCTACGACGGCGTGCGCAAGACACATGTCACGCTGCGGTTGCGGTACAGCCCTGGCTGCCAGTCGGAGTGGGCAACGGTCACCGATACCGGCCGCCCCGACGGCGCCGTCTTCTGGATCTATGACCGGGGTACCCACGCGGTCGAGGTGGCCACCACCGAGCGCGCGACGTTCGCCAGGCAATGGCAGACGACCGCGATGGTAGGCGTCGCGAAGACCAAGGCGCGGGCGTGCATGGAGGTGCGCGATCGGCACGGGATGAGCGCGCCGCTCTGCACACCGTTTATCGGTCACTAGAGCAGAAGCCACTGTCCGTTCCGAAAATGAAACAACAGGTCCGGCGCGGCGAAAAGTCGCGCCGGGCTCTGAACTCCGCGCGAGCCGGGTGACCGGCGCGAATCACCCGCCCGTGTGACGCCGGCTCACCCTGACGGGCGTGAAGCTTGGTGCTATCGAAGCCAGGCCAATCGGCAGGAGGACGGAATGACTACCGCCCAGCTCGCAGCACAGCAGATCACACCAGCCCGTCCCGGCCACAGCCTACCCACGGCCACACCGGTGATCGCGTTTCTCGGCACCGGGCGGATGGGCGGCCCGATGGCCGCCAACCTGGCCAGGGCCGGTTTCCGGGTGCGGGCGTGGGACCGCACCGCCAGCCACGCAGCCGCCCTCATCGAGGACGGCGCGACCGCGGCGGCCAGCCCGGCCGAAGCCGTCGAGGGCGCCCAGGTCCTCATCACCATGCTGGCCGACGGGCCCGCCACCGAACAGGCATTGCGCGGGCCAGACGGGGAACTGAACATGTCCCCCGGCCTGATCTGGGTGCAGATGGCCACCGTCGGGATGGAATGGACCGAACGGTTCGTCAACACCGCCACCCGGTATCAGGTGAGCTTCTTCGATGCCCCGGTCTCGGGAAGCCAGGGGCCGGCCCAGGCCGGGGAGCTGACCATCCTGGCCAGCGGCCCTTCCTGGATGCAGGAAGCCGTCGCCCCGGTGTTCGCCGCGCTCGGCCGGGCCACCACCTGGCTCGGCCCGGCCGGCCACGGCACCCGAGCCAAGCTGGTACTCAACAACTGGCTCGCTGACCTCGCCGAAACCACGGCGGAAACCCTCTCCTTCGCCCGGCAGCTCGACCTGGACCCCGCCGCGATCGTGGACCTGCTGGAGTCGACGCCGCTGGGATCGCCCTACGCGACGCAAAAGGCCCGCGCCATGCTGGCCGGCGATTTCACCCCCGCGTTCGCGCTCAAGCATGCGCTCAAGGACGCCGACCTCGCGGCGCAGGCTGCGCAGGCCAGCGGCGCCGAGCTCACCCTCACCAGCGCGCTGCTGCCCCGGTGGCGGCGCGCCGCGGCCGCCGGGCACGCCGACGACGACCTGGCCGCCATCTACGCCACACCCTGACCTGCCAGAATCACCTACCCGTCAGCTAACGGCGACCACTACATCTCAGTCGTTACGATCAAGGATCGTAAGATCATCCATTGGCGGGACTACCTCGACCCGCTAACGTCTTCGAAGCGCTCGGCGTTAACGGAACAGATCGATGCGGAGGAGCAGGCCATGACGGTAGGTCCCGATAGAGGCGAGGGCAGGATTGTCGTCGGCGTGGACGGATCACGGCATTCTCTGGACGCTCTGAGATGGGCCGCTCACTTCGCGGCGATCTTCGGCGCACGGCTGGATGCTGTGGCCGCCTGGGAGTACCCGCAGTCGTTTGGCTGGGCTGCCATCGCGCCAGACTGGGACCCTAGCCAGGACATGGTGAAGGTTCTCGATGACGCCGTGCGGGCCGTATTCAGTGATCAGCAGCCGGCGGGCCTGCGGTTGCAGGTGCGGGAGGGGGGTGCGGCCAAGGTGCTTCTCGAAGCTGGCGAGGGCGCCACCGTGCTCGTCGTCGGCAGCCGTGGCCACGGCGGTTTCGCCGGGCTTTTGCTGGGCTCGGTGAGCGCGAACGTGGCCGAGCATGCGTCCTGCCCGGTGTTCATCGTTCACGGCGACCAGGCGCCGCCCCCGGTCCGGCGCGGATGACCCTGGAACGTCAGGGGGCCTTCTCCTTCACGTAGCTGCCGGGAGCCTCCTCAATTGGCGAGAACTCGGCGTTGCCTAGCTTCTTGCGGACGGCCACCTTCGTCCCGCTGTGCGGTGCGAGCCAGTCGATCCAGGCTGGCCACCAACTGCCGGGGACGCTCTCAGCGACGTCAAACCAGCTGTCCGGGTCGGCGTCCAGCCGGGCCTGGCCATCGGCGGCATCTGGTGCCTCGGTTCGGGCCACGGTCCAGTAGTTGCGCTTGTTCTTCGCCGGCGGGTTGATCACGCCGGCGATGTGGCCGCTCGCCCCGAGCACGAACGAAGTGTCGCCCCGCAACAGCTGCGTGCTGGCGTAGGCCGACTTCCACGGCACAATATGGTCCTCTTTGGAAGCGTAGATGAAGGCCGGCACGTCGATCGCGCCGAGATCGACCGGCTCGCCGCATTGCACCGTGCCACCGGGCTCCCGCAGCTTGTTCGCCAGGTAGGTGTTGCGGAGGTACCAGCAGTACATCGGTCCTGGCAGATTGGTGTCGTCGCTGTTCCAGTACAGCAGATCGAAAGCGGGCGGAGCCTTGCCCTCCAGGTAGCCCTTGACCACGTACGGCCAGATCAGGTCGTTGGCGCGCAATGAGGCGAACACCTGCGCCAGTTCGCTTCCCTTGAGCAGGCCACCCTGGCCAATTTTCGCTTCGCGCGCGGCGACCCCCTGTTCGCTGACCAGCAGGCCGA
>Ga0302184_10001608_pt1 | contig 14510 bp, 12 predicted proteins | sample I_Palsa_N3_3_FD_200233 | JGI IMG/M metagenome (GOLD analysis project Ga0302184, IMG submission 200233) | Peat permafrost microbial communities from Stordalen Mire near Abisko, Sweden - I_Palsa_N3_3 | ecosystem: Environmental > Terrestrial > Soil > Palsa > Peat permafrost | place: Sweden...
GAGCGAGGAGCGGATCGACTTCGTCGCAGAGGGCCTGTTGGACGGCCTGGAGGGCGAGCAGCGCTCTGAGCGCCTGGCGCTGCTCCAGTACCTGGCCGACGACGGCGTCCCGCTCGTGCAACTGCGCCGCGCAGCCGCGAACGGGACGCTCATCTTTCTGCCGGCTGAGCGCGTGATCGGCGGGCAGGAGCGCTACACGGCGGCGCAGATCGCTGAGCGCAGCGACGTCTCGGACGAGTTCCTGCGCTCCGTGCTGCGCGCCATGGGCCTGCCCGTCCGCGAGGCCGACGAGGCGGCCTACACCGAGTCGGATCTCGAGGTGGTGCAGCTGACCAATGTCGTGCGTGCGGCAGGCGTGACCGACGAGGAGATCCTTGATCTGCTGCGCGCGCTCGGACGCGGCCTGTCCCAGGCGGCGGAGACGATGCGCGCTCTACCTCTGCGCGTCGTGCTCGAGCCCGACCTCTCAGAGCAGGATCTGGCGCACCGTTACGCATCGATCACCTCTCAGCTCTCCCCCATCCTCACGCCGCTGATCAGCGGTCTACTGAACCTACATCTGCGACAGATGGCGGAGAGCGAGGCGATCAGCGCGGCTGAGCGTCGCGGTGGCCGACTGCCGGGCTCGCGGGAGGTCGCGATCTGCTTTGCCGACCTGGTGGGCTTCACGCGGCTGGGCGAGGAGGTGCCGGCGGAGCAGCTCGGCCATCTCGCAGTGCGCCTGGAGGCGCTCGCGACAGCCGTCGTCGAGCCGCCCGTGAAGCTCGTGAAGACGATCGGCGACGCGGTGATGCTGTCCTCGCTCGAGCCCGAGCCGCTGCTGGATGTGGCCCTGAGCCTGCTCGAGGCAGCCGATGCCGAGGGCGCCGACTTTCCGCAGTTGCGCGCGGGCGTTGCCATCGGCCCCGCGCTCAGCCGCGCGGGCGATTGGTTCGGGCGGCCCGTAAACCTCGCGAGTCGAATCACCTCGCTGGCACGGCCCGCGAGCCTGCTGGCCGAGCGCGAGGTGCGCGAGTCCACCGCCGATGCCTTCCACTGGTCCTATGCCGGCGAGCGCCATCTGCGCGGCATTCGCGGGGCGGTACGGCTGTACCGGGCCAGGCGCCTGGCGGGTGGCTAACCTGCGACGCGCTCCAGCACCTCGGCGGGCACGTCGAAGTTGGCGTGCACGGCTTCGACGTCGTCGTTCTCTTCAAGCGCCTCGATCAGCCGCATCAGTTTGCCCGCCTGCGCCTCGTCGATCGGCACGAGGCTCGAGGGCCTGTAGGCCATCTCGGCGGTCTCCATCTCAACGCCGGACTCCTCGAGCGCCCTGCGCACGGTTGCGAAGTCCGCGGGCTCTGCGATCACCTCAAAGACGCCCTCGTCGGTAGTGATGTCCTCGGCGCCGGCCTCGACGGCGACCATCAGATCATCTTCGGAGTAGCGCTCGGCGTCGACCACGATGGTGCCCTTCTTGTCGAACAGGTAGGCGACCGAGCCCGGCTCGCCGAGATTGCCGCCCTGCTTGGAGAAGGCATGTCTCACATCGGCGCTCGTGCGGTTGCGATTGTCGGTGAGCGCCTCGATCAGGACCGCCACGCCACCCGGGCCGTAGCCCTCGTAGAGCACCGCTTCGATCGCGTCAGCCTCGCCGCCCTCACCGCTGCCCTTGGCGATCGCACGCTCGATGTTGTCCTTCGGCATCGACGCTTCCTTGGCCTTGCGCACGGCGTTCTCGAGCGTCACGTTCGTGTCGGGATCGCCGCCGCCATCGCGAGCTGCGACCATGATCGCCCGTGCGAGCTTTGAGAACTGCGCGCCGCGCCGCGAGTCGACGATCGCCTTCTTGTGCTTGATGCTTGACCACTTGGAGTGCCCGGACATTCCAGAGAGTCTACGAATCCCGCCGCCGGCGGCGTGGGCGAGCGGCAGGCGTGCAACACCCGGGCACCCATAGGATTGGGCGAGCCCATGGCCGGACTGCCCTCACCGGAGATCTTCAAGGCGTATGACGTTCGCGGCCTCTACGGCGAGGAGATCGACGGCGACGTGGCCGAGCTGATCGGCCGCGCTTTCGCCCGTGTTCTGTCGAAGCTCGCCGGAAAGCCCGTCTCAGAGCTGCGGGTCGGCACCGGGCGTGATATGCGTCTGAGCGCCCCGGAGCTCTCGGCGCGCTACCGCGAGGGGCTTCTGCGCGAGGGCGCCAACGTGATCGATGCGGGCCAGGTCGGCTCGGAGATGCTCTATTACCTCGTCGGCTCGCGCGAGCTTGACGGCGGGCTGATGTGCACGGCCTCACACAACCCCAAGGCCTACACGGGCGCAAAGCTCGTGCGCGAGGGGGCGATCGCGCTGTCCGGCGACTCCGGCATCCAGGACATCCGCCAAACCATCGAGACAGAGCTCGCCGACTCCGCCTCGGCGCCCTCCGGCGAGACGCCCGAGAGCCCGCGGGGCACCGTGCAGGAGGTCGATATCTACGACGAGTTCCAGCAGGCGGCCCTGCGGTTCATCGACCTCGACGCGGTCCAGTCGGCGCTGCGCGATCGGCCGCTGAAGGTCGTGGTCGACGGCGGCAACGGGATGGCCGGGCCGATGATCGGGCCGTTGCTCGATCGCCTCGGCCTCGAGCTGATCGAGACCTACTGGACGCCCGACGGCAACTTCCCCGATCACGAGCCCAACCCGCTGCTGCCCGAGAATCGCCGGCTGATCATCGAGCGTGTGCGCGACAGCGGCGCCGATCTCGGCATCGCCTGGGACGGCGACGGCGACCGCTGCTTCTTCATCGACGAGAGCGGCGCGTTCGTCGACGGCGACTTCCTCACGGCGCTGCTCGCCGAGTCGCTGTTGCGCAAGCACGCCGGCGAGGCGATCCTCTATGACGTACGCGCGTCGCGCGCGGTCGCCGACACCGTCAGCAGGGCGGGCGGCACCGCCTACGTCAACCGTGTGGGCCACGCGTTCTTCAAGACGCGCATGCGCGCCGAGGGGTCGTTGTTCGGCGGCGAGGTCTCCGGGCACTACTACTTCCGCGACTTCTACTGCGCGGACTCGGGCGCGATCCCGGCGCTGCTCGTGCTCGAGCTGCTGGCGAGACACGGCGCCTCGATGTCCGAGCTGCTCGCGCCCTACCACCGGCAGTACTTCATCTCGGGAGAGATCAACTCCGAAGTCGTCGATCCGCTGGCGAAGATGGAGGAGATCGCCACGCGCTACGCGGACGCCCGCCAGAAACGCCTGGACGGCATCTCGATCGACTACGACGACTGGCATTTCAACGTGCGCTCCTCGAACACCGAGCCGCTGCTGCGCCTGTGCCTCGAGTCGCTCGTCTCTCCCGAGGACATGGAACGCCGGCGCGATGAAGTGCTCGAGCTGATCCGCTCGTGAATGCAGCCGAGGACGCGCTCGCGATCGCGGCCGAGGCGGGCGTCCACCGCCTTGCGATTCCCACGCCATTCCAGGTTGGGCGCATCAACGCCTATCTGATCGAGGACTCGCCGCTCACGCTCGTCGATTCCGGGCCCAACTCCGCGAAGGCGCTCGACGAGCTGGAGCAGACGCTCGCCGCCCGCGGGCACGCGATCGAGGACATCGAGCTGTTGATCATCAGCCACCAGCACATCGACCACTTCGGCCTGGCCTCGATTCTCGCGCGGCGCTCGGGGGCGGAGGTGGCGGCGCTCGACCGCGTCGCGCCGTTCCTCGCGAAGTTCGGCCAGGAGGCCGAGCTCGATGACCTGTTCGCCGAGCGGCTGATGCTCCGAAACGGCATCCCCGCCGAAATGGTCAGCGTGCTGCGCACGGTGTCGGGAAGCTTCCGCGCGTGGGGCGCGCCGGTGGAGGTCACTCGACCGCTCTCAGACGGCGACGAGGTGCAGCTGCGCGATCGCACGCTGCGCGTGCTGCACCGCCCGGGACACAGTCCCTCGGACACCGTCTTTCATGACGAGTCGCGTTCGATGCTGCTCGCCGCCGATCACCTCATCAAGCACATCTCCTCCAACCCGCTGCTCGCGCGGCCGCTGGGGTCCGGGCCCGACTTTCAGGGGCCGCGGCCACAGGCGCTGGTGACCTACATCGCCTCGCTTCAGCAAACTCGCTCGATGGATCTCGACCTGGTGCTACCGGGTCACGGCGAGCCGATCACCGACCACGTCGGGCTGATCGACGAGCGCTTTCGCCTGCATCGCCGGCGCGCCGAGAAGATCCGCCGGCTGATCGCCAGCGAGCCGCGCACCGCGCACGAGATCGCGCAGGAGCTGTGGGGAAATGTGGCGGTCACGCAGGCCTTTCTGACGCTGTCTGAGGTTCTCGGGCACGTCGATCTGCTGCTCGCAGAGGGCGTTGTGATCGAGCAGGAGGATGACGGCGTGCTGCGCTTCGCCGCCGGGGATCCGCCGGCCTCGGAGGATTAGCCGCGCTCGAGCTCGCTCAGATGATCGACGTTCGCGCGATCCGTCCCATCGGCGCTGGGCTCAGTCGAGAACCACGCGTCGAGGATCTCTGACAGCTCGGCCTCGGAGGTCGCCCTGAGGCTGAGCGCGAGCACGTTGGCGTCGTTCCAGCGCCGCGCCCCGCCGGCGGTCGCGGCGTCCGCGCACAGCGCCGCACGAACGCGGTCGACCTTGTTCGCGGCGATGCAGGCGCCGGTGCCCGTCCAGCAGCACACGATCGCCTGCTGCGCGCGGCCCTCGGCCACATCGCGCGCCGCCGCCTCCGAGGCCCACGCCCAGTCGTTGCGCTCGGCCTCGCTCAACGCTCCGTGACCGATCGTGTGGTGCCCGCGACGCTCGAGCTCGCCGAGCAGCGCTGTCGCGATGCCCGTCAATTCATCGGCTGCCACCGAGATCCGCATGGCCCGTGAGTATCACCGATCGACCGTGGTGGCAGATACGGTTGCGAGGTGGTTCAGGAGCCTCCAGGGACGCAGCCGCCGCGGCGCTGGCGCCCCAGGTTGCACTGGGAGCTTCTGATCTGCGCGGTCCGCGGTCACGGCCTCGTGGGCACCGACGCAGCGGAGCTGCGCCCGGGCGATGCGATGCTCGCTCGCGAGGATTCAGTGGGCACGCGCTGGTACCGCTGCCTGCGCTGTGACAGCTGGCTGGCGCTCCCGCCGCCGGCGTCTGCGACGCGCGCCTTCCCGCCGGAGCGCGATGAGATCGAGCTGCCGCTGCGGGGCAAGCCGCTGCGCGACAAGATCGTGCTGCGGCTGATCGCGATCGACCGCGCGTTTCACCTCGTGGTGCTCGGCGCGCTCGGCGCGCTGGTGCTCGTGTTCGCTTCCGACCGCGGCGCCCTGCGCGACACCTTCTACAAGGTCGTGGCGGACCTGCAGGGTGGCGTCTCCTCCGGACAGGGTCACGCCACGCACGGGCTGCTGCACGAGCTCGACGACGCGTTCACGACCTCCTCCTCGCATCTGCACCTGCTCGGAGCGGTGCTGCTGGTGTATGCGGCGGTGGAGGGCATCGAGGCGGTGGGGCTGTGGTATCAGCAGCGCTGGGCTGAGTATCTGACGTTCCTCGTCACCACCTCGCTGCTGCCCGTGGAGGTGTACGAGATCGTAAATCGCGCGTCCGTGTTCAAGATCATCGCGTTCGCCATCAATGTCGCGGTCGTCGTTTATCTGCTGCTCGCCAAGCGGCTGTTCGGCCTGCGCGGCGGCCTGGCGGCCGACCGCGCCGAGGGCGAGCTCGACCAGGGCTGGGCAGCGCTCGAACGCGCCTCTCCGCCGGCGCCCGCCCGCTGAGGCGCCCGGGCTCGCCGGCTGAGCCGCGGTACTCAGGTGGCGGACGGCGCGAGCGGCTGCTCGGCCCCGAGCTCGTGCGTCCAGCCGAGGAACAGGCGGTGCAGCCGGTCATCGCCGCCGAGCTCTGAGTGAAACGCGATCGCCAGCATGTGACCCTGGCGCGCGGCGACCGGGTGACCGTCGAGGACGCTGAGGATCTCGACACCTCCTCCATGCTGCTCGATCCACGGCGCTCGTATGAACAGCCCACGCAGCGGGCCGCCGTCGATGCCCTTGACCTCGAGGTCCGCCTCGAAGCTCTTGATCTGCCGGCCGAAGGCATTGCGCCTGGCCTCGATGTCCATCACCGCGAGGTGATCGCGGTCGAGCATTATCAGCCCAGCGCATGAGCCCAGTACCGGTAAGCCGCCGCGCACGAGCTCTCTAAGCGGCTCGGCGAGCCCCTCGCGCGTCACGCCGAGCATCATCGTCGTGGACTCCCCTCCCGGGATCACGAGTCCCTGCAGGCCGTCGAGGTCGCCCTGAACGCGAACCTCGCGAACGCGCGCTCCCAGCCGGCGCAGGACGCGCTCGTGCGCCTGAAAGTCGCCCTGCAGCGCGAGTACGCCGATCAGCGGGGCGCCGTCGGCGCTCACCAGCCGCGCTGAGCCAGGAGCTGCTCGCCCTCGAGCTTCGAGCTCTCCAGGCTGTCCATCGCCGGGCCGAGGCCGCGCGAGGCCTGCGCCACGCGCTCGGGGTCCTGCCAGTGCGTGGTCGCCTCGACGATCGCGCTCGCGCGGGCGGGCGGATCATCGGACTTGAAGATGCCCGAGCCGACGAACACGCCTTCGGCTCCGAGCGCCATCATCAGCGCCGCGTCGGCCGGCGTGGCGATGCCACCGGCGCAGAACAGCACGACCGGCAGGCGCCCATCGCTCGCGACCGTGCGGACGAGCTCGAGCGGTGCGCCGAGCTCCTTGGCGGCGGTCGCCGTCTGGTCGGGGCCCAGCGTGTGCAGGCGGCGGATTTCGCCCGTAATGGCGCGCATGTGGCGCACCGCCTCGACGATGTCGCCCGTTCCCGCCTCGCCCTTGGAGCGGATCATGGCCGCGCCCTCGCCGATCCGCCGCAGCGCCTCGCCGAGGTTGGTGGCGCCGCATACGAACGGCACCTTGAATGCCCACTTGTCGATGTGGTTGCTCTCATCGGCCGGGGTGAGGACCTCGGACTCATCGACGTAGTCGACATCCAGCGCCTGCAGCACCTGCGCCTCGAGGAAGTGCCCGATGCGCGCCTTGGCCATCACGGGGATGCTGACGGTCTCCTGGATCGCCGCGATCATCTCGGGGTCCGACATGCGCGCGACGCCGCCATCGCGGCGAATGTCAGCGGGCACGCGCTCGAGCGCCATCACCGCGGCCGCGCCGGCCTCCTCGGCGATCGTCGCCTGGGCCGGCGTGACGACGTCCATGATTACCCCGCCCTTGAGCATCTCGGCAAGGCCGCTCTTGACCTGAAATGTCGCCTCATCACGCATGAACGTCCATTTTGACAGGGAGCGCCGGACGATGGGGGTCGCGGTCGCTGGCTCTGTTCCCGTCAACCGCGCTCGACGACGCGCGCGCCGGGGTGCGCGGCCAGCTTCAACATCGCCAGGTTCGACGGCGTCGCAGGCAGTTCGACGAATGTCTCGTAGCGCATCACGAACGTCGGCAGCAGCCGGCCGTGCGAGCCGCGAGCGTAGTCGATCACCTCGATCGGCACGAACGTGCTGGCGTCGACGAGCAGATCGGTGGGTGTCGCGCGGTAGTGGTTGCCCGGCCCACTTCGGGGCGGGATGACCTGCAGGCGGTAAACGGCGCGCCCGTCCAGCCGCGTCTTCTCGAGCAGGCGCAGGCGCCCTGCGCGGTAGGCCGCGCGGATGATCGCGACTTCATCCCTCAGAATCCCCGTCGCTTTGGTGTGTTCGATCACTCCGGGGCGCCCGCTCCACCACGACGACCAGGTCGAGCCCGGCGCGATCGCGCTTTCGACCAGCACCGTACGTTCGCGTCCATAGTTGCGTCGCTCAAGCGTGAGGGTACGTTCGCTCGGGGGATCGTTTGTGCTCCAGCGCTGTGCGTGGATCAACGTGCGCTTGCCGTGGATTTCGGATTCCTGGTCGGTGACGACATAGCGAACGCCATGCCCGCGCGCGATCGCGCGGTACACGGCGGCAGCGACGTCGAACCGGCCGCCCCGGGGTGCGAGGGCGAGGAGGGCACACGCCAGCGCCACTGACGCGAGCGCCAGCCAGCGCAAGCGGCTCAGGGGCCACGTCGCGGGGCGCCGGGCCGGGCGCCTGCCAGCTCGTGCGCCCGGCGGGATCGCCGGCGACACGACAAGCAGATCCGCGCTACTTCAGGCGGAAGGCCTTGATGCGGTCGTCGTACTGCGCGGTGTCCTGGGCGTAGACGCCGTAGGCCAGCGCCTGTATGAGGCTCAGGAGCGCGGTGTGTGAGCGCACGTAGGCGGGGCTGTTGGAGGAGTAGTAGAGCTTGATCTGGGCGAGCTTGGCGACCTCCGAGAGGGTCGCGTCGGTGATCGCGGCGGTGCGGGCCTTGCGGTGGCGGGCGAGCTTCATGGCACGCACGACGAGCGGGTGGGGCCGGCCGGCCGAGAGGCCGATCACGAGCGTCTCGGCGTCGATCCGCCCGAGACGGCTGAGCGCCTCCTGCGACGGGCTTGCCACGACATCGACGCGCAGATCGAGGAGCATCAGGAGGTGGCGGAGGTAGCTTGCAAAGAACGCCATCTGGTCGGTGCCCGCGACGAGGACCTTGTCAACGCTTACGATCGCCTCGATCAGCGCCTCGACTGAGCTGCGGGAGACCTTGCGAGCGGTGTCCTCGACATTCAGGTGGTCGGCGGTGAGCGCCGTCTCGAACTCGTTCTGGTCGAGCGAGAACAGCGGGGTGGAGCTTGTGGAGGTGCCGTTGGCGGGCGCCTTGGCGTGCAGGCGCCTGTATTCCTCGCGGGCCGCCGCCTGAAGCTCGGGGAAGCCCTCGAAGCCGAGGGCCTGGGAGAAGCGCACGACCGTGGAGCTCGAGGTGTTCGCACGGCGGGCCAGCTCCTCCGCGGTCTGGAAGGCGGCCTCGTCGAGGTGGTCGACGATGTACTGCGCGACGTCCTTCTGGGAGCGCGAGCACTCATCGAAGCGCGCCTGGATGTACTTGGAGAGGCTCTGGTGCTCGCTGGTGCCGCCAATCGGAGACGGTGCGGGCGCTGGGCGCTCGGCGGTGGGGGTGGCATCACGCTTCATCGCTCGCTCTTGTTCGACGTGTGCGCCTCGCACTCCTGCCAACCCGCTCGATGTGAGCGAGGCAGATAGGCTGGCGCTTGATGCGGCGGAGCCTGTTTGAGGATGTACATGAAGACTTCCGCGCGAGCTTTCGGACATTCCTGGAGCGCGAGGTGGTCGGTGATGAGGGCCGTTACGGCGAGTGGGAGCGCGCGGGCATCGTGCCACGCGAGGTGTTTGCGCTGGCCGGGCGGGGCGGCTTTCTGGGGATGGCGGTACCGGAGCGCTTCGGCGGCGCCGGCGCGGAGGATTTCCGCTTCAACGTGATCATCGGCGAGGAGACGCAGCGCGCGGGCGTGGGCAGCTTCGGGCTGGGCGTCACGTTGCACAACGACATCTGCCTGCCGTACTTCCTGAGCTACTGCTCGGAGGAGCAGCGCGAACGCTGGCTTTCGGGAATCGCATCGGGTGAGCTGATCACAGCGCTGGCGATGACCGAGCCGGGCATCGGCTCAGACCTCGCGGGAATGTCCACGAGGGCGCGGCGCGAGGGCGAGCATTACGTGGTGGACGGAACGAAGACGTTCATCACGAACGGGATCAACGCGGACCTGGTGATCGTGGCCGTGAAGACTGACCCGAGTGAGCGCCACCGCGGCATCAGCCTGCTGGTGCTGGAGCGCGGCATGGAGGGCTTCTCGCGAGGTCGCAACCTGGAGAAGATCGGCCAGCACGCGCAGGACACCGCGGAGCTCTCGTTCGCGGAGGTGCATGTGCCGGTTGAGAACCTGCTGGGCGAGGAGGGCGAGGGGTTTCGCTATCTCGTCTCAAATCTCCCACAGGAGCGTCTGTCGATCGCCGCCTCTGCCGTGTCGGCTGCGGAGGTCGCGATCGAGTGGACGCTCGAGTATGTGCGCGAGCGCCAGGCGTTCGGCCAGCCGATCGGCTCGTTTCAAGCGTCGCGGTTCACGCTTGCGGAGCTGCGCACGGAAACGGAGATCGGGCGCGCGTTCATCGACCGCTGCGTGCAGGCGCTGATCGTGGGCGAGCTGACGGCTGAGGACGCGGCGATGGCGAAGTGGTGGTGCACTGAGCTTCAGGGCCGCGTGGTCGATCGCTGCCTGCAGCTGCACGGCGGCTATGGCTTCATGCTCGAGTATCCGATCGCGCGCGCCTTCGGCGACGCCCGGGTCACGCGGATCTATGGCGGGGCGAACGAGATCATGAAGGAGATCATCGGTCGCTCGATGGGGCTGTAGATGGGAGACAATTTCACGCGCGCCCCGCATTGCGCGCGGTGTCGCCGGCCTCAGTGCGAGTGCGACGGGCCGACGGCTTCGATCTGGAGCGTCTTTGCCATCTCCACGAAGTAGTCGAGCGAGCGCGGATTGGCCAGCGAGTCGACGCTGGCGGCCTCGTGCGGCGCGGCGCCCATGAGGATGCGCTTGACGGGCACCTCGAGCACCTTGCCCGAGAGCGTGCGTGGCACCTCATCGATCTGCAGCACTTCGTTGGGCACGTGCCGCGGCGAGACGTCCTCGCGGATGCGGCGCTTGATCTGAGCGGCGAGATCGTCGTCGAGTGTGGCTCCGTCGCGGAGCACGACGAACAGCAGCATCCGCAGTTCGCTCTCCCCCGCCCGCGCGGGGATATCGATGACGAGCGCGTCGAGCACCTGATCGATGCCGGCGGCGGCCCGGTAGATCTCGCTGGTGCCCATGCGCACGCCCTGGCGGTTGATGGTCGAGTCAGAGCGCCCGTAGATCACCGCACCGCCGCGGGGGGTGATGCGGATCCAGTCACCATGGCGCCAAATGCCCGGGTACATCGCGAAGTAGCTCTCGTGCAGACGCTCACCGTCTGGATCGCCCCACAGGAACAGCGGCATCGAGGGCAGCGGCTCGGTGATCACGAGCTCGCCGACCTCGTCGGTGAGACTCTGGCCCTGCTCATCCCAGGCCTCGACTGCGCAGCCGAGCGCGCGGCACTGCAGCTCGCCCTCATACACGGGGAGGATCGGGTTCCCCGCGACAAAGGCCGTGCACACGTCGGTACCGCCGCTGGTGGAGAACAGCCAGATGTCCGAGCGCACGTGCTCATAGATCCAGCGGTAGCTCTCGGGCGCGAGCGGCGAGCCGGTGGCTCCGAGCGCGCGCAGGGCTTTCAGATCGTGGTCGCGGGCCGGCTCGATGCCGGCCTTCTCACAGCTCGCGAGCAGGCCGGGACTGACCCCCATGCAGGTCACACCGGCACGTTCGGCGAGCTCCCACAGCACGTTGAGATCGGGGTGGGCGGGACTGCCGTCGTAGAGCACGATGGCGGCCTCGGAGAGCAGGCAGCCGACGAGGAAGTTCCACATCATCCAGCCGGTGGTGGTGAACCAGAACATGCGGTCTGCCGGCCTGAGATCGAGATGCAGGCTCTTCTTCAGCTGCTCGACGAGGATGCCGCCGTGGCCCTGCACGATGGCCTTGGGCAGGCCGGTGGTCCCGGAGGAGTAGAGCACCCACAGCGGGTGTTCGAAGGGGACCTGCTCGAAGCGCAGCTCGCTGCCCTGGCCGCGTTGCAGGAGCCCGGTCCAGGAGAGGGCGAACGGGTCGGCGTCCCGGCCGACGCCCGCGACGGGGTTCTCGCCCGCGCTCCCGCTGGGGCTCTCGCCGGGGACCGCATCGCCAGGGCTCTCGCCGGCGGTAGCGCCGGAGCGCTCGTGCAGGTAGGGCACGTGCACGACGTGCTGCACGGTGGGCAGCTCCTCGAGAATGCTCTCGACGACGGCGGCGCGGTCGTGGTCCTTGCCGCCATGGCGGTAGCCGTCGACGGCGAGCAGCACGTGTGGCTCTATCTGCGCGAAGCGGTCGATCACGCTGCGCGCGCCGAACTCCGGTGCGGCACTGGACCAGATCGCTCCGATCGATGCGACCGCGAGAAAGGCGATGAGCGTCTCGGGGATGTTGGGCATGTAGGCGACCACGCGGTCTCCGCGGCCCACGCCGAGCGCACGCAGCCCTCCGGCCGCACGGGCGACCTGCTCGGAGAGCTCGCTCCAGCTCAGCTGATCCAGCGCGCGCAACTCGGAGGCGTGCAGCACGGCGACGGCCTCCGGATCGCGGCCCGCAGGCGAGAGGCCCATGAGCATGTTCTCCGCGTAGTTGAGCTCGGCGCCCTCGAACCAGTGCGCGCCGGGCATGCGCCGCGAGTCGAGCACCCGCTCATAGGGTCGCGAGGCGCGCACGTTGAAGAACTCCCAGATGCTCGCCCAGAAGTCCTCGAGCTCATCGACCGACCAGCGCCAGAGCTCGTCGTAGTCGCTGAAGGGCTGTCCGCGGCGCTCGCCCGCCCAGCGCATGAAGCGGGTCATGTCCGCGCCTTCGGAGTGCCCGGGCGAGGGCCGCCACAGGGGTGCCTGCTGATCTGCGCTGGACATGCGGGTATTCTCGCGGTTTGTGGAGCCAACTGGACTGCGCGCCGAGTTCCCCGTCCTTGAGCGAGTCGCCTATCTGAACGCGGGCACCGACGGGCCGCTCCCTGCGCGGGCGGTCCGCGCTGCGATCGAGGAGCTGGAGCGCGAGGCGGCCGACGGGCGCACGATGGCTCATTTCGAACGTCGTTCAGAGCTCGAGGGTGAGCTGCGTGTCGCGTATGCGGCGATGCTCGGTTGCGAGAGCGCGGACCTGGCGCTGACGACATCCACGAGCGAAGGGCTCGCCCAGGTGATCGGGGGTTTCGAGCTGGCTGACGGTGAGGAGATCCTGACCAGCGACGAGGAGCACCCGGGGCTGCTGGGTGCGCTGGCGGGCGCCCGGGATCTGCGTGGAGTTGCGGTCCGCGAAGTGCCGCTGCCCTCGATCGCTGAGGCCGTCGGGCCGCGCACCCGGCTGATCGCCTGCTCGCACGTCGGCTGGGCCAGCGGGCTGCTGGCGCCCGCCGAGCTGGGGGCGCTGGATGTGCCCGTCGTGCTCGACGGGGCGCAGGGCGTGGGTGCGGTGCCGGTGGACGTGCACGCACTCGGCTGCGCCGCGTACGCGGGCGCCGGGCAGAAGTGGCTGTGCGGTCCCGACGGGACGGGCATGCTGTACGTGAGCCCGGGCCTGCGCGAGCGCCTGGCCGTTTCGCGGCGTGGCTTTCGGAATCTGGGCGATGCGGACGCCGGCCTGGATGCCGGGCTGAAGGAGGACGGGCGGCGCTTCGACGCGATGTCCCTGAGCGCCGAGGCGGTGGCCTGTGCGCTGGTTGCCCACGAGGTGCTCGCGGAGGCGGGTTGGTCTGAGGTGCACGCGCGAGCGCGTGCGCTTGCCGCACAGCTGACCGGCCTGCTGGCCGAGCGCGGGCGTGAGGTGGCGCCACGCGGAGACACGACGCTCGTCTCCTTTCAGAGCGACGACCCTCCCGCCGAGCGCGAGCGACTGGCGGAGATGGGGATCGCCGTTCGTCATATTCCCCAGCGGCCCTGGCTGCGCGCGTCGGTCGGCGCGTGGAACGACGAGGACGATCTGCATCGCCTGCTGGAGGCGCTCGTCGCCTGAGGAGTCCTGGCAGACACCTCGCTGAGGACCGCCACCAGCCAGCGCTCACACAAGACCCCAGCCAATGAACTCCGTTCCGCCGACCGCCACGCCCTCACCGGCGGCTCCCGCCTTGAGCGGCGCGCAGCGGCAGTCGCTCACCGAGCGCAGCCGCGAGCTGCTGCGGACATATCCGCAGCTGCGCCATCTCGCCGTGATCGTCCCGGTGGCGGTCTCGGCGGTGCTGAACACGGTAAAGCTCTCGCAGAACGGGTTCGCGAACCTGTTCTATTCCGCGGGTGTGAAGTCGATGCTGCGCTCGTGGCACAACTTCGTGTTCGTGTCCTTCGATCCGGGAGGGCTGATCACGGTGGACAAGCCGCCGCTTGCGCTGTGGGTGCAGGCCGCGAGCGCCAAGTTGTTCGGCTTCTCGCCGCTCAGCCTGCTTCTGCCCGAGGCGATCGCGGGTGTGCTTGCGGTGGCGCTGCTCTACCTCCTGCTCGCGCGGCGCCTCGGCATGGCGGCGGCGCTCGCGGGCTCGCTCGCGCTGGCCGTGTTCCCGTCGTTCGTGGCCGTCTCACGCGACAACGGCGTTGACCCCGTGCTGATCCTGCTGATGATCCTCGCCTGCGCGGCTGCGATACGGGCCGCTGAAACGGGACGGTTGCGCATGCTCGTGTGCTGCGGCGTGATGGTGGGGCTCGCCTTCAACACGAAGACGCTCGCGGCCTTTCTCGTCGTCCCCGGGATCGCGCTCGGCTACATCGCGTGCGCCCCGGGTTCGATCGTGCGCCGCGTGACGCAACTGCTGCTCGGCGGGCTCGCGATGCTGGTGGTCGCGTTCGCGTGGATCGCGTTCGTGGATCTGACGCCGGCGTCGAAGCGCCCCTACGTGGGCAGCTCGACGAACAACTCGGAGCTGGGGCTGACGTTCGAATACAACGGCTTCGGGCGCGTGGAAGGCCAGGCGGGAGGCCCGGGAGACGTGGCGGTCCGCGCGGGTGCCTATGTG
>Ga0302184_10001616_pt1 | contig 14483 bp, 11 predicted proteins | sample I_Palsa_N3_3_FD_200233 | JGI IMG/M metagenome (GOLD analysis project Ga0302184, IMG submission 200233) | Peat permafrost microbial communities from Stordalen Mire near Abisko, Sweden - I_Palsa_N3_3 | ecosystem: Environmental > Terrestrial > Soil > Palsa > Peat permafrost | place: Sweden...
CCCCCAGGACGTAGGTGATCACCCCGCCGGTGCCGCCGTCGCGCAGCAGCAGCCCCAGGCCAAGCAGCGCGCCGGCGTTGAGCACGAACCCGCCGACGATCAGCAGGTGGTGGGCCGCCACCGGGACGCGCCGCCAGTTCAGGCCGACGAGGGCGAACGCGAGGGCGGCGGGGACGAACGTGAGTCCAGAGCGGAGTGCCGAGTAGCCGAGGCCGTCTTGCAGGTGCAAGGTAAAGACAAACAGCCAGCCGCCGAAGATCGCCAGCACGGTAAACATCCCCCCGATCCCGGTGGCGACACCCGGCGCGGCCAGCAGCGAGCGCGGCAGGATTGGCTGCCCGCCGCGTGCGTGCACGAGGTGCTCCACCGGGCCGAGGGCGGCGGCGAGCACGACCGCCAGGGCGAGCAGGGCCCAGCCCCACGCGGGCCAGCCGAGCGACTGGCCGAGGACCAGTGGCAGCACGAAGGCGAGCACGGCAGGGGTGAGTATGGCCAGGCCAGGCAGGTCGAGCCTGCGTTCCGGACGGTCGGCGTCCGCCGCTGGCAGCAGTCGGCCAAAGGCCAGGACCGCGAGGCCAACTGGGACGTTGACCAGGAAGATCGGCCGCCACGTGGTGCCGAACAGGTCCGCGCTGACGAGCAGCCCGCCGACCACCTGGCCGAGGATGGCTCCGCCTGAAAGCACGGCGGCGTACATGCTCATGGCCCGCGCCCGAGGGCCTGGAGCGGTGAAGGTCCGCTGGATCAGGCTGAGCACCTGCGGGATCATCACGGCCGCGCCGACGCCCTGGACGAAGCGCAGTGCCACCAGGGCACCCGCCGACGGGGCGAGGCCGCAGCCGAGTGAGGCCAACGTGAACAGCGCGGCCCCGGCGAGGAATACCCTGCGGTGGCCGAGGATGTCCCCGAGCCGCGCGCCCGTGACGAGCAGCACCGCGTACGAGATCGTGTAGCCGGCGAGGATGAGCTGCAGCAGTGCACCGGACGCGTGCAGGCTGACCGCCATCGACGGCACGGCCACGTTGACGATGGAGTTGTCGATCACTGCCATCAGCTGTCCGGTGAGGACGACGGCGAGCACGAGGCCCGGCCGGATGGGCCGGGTTCGGCTGTCTCCCGGCGCCCGCCGGGTCCTGGCCAGGGTGAGCCATCCGGTTAGTTCTGTCATGGCCTTAAGCCTGCCTCGGCTATTATTCTGGTACCAAGAGCCTGGTTATCCTGGTACTGCCACCATCAGGAAGCCCTGGCAGAGCCCGGCCTTCGCCAAGACCTGGGCCGGGCACGACGTGGCACCGCCGATGATCAGGGTGACGTCGTTCCGCCATCCCGGCGTCGGCACCGTCCGCGTGACGACCACGAGCTTCGCGGTCAGCGTCTTCCCCGACGCCCGGATGGTTGTCTGCACAGCGGCCGACGAGGAAAGCCGGATTGCCTTGGACAAGCTCGCCGCCGGCCTGGGCACTGACACTCACTTCCCCTGCTGGCCCACCCACCAGCCCGAACGCGTCGCCGTGCTAACCGGCGCGGGCAGCTAGCGGCGTCAGCGGCTACTGACCGACCTGGCCCCGTTGCGGGACCGGTTGTGGCTGGTCATCGATGACGTCCATGAACTCGGAACGGCCGTGGCGCACGCCAGTTGGACTGCTGGTCACGCGTGCCCCGGCTCCGCCGCCCGGTCCGCGGCGAGCTTGCTGATCAGGTCGTCGATGCCGGCTGCGGCGGGCAGGCTCGTGCCGCCCGCGATGGCCTGCCGCCAACCTGTTTCCCGGTCGGCGACCGTCTTAGTCAGGGCGAGCACCTCCGCGAAGTGTTCCTTCGGGACGACGACGAGGCCGCTGGCGTCGCCGCGGACCACGTCCCCGGGACGGACGGTCACCCCGCCGCACTGCACGACGACGTTGATCGCACCCGGGCCCTGGTTGGATCCCGTCGCGGGATGGGCCCCCGCGGCGAACGTAGGCAACCCCGTCGCGTCGAGACCGTCGAGGTCGCGGACGGCGCCGTCAACGACCAGCCCGGCACAGCCGAGGTCGACGAGCGTCTGACCGACGATGTCGCCGATCACCGCTGCGTCCAGCCGGCCGCCGCCGTCGATGATCAGCACGTCGCCGGCGGCGATCAGGTCCGTTGCCTTCAGCACGTACAAGATGTCGCCAGGCTTGGTCCACACGGTCACCGCCGGACCGCACAGCTGCGCGCCGCCGGCCAGGTGACGCAGCGGCGGGCCCACGATCCCGACCGGACCACCGCAGTCGGCGATCTGAGTCGTGTCGAACTCGCGCAGCGCGGTCACCAGCGACCTGTCCGGACGCTCCGCGACTTCGTGGATCGTCCACTGCTCGGGATGGGACTTGCTCACCTGTGTCTCCTCGGGCCTGTGCGGCGCCGGGAGGGACGCCGCCGCCATACTAGCCATCGATGCCCGAGCCGGTGATCGGTCAGCGCGCCGTCCGGCGCCAGGCGGGCTCGCGGTCAGGCGGCATCATGGTGCGTGGTCGAGACCGCGAGCTCGCGCCACTTGTTGAGCTCGTCGGTGACCCGCTGGAGCTCGCGGTCGGTCATGAGTCGGCGATCCTGCTCAGGAGGGCCGTGGCGCGGGCGATTACCGCGCGGTCTTCGGCGCTGAGGGCCTGTAGCCGCTGGTCGAGCCAGGCGTTGCGCTGGGCCCGGGCGGCGCTGGCGAGCTCGTCGCCTTCGGCGGTGGTGCTGAAGAGTACCTTGCGGCGGTCGTCCGGGTCGCCGGTGCGGACCGCGTAGCCGGCTGAGGTGAGGCGGTTCACGGTCTGGCTCATCGAGGCGGGGGAAACCCGGTCGTGCTCGCTGAGTTCGGTCAGGGTCTGCGGTCCGTGTTTGTGCAGGCGGGTGAGTACGGCGAGGGCCGTGTCCCCGAGGCTGCCGTCTGGGCGTTCGCTGCGGAAGCGGCGGTAGAGGCGTCCGACGGCGGAGCGTACCTGGCCCCCGAGGTCGGTCCCTTCGGCCTCAGCGGCCTGCTCCTCAGTTGCACTCTTCTCCATAGATCATTAGTATACCTAATAAAGTCTTTCGTATACCTAAACAGTCCGTGCGGGTTCCGCGCGCAGTGCCTTCCCATTTCCCAGGAAACGGAGTGCAGGGGACGGAGCGCGGGACACGTAGCCAGCCGGAGAAGTGATGAGTAGTCAACCAAGCAGACCGCCGCGGATAGCCAGGCCCCGTTCCTCCGCGGCCGACCGGTACCGGTGGGTGGCACTGACGAACACGACGATGGCCGTCTTCATGTCAACCCTGGACGGTTCCATCGTGATCATCGCGCTGCCGGCGATCTTCCGGGGTATTCACCTGGACCCGCTGGCGCCGGCGAACATCGCCTACCTGCTGTGGATGATCATGGGCTACCGGCTCGTGCAGGCGGTGTTCGTGGTGAATCTCGGCCGGCTGGGAGACATCCTGGGCCGGGTCAGGATCTACAACCTGGGCTTCGTGGTGTTCACGGTCGCCTCGGTCCTGCTGTCGCTGGATCCCCTCACGGGCTCCCGCGCGGCGCTGTGGCTGATCGGCTGGCGCTTCCTGCAGGCCTTCGGCGGCTCGATGCTCTCGGCGAACTCGGCCGCGATCTTGACCGACGCCTTCCCGCCGGAGCGGCGCGGCTTCGCCCTGGGCGTGAACCAGGTCGCGGGGATCGCCGGGCAGTTCCTCGGGCTGACCGCCGGAGGGCTGCTCGCGGCGTGGGACTGGCGGGCGGTGTTCTGGGTGAACGTGCCGGTCGGCATCGCGGGGACCTTGTGGGCGTACTTCCGGCTGCGGGACAACGGGGCGCGGCACCCGGCGCGGATCGACTGGTGGGGCAACGCCACCTTCGCGATCGGCCTGAGCGCGATCCTCGTCGCGATCACCTACGGGATCCAGTCGTACGGCGGTCACACGATGGGCTGGTCGAACCCGGCGGTGATCGCGGGGCTGGCCGGCGGCGCGGCCTTGCTGGCCGTGTTCGTGGCGATCGAGCGGACCGTCGCGGAGCCGCTGTTCCAGCTGCGCCTGTTCAAGATCAGGGCGTTCACGGCCGGCAACCTCACCGGGTTCACCGCCCGGCTGGCGCAGGGCGGCCTGCAGTTCGTGCTGATCGTCTGGCTGCAGGGCATCTGGCTGCCGTTGCACGGTTATGACTACAGCCAGACGCCGTTCTGGGCGGGCATCTTCCTGCTGCCGCTGACGGCCGGGTTCTTCGTCGCGGGCCCGGTCTCCGGCGCCCTGTCTGACCGGTTCGGATCGCGCTGGTTCGCTTCCGGCGGCATGGTCTTGTTCGCGCTGAGCTTCGTCGGCCTGCTGGTGCTGCCGGTGAACTTCCCGTACCTGGCGTTCGCCTTGCTGATCGCCCTGAACGGGGTGGGCATCGGGATGTATAGCTCGCCGAACTCCGCCTCGATCATGTCGAGCGTCCCGGCCGAGTACCGCGGCGTCGCCTCCGGGATGCGGGCCACCTTCCAGAACTCCGGCACCTCGCTGTCGATCGGGGTGTTCTTCTCCCTGATGATCGCGGGCCTGGCCAGCGCCCTGCCGCGCACCCTGACCAGCGGTCTGGCCCAGCACGGGGTCAGCCACCAGGTCGCCGCGCAGATCGGCAGCCTCCCGCCGGTCTCGTCCCTGTTCGCGGCCATGCTCGGCGTGAACCCCGTGCACTACCTGCTGTCCCAGCACGGGGCGCTGTCGTCGCTCACGCCGGCGAACCGGAACCTGCTCACCGGGCGGGAGTTCTTCCCGAACCTCATCTCCGGCCCGTTCCACGACGGCCTGGTCCTCGTCTTCGCCGTCTCCGCGGCCCTCGGCGTGATCGCCGCGGTCGTCTCCCTCATGCGCGGCAGCAGCAAGCCGCCGGCCGCACCGACGCCCGCGGCCCCACACTCACAAGTAGCGAGATTCACTGGTAGCTCGCAGGTAACCAGATTCGTGAGTAGAAGGAGGCAGAGTCATGCCCGCAAATCCCCTCGGCGTCGCACTGCGCAGCCGCCGGGCCGGCCAGCACACCCTCGTCTGGGCTCGCCCCGACCTGTCGGCGCCGGAGAACTTTACCCTGACCAGCCCCGCCTTCGACCACGGGGCAGCCATCCCGGAAAAACACCGCGGCCGGCTGTTCGGCGCGAACATCTCACCCGCCCTCACCTGGACGCAGCCGCCAGCCGGCACCGCTGAGCTCGTGCTCATCGTGCAAGACCCCGACGTCCCGTTCGGGAAACCAGCCACCCACGCGCTCACGCTGGGCATCGACCCCTCGCTCGACGGCATTCCCGAGAACGCCCTCACCAACCCCAGTCCTGTCCCGGGGATCCGGCACGGAAAAGGCGCCCTCGGGCACCGCGGCTGGGCCGGACCCATGCCGATACGGTCACACGGACCCCACGCCTACGTCTTCCAGCTCTTCGCCCTCGACCAGGCCCCCGGCCTGCCGGCCGGCTTCACCCTCAATGAGGTGATCGCCGCCATCAAAGGCCACGCCATCGGCCGCGCCCGGCTGGACGGAACATACGAAATCCGCTAGCACCCAGAACAACGGGGGCGCTCTGTAACCACCGTCCGTTCGGCCAAAATGAAGAACATTAAGCCGAACGGCGCTGGGTTCTCGTTCCGGCAGAAGTGACACGCGTGAGTAGCTGGCCGCCTATGCGATCTCCGACCAGATGGTCCCCACCGGGAGCCGCTAGATTGTTCTGACGGCTTGTTCATCTCCATCAACGGGCCATCCGGCGATCACATTCGTTCAGGTCAGGCACCAATGCGGTGCGATAAAAGGAGTGGTCTCAGCGCCGCGCGGAGCTGCCCGAGCGATGGCGCCGGTACGGTGCGGCCTTGCTCGTCGTGGTACAGGCGGCAGGAGATCGAAGGGTCCTGCCCAGGGCGGCCGAACGGGTCGGTGCCATCGGCGAGCAGGGTCGGCGAGCCGGTCATCCCCAGGCGCCGGGCGTCGTGGGCGGTGGTCACGATCTCGCGGGTCACGGTGAGGTCTGGCCAGACGTCGGCCAGCTCAGCCAGCCGGGCGGCCAGGACGGCCGCGTTCGGGCAGTCCGGCACTTGCAAGATCTCCAGCTTCATCGCGCCTCCGAGTGTCTCCGGCCCAGCTTCCGGGAGATTACCCGCACCCGGCGCGGCTGGACACCCGGCCAGCCCGCGGAGCAGGCCACCGCTAACGCGACCAGGGAACGTCATTGCCGCGCACTACTTGAACATGCTGGAATGCTGTTCTCGTGATCAGCCCTCGCGGTCCGCTGGCGACACGCCGGATGACCGCTCACTGGGCGGTGCTTGCCGCCGCCGCGCTGACGACTCTGGTCGCGACCACCGTGGCCGCCGCGCTCGCGGTCTTCACGAGCCAGGCCCTGCCGCAGGCGGTCCGGCACGACCTCGTCGTAGCGCCGGGCACCGCACTGTCGATCACCACGCTGGTAAGCGATCCCAGCCAGGCGGCTCAGGACAGCGCGGCGCTGCGATCGCGGATCGCTGCGGCCATGCCCGGCGTCCCGTTCAGCTTCCACCAGGCACTCTGGTCTGATCCGCTGGGTCTCGTTCCTGGGGCACTTCCGGCGTCGCCGCGCAGTGCCGGGCCCGGCAACACGGCGCTCCTCCAAGCCGCCTCAATGAGCGGGATCACCAGCCACGCTTCGCTCGTCGCCGGCCAGTGGCCGGCGCCTCCGGGCAGCAGCGCGCGGCAGGCGATCCCCGCCGCCTTGCCCGCCTCGGCGGCGGCCCTGCTCCAGGTCCGGCCAGGTGACGTGCTGCGGCTGCGTGACCGGAGCACTAACGCGCTGGTGAGCTTCGATATCACCGGCGTCTTCGCGCGGCGCCAGGATACCGGCCCGGCGGATTCGTACTGGCAGCTCAGCTACTTCCCCGCCAGCGGCAGGTCGGCCAGCTTCGGGTCGACCACGTATGGCCCCCTGGTCGTGAGCCAGGCGGCACTCGGGCCGGCGCTAATGATGCTGAGCGGGTCGTGGGTGGCGCAGCCCGACATGACGGCGTTCGGCGGCGGGGACCTCAATTCGATGTCGGCGAGCGTCGCCGCCCTCGCGAAGTCGCTGCCGAACTCGAGCGGCCTGAATGGCGCTCAGCTGGTCACGAGCCTGCCGTCGGTGCTCGCCGGAGTGGCGAGCAGCCTGGCCGTCGCCCGGCTGACGCTGGTGATCAGCGCCCTGGAGCTTCTGGTCCTCGTCATCGCGGCGCTGCTCGCGGTGGCTCGGCTACTGGCAACCCAGCGCGAGGGAGAGACCGCGCTGCTGGTCGCGCGCGGCGCGACCAGGTCCCAGCTCACCTGGCTTACGGCGGCCGAGGTGATCCCGTTGTCGGCGCTGGTGTCCGTGCTCGGCGCACTCGCCGGGATCAGGCTCGCCAGCGTGCTGGTGACCGCCGGGCCGCTGGGCGGAGCGGGCATCCGGCTCGCGGGCCAGCCGGGAATCTGGCCCAACGCGCTCGGGGCGGCGATCGCCGTCACGGTCATAGCCGCGGCCTCGCTGCTGGCTCCCGGGCTCACTTCCAGTCCAGGTGCCGCGCGGACCCGGCGTGGCAGGCAGGCCGTGATCGCGGGGGTGGCGCGGGCCGGCCTGGACATCGCCCTGGTGGTGCTCGCGGTGCTGGCCGGCTGGCAGCTGCGCCACTATTCCGCGGCGAGCGATGGCGGGACGGCGGGGATCGATCCGGTGCTCGCGCTGGCGCCCGCGCTCGCGCTGGCCGCCGGGAGCGTGGCCACGCTGCGCTTGCTTCCCCTGGCCGCCCGGACGGCGAACTTGCTGGCCGCCCGGGGCCGGAGGCTCACGGCCTCGCTGGCCTCGTGGCAGTTCAGCAGGATGCCGGTCCGCCAGGGTGGCGCGGCGCTGCTGCTCACCATGGCGGTCGCCACCGGGACGCTCGCGTTCGCGCAGCACGCGAGCTGGCTCAAGTCCGCTTCGGACCAGGCCGCCTTCGCCAACGGGGGCGACGTCCAAGTCGACCTGCCCGCGGCCCTTGAGCCGGGCGGTACGGGCGCCGTCACCGCCGCGAGGGGCGTGACGCACGCGATGGCGGTGGCCGAGGACCAGGCGACTCCCGGCGAGGTGATCGCGGTCGACGCGGCCCAGGCATCCCAGGTCGTCCGGCTGCGCGGCGATGAGTCGCCGCTGCCGCCAGGCCGCCTGTTCCGCGCGATCACGCCAGCCGGCGGCCTGCCGGGCGCCGTGCTGCCGGCGCCTCAGCCCGGTGCGCGAGCCGGCACGATCCAGCTCAGCGCCACGCTCGGCCCGGCGGCGTCGGCGCCCACGGGCCGGACAACCGGGCTGGCCGCCCAACTCGGGCCGGTCACCGTGACCCTGACCATCCTCGACCGGACGGGCGCCGCGTATCAGCTCGCCGCCGGGACACTGGTCGCGGACGGCCGCCCCCACCCGCTCGTCGCGCCTCTCGGCGGCGAGCAGGCCCGCTACCCGCTGCGGGTGGCCGCGATCACGGCCACGTTCGGCCTGCCGTCGCGCGATGGTCCGGCCCTCGCCCTCACCCTGAGCGGCCTGTCGCTGGCCGGCTGGACGCAGCAGGCCAGCTCGCCCGTCCCGGTCACCCTGCCGCCAGGTTCGGTCGCGCCGCCAGCGGACGGACCAACGCAGATCACGAGAGGGGCCGCGACGTTCACCTTTGCCCCAGGCCACGCGCCCGCACCCGGGGCGGGCGCCGCTGGGTCGCAGTCGTCAGCGCAGGTCACCGGGCAGCTGGTGCTACTTCCCCCGGCTGCCCCGGTTGCGGCGATCCCGGTCATCGCGACGGGGGCCTTCATGGACACGAACAGTCTGGCGATCGGCTCCGTCGTGCCCGAGTTCGTGGGCGGGGCGCAGGTCCCGCTGCGAATCGTGGCCGAGGTGACCTCGTTCCCGACCGTCACGGTACCGGGCGGCGCGCTCATCACCGATCTCGGCCGCCTTCAGGAGTACCTGGCCCGGCTGTCCCTTTCCCCGCTGCCCGTCACGCAATGGTGGCTGGCCACGGCCGGCGGAGGCGTCCCTCCGTCCTTGACCGCTGCAGTTCCCGCCGGAACGGACATCACCAGCGCGTCGGCGCTGGCCACGGCCACCGCGGGTGAGATGCTGTCCGCCGCGCCGCAGCAGACCCTGCTCGCGCTGGCCGCGGCCGCGGCGCTCCTGGCCATCACGGGGTTCTGGGTGTCGATCGCGGCCGACGTACGCCGTCGCCGCGGCGAGACGGCGCTGCTGTCAGCGCTCGGCGTGACGCGACGCGGGGCGGCCTCGCAGCTATGCCTGGAAAAACTGCTGGTCAGCCTGCCATCCGCCGCTCTCGGTGTGCTGCTCGGCACGCTCGTCGCCCGGCTGCTCGTGCCCGCCGTCACGCTCACCCCGGCGGCCCAGCTGCCGACGCCGCCCGCCGTCACGGTGGATGACCTGCCGCTGGCCATCGCGTTCGCGCTCGCCGTGGCGGTGCTGCCCGCGGTGACCGCCGCGCTCGCCGCTACTCGCCGGCCCGACCCCGCCGCCGAGCTTCGCGCCGCGGAAGAAGCGTGAGGAACGAATGAGCATGGGAGGCGGGAAGGGCTTGAGCGTCCTGCGCCGGGTGACCGGCATGGGGAGCGCGGGAAGTCTCGCGCTCGCCCTCCTGGCCGGGGGCGGCGTGCTGGCCGCCACCGCCGGACCCAGGCAGGCGCAGGCCACCGGGGCGCGAGCGCTGCAGCAGACGATGAACGGGGTGACGCCGCTCGATAAAACCATCGTGGTCGGGAGCAGCTGGGCTCGGGTCAACGCCACCATGGAGGCAGCCACCGGGAACATGTCTGACCAGAACCTGACCCGGGCCGACGCTGGCGACGTCACCACCCAGTTGCGCCGGGACTTCAGCACGGGCCCGCTGCGCCTAACCTCGCCATCGACGGACTGGTTCGGCATGAACCCCGGCCTGTACAACGTGGTCACGGCGCCGCCCGGCCTCAAGGGACTTCCCGCGAAGCTGGAGGTTTCCTACCGGTACCCGGTGGCCGGCCACCTGCGGCTGGTAGCCGGCAGCATGCCAGATACGGCCCCGCCGCCGACGTCGAATAGCTCCCAGGAGGTTTACGACGTCCAGGTCGTGGTCACCCCGCAAACGGCCAGGACATTCGCGCTGCGGCCCGGCTCCCACCTGACCATCGGCGGTCTCTTGGTCATAACGATGCCGGGAAGGTTGACCACGGTCCGTCTCGACGTCACCGGGATCGTCGAGCCGACCGATCCCGGGTCTTCGTTCTGGACCGCCGACCCTCTCCTGGAAGCACCCGCTCTGGATCGTGTCGGCGGGGGCGCGACCTGGGAGGGCGCGGTCATCGCGGACCCTGGCGAGATTGACATGGTCCAGCGGATCTTCGGCCCGGCGTTCATGCTCTTGGCGTGGGAGCTTCCGGCCGACACCACCAGGCTGCACGGCCAGGCCCAAGCCCTGTACAACCAGGTGAACCAGCTCACGAATCGGACTCCCCGGCTGACCGGGCCGGTGGCGCCGATGGCGAACGCGCTGAGCGTGTCGTCTGGCCTGATCCAGCCGCTGGCCGCCTTTGTCCAGGCCTCGAACGACGTGAACGACCTGCTGTGGATCGTCTATACGGGCCTGGCGGTGGCAGGCGTCGTGACGCTGCTCCTCGCCGCCCGGATGATCGCGGCCCGCCGGTCCGCGGAGCTGACCGTGCGCCGGGCCCGCGGAGCGTCACTCTGGCAGCTGTTCTCGCTCGGAACGCGCGGCGCCGCGGTGGCCTGCGTATCAGCCGCCGCGCTGGCCTGGGCAGTCGCCGTGCTCCTGGTCCCGGGCGCCGCCCCGGCTGGCCCGGCCGCCTGGTGGCCGGGCATCGCGACGGTAGCCTTCGCCGCGATGGGCCCAGGGGTGGCGGCAGCCTGGCAGCACCGCCTGCCACGCCGCAGGGACGCGCGGCGGCGCTGGCCCTGGCTGCCCAGAGTGGTCGTCGAGGTTACCGCCTGTGCCGTGGCCGTCGGCGGCATCACGGTCTTTCGAGCGCAGCCGGGCGCGACCGGCCTGTACGCGAGCGCGGCCCCGGTCCTCGTCGCGGTTCTAGCGGTGGTCGTAGCCCTGCGGCTATATCAGCTGCTGCTCCGCGGGCTGGCGCGGGCATCGGCTCAGCGACGAGGCGTCATCGGGTTCCTAGGCCTCACCCGTGCGGCGCAGGCGCCGGTCACGCTCGCGCTCCCCGCGATGACGCTCGTCCTCGCGCTCACCTTGGCGGCGTTCACCGGCATGGTCCGGGCCGCCGTGGTTCGCGGCGAGACCGCCGTGTCGTGGCAGGCGACGGGCGCCGACGTGGTCGTTGCCTCCGGTCAGCTCGGCATCAGCCCCTCGGCCGTGCGTGCGATCGCCGCGGTGCCAGGGGTCCGGCATGCCGCGTCGGCCCTCCTGGTCCCCTTGACTATCTCCGATGACGGGCAGGTGGTGGCCGCCATCGTCGTCGACCCGGCCAGCTACGCGGCGCTGGTCGCCTCGACGGAGGGGTTCTCTGGGGTCCGTCCCGCTCTGCTCACCCGAACCCGCGGTCAGGGCGCGATCCCGGTGCTGGCGTCCCCCCAGGCGGCCGGTTACCTTGGCCGGCGGACAGCCAGCACCATCTTCGCTCAGGGGGGCCTTCCGGCGCTGCGCGTCCAGGTCTCCGGCGAACTGCGGTCCACCCCGGCGCTGCCGGGCGGCGGCGCGTTTATCGTGCTGCCAAGGTCAGCGATTCGCGGCGTCAGCGAGCCGCCGGTGAACCTGATGCTGCTCACCGGGCCATCGATCGACATGACCAGGCTCAATGCCGCGGTGCAGGCGACCATGCCGGGTGCCGACGCCCCGATCATCACCACCAGGTCCCTCGCGCTGCAGGAGCTGACCGGGGCACCGCTCCAGCAGGGCACATTTCTCCTGTTCACCCTGGCCATCGCCGCCGCCGCCGCGCTGGCGCTCGCCGTGATGCTGCTTGAGCTGGCGCTCGGCGCGGCGGACCGGGAGCTGACCACGGCGCGGCTGGCCACGATGGGGCTAACGGAAGGGCAGCGGGTCCGGCTCGCCGCGGTTGAGGTGATCCCCCCGATCGCCGCCTCGGCCGTAGCGGCGGCCGCGTGCGCCATCGCCCTGCCGCGGCTCGTGGCCCCGGCGATCGACCTGTCGGTGTTCACGCACTCTGCGGCTCAGGCGCCGCTGCGACCAGACTTCGCGTCGTTCCTTCTCCCGCTGGCCGCACTTCTCGCGATCACCATCATCGCGCTGGCCTACGAGATCAGATCTGCCCGCAGGCGCGGCGTCGCGGCCACGATGCGGACCTGAGGCGATGCGGGCGAGTAGGCGAGGTAACCGCGGCACTGCCGCCTGGGCGCGGTACCGCGCGACGGCGGCCTCGCAGACGGCCCGCACCGGCCAGCCCAGGGCCCGGGCGGCGGCTTCCGCCTCGGCCAGCTCGGCCGTGGCCGTTCCGAAGTCCGCGAGGCCAGCTGTGGTGTCGGCCACCTTGACCGTAACGACCTGGCTGCGGCCCGGCGGTCCGACTTCCACCGGCACCGACGTCCGGGAGGCGGTCAGCCGGTTCATCCGGGACCAGCGGACGCCGAGCGTCCCGGTGTGGGCGAAAATCGCGTCGGCCACGGCGGAAAAGACCGGTTCAGCGCACAGGGCGGTGAGGACCTGCCCCGGGCGGCCGTGCCGGCCGACGATCGGGGTACACCAGCAGTCCCACGCGCCGGCCGCCCGGACCGCTTGAAGGACCGATGGCCACAGCCGGGGGTCGAGGTCATCGACGGTGCTCTCGACGACGGTCACGTCGCCCTCGCGCAGGTCACGCTCCGCGCCGGACGCCCCGACGACCACCCGGGTGATGTTGGGCCGGTCCGGGGTGTCCCGGCCGCCGCCGCCGGTGCCCACCGCGCGTACCGTCATGGCGGGAAAGCCGCCCGGTGTGGCCGCCGCCGCGAGCAGGGCCGCGCCGGTCGGGGTGGTGCGCTCACCGGTCAGGTCGCCGCTGGCCAGGTCCAGGCCGGCCGCGGCGGCGATACGCAGGACGGCGGGAGCCGGCACCGGAAGGCGGCCGTGCGCGCTGGTGACGAATCCGCTTCCGGCGGCCAGGGCCGAGCAGCGAACCACCGCGCCGGGCCGCAGCAGTCCCAGATCCTCCAGTGCGGCCGCCGATCCCACCACGTCGGCCAGTGCGTCGAACGCACCCACCTCGTGGAAGTGCACGTCTTCGGGCGGCGCGCCGTGCACCGCCCCCTCCGCCTCGGCCAGCAGCCCGAAGACCCGGGTGGCGAGATCCTTCCCGGCCGGGCGGAGGTCGCTGGCGCCGACGTGCCCGAGCACGTCGGCGAGGTGCCGCTCGCGGTCGGCCGCCGCCGGCGTGGTGATCACGGCCCGCAGGCACGCGAGGCCGCCCCGGCGGGCGGCCTCGGTCCGCAGCCCGAGACCGGGCACGCCGAGTGAGGCAATGGCTCGGCGCACCCGCTCCACGTCGGCGCCCGCATCGAGCAGGGCGGCCAGCAGCATGTCGCCGGCCACGCCCGCGGTCGCGTCGATGTAGGCCGCGCCCGGCCGGCCCGTCACCGGTGAACCGCGCGGATGATCTTGGCCGCGTGCGCGGCTGCCCCGAACCCGTTGTCTATGTTGACCACGACCAGGCCCGGGCTGCAGGAGGCGAGCATGCTGGCCGCCGCGGCCAGGCCGCCTGCGGCGACGCCGTAGCCGACACTGGTCGGCACGCCGATCACCGGCGCGCTGACCAGTCCGGCGACCACACTCGGCAGGGCACCGTCCATCCCGGCCGCGACCACCACGCACTCGGCGGCGCGCAGCTGGTCTAGCCGGGACAGCAGCCGCCCGAGCCCGGCCACGCCCACGTCGGCGAGGACATCCGCGCGGACGCCCAGCACGGCCAGCGTCGCCGCGCATTCCCTGGCCACTTTCAGGTCCGTGGTGCCGGCCGTCACGACCAGCACGTGGCCGCGCGCGGGCGGCAGGGTCCCGACGGCGACCGTTCCCGCGACGTGATCGGCGTGTACGGCTTCGCCAGGGAAACGGGTGGCCGCCCCGTCCAGGACGTCGGCGGAGCAGCGCGTGGCCAGGGCCGGTGCCTCCGGGTCGCGGGCCCGCAACTCGGCCAGCAGCGCGAAGATCTGCTCGGACGTCTTGCCTTCGCCGAAAACCACTTCCGGGACGCCGGTCCGCCGCCGCCGATCCACGTCCAGCAGGGCGAACTCGCCCAGCGGGATACCCGCCGCCCCGACCTGAGTTCCGGGCGGCCCACCGGGCGCCTCCCCGTCCGGCATCCGCAGCGCTCCATTCGGCGTGCCGGCGGCTTTGCTCTGCCTGCCAGGTGCCCCAGGCATGTCAGGTGCCCCAGGCATGTCAGGTGCCCCAGGCATGTCAGGTGCCCGAGGCATATCGAAACCCTCAGCCGGCACGGCTGACCGGCGTGATGTCGAGGTTCAGCGAACCGGACCGCAACGGCCGCTCGTCGATCTCCGCGCGCTGGTATCCAGCTGCCCGGACGC
>Ga0302184_10001618_pt1 | contig 14480 bp, 15 predicted proteins | sample I_Palsa_N3_3_FD_200233 | JGI IMG/M metagenome (GOLD analysis project Ga0302184, IMG submission 200233) | Peat permafrost microbial communities from Stordalen Mire near Abisko, Sweden - I_Palsa_N3_3 | ecosystem: Environmental > Terrestrial > Soil > Palsa > Peat permafrost | place: Sweden...
GGTGCTGCCACCCGGTACCCGGCCCCGGCCAGGGCAGTCAGCTGATGGTCCCAGGTGTGCGGCGTGTCCGGCCAGCCGTGCAGCAACACCACCAGCGGCCCGCTGCCCCCCTCCAGGTAAGCGAACCGCAGCCCGTTGGCCGTGACCCGGCCCTCCCTCAGCAAACCCGGCACCACCCCATTATCGGCCGGCGCCCCAGCCGCGGCACCCAGGACACCACCAACCCATCCGGGACTCCCCACGCCGGAACGAACAGATCACGCCGGACCACGACGACGGCAGGCACCCGTCTAGCCCCGCGACCGCCCGGCTGCATCCAACGGCCGCCACGGTCCCCCGGTATCTCCCGCCAGCGCGAATCCGTGCATCTGCTGTTTTGACAGCGGAACTGGCCGGCCCTGCGTACATCAGGCCCTCCTGGTCCCTGGCGGCATCTTCCTGCCCGGTCTTCCCGGCTGTCAGCCCGGGAGGGTCTTGAGCAGGTCCTGCTCGCGTTGCCAGGGCGCGGCCTTGGAGGTGATCTGGTCTTCCAGCCCGGCCACCGCGGTGTTGAAGACGGCGATCCGGTCCAGGTGCAAGCGGCACATCAGCGCGTGATGCCCGGTGAACCGGCCGGCCAGCGCCTGGGACAGGTCGGCCAGCTTCCCGGCGGTCCGCATCCGGCCCACGGCCAGGTCCGCCAGCACCGTCCCGCGGCGTTCTCCGTCGATCAGCGCCTCGGTCATTGCCGTGGCGGACACCCCGGTAATATCGCTGGCAACCGAGCCGAGCTTGATGCCGGCCGATTCCAGCGACTTGCCCAGACGCTGGATCTCCGAGGTGCGGGCCTGGACGGTCTTGATCCGTTATGCCGAGGCCCGGATTATGCCGAGCAGCCAGGCAGCGTGCAGGCGGCGGGTGGTGGCTGGGGTGAAAACCTCGGCATAATCCGGGAGCTGTCAGCTCAGCTGCTCGAGGAAAGCGAGCAGTTTGTCGGGCGGACGGTAGCGGCCTGGGCGGATGCCCGAAGGGGTGGTCCGGTCGAGGGCCCTCTGTTTGAGTGTCTGGTCGGCGTGGATGTAAATCTGGGCTGTTTCGGAGTGCTCGTGCCCGAGCCAGAGCGCGATCACGGTGATGTCGGTCCCAGCGTGCAAACTGGTAGAGAGCATTGTTCCAACCCTGCGAATAGCTCAGCTCGACGAACGGACGGTTGTCGCATCTGCCCTCGTCGCTGCGCTTTTCGGTTGTACCTGCTGCATCATGCGGGCATCCATTGCAACCGAACTGGCTGCAACATCGTCTGGCCTGATGCAAGCGGACGATGACATCCCAGGTCACGCAGGGTGCACGGCCTCCCATGGCCCCGAGCTTGCTCCAGGGCGGCACGCTGCACTGCAGGTAGCGCGCGTTCACCGGATCTGCCGAATGATGCGCCCAACGCAACTCCGCTCACTTGCATGCCGGTCGCCGTGGAGTGCCGGAGCCGGTGCGCCCCGGCCGCGGGAACCCCGGCCCTGGTGCAGGTACGGCGGACGACATACGACACGCTGGTCGAGGCGAGCCGGCTATACGGCGGGCGCAGCCGCACGAACACCGCAGGACAGGCGGCCTCCCGCGGGTGGCCCCCGGCCAGCCAGCTAGCCACCGCCTCGCCCGCGTCGACGGGCAACGGCAGTATGTCGCGGCGGCTGCCCTTGCCGCGTACGGTGATCTCGCCCTGCCGCCAGCAGATGTCGCCCAGGTCCAGGGCGGCGACCTCCCCGGCCCGCAGGCCCAGGCGCGACAGCAGCACCAAGATCGCGAAGTCCCGGCGGCCGGCCGCGCTGTCCCGGTCGCAGCTGTCCATCAGCCGGGCCAGGTCCGCCGGGCTGACCGCACGGGGCAGCGCCGCGAGCTGCCAGCACGCCGCCGACGGCACCGCGCCGGCCAGCGGTACGCTGACCTGCCCGTCCAGGTAAAGGAACCGCAGCAGCGACCGCAGGCCCGTCACCGTCGCCTTTGCCGACGCCACGCCGCGCCGGGCGCACTCGCGGCGGACGAACCCTGTCACGCCCGCGGCGGTCAGAACCTCCGCGCCGGCGCCATCACCCAAGGCCGCCCCGGCCAGGAAACGGCGGGCCACCCCCGTATAACTGCGGACACTGTCCCCGGCCAGGCCCCGCTCCCGGGCCAGGTACTCCCCGAACCGCATGGCCAGCCAGTCAGCCGGCGTCTGCGGCACTGGCATCTGCGGCGGCGGCGCCACGCCCAGGCCGCGCAGGTGACCCAGCAGCGGAGCCAGCGCCCTGGCCGACCGCAGTGCCGCGTAACCATCAGCGCGGCGCGCGGCGAGAAACTGCCCGGTCAGGTACTCGTCCAGCGCTGCCGGCCCCAGTCCCTGCGCCTCAAGCCAGCGGCTCAGATGCGCCATCAGGTGCATCTGATGCGCGGCCGAACCCCAGCTATAACCCTGGCCGAGCAATTCCTCCCGGAACCCCTCGGCGTACGGGGCCAACGGCCCCCCGACATGGCCACGTCCTGAACTGCTCACGAACCTCTCCTCTCATCGTCGGAGAGAAAAGGCTCCACCCAGCTCCCGGATTATGCCGAGGTTTTCACCCCAGCCACCACCCGCCGCCTGCACGCTGCCTGGCTGCTCGGCATAATCCGGGCCTCGGCATAACGGATCCTATGCCGATGTCGGCATAGGGCCCGGTACCTGGTCAGGTCCCGCACCTCCTTCAGTTCCGGGGCCGGGAGATAAGACCCGCGCAGCAGCCCGCACTCGAACAGCTCCGCCAGCCGCGCGCAGTCTTTCGCATCGGTCTTGTGCCCCTTCAGCGCCTTGGCGTGCGCTGGGTTGATCACCGCGATCTTGGTGAAGTCCTGCTCGGCCAGCGCGTAATAGACCGGCTCGGTGCAGACCCCGCTGGCCTCCATCACCACATGGGTGACACCCCGCCGGACCAGCTCGATGGCCATGTGCTGGAGCACCCCGTAAAACGTCCGGTACTCCAGCACCTCCGTCTTCCGGGTCCACGGCTTGTCTCCCGGCGAACGGATCGCGACCTTGATCATGTCCTTATGCACGTCGATTCCCGCGACGCGCTCGTACAGCACCTTCATGCGCCTGGCCACCTCCTGCAGCGGCAATCCCCCCACCGATGGGAACAGGCGTGCCGCCGGCCAGGGCCCCGGATCAGTACAGGAGACTGACACACGCGCACGCAGCCGCAGCGGGGGTTACCCGGCAAAGGGGCTCCAGCACCAATCTAATAAACGGCCTCGAACGGGCCAGGGTCAAACGGTGACGACCGGCAGCACACCAGCACAACTGTGCACCTTCCGCGCCGCCCGGCTCCACCGGATCGCGGGAAAACCCCGCCGCCTACGACCCGCACAGGCCAGCGGCGCGAGGGGACCCAGTTTTCGTACCCACGGTAGCGCCGCGAAGCGGTGCATGATTTCTAATAGGGCATTCGCCCGATGTAGCGGGGCTGGGCCGGTGCGAGTGCGTGACTGTCGCAGGCCTGCTGTCCGCGGGCATGCGGCGGTGCCCGGGGTGGTCCCGGGCGCCTGCTAGCGGTGCCGCGCTCAATCATGCCTTAATGGCGGGTTAGCGCAGCGCTGGCACGCTCCTGTTAGTAAGCGGCGCCTGTGCCGAGGCTGGGGAGGAAGATCATGACCGCATCCCTGGAGAAGCTGTCTGGATTGCCATGCGGCGCGGGGTGCGACCCGCTGCCAGGGCCGCCCGGCTTCTTGTCCGCCTATCCCGGTTACCGGGGAACGGGGCTGCTGGACCAGCTGCGGGCGACCGAGTACTCCTACCTCGACGCGGGCGGCCATGTCTACCTGGACTACACCGGCGCGGGCCTGCCGGCCCAGGCGCAGCTGACCGCGCATGCCGAGCGGGTACGCGGGGGGTGCTTCGGCAACCCGCACTCGGAAAATCCGACCTCCGCTGCGTCGACCGAACTGATCGAGCGGGCCCGGAGCGCGGTCCTTGCGCACTTCAACGCGCCGCCGCAAGAGTACGCGGCCATCTTCACCGCGAACGCCACCGGCGCGTGCCGGCTCATCGGCGAGGCCTACCCGTTCGGCCCGCGGACCCGGCTGGTCCTGACCCAGGACAATCACAACTCCGTCAATGGCATCAGGGAGTTCGCCCGGTCCCGCGGCGCGCTCACCCGGTACGTGCCCTTCTGCTCGGCCGAGCTCCGGGTAGACGATGACGCGATCGGCCAGGCGCTGGCCCGGCGCGGGCCGGGCCCGCTGGGCGCGGCATGGCGGGTAGCGCGCAGCGCGGCGGCCCCTCGTCGCCGGGGATTGCTGGCCTACCCGGCCCAGAGCAACTTCAGCGGCGTGCAGCATCCGCTGCGCTGGATAGAGCTGGCCCATGAACGAGGCTATGACGTGCTGCTGGACGCCGCGGCGTACGTGCCGTCGAACCGGCTGGACCTGTCGGTGGTCAAGCCCGATTTCGTGCCGGTCAGCTGGTACAAGGTGTTCGGCTACCCGACCGGTGTCGGCTGCCTGATCGCGCGGCGCGACGCGCTGGGCAGGCTACGGCGGCCCTGGTTCGCCGGCGGGTCGGTGTCCATCGCCAGCGTGCAGGGCGACTGGCACACGCCGGCCCCGCACGAGGCCCGGTTCGAGGACGGCACGCTCAGCTTCCTGCAGATCCCCGATCTGGCCTCGGGGCTGTCCTGGGTATCCGGCATCGGGCTCGACCTGATCCACCAGCGGGTGATGTGCCTGACCGGCTGGCTCCTGAGCCGGCTCGCCGCCCTGCGGCACGGCAACGGCCAGCCGATGACACGGATCTACGGGCCCGCCAGCAGCCGCGACCGCGGCGGCACCATCGCCTTCAACCTGCTCGATCCCGGCGGGCGCATCATCGATGAGCGCGCGGTGGCACGGGACACCGCCGCGGCCGGCATCTCGATCCGGACCGGCTGCTTCTGCAACCCGGGCGCCGGCGAGGGCGCGTTCAACCTCACCAAGGCCGACTGGCGCAAAGCCGCGCCGGGACGCGCCCGGACCATGGATCAGTACCTCGACCTGCTCGGCCTGCCCAGCGGCGGGGCGCTGCGCGCATCGGTGGGCCTGGCCTCCAACGTCGAGGACCTCGAGCGATTCCTAGCCTTCGTGGAGATGACCTACCGCGACCGCCTCACCGACACCACCGGCCTCACCCCCAGGCTCGCCTGCTAGCCACCTGCGCACCGGGCCCGCGCTACGCGTCCCGACCCACTTCCACATTATCGGGCCGGCCACGCATCCGCGCTGGTCGCGGCCGGCTGAAAGTGAGTCACAACAGCGGCGGAGACAAGCGGAAACAATGTGTCGCTGCGCCGGTGAAGGGCCGTTTGCCGCACACTTTCCGCTGTGGCCAGGTACGGGTACGCGCGGATCTCCACCCGGTCGCAGCGCGATGACTCCCAGCTCACCTCCGGGCCAGGGACGAGCTCGTGGTCACCCGGCTGTCCCGGATGGCCCGCTCGGTACGCCACCTCACCGGCATCGCCGCCCTCCTGGCCGAGCGCGGCATCGACCTGGTCGTGCTCAAGCAGGGCATCGACACCGCCACCGTGGCCGGCCGGTTCACCTTCCACGTGCTGGCCGCGATGGATGAGATGCTCGCCGACCTCATCTCCGAGGGCACCAAAGAAGGCCTGGCCTCCGCCCGGGCCCGCGGCCGGGTAGGCGGCCGCAGGCCCAAGCTCTCTGCCCGGCAGGCCGAGGTGGCCAGGGGCATGTACGCCGAGACCGGCAGCGACGGGAGCGCCGCTATACCGTCGACGAGATCGCCAGGCACCTTCGCAGTCTCCCGCAAGACCATCTACCGGCACCTGGACAAGAACGGCGCACAGCGGCAACCGGACAAGAGCACGCGGGTGCGGCCCGTCACCCGGCCTGGGGACAGTGGCGCCACCTCCCCTGCGATCACGCCAGCGGCGGCCGGCATGGCAGTGACGCAGGCCCGCCCGCAGCGCCAGCATTCCGGCCTCACCCTGCCGCGCGCTTGATACTGAGTGGCGGCATGCCAAGCTCAGGCGAATGCAAAGGCCGCCCGGCCGCAGGCCGGTCCTCTTGTGTTATGGCCGGCCGCAGCCTTGAGCGGCCTACGGTCCCGCACTCTGGGCCGTCACGGTCATCGTTCGTAGATGCAGGTCCTCCCGCTTTTGACCTCGGAAGCCCTGTTGTTGCGGAAGTCTGTTAGTCATGAGCCCTCAGGTCACCGCGGCGGTCATCGCGGTCAGCGGCGTCGTCCTCACTGTGATCGCTACGGTGGCCGTGCAGATTTCCGGCCGCCGCGCAACCAGCCGGGACACCCAGAAGGCACTTGAAGAGCAGCGTAAGCAGCTGGACAGGACGCTCGCGGAGCAGCGCACCCGGACCCTGAACGAGCGGTTCGCCACGGCGGCCGGTCGACTGGGCAGTGATAAACCGCCGGCGGTCCGGCTGGCCGGGGTGTACGCCATGGCGGGCCTGGCTGATGACTGGCCCGAGAACCGGCAGACCTGCGTCGATGTGCTGTGCGGCTATCTGCGCATGCCGTACGAGCCCGATCCGGGCCAGGATGCTCCCGGGCCGGAGCGACTTGCCTTCCGGGCCAGCCGCGAGGTCCGCCACACCGTCATCCGGGTCATCACTGCGCGTCTTAAAGATGACACGGCGAAGTCCTGGCAGGGCTTGGACTTCGACTTCACGGGCGCCGTCTTCGACGGCGCTGACTTCAGCGGCGCCGAGTTCTCCGGCGGTGAGGTCGACTTCAGCGGCGCCGAGTTCTTCGGCGGCGAGGTCAGCTTCGACGTCGCCAAGTTCTCCGGCGGCTGGGTCAGCTTCAGCGGCGCCAAGTTCTCCGGCGGCGAGGTCAGCTTCGACGACGCCGAGTTCTCCGGCGGCCGTGTCGACTTCCGCGGCGCCGAGTTCTCCGGCGGCGAGGTCGGCTTCCGCCTCGCCGAGTTCTCCGGCGGCGAGGTCAGCTTCTACGAGGCCAAGTTCTCCGGCGGCGAGGTCAGCTTCTACGGCGCCGAGTTCTCCGCCGGCTACGTCGACATCCACAGCGCTGAGTTCTCCGGCGGCACGGTGATCTTCCGCGAGGCCAAGTTTTCCGGCGGCACGGTCGGCTTCCACTACGCCGAGTTCTCCGGCGGCACAGTCGACTTCCGCAGCCCTGGCGACTGGTCATGCCCACCCAAATTCCCGTGGACAGGCACGCCGCCCCCCTGCGTGGTGCTCACCGAGAAGAAAGATCAATTCCAGGAATAGGGGGGCCTGGTCCTTGGCCTGGCCGAGCCCGCGTCATCTTCGCCGTGAGGGTGGTCCGTAAGTCCGATGACGGCATTTATGTCAAGCCGCGGGACGCCGCTGACTGCCGGACTTGACTCACGTTGGATGGTTCGCGCGGTTCGTTGCCCGCGATTGCGTGCTTGCGGCGCTGGCCGGGGACCGATATTCAGCCGGCTTGCCTGGAGCCGGCTCAGCTACTGCCCAATCAGGCTCCGAGCTCGCCGGGGGAAGTGCCAAGGGCGCTCATCAGTGCCATGACCGTGAAATAACCGGGCTCGACCACTACCCCGGTCTCGATCTTGCGCACCGTGGCGATGCCCACGCCGGCCAGGGCGGCAAGCCGCTCCTGAGTGATCCCGATGCTTGTCCGGCGCTCGCGGAGCTGGTCAGCCAGCAGGGCAGCCTGCGCTGCGTACGGACTATCAGCGCGGCGCCTGCGGCCCCGTGTAATCGGCAACTAGCACTCCTGAGTGATAAATTAATAGCGGTAAAAATTTATCATCAGCGAGATGCGCAGGCTGGCCCTGAGCAGGTCATCAGCGGGAGGATGCTGGTCATGGCGACGCGCACGGGAATCGAGTGGACCGAGACCACGTGGAATCCGACAACCGGCTGTGACCGGATCTCACCGGGCTGCGACAACTGCTACGCGCTCACGCTCGCCAGGCGCCTGAAGGCCATGGGGCTGGCCAAGTACCAGAACGACGGCGATCCCCGCACCAGCGGGCCCGGCGTAGATGCTGGCGACAGCTTTAGCTGCCCGGGTCTTGCCGGCACCCGGGCCGCCGGTGAAGATCAGGTTCTTCCACGCCGCCCGGGTGACCACCGCGCCGGCCTTTCGGCGGGCCTGTTCCGCGCGCAGCACGGCGATCGGTCCGGCGAGCTGCTCGCTGACCGCCTCCAGACCCGCAAGGTCGGCCAGGCCGCCCATGTCGCGATTCTGGTCTAGCTCCGGAACGCTGGTCACTGCCTTCTCCTTCCCGTCCGGCCGTCTCGGCCGGCTGTGAGCCGGGCCCGCTGGTCGAGTTCTGGCGGCTTACGGGAGCGAATGTACCGTCCGTGGTGTTATCGCCTCCCGCGAACCGTCAGACCTGTCTCCCCGATGGCGGAGGGCAGCCGTCGCACCGATCCACGGGTCGCCTCAGCCGCTCCAGGCAGCCCTGTGAACAGGCCACGACCTGGGCCGACGGCCAGGCACAGGAGCCGGTCTCGGCGCTGCTGCGCCATGATCTGGCCGCCCGCGGTGCGTGTAACCAGCGAGCGCCGCGGCGTGGCTGCTGGTTGCCCGCGAGGCCCAGTGCCCAGGAGCGGGCGGCGGGCCAGGTTCGCAGAAGGGGGGCTGACTCTCCGGGGATGCCCGGCGCGGCAAGCCGCGGCAGCCCTGCTGGCGCTGACCAGCACCCGGAACCAGTCGTCCAGCCGGTCCAGCAACTGGGTGAGGCCCAGCGCGGATCATCGAGCGGGTCAGCAAGGCTGACAGCTAGAACGCAGCTTGCGAAGTAGCCAAGAATTGTGGATAGATTTCTTTCGGGTGGCCTCCTTCTGGGTGTCAGGGCTGCTTGATCATCTCATTGCCGGCGAGGTAGTCGATCATGTGGCCTCTCGTCGCCGCGTTCGATGAGCACGCCGTTGCAGAAGATTGCTTCTGCCGACAAATACCTCTCCGTCATTAGGAACTACTTCGGAGAGAGTCCCACGTCCGCTCGAGAGCGCTCCAGCCGCATGACGGCAGACGATGGTCATGAGCTCGCTGCCCGCCTCAAGGAGCCGTATGTCTGGGAAGAAGCGCCACGTAAACCAGGCCAGCTGCGTCCGGCCGCACTGTGGTTTAAGGATGCACTGCCCTTGCTGTTCTGGGTCCATGAGGTTGCGGTCCCTGATTACGTCATGCCCGCGCTCGACGGAGCTCTATCGCTCGACGGCTTCGGCGAAAGTATTTCCTTCGGCTGGAATACGGTCGCCGTCGGGAACTTCGTCGCGGAGCTTCTCGAAATGGAACCGTTTCTCCATTCCGGGCTGATCCGCCTCGCCGACCCTCGTGTCAACAACGTCGCCGAGCCGGGGGTCTGGCAGGCCGTCGATCCACTCGCTACGGACGCCTTTGACGATGCTCTGGGGTTCGGATTCGCGTCGATGAAAGGTGAGGACGGACCAACCACACACGACCTTGCTGCCAACCAGGTCGGGGAAGCGATCATTCGCACGGTCAGGGCAGGGCGCAACGTGGACCTCTGGATCGGCGATCCGGAATATCGAGAGTATGCCCGTATTGCGCTCCGGAGGCTACGACGTCTCCACGGTAGGGCACCAATCCTCCCCGAGCAGCATGACGATGACACCATGGTCAATCTGATCAGCGTCTCAATTCCCGGGATCGAAAGCGTCAGCGCGCGCGACATGGTGTCCATCCGCAATCACGAACAGCGCTTTGAAGACTGGCGTCAGGACTTGACGCGCGCCTTCCGGCAACTGCCCGATGGGCGTCTGGTCTCGCATGCAGACATCCTGGCCAGAAGGCAGCGCAGCGGCACTACGCGATATTTGGCTCGCCTAATTCGCACCGCGTTTGGTAAACTAGTTGGCCCATTGTGGGCGAACCAGCTCGTCTCGACCGCCAGGACTGGCCGCCTAGCCGGTGCACCAGCGGACAGAGCTTGGAGCGGCCCTGGCAGACGGCGGCGACCGTATCAGGTGCCGGGCAGGGACGTCTCTTTGATGCGGGCGGTCAAATCCTGCCAGGCGGCATGGGTTATGGCGAGAATCGAACCATCCGGATCAGCTGAGCTGCGCAGCACGATCGCGTCGTCCTGCGCAGCTGCCTCTATGCAAGCTCCCCCTTCGCACCAGCTGCTACTACGCCACTCCGAGCTGTTACCGAGGCCTGACGCCAAAACACCCTCCCCAAAGCGGTGACCGAGGCTGCCGACCCGGTCGCCACTTATGGTAGGCATACTGGATTAAAAACTGTCAAACACTGCTGAGCGTGATCCAAACTAAAGGGCATTGTGTGACCAGTTGGGCTGAAGTTTCGCCCTCTTCGGTCGGTCACACAGTGTCCTACGCGTCGACTGAGTGGTTGAGAAACTCAGTTGAGTAGGTCGTCAAAATCGCCTTTCTTGATGCCTGAGACGAATTCATGCCATCCCTCCGAGGTGTATTCAAGCAGCGGGCCGCCGGGCTGCCGGGAGTTTCTGATCAAGATGATGTTCCGGTCGGCCGCCACCTCCACGCACGCGCCCCCGTCACAGCTGAGGGCGGCGCGCCAGGTGAGGCTCTTGTGACTCAAACTTCTATCCATGAAAATATCTCCTTGATATATAATAGGTTAAAGTAAAGTGAGGAAGGCTTTAGCTGAGGAATTCGTAGAATTAGAATTTGTCGCGAATTTCCTGGATCTTCTTGGCCGAGTCCCGCGGGTTGAGGGCCGCGTCGCGGAGATTGTCGAGCGCCTCGCTATATCGGTCGACATCGTCCGGCCGCTCTATGTACAGCTGGCTGACTAGGGTTTCGACGAACACGAGGTCTGGGAGCTTGGTGCCGCCGAATTCCAGGTAGGTGAAGTTGCTGTCGTTGGCGCCGTAGGCGCCAACTGTGTACGGGATGACCTGGACCGTGGTCTTGTCGTCGTGCATGAGCGAGAGAACCCTGTCAAGCTGAGCTTTCATCACCACCGGGCCGCCGATGTGGTGGTGTAGGACCGCCTCGTCCAGCACCACGCGATGCTTCGGCGGCCTGGACTCCTGAAAAACCTTCTGCCGCTCCATGCGGGCCTCCACCCGCCCGTCGAGGATCTTTTCCTCGATCTTCGGCGCAATGCCCTTGATGATGGCGCGGGCATAGTCTTTCGACTGGAGCAAAGCCGGGAAGAAGTACATGCCGAAAGACGTGATGGTAGTGGCCGACTGCTCCATGCCGATGAGGGGATTAATCTTGAGATCGTCGTACTTGGTCCACCAGCCCTGCTGGTACGCGTCGCGGGCCAGTTCCATCAGTTCGGCTGTCGACTCGGCGTCAACCTCGTATATCCGACACAAGTCCCTGACATCACGCAACGTGGCGCGGCGCACACCGGTTTCGGCCCGGCTGATCTTGGTCGGGGAACACAGCAGCTCTTTGGCGACCATCTCGACGGTCAGGTTCTTCGCGGTCCGCAACTCGCGGAGGCGCAAGCCGAGCTCGCGCTGGCGAACGGTCGGACTCAAATCCGCCACGCTGCGCCCCCCTCTTTGGTCACACAGATGACAGGTCTTGCGCGGGGCTGGGGAGGCGCCAGTTCCGCGGGCCCCATCTCATGCCAACTATTCCGATGTACCCAACCATTGGCATGTGCCGTGTAGGTCAGACTAGAGCCTCGCGCCACGCGCGTCAACATACCAACTGGCCGGGCCATCCGTGTCGATCACGCCTCTGAGCTGGGGCGGTGACGTTCCATAGGTAATCACCCCCTGGTTATCCAAGCGACTGTTGGTACTCGAAGTTACAGAGGGAGTTGTGAGAATGAACAGAATGAATCTTTTTCACAAGCCTTAGGAATCTTTAGTTTGGAATGTGCCAAACTGGAGATACCAGGGGAATGACGGCAAACAGCGGAGACGCGCATGACCGGATCCATTCCCCTGATATTCCTGCTTGGGGCACTCATCGGCATGCTCGCGGGCGGCGCGCTGTGCGTGCGTTACCTGCGGCAGGAGATCGCGGCCGACATCGGCCCCCGGCTGCGCCGGATGCAACTGCAGCTAGACAGCCTGGAGTCAGCCCTCAAACTCGTGCTGGTCACGCGGTACGCGGAAATCGGCAGCCAGCTGCCGCCCGAAGCCACGAACCGGTCCCTTGGCGGGGGCGGCAGCCGACGTGAGCACTTACCGGCAGATGCGCAGGATGGCCCGTCGTGTCCGCAGGCCAGGGCTGCATCCGACCGTCGTCATCGACCGAGCGCTTCCCGGACCGGCCTGGATGCTCCTAGCGCGACTCACGCGGCGCTACCGCTCTGAGATCGCGCCGACCGGGATGGCGGGGGTAGTCCTCGCGGCGGGCTGGTGGCTTCACATCGCCTACCCCGGCTGGTGGCCGTTCTTGCTCGTCGTTTCCGACCTCGCTGCCTTCGGTCTGGCCGTGTTCGGCGGGCACATCCGGCTGACGCGGCTCGGTGAGCGCGTTTACGCGGCTACCGGCACCCTCGCGGTTGGCGGATGGCTGGCAGCCGCGATGATACTCGGCCCGCTGACGTCACCGATGTTGCCAGTTCTGCTCTTCGGCGCGCTCATCTTCCCAGTTCCCTGGTGGACGAACCGCCGACGTCGTGCCCGGGCTCACGTGCAGCGCGCATTCGCCGCCTGGCCCGATATCGCTCGGGCGATCGGCCTTCCCGGGGCCAAGATCCAGTCCGCCAGAGTTGACCAATGGGGATGGCGGGCGTACATCAAGCTGGCGTACGGACAGACTATTGCCGACCTGACCGGCCGCATACCCGCGATCGAATCCGCGCTCGGCACCTACCGCGGCGCCGTCAGCGTCTGCACAGGAGACGACCAGGCCAACTGGTGCGAACTGCGTGTCCTCGACACCAAACCGCACACGGCGATCATCCCGTGGCCCGGCCCATCCGCGCGGTCGATCACTGAGCCAGTGAACTTCGGCCCATGCGAAGACGCCGGTTCCTGCCGGGTCTTGCTCCTGCGCCGGCACGCCCTGCTCGTCGGCGCGGCCGGCTCGGGCGAGAGCGACGAGCTCAGCGTCCTCGTGGCCACCCTGGCCGCCTGCCACGACGTGGTCATCTGGGCCATCGAACTCAGGAAAGGCATGGAACTTGGGCGGTGGGCACCGTGCATCGACCGGCTCGCCGCCACCCCCGCCGCAGCTGCGGCGCTACTCGCCGACGCGGTTATCATCCTCCAGGCCCGCGCCGGGCACCTGGCCGCGGCCGGCCGCCGCACCTGGGAACCGACCCCGGCTATGCCCGCGGTGGTCATCGTCATCGACGAGTACGCCGAACTCGCCGACAAAGCATCCGCCGCCCTGGGCGACGCCGACTTCATCGCCCGCCGCGGCCGGTCCGTCGCCGTCACCCTCATCGCAGCGACCCTGCGACCTACTCATAAAGCCCTGGGCCAGGCCGCCGTTTGGTCACAGATGGACACCCGGATCTGCTTCGACGCCCCCGGTAGGTTCCTCGTCTCTGCCCCCGAGCACACTACCCCGAAACACGTCTGGGCCTACCTGGTCACCGAGGAAGATGCCGCCCGTACGGTGGCCCGGTTCGGGTCGCGTCGTCCCCAGCTAGACGACATATCCCGCAATGCGCTCAACGGCTGGGGCCGCTAAGCGCAGCTGATCAGCTTGACCCGGCGGATTCTGCTCGGCGATCACGGCGTCAAGATAGACATCACCCCGACCACGGAGTTTCGCTTGATCGCGATCCGGGTGACGATCAAAGGTGGCCCAGCCGAGCAACCACCGATATGTGCCGCCCAGAGAGGTGTGACCGACCTGCGGCCCCACTCTTACTAATCGTCCCTATGATTGCCGCGCGATACAAGGAAGCTCGATAAGCGCTATGCGCACCGAGCGGACGGCGCACCCGGTCCCCATCTGGTCACGTTTCCGCAGATCAGAGAAGTTTTGTGGTCAGGGACAGGATCGAACTGTCGACCTTCCGCTTTTCAGGTCAACCGCGCCAAGCGCTGTGCAGACCTGCGAAAACGGACGTCACTGACGAGCGGAACCGCGCTAGGCGGAAGGTGCAAGATTCACGCTAGCAGGACCCGATACACCCCGTCCACCAGGCAGGACAGCGCCCCCACCCAGGACCACCGCGACCGCATTCCCGCAAGCAAGCGACTTACTAAGAGCGCCACCACTGGGCCGTCAGATTACCCCCTTTAAGCGCAACGGCACGCGCACCCAGCCGCCGTTTTGCACCTCGGCCCGAGCGTGAGGCATAGCCTGCGCTCCTGCGCAGATCTGGATAATCGGTGCGGGCAGCGCGTCCCGGGGTCAGCGCCAAGTGGCGGGACCTCAGCCCGGACTCGGCCTGCCGGAATTGGCGGCGGAAATACCGTAATTCTGCGGTATCCCGCGGGCTTGTGCCTGTCCTACCGTCTGCTCACTGGCGGAGTGTGCGGGCCGGAACCGACCGGACGCACCTTAGGAGAGCGAGGCAGCAATGGCTGGCAAGGCAGTTATCAGTCTCACCACAGGCTTGGAGGACCCGGAGAAGGTGACCGTCG
>Ga0302184_10001621_pt1 | contig 14472 bp, 10 predicted proteins | sample I_Palsa_N3_3_FD_200233 | JGI IMG/M metagenome (GOLD analysis project Ga0302184, IMG submission 200233) | Peat permafrost microbial communities from Stordalen Mire near Abisko, Sweden - I_Palsa_N3_3 | ecosystem: Environmental > Terrestrial > Soil > Palsa > Peat permafrost | place: Sweden...
GGCGAGGCACGTTATGACTTCGACTTCGTCGCGCAACCGGCGTCCGTGCCTTATCGTGCGCCGAGCGTGACGCCGGTGCCGAAAGCGAGCGGGCCGCAAACGGCGGTCGTCGTGGGCCCGGCGGGCGAGGAGATCTGGACCGACCGATTCGGCCGCGTGAAGCTGCAGTTCCGCTGGGACCGGCGCGGGCGGCGCGATGAAAACAGCTCCTGCTGGGTGCGCGTGTCCGATGCCTGGGCGGGCTCGAACTACGGCGGCATCCACGTGCCGCGCATCGGGCAGGAAGTGGTGGTGGACTTCATCAACGGCGAACTCGACCGGCCGCTTATCACGGGCCGCATCTACAACGCCGCGCAGATGCCGCCGTTCGCGCTGCCGGATGCCGCGACGCAGAGCGGTTTCGTGACCCGCACGCCGGGCGGTACGGGCGCCAACGCCAACATGCTGCGCTTCGAGGACAAGCGCGGCGCCGAGCAACTCGCGCTGCACGCCGAGCGCAACTACGATGTCTCCGTCGAGAACGACGCGAGCCACGACATAGGCCGCGACGAGGGCGTGACCATTGCCCGCAACGCGACCCGGGCGGTCGGCAACGATGCAAGCACGAGCATTGCGCGCAACGAGACCTATGCCATAGGCCAGGATTCGCAAACCAGCATCGCTCGCAACGAAACCCGCAGTGTCGGCAACGATTACAGCGCAAGCATCTCGAATAACGAGACGTACACCGTCGGCAACGATCGCAGCGCCTCGACGGCGAACGACGAGACGCATAACGTCGGGCATGACTACGGCATCGTCGTCGGCCACGACATGACGCATCGCGTGGGCTCCAATCACACCATCGCGGTCGCGCAGGACGCAACGCAAAGCGTGGGCGGCAATTCGGGCGTGTCGGTCGCGAGCAATTCAACGACGACCGTCGGCGGCAGCTCGAGCAGCACCGTTGACGGCAATTCATCCATGATTGTGAGCGGTACGCTGCTGATGGAAACCGCCGACATGGTGTCGATCGCCGCTGCCGCCTTCGGTCTAACCGGATTGAGCATGTCGGCAATAGGCAGTTCGGTGATGGCGACGGGCTCGTTCGTTACCGCCACGGGATCGAGCGTCGCCGCAACGGGCAGTTCGGTGTCGGCGACGGGCTCGTCGGTGAGCAGCGTGGGCTCGAGCGTCAGCGCGACGGGCGTGTCGTTCAACACGGTCGGCCTTTCGGTCACGTTCTGAGTGTCTCGATGAAAATCATCAAGCCCACTTCCCTCGGCATCCTGACCCGCACTTACCGGTCCGCGGCGCGTGAGCATCTCGGCATCGCGATCCCGCTCCTGGCGACGCTCGGCGACACCCCACGTCTACTTGGCGAATCCGCGCTCTGGGACGTCGTGCGCGAAGAACTCGGGGCCTACACGCTCGATGCAGCGCTGCCCAAGCCGCACGGAGAGTTCCTGGTCTCGGCGCGCGCGTACGGCAAGTATTGCGGGGCGACTCACGCGTGCGAGGTGGGAGCACGTTTTGCCGGCATCGAGAAGCGCTTGCGGGTGACCGGCGATCGCGCGCCCTTCGACGAATTGCCGATCGACTGGCCGCTCACCTACGGTGGCCCGGGTTTCGCGGACAACCCGCGCGGGCGCGGATTCGCTCCGGGACCGCAGACAACATCGCCATCCGGGCCGCCATCCGCACCTCAAGTGGCATACGCGGCTCCAGGTCCGCTCAGGCCAGCCAGCTTTACCCCGATCGCAGCCGACTGGCCCGCGCGCCGCACGCTCTACGGCCAGCTCGACCAGCAATGGCTCGACGAGGACCGCCCCGGTTTTCCGCGCTCGCTCGATCGCCGCTATTTCAACATCGCGCCGCTCGACCAGCAGTTGTCCGCGCACTTGGCCCTGCCCAACGCCGCCGCCTACGAATTCACGCGCTTGCATCCCGAACGCGAGGTGCTGCGCGGCGTCTTGCCGGCGTTGCGCGCCCGGTGTTTTATCAAGCGACGCGAAAGCGGTTCGCTCGAAGAGATCCCGATGCGTTTGACGACCGCGTGGTTCGTGCCGCATCGCGAGCGTGTTGCGATGATCTTTCATGGCGAGACCGTCATCGACGAGTTCGATGCGCGCGACGTCGAATGCCTGCTGCTCGCCGCAGAAACATGCGGCGACACGCGACCGGCTGGGCATTATCGGCACGTGTTCGACCTGCGTCACGATCCCGAGCATGGCGTGCTGCACGCGTTGCGCGACGCCGACCTCATGCCCGAATCCATGCTCTCGCGCGATGACGCGCCGCAGGCCTCGGTGTCCGCATGGCAGGGCAACCTCATGCGGCGCGCGCGCCGGGAAGCCGAACTTGCAGGCACGCGGGTGCCCGCCGTCGCTGCAGCGTTCGAAGGCGATGGATTCACGCCGCCGCGCCTCAGCGAGCTCGCCGAGTTCGTGGCGCGCAGTGAACGGCAAGCGAGCGAACAGCGCGCCGCGCTGGAAACCAGGCGCAAGGAAGTTGAAGCTAAGCGTACCGCATTGAAACCGCTGCCCAACGCGCGACGCGGTCCGCCGGCGGTGCCATCGGCGCAACACGTAAGGCGCTGCGGCATGCCCGACGCCGGGCGCCGCCTGCGCGACGTATACCGCCACGCCGCGCATTATCAGGATGCCGCGTCTTCGCTCAGCACGGCGGCATCGCAGGCGTTGCGCGCGCGTATCAGTGCGGGCGATTGCGTAGCGGGCTTCGACCTGACGGGCGCGGACCTGAGCGGCATGAACTTGCGCGGCGCGAACCTCTCGGGCGCGCTGCTGGAGAGCGCGGATCTGACCGGCGCCGACCTGAGCGACGCAACCCTCACCGACGCGGTCCTCGTACGCGCCACGCTGACGCGCACGCGCTTGTCCGGCGCGAACCTCGCCGCCGCCAACCTGTCGCTCGCGCAATGCGAGGACACGGACTTCACTGGCGCGACGCTCGATGGCTGCGTCGCCGAGCGCACGCGCTTTTTGCGCTGCTGCTTCAGACTGGCATCGATACGACGGGCGCAGTTGCGCGAGTGCACGTTCGACAGCGCCGATTTCAGCAACGCAACACTCGCCGACCTTGCTTTCACCGAACAGGTCCTGAGCGACGCCAACTTCAAAGGCGCCACGATCCGCAAGCTCGCCTTCGTGAACTGCCACCTCGAGCGGGCCTGTTTTTCCGGCGCGGACGTCGAAGGCTTCGGACTCGTCGAGACCATCGCGCGGGACGTTGACTTCAACATGGCATCGCTGAAAAAGGCGTGTTTTGTGAAGGACACCGTGCTGGCTGGCGCCGATTTCACGCAGGCGGTCCTGGTCGAAGTCAACCTGCGCGAAGCGGACCTTCGCGGCGCGCGATTCGATCATGCATCGATCGTCCAGAGCGACTTCTCCGATGCCAACCTGCAAGCGGCGAGCTTGCTGAGCGTGCGCATCGAGAACGGCTATCTCGTGCGAGCCGATCTGCGCGGCGCGGCGTTATCGCGGGCCGACCTGATCAACGCATGCCTGCGGCGCGCCGACCTTCGCGGCGCGGATTTGCGCGAGACGAATCTCTTTCGCGCAGATCTGGCCGAGGCATCGCTCGATCGCGCAACGCGACTGGATGGCGCTTATCTGGAACAGGCTGTGTTCCATCCGCTTGCGAGCGCACGCGCATGACGCCCGATCGCGAGCAACTCCAGCAAGCGATCCGCGACGGCGAAACCATCCGTGGACGCTCGATCGGACCGCTCGACCTCGCCGACTGCGACCTGTCCGGCGCGCTGTTCTCGAACGTCACGTTCGACGGCACGCGGCTCGCCTGCGCGCGCCTCGACGACTGCGTATTCGAGAACTGCATGTTCACCGACGTCGATTTGACCCGCGCGCACATGGCGAAGAGTGTCTTCATCGGCGGCGAATGGCTGCGCGCGGACCTGAGCGGCAGCGTGCTCGAGGAATGCCGCTTCCTCACAACCCCGTTGAACGGCACGTGCTTTTCGGGCGCACGGCTCACGCGCGTCGCGTTCCTCAACAACGGCCTGGGTCGCTGCCGCTTCAACGGCGCGCAACTCTCGCTCAGCTTCTTCGACCAGTCGACGCTCGACGAAGCGGACTTCACCGCCGCAAAAATCAGCCAATGCCTGTTCTACCGGACCGACCTGCGCACGACGCGCTTCGCGCGAGCGAGCTTCGACAACGCCGTCTTCACGGAATCGGATCTGTCGGAACTGACGCTCCGGGGACAGGCGATGCCGCGTTGCCAGTTCATCGGAAGCCGGCTCGAAGGCGCCGATTTCACGTCGGCCACGCTCGCTCAGTGCAACTTCCAGGGCGCAGCGCTTGGACACGCAATATTCGATGACGCCAATGCGCCCTACGCCAACTTCTTCGGCGCGCAGGCAAACGGCGCGCGCTTTCACGGCGCGCGCCTGCTGGACAGCGTGTGGGTCGACGCGTCCATTGGCGACGCCGACTTCAGCGCGGCGGACCTGTCGGGTGCCGTCATGCATCGCGCCAATGCAAGCCGCGCGCACTTCGCCGGAACCCGCTTCGACGGCGCGGACCTGTCGGACGCAACGTTGACGCACGCCGATTTCAGCCGCGCCACCTTCCTGCGCACCCGCATGCAACGAGCGCACGACGCACCGGCACGTCGCGAAGGCATCGCCGAGGACGACACGGCGCATGCCGCCGCTCTCGCGTGGTCCATCCGCCGCAACGCACGCCCTTCCACTCATGAATGAGGCTACAACAGTGTTTCAAAGCGTAATTGAACCCGAACGCGTCGCATCGCGTGCGGCCGACACCGTCGGCACCGTGCTCGCCCATCTCGACGACGCTCTGATGCTGGTCGCCGTCAATGGCCACGCCGTACGCTGCCGGCGCGCATTCAGTTGCCTGGTCGAGCCGGAACCCGGTGACCGCGTGACGGTAAGCCACGCCGACCCGCAATGCCGTTACGTGCTGGCCATTCTGGAACGTGCGAACCCGGGCGTGACGCGCATCTCGATCGATGGCGATCTCGTGCTTCAGGCGAGCCGCGCGGTGCGCATCGTCGCGGCGAGCGAATTGAGCGCACAGGGTGAGCGGCTCGCGCTGAGCGCCAACGCGGCGGAGTTCGATTGCGGCGACGTGGAAAGCCGCATTGGCGCGCTGCGGCTCATCGGCCGGACGATCGAGACGGTAGTCGAGCGCGTCGTGCAAATCAGCCGTTCGAGTTTTCGGAGCATCGAGCGCATCGACCATCTGCGCACGGCGCATCTCGATCACGCTGCAACCGAGACCGCGCGACTGCACGGCAAACATCTGCTCCTGAGCGGCGAGCGGCTGTCCAAGCTCGACGCCGAACAAATCCATCTAGGTTAGGAACATCCCATGGTCATGGTCAATTCCAGTGCCGCCGGCACCAACGACGCCATCAGCGTCAACCTGACGCCGCCCGTCGGCGTGCCGGTTCCGTACGACAACAAGGCACAGCGCGTGCAGGCAATTCCGAACGTCGCCAACATCCTGATCGCGGGCGCGCCCGCGCACAATCTCGCGACCATCATCCCGGTCACGAGCGGCGACGCGCCCGGCTCGATGGGCGGCGTGAGTTCGGGCACGGTCTCGTCGACCTCGCGCAACATCAACGGCGCGAACACGGTCCTGCTGCACGGCATGCCGACGACGCGCATGACCGATCCGACCCAGCAGAACTCGACCAACGCGATCGGCACCGGCAGCGCGCCCAGCCAGACGCACATCCTCAACCTTGCCGGCTGAGCGCGCATGTGCTCTCCACGATGGCGCTCGCTCCTGCCACTCGCCGCGGCGGGGCTGCTCGCCGCCTGTAGCGCCACGCCCGCCACGCCCTCCCATTCGCCCGCATCCTATGACGTGCGCGTCGACGTGAGCCCCGGCGTCAATCGCGACGGCCTCGGCCGCGCGGCGCCGGTGCTCGTCGGCGTGTACGAACTGAAGAACGCCAGCCGTTTCGACATGGCGAGTTACGTCGCCTTGCAGGACGACCCGAAAGCCACGCTTGGCGACGACCTCGTCGCGTTCACGCAATTCATCGTGCTGCCGGGTGAGACACGGCGTCTCGAACGTCCGCGCGATGCGGCGGCGCACGCGATCGGCATCGTCGCCGGATACCGGGAACAGCATGGGCGCATCTGGCGGCGCGTCATCGCAATACCCACACTACCCGCGACACAAGCGTCGAACCCCTGGCTGCCGTTCTGGCCCGCCGCCTCGCCGCAGCGCTTTGCACTGCAAGTCGATCTCCGCGATAACGGCCTGGCCGTCTCCACACTCGATCCCCGCACACCATGAATCACGACTATCTCGCCCCCAACGACGCCGGCGCCTCGCGCAGCAAGGTCGTCTGGTCCGAAGGCATGTTCCTCCGGCCACAGCATTTCCAGCAGTTCGAGCGCTATGTCGAAAGCTATATCGAGCAGCGCTGCGTTGGCCTGCAGGGCGCGTATTGGGGCTTTACCGGTATCGAGGTCGATCCGGCGGCGCTCGCGCTCGGCAAGATCGTGGTGTCGATGGCGCAGGGCGTGTTGCCCGACGGCACGCCGTTCCTGCTCACGAGCCCCGACGAACTGCCGCCCGCGCTCGACTTTCCCGCCGATGCGAAGGACGAGACCGTGCTGCTTGCCTTGCCGATCCGCCGCCCGGGCGCCGAGGAGACGCTCTTCGAGGAGATGCCGGTTTCGCTCGCGCGCTATCGCGTGTTCGCGCGCGATATCGCCGATACCAACTCGGTCGCGCTGGGCGCCGCGAGCGTGCAGCTCGCCCGGCCGCGCCTCTTCCTCGTGCTTGCCTCCGCGCTCGGCGACGATTGGCAGGCCCTTGGCGTTGTGCGCGTGAAGGAGCGGCGCGCCGACCATCAGCTGGCACTCGAGCCGCACTACATCCCGCCGATGCTCGTCGCAAGCCGGCACGCGGTGCTCGCGGGGTATATCGGCGAGGTGCACGGGCTGCTCGAACAGCGCGGCGACGCCCTCGCGCAACGCATCTCGCGACCGGGCCGGGGCGGCGTCGCGGAAGTGGCGGACTTCCTGCTGCTCGCGCTCGTCAACCGTGCCCTCGCCGATACGTCGCATGCGCAGGCGCTCGGCCACGTGCATCCCGAGCGGCTCTTCGAGCAATGGCTGCGGCTCGCGTTCGATCTCGCCACCTACACCACCGAGACGCGCCGCCCGCGCGTGCGCCCCACCTATAGTCATGACGACCTGCAGGCGAGCTTCGGCCCGCTTGTCGCGGAACTGCGCCGCGCGCTCTCGACGGTGCTGGAACAGAACGCCGTCGCAATCGAACTGGAGGAGCGCGCGCAGCGTGTATGGGTCGCGAAGGCCATCGCGCCCGAGTTGCTGCGTCACGCGGGATTCGTGCTCGCGGTGCATGCGGATCTGCCCGCCGATACCGTGCGCGCGCGCTTTCCGGCGCAGGTGAAGATCGGCCCGGCCGAGCGGCTCGGGGAGCTCGTGCACCTGCACCTGCCGGGCATCGCGTTGCGCGCGCTGCCGGTTGCGCCGCGCCAGATTCCGTATCACGCGGGCTGCCATTACTTCGAACTCGATACGGACGGCGAGCTGTGGAAGCAACTGGACAATTCGAGTGGCCTCGCTTTGCACGTCGCGGGCGACCTTCCTGGCCTGACGATGGCATGCTGGGCGATCCGCAATTGATGTCCGACGCGCACCTCGTTCCATTGTCCGGCCGGGCGGCCATTGCCAATCCGCTGGTCGCCGCGGCTGCGCCGCTTTTCGACGTGCTCGCGCATCTGCGCCTGGGCACGCGCCTCGCGCCCGAGCGCCTGCGCGACTACCTGGGCGGCGAGATCCGCAGCTTCCAGGCGCGCGCGCAGGAGGCGGGCGTGCCGATCGAGCGCATCGTCGGGGCGCGCTATTGCCTGTGCACCGCACTCGACGAAGCCGCCGCGCTCGCGCCCTGGAGCGACGGGGGCGCATGGTCGGCGCAGAGCCTGCTCGTCGCTTTCCACAACGAGACCTGGGGCGGCGAGAAGTTCTTCCAGTTGCTCGCGCGCGTGGCGACGGATGTCGCGGCGCATCGTGATCTCATCGAGCTGCAGTTCCTGTGCCTCGCGCTCGGCTTCCAGGGGCGTTATCGGGTGATCCGCAATGGCGCCGCACAACTCGACACGCTCACGCGCCGCCTGCACAAGCTGCTGCACGATACCGGCGGCGGTTATACGCAAGCGCTGTCGCCCGCGTGGCTGGCGACCGGGCGAGAGGCCGCGTACCCGACGCGGCCGGCGCTGCCCTGGTGGGTGTGGCCGGTGATTGCGGGCGTGATCGGCGGGATCGCGTTCGCAGGGTTTCGCCTCACGCTCGACGCCCAGGCCGCGAATACGCGCGCATCGATCGAGGCGATCCGCCTGCCCGGCCTCGACGCACGCCGCCCGGCCACGCTGCCGGCCGCCCTTGCACGACTGCTCGACGCTGACGTGCGCGACGGCAACATCGCGCTGCGCGACGAAGGCGGCGGCACCGTCATCGCGATCCGCGGCGACGGCCTGTTCGACTCGGGTTCCGACGTCGCACGGGCAGCCTACCTGCCGCTGATTGCGCGGGTCGCGAGCGTGCTCGAGCGCGTGGATGCGGACATATTCATCACCGGACACACCGACGACCAGCCGCTGCGCGACCGTCGCTTCGTCTCCAACCTCGCTTTATCGCTCTCGCGCGCGCAAGCCGTGCGCGAACGGCTCTTCGCTTCGGGGCTTCCGGCCACGCGGCGCGTCTCGGTGGCCGGCCGCGGCGCCGACATGCCAATCGATACCAACAGCAGCGCCGAGGGGCGTGCGCATAACCGCCGCGTCGAAATCGTGTTGTTTCCGGTTTCGGCCGCGCCATCGAATCTCACCGAAGCGGACGCGCCATGACGATGCTGAAACGGTTGTTTTCACGGGGCACGTTCGTGTTCGCCGGGGTATTGTCGCTGGCCGCGCTGATCTGGTGGATCGGTCCACTGCTCGCGATCGGCGAGATGCGTCCGCTCGCGGGCATCGCGGCGCGGCTCGCGCTGATCGCGCTCGTGCTGCTCGCCTGGGCCTGGCCGCGCGTCAAACGGTTCGCGCCGCGTCCGGCGCTGCCGCGTCGTCCCGCCGCGCCCGAGAACACCGACCTCGACGAACTGCGTGCGCGCTTTCGCACCGCCCTGCAGCGCTTGCGCGCGGCGCACAAAGGCACATGGCTCGAGCGGCTGAGCGGTCGCGCCGCGTATCGCCTGCCGTGGTATCTGGTCATCGGCGAAAGCGGGTCGGGCAAGACGTCCGCGCTCGTCAACGGGGGCGTCGCGCTGTCGCTGGCGGATCACGAAGCGCGCGTGGCCGGCGAGCGCGTCGAGCCGACCCGCGAGTGTGAATGGTGGCTCGGCAGCGACGCGGTGCTTATCGATACGCCCGGCCGCTATCTCGACGCAAGCGAGCAGCGCTTCTGGCACGCGCTGCTCGCGCTGCTGCGGCGCCATCGTGCGCGTCAACCGCTCAACGGCGTGCTGCTGACGGTCGCTATCGACGAACTGCTCGCGCTCGACGAGCCCGGACGCGCGGCGCTCGGCACACGCCTCGCCCGGACGTTGCAGCACTTGCATGCGGACCTGCGCATGGACGTGCCCATCCATGTGTGCCTGACGAAAATGGATCGCATCGATGGCTTCGCGGAGTATTTCGCGCATTTGACGCCCGAGCAGCGGACGCAGGTGTGGGGCATGTCCTTCGATACCAACGTCAATGCGAATGTGGGCACAACCTTCGCGAGTGCCTTCTCGGCGATGGCGCAACGCTTGGACGCGGGTCTGCGCGACGTGCTGATCGCGGACCCCGACACGGCGGCGCGTGCCCGCGCGTTCCTATTCCCGCGCCAGTTCGCGACGCTCGCGCAACCGCTCGCCGGTTTCTGTGCGGCGCTCTTTCGCCATTCGCCGCTCGACCCCGCGCTGCGTGCGCGCGGCCTCTACTTCGCGAGCGCACGCCAGGACGGGACCGTGATCGACCGCGTTCTCGCGCCAGTCGGCGACCGGCTCGGCGCGCAAGCGCCGGCGCCCGCAAGACGCACGCAGGTGCAGGGCTATTTCCTCGAACGCCTGCTGCATGAGGCGCTCTTTGCTGACGCCGGTTTTGCCGGCGTCAGCCGTTCGCAGCGTCGCCGCCGTTTCCTGCTGCACGCCGGCCTCGCGGCGCTCGCGGGCATCATGCTGATCGCGGCCCTCGCCGGGTGGACCACGAGCTACCTGAACAATCGCGCGTACCTGCGGGAAGTGGACGCGCATGTCGCCGAGTTCGCCCGCAGCATCCCAGCTTCCATGACGCTCGAGGCCGACGCCCTTCCCCCGCTCGCCCCGTTGCTCGACGCGCTGGATGCGTTGCCGCGAAGCGCGTCCTTCGACCCCGCCGCGCCGCCATGGCGCCACCGTCTCGGTCTCTTCGAAGGCGCCGGGCCGAGCGCCGCGAGCGACGCCGTGTACCGCCGCGCGCTCGACGAAAAGCTGCTGCCGCAAGCCGCTTCCCGCCTCGCGGCACTGCTCGCCAACGCGCCCGCCGACGACCCCGACTACACCTACGACGCACTCAAGGCCTACCTGATGCTGCACGACCCCGCGCACTACGACGCGGCGTTCGTCACGGCCTGGCTCAGCTTCGACGCCGCGCGCACGCTGCCCGGCGACGCGACCCGCGAGACGCGCGAGCGCCTCGATGCGCATCTCGCGCGGCTCTTCGGCGCGCGTGCAGTGGCTTCTCCGTTTCCGCTCGATACGGCCCTTGTCGCACGGGTGCGCGAGCGGCTCGCGCGCGAACCGGCGAGCGAGCGCGCCTATCACACGGTGCGCCGCGAACTGCTGCGCTCGATGGCGGGAGAGCCCGTGAGCGTGGCGAGCGCGGGTGGACCGCAGGCGGCGCTCGCGCTCAGGCGCAAGAGCGGGCGCCCGCTCACCGACGGCATCGCGCGGCTTTATACCTACGACGGCTACTGGGACGTATTCGACAAACGCGTCGGCGAAGCCACGGTGAAGCTGCAGGAGGAAGATCCGTGGGTGCTCGGCGCGGGAGCCGCGCCAGCGGTCGATCACACGCGTCTCGTGCTCGAAGTGCGGCGCGCGTACCTGAATGACTACGCCGACGTGTGGGATGCCTACCTGAACGACCTGACACTCGTCGATAGCCCGTCGATCACGCGCAGCATGCAGATCGCGCGCACGCTGTCGGCGCCCGATTCGCCGCTACGGCAGTTCCTGCAGGCCGCCGCGAACGAAACCCACCTCCTGCGTGCCCGCGAGACCAGCGCACCGGCTGCCGGCGCGTTGCAGCAGCGCATTGGCGCGGCGCGGCAGTCGCTCGGCGCGCTCTTCGGCGAGACCGTCACCGACACGCCGCCCGCAGCCGCCGACACGCGGCCCGAAGCCATCGTCGACGACCGCTTCGAGCCGCTGCGGCGGCTCGTCGGCGCGTCCGATGGCACCGCCGCCGGCGCCGCGCCGTTCGACAGCAACCTGCAGGTGATTGACGAGCTGTATCGCTATTTGTCGTCGGCGAACGCGGCGCTCGCGAGCGGCAACGCGCCGCCTGTCACCGACGTCTTCGACAAGCTGCAAGCCGACGCTGGCCGCATGCCGATGCCGTTGCGCGCGATGCTCACGGATTTGTCGAAAAGCGGTGCGGCGCAGGTGGGGGGCGCCGCGCGGCGCAATCTCGCGCAGGATGCGCAGGGCAGCGTCGGACGGACATGCCGGCAGATGATCGCCGGGCGCTATCCGTTCGCGCGTCATTCGACCCGCGATGTCGCCCTCGATGATTTCTCGCGCCTGTTCGCGAGCGGCGGCCTGATGGACAGCTTCTTCCAGAAGAACCTGGCGTCGCAGGTGGACACGGGCCGCGAGCGCTGGGCGTTTCGCCGCGACGCAGGCATTGCCGGCACGTCCGGGACACCCGGTGATTCGCGCCTGCTCAGCGCATTCCAGAACGCGGACACGATTCGCCGCGTGTTCTTTCCGGGCAACACCAGTGCGCCCTCGTTGCAATTCGAAATCATGCCGCTCGAACTCGATCCCGGCATCACGCAATACGCGCTCGACATCGACGGCCAGGCGCTGCGCTACGCGCACGGTCCGCAGGTGCCGGCGGCCGTGCGCTGGCCCGGGGCGCGCGGCTCGAACCTCGTGACCCTGCAGGTCAGCACCCGCGACGGTGTCGACAGCGTGCAAACCGAAGGCGCGTGGGCACTGCAACGTCTTTTCGACCACGCGCGGATTGCGCCGGGTGCAGCGCCCGAGACGTTCGTCGCGAGTTTCGATTTCAACGGCCGCAAGCTCGCGCTGCGCGTGAGCGCGAACAGCAGCGTCAACCCGTTCCAGTTGCCGGAGATGGACGCGTTCGCTTGTCCGTCGTGAACCGGCGACTTCGTCAAATAAATAAGGAGGAGTAACCCATGTTTTCGTCGACGCTCGGCTTGACCATCATCGCGAGCCACGGCCAGGCACGCACCGGCGGCGCTCGCGCGCAGTTTAATGCGGCGGGTGGCACCATCGGCCGTGACGCTGCCAACACTCTCATGCTTCCTGACGACAACTCGGTGGCCGAGCGGCACGCCGCCGTCGTCGCGGACAAGGACGGCTGGCAGCTTGTCAACCAAAGCGCGCAGGCGAGGATCGCCGTCAACGGAGGGCTGCTCGCGCCGGGTGAGCAGACGCGTCTCGTCGCCGGGGATATCGTGAACATCGGCGCTTATGTGCTGCAGGTGTCGGTGGCAAGCGCGGACAAGGGTCCGCTGCACTATCGTCCGCCGGTCGACGACTACTGGGACATGTCCACGCCCAAGACGGGCGAAAAAACCGCACCCACCGATCTCGACGACCTGCTCGGCCTGCCCGTCGATCCGCTTGCGCTCTTTGGTGGCGCAAGCCGAAAGGGACTGGGACCGGCGGGACGCGCGGCGGAATCGATGGGATTGTTCGGCGACATTCTCGCCACGGCGCCCGAAGCCTTCAACGCGCCAATCGATGCACGCTTTGACGCACAAGCCGACGCCCCCGTGGCACCAGACAACGCGATCCGCGACAACACCCCCGCGTACCTGAGCCCAATGCGCGTGAAGATCGCCGCACCGATCCCGGAGACGGAGGACACGGCACAGACGGCGCAGACGGCAGAGAAGACAAAGACGCCTGCTTCGCATATCGCCACCTTGCGCATCATGGCCCCCGCGCCGCGTCCTGGCGGCTACGGCGCCCGTCCATCAATGACGATGGCGGCGAGTCAGTCCCTTCCAGCCGGCTCCAACACTGCCGCGCAGCCGGACGCGCTCGCGCTCGCCTTCCTCGACGGGGCCGGCGTCGCGCCCGACGATGCGCACGCGGCAGGCTTCACGCCAGCGTTCATGCGCACGCTGGGCGCGCTTGCCGGCATGCTCGGCAAGCGCCGTTAACCCGTCTTGCATTCCGACAACAGCGGGGCGGCCTTGGGATCGGCGGTCTCATCCGTGAGTGTGCCTTCCGGGCCTTTCGTCCACCACGTGAAGCGATCGCCGACATATTTCGCGCCGGACGCCGCGAGCACGTTCACGAACAGCATCTTGCGGTCATCCACGGTGAGCAGCGCGAAGCTCTGCTTGTTCTTCGTGTTCATGTATTGAACAGTCAACGCGTTGCCACCACTGCATTTATAGCGAATCGTGTTGGTCGTCGCCGTCTGGATCTGCGGCACGGTCAGCGGCATGGCGAACGCCGTCTGGGTTGCCGACATCAGGCACAGCGCGCCCAATGTCGCGGCGAACGGCCTGAGCGCCCGGCTGGTCCTGGCTATCAGGTACGTTCGTTCGATAACTCGTTTCATTGTGCTGTCCTTTGGTTTCCTCTCTGTGGCGGCCAGACGCTGCGCCGGACGGCGTTCAAGGATCGATCACGCCCGCGCACGCATCGGTCGGCGCCGCCGCCACATGGCCGACCAGCGGCACCATCTTCAATCCCGCCGATGCCACCCGGCAAGGCGCCGCCGCAACACCACACCCGGCCAAACCGACCAACGCCGCGCACAGCGCGACCATTGCACACCATTTCACTTGAAACCTCCGTGCCGGTTGCGACATGCTCGCTGCCAGCGGCGTGTTGCCGTCATCGAGTAGAGACGGGTCTTACCTTAGACGCGGCCAGCTTCGCGCGTTCCCGCGCTTCGTCAGTATCGCGTCCGGTTGCTAGCGCAACACCCATGCGGCGCTTCGTAAAACTTTCCGGTTTGCCGAACAGGCGCAGGTCCGAATCAGGCACGGCGAGCGCGTCAGCGACACCTTCGAACGCGACGCCCGCTTCGTCCAGGCCGCCATAGATCACCGCCGATGCACCCGGCGCGCGCAACGTTGTATCGACGGGAAGACCGAGGATCGCGCGCGCGTGCAGGTCGAATTCGGAGAAGCGCTGCGTGGCGAGCGTGACCAGGCCTGTGTCATGCGGTCGCGGGCTGACTTCCGAAAACCAGACGTCGTCG
>Ga0302184_10001627_pt1 | contig 14443 bp, 15 predicted proteins | sample I_Palsa_N3_3_FD_200233 | JGI IMG/M metagenome (GOLD analysis project Ga0302184, IMG submission 200233) | Peat permafrost microbial communities from Stordalen Mire near Abisko, Sweden - I_Palsa_N3_3 | ecosystem: Environmental > Terrestrial > Soil > Palsa > Peat permafrost | place: Sweden...
CGCGGGCGTGCGCGTCCTCGTCGCTGATCCCCGCGGTGAACAAGCTCGGCACGGTGCCGCTGCTGCTCGCAGCGTCCGAGGAGGTCACGGCCAGGTACCTGACCCCGGTCGCCCTGGGCGAGGCGATGTTCTCCTACGCGCTGTCCGAGCCGGAGGCGGGCTCGGATGCGGCGGCGATGCGGACCAAGGCGGTGCGCACGGATTCGGGTTACGTGCTGAACGGGGTGAAGCGCTGGATCACCAACGCCGGGGTGTCGAAGTACTACACGGTGATGGCGGTCACCGACCCCTCGGCGGGTGCGAACGGGATCTCGGCGTTCGTGCTTGAGAACGAGGACGAGGGGTTCTCGTTCGGGGCGCCGGAGCACAAGCTCGGTATCAAGGGCTCGCCGACCCGGGAGCTGTACTTCGATAACTGTGAGATCCCCGCGTCCCGGCTGATCGGCACCGAGGGCGAGGGCTTCAAGATCGCGCTCAGCACGCTGGACCACACCCGGATCACGATCGCGGCGCAGGCCCTGGGCATCGCCCAGGGAGCGCTGGACTACGCGCTGGGTTACATGCGGGAGCGCAGGCAGTTCGGCCGGGCGATCGCAGAGTTCCAGGGTCTGCAGTTCATGGTCGCCGACATGGCGATGAGGCTGGAGGCGGCGCGCCAGCTCACCTACGCGGCCGCGGCCAGGTCGGACCGCGCGATGGCCGGCGAGCGGGTGACTGACCTGACGTTCATGTCCTCGGCCTGCAAGTGCCTGGCCTCCGACGTGGCCATGCAGGTGACCACCGACGCGGTCCAGCTGCTCGGCGGCTACGGCTACGTGAACGACTACCCGGTCGAGCGGATGATGCGCGACGCCAAGATCACCCAGATCTACGAGGGCACCAACCAGATCCAGCGCATGGTCATGGCGAGGCAGTTGCTTAAGGGCTGATGGTGGGCCGCTGACCTGCTATTTCTCGGTTATTTCCCGCACGGAACGGCTCGCCAGGCCCATGAGTCTGGTGGCCCGTTCGCGTGTCCTGATTGCCTGGTTGATGCCGGTTGTTCCCCGTCGTTTCCGGACCCCGTGCTGAATCCGTGCTGGCACCTAGCGTTCCTGGGTACGCCAACTGCCCGGCCACAGCGGCCGAGAAGGGACCCCGACGGGCGCCGCTGCTGAGTCCTGCCGGCCCGGCTCATTCCGCAGCCGCCAGCAGCGGCAGGGTGGTTTGGTCTCAGACGGTGTTCATTCCGGGACGCTCAACTGCTGAGGACATCTCCCTCGGCGCGGTAGAAGATCTTCGACGGCAGCGGCTTCGCTCCGAGTGTCGCGTAGAACGTCTGCGCCTGCTCGTTACTTTCGTCCGTCGTCCACTCGATTCGGCTGCACCGGCGTTCGGCAGCGATCGCGTAAAGGCCCCGCATGAGCGTGGTCGCCACCCCCGTGCGGCGGGCAGTATCGGCGACGTACAGCTCCTTGAGATACAGCGACGTCGACAGCCCGACGGCCGGCCATAGAAACGAGTACGCGGCGAACCCCACGAGCTCGTCCGCGTCGTCTCGCGCTAGCAGCGCGAACGCGGCAGGCGGAACGCCGAACAGGACGGCGCTGATCTCCGTGGCCCGCTGCTGGGGCGGGTCCGGCCGCACGTCTCCGTAGAACACATCCATCTCGGTGGCTAGCGCAACGAAATCGTCTACATCCGCAGCCGTTGCCTGGGCGAGCCTGATCAACGTGATCCTCTTCCTAAGCCTCTACAAGGTCTGCGAACTCGCGAGCCGACGGCGACGTTAGCTGAGCCGGACTCAGCGCTCCGAGCAGCCTGCGGGCACGATCGGCGATGATGCCCCGCCGCTGCGGGCCGGTCAGCGCCGCGATCGTTTCCGCCGCATAGCTGAGCCCCGTGTCCGGGTCGGTCCAGGCGAAGCACTGAGCGCGGTCCAGCCTGCTAAGCGCCCAGTCCGTATAATCGCCGGGCGCGCACAGTTCCAGCGCTCGGGCCGTCGCTTCGAGCGCGGCAGGGAGATCCCGGAGGAGAGTAAACGCCGACCCGGCATGAAAGCGGAGCTGACTTTCTCCGTACCCGAATGCCGATGCTGTCCGGTCGGCCTCGGGAAGTGCGTCAAGGAACCGCTCAGCCTCGGTGAGCGCCGCCCGTGCATTGCCGCCGTCTCCACGCGCAGCGTGAGCGCGCATCTCCAGTGCCGCCGCGAGCGCCGCCCCCGACGCACGGAACCGTCTGCGCGGCGCGGGCCGTATCGATCGCCGTCGTCATCTCGCCCGCGTAAAACCAGCCGTAGGATTCCTGCGCCCTCGCCCATGCCAACACCTTGGCGTCCCCCGCCTCAAGAGCAGCGTGCTCGGCCGTGCGGCTCCAGCCGCGCCATGCCCGCCGGTCAGCTGTCTTGATCAGCGTGAGGACCATCATGCCCGACATTCCCGCAGCGACTCCGGCGAGTCGCGGCAGCGCCGACGCCGAACGGTGCCGGGTGATCGCCGCCTCAAGGTCCGCTAGATCCCCGGTCAGGTCGTCGAGCAGTATGGGCGAGGGCACGTCGCGGGTCCGGTACCCGTACCGCATCATCGCGTGCTGCCAGTCGTCCAGCTCGGCCGCGCTCATCGCGCCAGCCGAGATCGTGTCTTCCAGATGCCGCCGGGTCAGCTCCATGTCCCTCGGCAGGCGGGAAGCCATTTCGGCCTCCGCCGCGCCTGGCCTGCCAGGCGCGTACGACTTGGCTGAAACGAGGTCACGGGGACCTTTCGAGCGCGGGGGCCCGGCCGATGGCGCGGGGGCGGTGGAATGCCGGGTTCTGCGGAGCGGCCGGGGCGGATCCGCAGGAAGCAGAGTCCGGCCAGGATGAGGGCGAGGGCGAGGTAGATCGCGGTCTCGACCCACTGGAAGGCCCAGTAGCGGCTCGCGGGCTGGTAGGTCACCGTCTGCTGGAAGTGGAGGCTTCCGATGTAGTCGTTGCATGCCTGGGCCGATGCCGATGAGGTGGCGCAGGGCCCAGCTGGCTCGCTGGAGGCGGCACGGCCGTCCGGGGTGGTGACCTGCGTGGAGATTACCCAGGCGCCGGGCAGGACCGTCGCCGTGTTCGTTGTCAGGATCAGGTGCCCGTCGCTGGTGCCTCCCGTCACGGCGACCGATGCCAGGCTGAGCGCCGAGGTGGTCCGGACGGGCGGGATGAGGTGGGGCCGCACCCAGATGGGGAAGGCGATGATGACAGCGGTGAAGATGGCGAGGGTGACGGCCATCGCGGGCAGGGTGCGGCGGATAAGGAGCCCGGCGGTGACCCCGAGGGCGAACGCGAACGCCGCGTACCCGACAGGCGCGACGCCCGATTGGAAGCTGCCGGACGTGAATGCGGTATAACCCGCGTTCGCCTTGTGGATGGGGCTGGACCACCAGTTCACCATGAGGGTGAACAGCTCGCCTGCGGCGATGGCGGCCGCGCCGGCGATGGCGAGCTTGGCGGCCAGCCAGCGGGTCCGGGTGACGCCCTGGGTCCACGCCAGGCGGAAGGTGCCGGTCTCAAGCTCGCGGGCGACCAGCGGCGCCCCCCAGAACATCCCGATCAGGCCAGGGACGGCGAGGCCGGCGGCCCCCAGTAGCTTGCCCGCCGTGAAGTAGCCCTGCGTGAGGAAGGCGTTAAACAGGCCCGCGCAGTTGCCGTGCTGCTTGCAGGCGGCGGCGGCGGCGTCGTAGGCGTGGGCGAGCTGGATCCCGGTCACCAGCAGGACGATGGCGGCGATGGCCAGCACGCCGGCGCCCACCGCGGCCTGGGTGCGGAACCGGGTCCAGGCGAAGCGGATCATGATGCGATCTCCAATCCGGCCAGGTCGGCGCGCGCGGCGTCGCCCGGCTGGCTCATGTAGGCGAGGACCAGGTCCTCCAGGCTGACCGGCCGGACGGTCCAGGCCGGGTCGAGGACTGGCTCGGAGGTGCGGACCAGCAGCGTGCTCTGCTTGCCGGCGTGGCTTTCCTCGATGACCTCCCAGCTCGCCGGGAGCGTGCGGGGGTCACGGCGGGGACCGGACAGCCGGTGGTGCGTCGCCAGCAGCGCCTCGGTCTCCCCGGCCAGCCGCAGCCGGGAGGCAGTCAGGACGATGAGGTAGTCGCAGACCCGCTCGATGTCGGCGATCAGGTGCGAGGACAGCACGACGCTGACCTGCTGCTCGGCGACGGTCTCCATCAGGTCCCGCAGGAACTCCCGCCGGGCGAGGGGGTCCAGGCTCGCGACCGGCTCATCCAGCAGCAGCAGCTCGGGCCGCTTGGCGGTCGCCAGGGTGAGGGCGAGCTGGGCGCGCTGGCCGCCGGACAGCGACCCGGCCCGCTGCCGGAGGTTGAGGCCAAGGTCGCTGATGCGGCGCTTGGCGAACTCGGTGTCCCAGCCATGGTTGAGCCAGGCGCCCATGCGCAGGTGGCCGGCGACGGAAAGCCCCGCGTAGACCGGCGCGTCCTGGGCGAGGAAACCGACCCGGCCGAGCTGCGCCGGGGTGCGGGCGGGAGGCTCGCCCAGGACCCTGATCCCTCCCGAGTCCGGTTCGAGCAGCCCGGCGGCCAGCTGCAGCAGGGTGGACTTGCCCGCTCCGTTCGGCCCGACCAGCCCGGTCACCCGCCCGGCGGGGACCGCCAGGGTGCAGCCGGCGAGCGCCCACCGCCGCCCGTAGCGCTTGCCCAGGCCGCTGGCCTCGATGACAGTGTTCACGCCACTCCCTCCGTAAAGCAGTTGCGGACCGCGGTCCGGTAGATCGACTCGATGTCGTCAGGTCCCAGGCCCGCCGACCGCGCCGAGCGCAGCAGGTCGGTCATGGCGGCGAGGAACCGCCGCTGCGCGGCGGGGTCGGTGCCGGGCAGCGTCCGGATGACGAACGTCCCCATGCCCGGCCGGCCCCGCACCAGGCCCTCCCGCTCCAGGTCGCGGTAGGCCTTGAGCACCGTGTTCGGGTTGATCGCCAGCTTGGCGACGACCTGCTGGGCGGTCGGCAGCCGGTCGCCCGGCTCCAGCAGGCCGAGCCGCAGGGCATCGCGGACCTGCTGGGCCAGCTGGAGGTAGGTGGCGACACCCGAGGCGGGGTCGAGCTGGAACTCGATCACAATCACCTCTTCCACTAATCAGTTAGTGAAAGAAAGTATTCGTCGTGGCCGCTGGATGCAAGCCCTCGCGCGCGGACCCGGGAACGGGGCTCGGCCGCAGCGGGACGCGCCCGCGCCGTTCTCGACGAGGGCCTACCGGCAGGTCTGCAACCGGCTCACACGCAATGCGTGCTGAATCCGTGCTGACACCCAGCTGCCTGACATGCCATCTACCTGCGGAAACTGCCGCGCAGTCCACGATCACCCAGATCTACGAGGGCACCAACCAGATCCAGCGCATGGTGATGGCCCGGCAGCTTCTCAAGTAGCCTGTTCCGTCCCTGTTCCGTGAGCGTCGTCGTCTCGGCTGGGTTCTATTGCCTGGTCAAGGCGAGGCGGACCGGGAGGGACTCCAGGCCGTTCATCAGGCTGACGGGACGCCAGCGGAGTTCCTGCGGGGGGACCGCGAGCGATATTTCCGGGAAGCGGGCGAACAGGGCACCGAGGGCGACCTCGGCCTCCATCCGGGCCAGGGGAGCGCCCAGGCAGTAGTGAATGCCGTGACCGAAGGCGACATGGCCGCTGGTGTCGCGGCCGAGGTCGAGGCAATTCGGGTCGGGGAACTGGGCGGGATCCCGGTTGGCCGAACTGATCGCGATGAGAACCTGCTCGCCCGCCGGGATCACCACGTCGCCGATGGGCAGGTCCTCGGTGGTGAACCGGGCGGTCACGTGGTTCACCGGGTTCGCGAACCGGAGCAGCTCCTCGACGGCCGCCGGGAGCAGCGACGGATCCTGCCGCAGCCGGGCCATCTCCCCGGGGTGCGTCAGCAGCGCCAGGGTGCCGGAGGCGATCAGGTTGACGGTGGTGTCGAAGCCCGCCATGACCAGGTGGTAGGCAGCGGAGAGCAGCTCAACGGTGGTCAGCGCGGCCTCGGCGCCGTCCTCATCGGCGTTGTCGTGGGCGAGGACGAGCGCCGACAGCAGGTCGTTGCCGGGCTCGGCGCGCTTGGCGGCGATCAGCCCTGTGAAGTAGGCAGCCAGCTCCCGCGGCACGCGCTGGAGCTCCTCGCCGCCCTTGCCGTAGTCGGTCACGGTGGCCCAGATCCACCCGCGATCCGCCACCGGGATGCCGAGCAGCTCGCAGATCACCGTGATCGGGAGGGGGCGGGCGTACCCGTCGAGCAGATCGACGACGTCACCGCGCGCCACCATCTCGTCCAGCAGGCCCGTGGCGATCTCCTTCGTGCGCGGCCGCAGCTGCCCGGCGCGGCGCGGCGTGAACGCCTTCTGCACCAGGGGGCGCAGCCGGGTGTGTTCAGGCGGGTCGGTGTTGAGCAGCGCGTGAACGCCCGCCGCCTCATTCGGAAAGGACCGACCGCCGCCCGGCCAGTGGCGGACCTTGTTTGCCAGCCGGGGGTCGGTCAGGGCTGCCCGCGCGTCCGCGTAGCGGGTGATGATCCATGTCCGCCCGTAGTCCGGCATCCGTACCGGGGTGACCGGGCGGGACTCGCGCAGCCGCGCGAAGAACCCCATCGGGTCCTGGTAGTAGGAGTCTTCGTCGAGGGGCACCAGTTCTACCGCGTCCGTCACGGTTCACACGCTAGGACTGCCGATTGCGTGACGCCATCGGTTTTCTCGTGGGGTTCGGCGAGGTCACCCGGAGGCCGAGTTCCGAGTCTGTTCCGTCAGGCCTGCTCCGCCACCGAGGCGGCCAGCACAAGGACATCGGCGTATACGACGGGATCACCTGGGACTTCGTCCGCTACATCCACGGCTACCGCCGCCAGATGGCCCCGCGCGTCCGGCGGCTGATCGACGACCACGCCGGGAACGCGCAAGTGATCGTGCTGCGCCGCCGCCGCGCCGCCCGCGACTATCTCGCCGTCGTGAGCCTGCAAGCTTCCCGCTCCGCCAGGGCGGTTACGGCCAGCGAGGAGTAAGGCTAACCCATTTACCAGCCCTGCGCGGGCCCGCGGCGCGCTCTACGCGTTGGGTTTGACCTGGGATACTGGACTACATCAGCCGTTCAGTACGGGCTTGCGGGAAACCGAATCGCGACCCGGGGAGGTGAGTAAGTGACCCAGCATCTTGACCATCAACCATCGAGTTTCCGAACCGCGACCGAGATTGCGAAACTCGATATCTCCGCCGAGGACGCCGATGCCGCGGGCCAGCGCGCCGCCTGGTCCGGTGCCATAGCTCCAGGCTGGGACATTGTGGGCAACGCGAACGGCGGATACCTCCTGGCGATCGCCGCCCGCGCGCTGGCCGCCGCGCTCGCTCGTCCCGACCCGGTGACCATCTCGGCTCACTACTTCCATCCGGGCAAGCCCGGTGACGTAACGATCGAGACCCAGGTCCTGAAGGAGGGCCGAAGGTTCAGTTCTGGCACCGCGACACTCCTGTCGAAGGGACGAGCGCTGCTGGGCTGCATCGGCACCTTCGGTGACCTCACCGAGGCGTCAGGACCGGAGATCCTCGACCAGGGCCCCCCGGAGATGCCCGATCCTGGCGAGTGCCTACCGGTGGTGGCGACCGATACCTTCCCGCCACCGTTCATGGGGAAAATCGAGCTCCGCCTGCATCCAGATGACGGCCAGTTCCTGCTGGGCAAACGGACGGGACACGCGCTGATGCGCGGCTGGTTCCGGCTGCGCGACGATGAACCGGCCGACACCATCGCTCTTCTGTGTGCCGCCGATGCCTTTCCGCCGACAGCCTTCAATGCCGATTTTCCCGTGGCGTGGACGCCCACCATTGAACTCACCGTGCACGTTCGCGCTCGGCCCGCGCCGGGATGGCTGCGATGCACGTTCGCCACGCACTTCGTGACCGGTGGCTTCCTTGAAGAGGACGGCGAAATCTGGGACTCAACCGGGCACCTTGTCGCCCAGTCGCGCCAGCTCGCCTTGGTGCCGCGCGGTTAGCTGAAGAGGCAGCCCACGTACGCGATGGTTCCCAGACCGACTGGTGCCCGGCTCGACCTGGTGCTGGCTTGGCGGTTCAGGCATCACGGCGGGTGAGCGCCCAGGCCCCGGCCGCGAGCGCGACCATCGCATACGCGCACAGCAAGCCGACGGTCAGCCCGGGCGACAGCATCTGCGCGACCGGCTTGACCGCGATCAGTGAATTCCTCATCGTGTCGGGCAGGAACTTCTGCGCGGTGTTCCGGAACGAGCTGCCTAGCGAGAAGAGCAGCAGCGGCAGCACGAACACCGCGCCGACCAGAGCACAGATGGCGCCCGCGGTATGCCGGATGATCGCGCCGATGCCCAGGCCGATGAGCGCGATTAGCGCCGGGTAGGCGCCGGCCAGCAGCACCGCGCGCAGCACGCCGGGCTGGCCCAGCGTGGCGTGCGGGACAGGGGCCTTCAGCATGGCCTGGCCGGCCAAGAACGCGGCCAAGGCGGAGATCTCCCCCGCCGCCAGTGCGACGGCCCCGAGCACCGCCGCCTTCGCGGCGAGCACGAGCGGACGCCGCGGCGCCGCGGCGAACGTGGCGCGGATCATCCCGGAGGAGAACTCGGTCGTGATCGTGAGCACGCCGAGGGCGCCGAGCAGCAACTGGCCGGGCACGAGCCCGAGGAAACCGTCGTAGGTCGGGTCGAAGGACGCGCGGCCGGTGGCGGACATCTGCGCGTAGCTCTCGTGGCTCAGCGCGAGCACGGCCAGGCCGATCATGCCGGCCGCGAAGAGGGCCACGATGTACCAGGTGGAGCGGACCGTGCGAAGTTTCTGCCACTCCATCTGGGCGACGGCGCGGAAACCATAGCCGCCACGGGTGCGACTGGCGGCGCGGTGGCTGAGCGTCGTGGTGCTCATCACAGGCTCCCTGAATAGTCGGCGGCACCGTCGGTCAGCTGGAAGAACGCTTCTTCCACCGAGCTGCTGCAGGCGCACAGCCGGGCGACCGTGATGGGCACGGACGGGTAATACTTGACGAGACCGCGTGCCTCGATCATCAGGACCTCCAGTGGCGGTGCTCTCACGGCTGCGTTCTTGCCGCTGGGGCGCGCTCGTGCCGCGAGCACGCTGTCGTCTGCGCCTGCCCGTCTACGCTACGAACTGGGCATCTCCCAGGGAACGTGGTGAGCCCCCGTCTTCCTGGTGGGGTTAACCCACGGGGCGCTCGATGATCTTTATGCGTGGGTCTGGGCCGGGTCCGCTCTGCCGCGTTCGCGGTGCGTATGAGCTTCAGTCTTCGCCGGAGCCACCCTGGGCTTTTGGGCCGTTGCCGCCGATGCCGTCACGCCGGGGGCCAAGAGCCTGAACCTGATCGCGCGGCCGGATTGCTGAGCCCGGTGACCGGACCGGGATTAGGCGTGGCGGCGGCGGGTAGTGCGGGTCGCCGCCTGGCCGATCGGTCGGCCAGAGCAAAGGACAATCCTTAAGGAGCGGATTCGCAGATGACGCGCTACGGATACTTCCTTTCCTCTGAGGAGAGCAGCCCCGCCGAACTCGTCCGGCAGGCCCGGCTGGCCACCGAAGCAGGGTTCGACGCCCTATGGATTTCCGATCACTACCATCCCTGGCTGGACGAACAGGGTGAGAGCAGTTTCGTCTGGTCGGTGATCGGTGCCATTTCACAGGCCACCTCACTGCCGATAACGACGGCGGTGACCTGCCCGCTGTTGCGGACCCATCCCGCGATCATCGCCCAGGCGGCCGCCACGTCCTCGCTGCTGACCGGCGGCCGGTTCACCCTGGGTGTCGGCACCGGGGAGGCACTGAACGAGCACATCTTCGGGAGCGTATGGCCGTCGGCGGAGGAGCGGCTGGAAATGCTCACCGAAGCGGTCGAGGCGATCAGGGAGCTGTTCACCGGCCGTCTCATTACTCATCACGGCAAGCACTACCGGATCGACACGGCCCGGCTGTACTCAGTTCCCGACCAGCCGCCGCCGGTCTTTATGTCCGGGTTCGGCGAGAAGGCCATCAAGCTGGCGGCCCGGCTGGCGGACGGCTATATCTGCGTCCAGCCGAACGCGGACTTCGTGCGGCTCTACCGCGAATCCGGCGGCGGCGACAAGCCCGTGCAGGGCGGCCTCAAGGTCTGCTGGGACACGGACGCCGGGCAGGCCCGCAAGACCATGCACCGGCTCTGGCCGAACGACGTCATACCCGGTGAGTCGGCTCAGCTGCTGCCGCTGCCCCGGCACTTCGCGCAGCTGTCGGAACTGGTGACGCCAGACATGATCTCCGCCCCGTGCGGCCCGTCGCCCGAGGAGCACATCAAGGGGATCCGCGCCTACACCGACGCCGGATTCGACGAGGTGTACGTCAGCCAGGTCGGCTCCGGGCACGCTGGCTTCTTCGAGTTCTACGCCGACCAGGTACTGCCCCGCCTGCGCGAGGCGTGAGGACCAGCTGAGCAACGAGCATTCCGGGCAGCGCTGTTTTCCCTGGTCTGGCCCGGGTAGTGGCTAGCCGCTACTCGTGAAGCGGGAGGTGACAAGGTGACGACCGTGGACCCGGTACGAGGGCGAGCCAGGCTCCGTGACATCCAGGCGATCACCGATGCGGCTTTGTCCCGCCTTGATGACCGCACCCTGCTCGCTGAGCTACTGGATCGCACCAGAGATGTGCTGGACGCTGACACCGCAGCTGTGCTGCTGCTTGACGCCCCGTCCGGTGAGCTGATCGCGACCGCGGCGGCCGGACTCGAGGAGGAGGTGAGCCAAGGCGTGCATATCCCGGTAGGCCATGGATTCGCCGGACGGATCGCCGCCGAGTGCCGGCCGGTGATCTTGGACCATGTCGATCACACGACGGTGCTCAATCCCATCCTGTGGGCCAAGGGGATCCAGTCCATGGTGGGGGTGCCGATGGTGGCTGGCGGCAAGGTGATCGGCGTGCTGCACGTCGGCTCGCTGACGCCTCGCCAGTTCACCAGGGCCGACACCGAGCTGCTGCAGCTGGCCGCTGACCGGGCGGCAGCGGCGGTGCAGTCCATGGCGGCGAACGCCAACCGTGCCGCGGCGGCCGCGCTTCAGCGCAGCCTGGTCCCGTCCGCGCTGCCGTCCGTCACCGGGATGGAGATGGCTGCCCGCTACATTCCGGGCACGGGCGGGGTCGGTGGTGACTGGTATGACGTCTTCGTCCTCCCGTCGGGAGAGCTGTGCGTGGTCATCGGTGATGTGGCCGGATCAGGGCTGCCTGCCGCGGTGATCATGGGCCGGATGCGCAGCGCGCTGCGCGCTTACGCCCTGGAAACCCGGGACCCGAGCGAGGTCCTGGGCAGGCTGGAACGCAAGATACAGCACTTTGAGCCCGACGCCCTGGCCACTGTGCTGTACGCCATCATCGAACCGACACTGGACCGAATGCAGGTCTGCCTGGCCGGGCATCTCCCTCCGGTCATGGCCAGGGCCGGACAGTCAGCCGAGGTGATTCAGATCGCGGGCGGCGCGATGATCGGCATCGGCGCTGACGCGCAGCGTCCGGTGACCACCGTGCCGATCCCGCCGGGCGCCCTGCTGTGCTTTTACACCGACGGCCTGATCGAGCGCCCGGGCCGGGTGATAGACGACGGGCTGGCCCAGCTTTGTCAGGCGATGACGGCCGCGCCTCCGGAGGCGGTCTGCGCCGCGGTGATGTCGTCCATGGTCGGCAGCGAGCCGTCCAGGGACGACATCGCCCTGCTGATGGTCAGGCGCCATGTCCATCCCGCTCCGCCCGGCGACCTCGCGGGCACCACGGAAGGCTGAGGCAGATGCCGGACACGATGTTCCCGGTCAAGGTAGTCAGGGGCGTGCCTGTTGTGATCACGCCCGAGGAAGTCGATATCGTCAACGCCTCCGAGTTGCGGGCGGCGCTGCTCATATCAGCCGCGCACGGACCCGGCACCTTCGCGGTCGACATGAGCCAGACCCGGTTCTGCGACACGGCAGGACTGCACGCGCTGGTGCGCGCGCACCAGCGGGCTCAGGCCGACCGGGGAAAGATGCTGCTGGTCGTCCCCGACCTCACCATCCTCCGCGTTCTCGCGATCACCGGCCTCGACCGGGTGATCCCCCACGTCGCCACGCTGGAAGAGGCGCTCGACCAGGTGGCCCAGCCCGAGGCGGCCGGCTAGCCGCAGGCGACGACTCCCGCCGTCAGCTCTGAGAAGCCGCCCGGCCCCGGGTCTGATGATCAGCTATCTGAGGGAGCAGCTCGATGAGTTCTGCGACAGGTGAGCCGGACGAGCGCAAAGATCGGACCGAGCGAAGGGAACCCGAGGTCGAGGAAGCCTTTGACCGGCTTGTCTCCGAAGGCAGCGACCGGCTCGCCAGGCCGCTGGTTGCGCTCGTGGCTACCGGCTTCATGGGCGGTATCGACGTCGGCGTCGGCGTGCTCGCCTACCTCGTGGTCGACCATGAGACCGGGCAGCCGCTGCTCGCCGCCGCCGCGTTCCCGGTGGGGTTTATCGCGCTGCTGCTGGCCCGCAGCGAGCTGTTCACCGAGAACTTCCTGGTGCCGGTCACGGCACGGGTAGCCGGGCACGGCTCGTGGCTCCAGCTGGTGCGCCTGTGGCTGGTGACCCTGGCCGCCAACCTGGCCGGCGGACTGGTGATGGCCGGCCTGATCGTGATCGCGCGGCCCGACCTGCGGTCAACTGCCGCGGCACTCGGCCGTCATTACGCCACGCTGGGGGTGTCCTGGCGGTCCCTGCTGCTCGCGGTGCTTGCGGGTATTGTCATCACCTTGCTGACACGGATGCAGCACGCGGGCGATGACTTCGGTCCCAAGATCGTCGCCGCCATCGCGATGTCATTCGTGCTCGTCGCAGCGCAGCTGTTCCACTCCGTGCTGGACTCGATCTTCATGTTCGCCGGGCTGCTCGGCGGCGATGCTGCCTACGGCTGGGCCGACTGGGCGCGGGCCCTGGCCTGGTCGGGCCTCGGCAACATCATCGGCGGCATCGGCCTGGTCACCTCCATCCGGCTGCTGCGGGTACCGCACCGGGTCGCCGAGGAACGCACCGCCCAGCACTGAGTCAGGTGCCCGCCGCGTCCAGGGCGGCAGGCACGTCTGGAATCTCATGCCGAACGGCCCTGGCCGCGCCAGCCACGGTCCGTTACCCGCCTGGTGCAAGACACCTAGGATGCGGCTGGCAGACTAGAGCACAGTCCGGGTTTGGCTGGGCCGTCCCAGGGAAACTTCCGGGCCAGCTTAGGTTGCCGAACGGGAAGGAATCCCGATGGACCTGCGGCGGCTGATTCGTTCGTGGCCGGTGTACCGCCAGCTGTCCGGGCCAGATCCGCTTGCCCGGGGCAAGGCCGCTCAGTCCAGGCGCTCGGCCGGCCTGCGGCCGCGCACCGAGACGGCGGACCGGGTCGCGGACTCGGTCTGCCCCTACTGCGCGGTGGGCTGCGCGCAGCGCGTTTTCGTCAAGGACGAGCGGGTCATCCAGATCGAGGGCAACCCGGACAGTCCGATCTCGCGCGGGCGGCTGTGCCCGAAGGGATCGGCCAGCTTGCAGCTGGTCACCGGCCCGCAGCGCGAGCGCAAGGTGCTGTACCGGCCGCCGTTTGGCGCCGAGTGGCAAGAGCTCGACCTGGACACCGCGATGGACATGATCGCCGACCGGGTGCTGGACGCGCGGCGCAAGGGCTGGCAGGACGTCGACGAGGACGGCAACACGCTGCGCCGCACCATGGGCGTGGCCAGCCTGGGCGGCGCGACGCTGGACAATGAGGAGAACTACCTCATCAAGAAGCTGTTCACCGCCCTGGGCGCGATCCAGATCGAGAACCAGGCGCGTATTTGACACTCCGCCACCGTTCCCGGTCTGGGAACTTCATTCGGCCGCGGCGGCGCCACCGATTACCTGCAGGACCTGATCAACGCCGACTTCGTCGTCATCATGGGCTCGAACATGGCCGAAGCCCATCCGGTCGGCTTCCAGTGGGTGATGGAAGCCAAGGCGCGCGGCGCCCGGGTCTTCCACATCGACCCTCGGTTCACCCGGACCAGCGCGGTCGCGGACCAGCACGTCGCGCTGCGCGCGGGCAGCGACATCGCCTTCCTCGGCGGCGTGATCAACTACATCCTGTCCAGCCAGCTGGAATTCCGCGAGTACGTCGAGGCCTACACCAACGCGTCGTTCCTGGTGGACGAGAGCTTCGTCGACGCCGAGGATCTCGACGGCCTGTTCAGCGGCTACGACCCGCACACCGCGACGTACGACCCGTCCAGCTGGTCGTACGAAAGCATGGCGGCCGGCGAGATCGCCGCCGATCCGTCGCTGGAGCATCCGCGCTGCGTGTTCCAGATCCTCAAGCGGCACTTCGCCCGCTACACCCCGGAGATGGTGGAGCGGGTGTGCGGCGTGCCTCAGCACCTGTTCGCCGAGGTGTGCCAGGCCTGGACCCAGAACTCCGGCCGGGAGCGCACCACGGCGC
>Ga0302184_10001628_pt1 | contig 14439 bp, 13 predicted proteins | sample I_Palsa_N3_3_FD_200233 | JGI IMG/M metagenome (GOLD analysis project Ga0302184, IMG submission 200233) | Peat permafrost microbial communities from Stordalen Mire near Abisko, Sweden - I_Palsa_N3_3 | ecosystem: Environmental > Terrestrial > Soil > Palsa > Peat permafrost | place: Sweden...
TCGTAGAACGGTCCCTCTGCGTTCTGGGCCGCGAGTAGCTGCTCAAGCCAGATCCAGGCGACGACGATGTGTCCGGCGGCCTCGAGATAGGTGGTGGCGTTCGCGAGCGCCTCCTCAGCCCCGTCGCTTCCGCGCGCCCAAAGCGTGTCGGTGACCTCGAGCAGCCGCTGGAGTGACTCGGCGAGTGCGTGCGCGAGCTCGCCGAGCTCGCCGCCCGCACTGTGCGCACGCGCGGCCGTCGCGCCGATCGCTCGAGCAAGCGAATCGAGCGCACGGCCGCCCTGCATCCTGACCTTGCGCCCGAGGAGATCGAGCGCCTGGATCCCGTGCGTGCCCTCATGGATCGGGTTGAGCCGGTTGTCTCGGTAGTGCTGTTCGACTTCGTAATCCCGCGCGTAGCCATAGCCGCCGTGTACTTGGATCGCGAGCGAGTTGGCCTCCAAACACCATTGCGACGGCCAGCTCTTGGCGATTGGCGTCAATAGCTCGAGCAGGAGATGCGCGTTCGCTCGCTCATCCTCGCTCTCGAGGGTCAGCTCGTCATCGACCAGCTTCGCGCAATAGAGCAGCAGACCGAACGCACCCTCGACGTAGCACTTTTGAGCGAGCAGCATCCGCCGCACGTCGGGGTGCTCGATGATGGGCACCTGGGGGGTGCCGGGGTCCTTCGCGAGCTCGCGACGTCCCTGCGGACGCTCCCGCGCGTATCGCAAGGCCTTCAGGTACCCGGTCGAGCCAAGCGATGCCGCTCCTAGGCCGACCTCCACTCGTGCCTCGTTCATCATGTGGAACATGTAGGCCAGCCCCCTGTGGGCCTCGCCGACCAGGTAGCCGACAGCGCCTGGATGACCCCCCGGCGTGAACTCGCCTTCACCGAACGCGAGCACGGTGTTGACCGTACCCCGACAACCCATCTTGTGGTTCAGCCCGGCGAGCGCGACGTCGTTGCGCTCGCCCAGTGCCCCGTCTGGTTCGACCAGCACGCGCGGAACAAGGAACAAGCTGATTCCCTTGGTGCCGGGAGGCGCCCCAGGGATCTTCGCGAGAACCAGGTGGATGATGTTCTCGGCGAGCTCATGCTCGCCACCGGAGATCCACATCTTCGAGCCGAACAAGCGATACGTGCCGTCGTCCTGCGCCGTTGCGCGCGTGGCGATGTCGGCCAGCGATGACCCGGCCTGCGTCTCGGAGAGGCACATCGTGCCGAAGAACCTGCCCTCGATCATCGGTGCGACGAACCGATCGATCTGCTCGGGCGATCCGTTGGCAATCAGCAAGTTAGCCGCGGCGACGGTGAGCATCGCATAACCAGCGGTCGCGATGTTGGCGGCTTGGAAGAACGCGAAGCTCGCCATTGAGATGACGTGGGGCAAGGCCATCCCGCCCACGGCCTCGTCCATGCTCGCGCTGGCAAGACCGGCGTCAAAGAACGCTTCCAGCGCGGCGGCTACGCCGTCGACGAGCACAACGTGGCCGGCGTCGATGCGGGGCTCATGCTCATCCGCAGCGCGGTTGTGAGTGGCGAAGCGGTCGCTCGCGATGCGCTCGGCGAGCTCGAGGATGTCGTCGAAGACGTCACGGGAATGGCCGGCGTAGCGGCTACGTTCTGTCAGGCGATCGACTTCCAGCCACTCGTAGAGCAGGAAGGACAGGTTGCGGCGGTCGATCAGGCTCGAAGCGGCTGTGACGGCGGTACTCATGATCCCTCTCGTTCGAATCCTGTGGCGCTTTCTCGCGGATGCTGGAGGGTAGCGATCAGCAGCAGGTCGTCACGAGTCCGCGTCTCCGAGGCGCAGGGCGTTCAGCCAAAGACGGTTCAATGTCTCGGTCAGCAGGTCGATCGGTATCGGTCTGCCGAGGACGAATACGGCATAGGCCATGCGGCTCACCATCCACGAGAGCGCCTCAGCAGCAACCGACGGATCGAGGGACGGATCTGCCTCGCCGCGATCTTGCAGCTCCTCGATCAGCTTGGCGTTACGTCTGAGGAACGCCTCGGAGCGCTTGACTCGAAGGTCTCGGAACTGGTCGTCGATCTGCGCGACCTGCTCGAACACGGCCATCAGTCGCGCGTTCCGTTGGTAGGCCCTGAGGTATTCCCGGTTGGCCGCGGAAATCAGTGCGCGAGGCTCGGCCTCACCGACACGCTCGCGGATGTGCATGTGGAGCATGTCCTCTTGAACGGATTCCACCACCGCCGCGAAGATCTCCTCCTTGCTGTTGAAATAAGTGTAAAACGTGCCAGACGCGACATTCGCTTCTTCCGTGATGTCGGTGATTCGGGCGTCCAAGAATCCATCTCGCTCGAAGACCGACCGCGCCGCCGTGACGAGAGCTGCTCGGGTCCGCTGTCCCCGTCGGCTTGGGGGCATTGTCCTGTTCGGCGCGGGAGGAGCCTCCGAGCGTTGCTTGTCCACCCTCGCCATTAAAGCGACCTCGGCACGGTTCCGCCCGCAGACAACACCTGCTTCATGAGGTCATCTAGATCTATGTCGCGGGTCTGCTCAACGTCCGCGGCATTCTCACTGAACTTGAAGTCAATGTCAAGTCCTTTGCGACGGCTCCCCCTGATGCTGGTCTATCGTCGCCCAGCTCACCGCTCTATGAACCTCGCAAGCGACTCCGCGACACAAACGGGCTTTTCCGCTCCCTCGAGCTCGAAGGTCTGAGTGCTCGTTAGCTGAAGGCCGTTGCGGACCTCGTCCACGGCGTCGATGGAGAGACGCATCCTGACCCGGGCCCCGACGGGGAACGGTGTCGGGAACCTCACCTTTCCGTAGCCGTAGTTCAGGCCGTGGGCGAACCCATCGAAGCTGATCAGCTCCTCGATGAAGCGGGGGGCCAGACTCAACGTGAGGAGCCCGTGCACGATCGTGCCGCCGAGCGGGCTGGAGGCCGCCCTTGCCGGATCTGTATGGATCCATTGGCGATCCTCGGTCGTCTCGGCGAAGCCATCAACCTTCGATTGATCGACGGTGTACCACTCCGTCGGCCCCAGTACCGATCCGACGAGAGCGCGCAACTCCGACGCCGAGTCCGGCCGCACTTTCATGCTCATACTGTCACCTCGTTCCACTTAGGGTCAGGGCCAACCTCAACGAAACGTTCAGTGAGGCTGCGCGAGCTGCGAGAATACCGGCGGACGCCTTTCGAGGTAGCTGTTGACCCCCTCCTGCACGTCGGGGCGCAGAAACGACTCGAGCATCTCCGCGTCCGCTTCGCGGAAGGCTGCATCGAACGTCGCGTTCATCGCGCGGTCCACCTGGCGCTTGATCACGCTTATGGACGTCGGTGAGCAGTTCTCGGCGAGATCGGTCGCGTATTGGAGGGCCGTGTCGAGCACAGCCTCGGGCTCGGCCAGCCGATTCACCAGTCCGAGCGAATGCGCTTCCTCTCCCAGAAAGACGCGACCAGACAGGAGCAGATCGAGGGCGACGCCACGACCCACGAGCGCTGGAAGTAGCCACGCACAGCCATACTCGGCGATCAGCCCGCGACGGACGAAGGCCGTCGTCAGCTTCGCCGCGGGAGAGGCCACGCGGACATCGCAGTAGAGCGCCTGAACTAGACCAACGCCGGCGGCAGGGCCATTGATCGCCGCAACCAGGGGCTTGCTGATGGTCATTGGGTAGGAGGTCGGCCGTCCACGATCGAGGGGCGCCATGTCCGATTGCGCGACCGCCTTGAGATCGTCAAAATCGGCTCCTGCGCAGAATCCGCGCCCGGCGCCTGTCACGACGATCGCCCGCACGTCGGTGCTCCGCTGGGCGTCTTCGAGAAGGTCGAAATACCGTTGCTCCATCGCTGCCCCCCAGGCGTTCAGCTTCTCGGGGCGATTCAGGGTCAGAACGAGCACCGCGCCGTGCATCTCGGCCAGTACCGGCCCGGCGGTCGCGGTCGGAACGGACCGGCCGCGATCCTCACCGTTCGAGTTCATTACTTCCTCCTGTTGGGGTTTGAGGCCAGGGGCGGTATCCCGCCGCGCGTAGCGGCTACTGAGCGACAAGCGAGCAGCTGGCGACGGCTCACTGTTCGATGCCAGTCCGCACGTCACCTTCGGGGCCGTACAGGTCCTCGATCATGTCCCGATATCGGCGCAACACCTCCCGTCGGCGAAGCTTCATGGTCGGCGTGACCAGGCCGCCGTCGGCAGGCCACTCCTCCGGGAGAATGCGAAACCGCTTGATCTGTTCGACGCGAGCGAGCCGGTGATTTGCAGCCTCCACAGCGGACACGACTATAGCCCTCACGGCGGGGTGTGCGACGATCTCGTCGAGGCCCACGCCGTTGTGCCCGGCCTCGGCGGCAACCGCTGCGGCAGCCTGTGGATCGAGGACGATCAGCGCTGTGTTGAACGGCCGAGCGTCGCCTATACAACAGACCTGACCGATGATCGGGCTGGCGTTCCGGACGGTCGCCTCGATATTGGTGGGCGACATGTTCTTGCCACTGCTGTTGATGATGATTTCCTTCTTGCGATCGACGATCGCAAGAAAGCCGTCCTCATCGAGCGCGCCGATGTCACCGGTGTGGAGCCACCCGTCGGTGTCGATCGCCGCGGCCGTCGCCTCCGGGTCATTTCGATAGCCGCGCATCAGGTGCGGCCCGCGACAGAGAATCTCCCCGTCAGCGGCGATCACCAGCTCGGTTCCTGGCAGCACCCTCCCGACGGTGCCGATCCGGGGCGCGACAGGGTCGTTCAGCGTCCCGACCGAACAGCACTCAGACATTCCCCAGTTCTCACACACCAGTATCCCGAGCGCCGCGAGGAACGCAAGCAGCTCCGGTTCGGTCTTCGTGGAGCCGGTGCCGATCCAACTTGCCTGTTGCAGGCCGATCCGCTCACGGATCCGCACGCCCAGCGACTCGTTGAGATTCTGCCACTCCTGCTCGGCCGGGGCGGCGAGCCGGTTGCCTTCGTGATGTGCAAGCACGCGACGGCGGCCTAGCTCCAGCATCGACTCGAATTCCTCGGCCTCGGCCCCGGCCTCGAGCTCGGAGGTGAGCGATTGCCTGAGCTTCTCCCAGGTCCGAGGGACGGCGAAGAACATCGTCGGCTCAACGGCAGGGGTGACCGAGAAGACTTCCTTACCGTCGAGCAGCGTGGTTGTCATCGATCCCGTCGCCATCTGCAGGTAATGCGACGCGAAACGGTCGACCACGTGCGCGTGGGGCAGGTAGGAGATCATTCTGCCCTGTTCCGGGATCGGGATCATTCCCAAGGTCGCCCTGATCGTGAAGAGCAGGGCGGCGTGCGAGAGCTCGACACCCTTTGGGGGACCGGTGGTCCCCGACGTGTAGATCAGCGTCAATATGTCGTCTGGTTCGAGTCGGTCACTCTGCTCGTGCAGGCTGACCGGCTTGCCCGCGAAGCACTCGATCCGTTCGAGGGCGGAACATCCGTCTTCGTCGGTCTCGAGATAGAAGACCCGATCGGAAATGCCGGCCTCCTCCAGGCGCGGGCGTGCCTCGGCTTCGACGACGTAAACGGCGGGTTCGGCATGTCCGGCGATGTAGGCGATCTGCTCGCTGGCCGACGTCGTGTAGATCGACAGCGGGATCGCTCCTAGAAACATTGCGGCCGAGTCGATCAGGTTGAACTCAGGCCGGTTGCCCATCAGCAGCGCGACGCGATCGCCCGCGCCTACACCCAGCCCCCTCAGGCCCGACGCCAGAGCCGCTACCCGCTCCGCGTACTCGCGCCAGTTCAGCGCGAGGCTGCCTCCGGCCTCGCCCAGGGCAGGCTCGTCAGGATGATGTTCGACGGCCCAGAGGAAGGCATCGGCGATCGTGCGAAGGCCGGCCGGAGCGCGAAACGAGTCCTTCAGGAGCATCCGCTGAACCCGCCGTCGAGCGTGACCACTGATCCAGTCATGTAGGCGCTCGCCCTCGCGCTGAGGAAGATCGCCAAGCCCGCGATGTCGTCTGGATGACCGATCCGGCGCAAGGGAATCATTTCCTCAACCTGAGAGCGCGCCGTGGGGTCTTCGAGCTTGTATGCGGTCATCTTGCTTTCGAACGGTCCGGGAGCGATCGCATTGACGGTGACGCTCTCCGCCGCGAGCCGCTTCGCGAGATGGCGGGTCAGCATGTGGACTCCCGCCTTTGCCGCCGAATAGGGATAGTTCTCATCGATCGGCACCCGCAGTCCGTCCGCGGAGCCGATGTTTATGACCCGCGCCGGCTGATCTGCGCTCGCGGCCTTCCGAAGTGCGGGAAGCAGTTTGACCGTCACTTCGAACAGCCCCACCAGATTGACGCCGAGCACCCGCTCCCAACCCGCTTTCGGAAAGTCCTCGAGCGGCGCGCCCCAGGTCGCACCGGCGTTGTTGAACAGCACGTCGAGCGATCCGCCGAAGCTCTCGTCCACCTTTTTGACGAGTGCGGCGACCCCCTCATCTTGGTTCAGGTCGGCCACCACCGCCGGGCAACCCAGCTCCGCCTCCACGGCCTCGCAGGCTTCGCGCTTGCGTGAGACGACGATCACGTAGGCCCCTGCCTCGGTCATCGCTCGCGCGATCATCAGGCCGATTCCGCGGGTCCCGCCCGTGATCACCACATGCTTGCCGGCTACCGAGAAGAGTCGCTCTACCGGTCCTGTCACGGTGCCAGGTCCTCGAGGACCGGCTTCGCACCGGTGCCACGGGCCATGCCGTCCAGCGCCTTGCTGAAGAGGGTCAGCGAATCCCAGCCGTCGATCGGAGCGATTGCGTCGAGTTCCTCGAGCACCTCCGGCGGGGTTCCCTCGACCTCAACCCCGAGAACCTCGGCCCAGCGCTGCGTGAGATTGCGGAAGTGGGGATTGGCCCCCGGCGCCACGATCATGTTGGCCGGGTCGCGCATTGCCTCCTCGAGGGTGACGAACTCGGCTCCGACCTCGGCGTATGCCTCGAGCACGCGGTCGTAGGTGTCCGCCGCGACCGGAGAGTTGTGGATCAGGCTGATGTGGGCCGGGATACGGCCCAGGCACCGCTGCGACGCGGCGACCTGCCCTCGCAGACACGACACCGCGGTCTCCACGAACTTGTCACGGAGCCACTCGAGGTCATCTACTTTGTTCAGGCGCCTGGCGCGATCGTAGGGAAACACAAACTGGGTGTCGTAGAACCAGTGCGAAATCGGAGCATGCATATATCCGGTCTGCGCCAGATGCGTCATCACCTCCTCCGTCTTGCTCTGCGTATCGCCCAGCATGTCCATCGCAAAGCGGAAGTACCGGGTCGGCGCATCGGCAACCCACGGCTCGATCAGCTCGTGGCTCTGATCGATGTCCTCGATGTAGCGCTCCGCACCCAGCCAGTTCAGACATGCGTGAAAGTGGGTGTGCCCTCCGATGTGATGCCCCGCGGCGCACCACTCGTCTAGCACGCTTGTCAGCCCCGGGTCATCGTCCAGCGCAAAGGTCGCCGAGAAGGCGTACACGTCAGGCACTCCGTTGGCCGCGAAGGCGCGCATCAGGCTGTCGCTGCAACTCGCCGGGCTAAAGCCATTCTGGTGTCCAACGTCAGGCCATAGAAACAGATCGTCGACCGTTATCGCAACCTTCACGGGCCCAGACTCCGACAGGGGCTCCACCATGTCTTCTCTCCTTCCTCAAGGGCCGTCCGAAACAATGAACGGTCTCCAAGCATGCCGATGGGCGTGCCCTGACTCAATGTGTCGTGGGCCCACTCCAGGGTGTTCGATGCGCCCACGTGGACGAGCTGTGAGGCGGAGTATTTGTCGTTGTGGGTATCCTCGCGAGATGGCGGCTGCGACGACGAGCCAGAACGAGCGAGTGCTCGTCGAATGGATGGAGCGGGGAGACGACGCGCTCGTTGAGGCGATGCTACGCGGGATCCTGGGGGCGGTTCCGGAGCTTGGCAAGGGTAGAGATCCCGAGCGAGAGCTCCGAGTCGCGCTCGAATCGCATCTCCCAGGCATAACAAGGGCTTTCGCCGATCCATCGTCGGAGGCGACCCTGCCCAGGGAGGCGGAGGCTTGGGCGAGGCAACTTGTCCACGACGGCGTGTCGCTGACCGCCGCACTGCGTTCTTTCGAGCGCGGCCACGCGGACGCTTGGGGCACCATCTCGTCCACCCTCAAGGAGAGCCGCTGGGGCCTGTCGCCCGAGCTCCGCGCCGAAGAAATGGAGTATGCATCCGCCCGCCTCTTCGACTATGCGAACGCGATCACGGCGCAAGCGATATCGGCCTACATCGACGAGCAAGCAAAGCTGGAGCGACGCGACGAGTCGAGCCGCGCGCGCGCCGTGACCGGCCTTTTGCAAGGAGACCTCGACCCGAGAATGGCGGAGCGGTCGATCGCGTACCGCCTGGACGCGATTCATATCGGATACACCTTGTGGGACGCCAGCGGGACCAATCGAGGGGACCTCGAAGCGCTCGCCTCCGAGTTAGGCAGGCGGATCGCTCCCTGGCAACACCTCAGCGTCCGGAGTGATAGCGGCTCGCTGAATGGCTGGATGTCTTGCGACGCCAATGCTCTGCACCGCGGCCTCCACGGCTTGCTGCCCCCGCTCGGGGTCGAAGCATCATTCGGTTCCCCTCGGTGGGGGCTGACGGGATTTCGCCTCACGCACCGAGAGGCACTCGAAGCGAAACGCGTTGGCCGCGCGATCGATGGCCAGGCTGTCACCACGTACGACGATGTTGGTGTTCTTGTCCTCGCGTCTCGGGATATAGAGCTGGCGCAAGCTTTCGTTGAGCGACACCTTGGCCCGCTCAGCTCAGATGACGAGAGCAATAAGCGCCTTCGCGAAACGCTTCGAGTCTATCTTCAGGAGCGAGGCAGCCCGGCCGCAACCGCCGCGCGGCTACGGTTACACAGGAACACTGTCGTCAAGCGGATCCAGAAGGTCGAAGAATTGCTCGAGATGCCAATCGATCGTGGGAGCATCAACGTACGAGTGGCGCTCGAACTCGCGCGAGTCTTTCCTCGTTGAGTCCCGCAGCCGGGTTGGCACCCTGCGCTCAGGCGAAAGCCCGCTCGAGCCACGGCACGAGGATCGCGTTCACCTCATCGGGCTTCTCCTGCTGCAGCCAATGGGCGGCGTCGGGGATGACGTGCTCCTCTAGCTGAGGCAGGAAGTCCCCCATGCCGTTGGTCGAAGCGCGCGCGAAAAACCAATCGTCGGCGGCGCTGATCATCAGTGCTGGCTTGTCGATCATGTAGTTCGCGGCCTGCGACTCTTCGAAGTTCCGGCGGAACGCGCGGTACCAGTTGAGTCCACCCGTGAACCCCGAGTGCTGATAGACATCGACGTAGAAGCGCAGCTCCTCCTCGCTGACGATCGGGGCGCCGAACAGCTGCGGGTCCCCCACGAGCACGCCGATCGGAATTTCCCGGATCGACTTCGGAGCTGTCTCGAACTCGTCCATCGTGTAGCCGCGACCGCGCAGCAGCGAGCGGAAAGTGTGCTCTACGTCGCGCTCGAGGATCCTCTCTGCAATGCCCGGCTCCTCTTGGATGGTCCGAATGTAACTCGGGCCGCGCCTCCTATGAGCGGCGCTGATGTCGCGGGGCCTGTTCCATCTGACGTAGGGAGTGCACAGGCTGCCCAGCGCGGCCACGCGGTCCGGCTCGTACACGCCTGAGTACCAGGCCGGCATCGAGCCCCAGTCGTGGCCGAACCACGCCGCCTGCTCGACCCCGAGCGCGTCGAGTAGGCCGCTGAGATCAGCGACCAGATTCTTAACGCTATAGGTCGCCGCGTCCGGGGGAGCTTCCGTCCCTGCGTAACCGCGCTGGGACGGGACAATGACACGGAAGCCCGCGTGCGCGATCGGGTCGACCTGCTTACGCCAGGAGAAGGGGTGCTCGGGGAAGCCGTGTAATAGGAGAACGGCCGGACCCTCACCCTGCTCGTAGTACTCCATCGTTATCCCGTTTGTCTCGACAGTGTGTGGGCTGGTGAAGTCCATCGCGTACCGGCCGTGCTACATCGCTATTCCACCGTCAACCGGGAGCACGACTCCGGTCACATAGCCGGCCTCTGGCGAAGCGAGGAAGAGCACACCTGGCACGATTTCCTTTGGCTCGGCGAACCTGCCCAGCGGGATCTGCTCGTCCAGCCCTTCGCGGATATGGTCTGGAATCGACTCGATCATGCGAGTCTGGGCGTTTGGCGAGAGTACATTTACGGTAACGCCGAACCGCGCCAACTCCTTCGCGGCGGTCTTGCTGAATCCGATCACGCCAGCCTTCGCCGCCGCATAGGCCGCTTGGCCGACATTTCCGTGCAGGCCGGTGAAGGAGGTGACGTTGATCACTCGACCGTAGCCCCGCGCCCGGAAATGCGGCACACAGGCGCGAGTAAATCGGAACGTACCTCCAAGACTGACGTTCACGACCAGATCCCAATCTGCGTCCTCGATCTTCCAGAGGACCCTGTCGCGGAGGACGCCTGCATTGTTGAAGAGGACGTCGATCCGCCCGGTCTCCTCGACGGCTTCGGCGACAACGCGCTCGACGTCCGCCGTAGCCGAGACGTCGGCCACCGCGGCGAAGGCGCCGACGGACTCGGCGGCGGGAATCAGCGCTTCCGCGTCCGAGTCCACCATCCAGACCGAAGCGCCGGCCTCGGCAAACCCCTTCGCGGTCGCTTGGCCGATGCCGCGGGCAGCACCCGTCACGATCACCGTCTGGCCGGAGAAGTCGACAGGGGACGTCACGCAAGCAGCTCCAGAATCATCGCCATCCCTTGTCCTCCGCCCACGCACATCGTCTCCAGTCCGTAGCGGCCGCCCCGAGATCGCAGGCCGTGGAGCCGGGCAGACCGTCAAGGCCGGCCAGCACGGCGACTCGGCGCGCCATGTTGGCACCCTGCTCGTCGTATGGCTCGCCACAGCCAAGGTAGAGATCCTCGATCTCACCGGGATCGAGCTGCGGTACTTGATCGATCGCCGCCTCAAGCATTCTCGCTGCCAGGTCGTCAGGACGCACACCGGTAAGTGAGCCCTTGACCGCACGCCCGATCGGCGAGCGCGCCACGGATGCGATCAAGGCCTCTGGCATCGATTCCCCGTCTCTGTGATGGGCGTGAACGCCGGATCCATAGCTTCGGCGCCTAGCGACCCGGGTCCAATGCGAGTTTGCCGACGGTGCCTCGGGCCCGGAGATCTTCGTGCGCGCGGCGTGCGTCAGAAAGCGGATAGATCTCGCCGATCAGCGGTCGAAGCTCCCCGCGCGCGGCCATCGCCCATAGGTCGTCAAGCGCCTCCTGGACCATCCCGCGGGTACATTGCATGAGCCAAAAGCCGACGACTGCAGTGCAGTTAGACATCAATTCGCGCGGCTCGACCGGTGGCGCCATCGTTCGGCTCGCGGCCCCGTAGTGGACGAGGCGACCGAAGTGGGCGAGCGATTCCATCGCTGCCCGGAAGACCTCGCCCCCGGTCATCTCGAGGACGATGTCGACTCCGCGGCCACCATTCGCCTCGATCAACTCCTCCGTCAGATCGGTGCTGCCGGAGTCGACCGCGGCGTCGGCGCCGAGGCTGAGGGCGAGGTCCCGCTTCTCCTGGCTAGACGCGACAGCGATCACCCGGCCGGCGCGCCAGGCGCGCGCCAACTGCACGGCGGTGGAGCCAACGCCGCCGGCAGCGGCGAACACGACGACCGTCTCGCCCTCCTGCATGTGGGCGGAGGTTCGCAGCAGATGCCAGGCGGTGGTGCCCTGCAGCATCAACGCCAGCGCCTCCATGTCCCCGATGCCGTCGGCGACGGTGAACGTGAGGTCGAGCGGGCCCAACGCCCGCTCGGCGTAGCCGCCTCCACGTACCAGGGAAACGACCCGTGAGCCGTCCTCGAGCGTGCCGACCACCTCTTGGCCCGGGATGAACGGGAGCTCCTGGTCGGCAAGATAGTCGTCGGCCACGCGGTGAATGTCGGCGTAATTGACGCCCGCCGCGGTGACGTCGATCAGGACCTTGCCGGCCGTCGGGGTCGGCTCCGGCACGTCGGCCTCTGCGAGCACCTCCGGTCCGCCGAAGCGCTCGATCTGAATTGCACGCATCGCTGTCTCTCCTTTTGGCCCGACCGCAGCTTCGAGCAAGCCCCGCGACGCCGCAAGGGCTCGGTCGCACACCTCGCGGTGTACACGGCAGCTACCTCCCACGGACGCGCCGCGCATGAGCGCGATCTGGGTCGCGGCTCGGCCGACCCCGCCGAGGCAGCCGTTGATGAATACGCTCTGACCTGGTTTGAGCTTGCCCTTGTCGATGAGGGCCTGCAATGCAGGCACGCCGGCGGTTGGCAGCGCTGCCGCGTCGGTCGATCCCTGGCGTGACTACCCGACCTGCGGGCCAGTCTGTGACGTCTTCATCGAGGCAGTCGATCCGCAGCGCTCAGGCGGCCGAGTAGACGATCGTCACGTCGGCCTCGAGCTCACAGCTCTGGTCGCTCGCCTGCGCGGCGTGGGCCCGCGTGCTCGCCTGGTGAGCGCGCCTGCTAGCCCTCTGCGCGTGCTTCTTGGCCTTGTGCTTGGTCGACTTGGTGGGGATCGGGGTCAGCTGCGTGCTGGTCCCCGAGCCGGCTGTCGTCGATGTGCTGGGGGCGCTCGACACGCCGGACGCGGTCGGCGCGGCAACGCCCGGAGCGATCGCGATGCCGCAGTATCCGAGGTAGTCGAAGCTCTCCTCGGTAAAGCTGGAGATGGGCCCGAGCGTCAGCGACAGCTGCTGTGCGACGAGCTGCGCCTTCGAGCTCGCGTCGTTGACCGCGGCGGTCAGAGCCTCGTCATACGATGCCTGCTGCTGCGCGTACGTTGCGCCGGCCGGCACGCTCGCCTCGCCGCTGCCGTTCACGCTAATCTGAGCGCTCGCCGCGCCCAGCGCCGGGGTCGCCGGGGTGGCGATCGCAAGCGTCGCGGCCCCGATCAGGGCCGTCCCCGCTGTCTTCCACATCGCTGTTCCTTCCGTTGAGGGGTGTGATGTAACTAGTACGTCCGCCGTGACCGCCCGTCACACCTCGTGGCGCACCGGCTGAGTTCCCGACCTTGGCACCGCGTGCGCCCACTGTCAACCTCCCGACGGATCACCGCCAGGCGGCCAGGGACTCCCGACAGCGTTCTCTGCGGCTTGCCGGGTCTTGGCGATCGCCTTCCGCACGCGCATCCGCCGCTGTCCCAAAGCATTCGGGCTCGTGTTGCGTTGGCTCCCGCGCGCGCTCGCTATGCTCGGCGTCGGGCTCTTGCATATGGGTGGCCAATTCACGGCGTTCACCGATCTCACCCCATTCCTGGGGTGGGTCACCGGCATCTCCGGCGGGCTGATCAGCTTATTCCTGCTCGCCTTCGGGATCGCCGCTGCGGCCGGACCCGTGCTACGCGGACGAGCAGCCGACCGCGACCCGACGCGGACGCCATTTATCGCGAATGCCGTCCTGATCGGCGCCATCGGTGCCCTGTATCTCGCCGGCGCGATCCCGGTCCTAGTGGTCGTGGCGCTGGCCGCGTGGGGCGGTGCCGAATTCGCGATTGTCCCGTCCGTGCAGCTGCGGGTGATCACCCTCGCACGTGCGGGCGGCGATCTCGCCTCAACACTCGCCGGCGAGGAGCCCGGGCCGAGCGGTCCAATCGACCTCAAGGGCGGCGCAGCTCCGCGACTCGTGCCGCACGCAGGCGAGCGATGATCCTGGTCACCGGCGCAACCGGCAACGTCGGCGCTGCGCTCGTCCGGGTGCTCGCCGATGCCGGGGTGCCGGTGCGGGCGCTCACACGCACCCTCGATCCGCCAGGCCTGCCAGACGGAGTGCAGGCAGTCGCCGCCGATCTCAATCGCCCGGACAGCCTTTCGGCAGCGCTCGCCGGGGTGCGGGGCGTGTTCCTCCTCAGCGGCTACGCCGACATGCCCGGACTGCTCACCACCATCCGGGACGCCCGCGTCCGGCGTGTCGCGTTGCTGTCATCCGGCGCGGTCGTCGACGGGGACATCGAGAACGCGGTCGTCCGCTACAACGTGCTCTCCGAAGCCGCCGTGCGCGAGTCGGGGGTGCCCTGGACAATCCTGCGGCCCAGCGGCTTTCACTCAAACACCCTGCAGTGGGCGCCGCAGCTCCGCGATGGAGACGTTGTGCGCGAGCCGTTTGCCGACGTCCCGATCGCAGCGATCGATCCTGTCGACATCGCAGCGGTCGCCGCCTTGACGCTGACTACGCAGGGCCACGATCAGGCCGCCTATCGCCTCACCGGACCGGAGCCGATCCGGCCCGCCGACCGGCTCCGCGTCCTCGCCCGACTGCTCGACCGAGACCTCCAACTTGTGCCGCTGACTAACGCCCAGGCGCGGACGCAGATGAACGCCACGATGCCCGCAGCCTACGCCGACGCCTTCTACAGCTTCTTTGCCGACGGCACCTACGACGACTCACAAGTCGACCCGACGACCGAGCGACTGCTCGGCCGCGCGCCGCGTACGTTCGAACAGTGGGCAACCGAAC
>Ga0302184_10001636_pt1 | contig 14399 bp, 14 predicted proteins | sample I_Palsa_N3_3_FD_200233 | JGI IMG/M metagenome (GOLD analysis project Ga0302184, IMG submission 200233) | Peat permafrost microbial communities from Stordalen Mire near Abisko, Sweden - I_Palsa_N3_3 | ecosystem: Environmental > Terrestrial > Soil > Palsa > Peat permafrost | place: Sweden...
CATTTCGCGCTCGAGCAGCGCATGCAGCGGCATATGGCTCGGGTACGTCACCCAGCGGTGTCCGGCCAGGTCGCGCAGCGTCAGTTTCTTGCGCGAGATGGGCGGATGCGCGTATCCCACCACCAGCGAAAGCGGTTCGTCACCCAACGACTGATACTGATATCTCGACGGATCGGCGCTGACCGCCGCGCGCCCGATCACCAGATCGAGCCGCCCCTCGTCGAGTTGCAGCAACATGCGCGCGCTCGTGTCTTCGACAATCTCGATCGACAGATTCGGCTGGCTCGCGTGCAGCTCGTTTAGCACCGGCACGACCTGCTCCGGAATCGCCCCCATGATTGCGCCGATCGCGAGACGTCCACCGCGCCCCGAGCGGATTTCCGCAATGTCCTGGCACAACGAAGTGAGATCCGTCGCTACCAGCCGCGCGTAACGGATCACGCAGTGGCCAAACTGGTTCGCGATCATGCCGTTTTTCGATCGCTCGAAGAGCGGCGCTTCCAGCATCGACTCCAGTTCCTGCAGCGCCTTGCTCGCTGCCGACTGCGTCATTGCCATGGTGCCGGCCGCCTTGTGCAGCGACTTATGGTCGTCAAGTGCGATCAGCAGTTGCAGCTGCTTCATGCGCAAGCGCGATAGCAGCACGTTCAGCGTGTCTTTCATGTGAAATGTGAGTGTCGAGTGAGTGCGAGATGAATCCGAGGTGAGTCGTAAAAGCGATCACAGGATGGAAACATTTCACTATACAGGCCAGAACGGACCGCCGTATAGTCGGTCCTGGAGACAATCAGATGCCCCGCAGGGGCGCCCGAGCCGCGCGGCTACCTACGCTTGCGCCGAGCGACACAGACCTTCTCTCCACCCTCTGGCAGCACGTTTTAGCCCATCCATCAGGTCAACACTAAAGCTCACCGTCAAGCACACCCAGCCATGAACCAAGCAACCCACCCGACACCTTATCGCGGCGTATTCCCCGTCGCGCCGACCATCTTCGACGACAACGGCCAGCTCGACCTCGAAGGTCAAAAGCGCTGCCTCGACTTCATGATCGACGCGGGCTCCAACGGCCTGTGCATCCTCGCGAATTTCTCCGAGCAGTTCACGCTCTCCGACGACGAACGCAGCACGCTGATGAACGTAGCGCTGGAGCACGTCGCCGGACGGGTGCCGGTGATCGTCACGACCACGCATTTCAGCTCATACCAGTGCGCACAGCGCAGCCGCGCGGCGCAGGACGCGGGTGCGGCGATGGTCATGGTCATGCCGCCGTATCACGGCGCGACGATCCGGGTGGGCGAACGGGGCATCTACGAGTTCTATAAGAAGGTCTCGGACGCGATCGATATTCCGATCATGATCCAGGACGCCCCGGTTGCAGGCACGGCTCTCTCGGCACCGTTTCTTGCAAAGATGGCGCGCGAGCTGCGCAATGTGTCGTACTTCAAGATTGAAGTCCCGCAGGCGGCTTCGAAGCTGCGCGAACTGATCGAACTCGGTGGCGACTCGATCGTCGGCCCTTGGGATGGCGAAGAAGCAATCACGCTGATGGCCGATCTTGATGCGGGCGCAACCGGTGCGATGACGGCCGGCGGCTATCCCGACGGCATCCGGCTGATCGTCGATGCCTATGCGGCCGGCGACACCGAAGCGGCCGCAGCTCACTATCAGCGCTGGTTGCCGCTCATCAACTTCGAAAATCGCCAGGGTGGACTCGCGGCGTGCAAGGCGCTGATGAAGGAAGGCGGCGTGATTCGCTCTGAGGCGGTACGTCATCCGCTGCTGCCCATGCACCCCGCCACCCGCGCCGGCCTGCTGACCATCGCGCGTCGCCTCGACCCGCTGGTGCTGCGCTGGGGCAAGTAATTCGGCTCACTAAGTAAGCGGGCCGGCTGGGCAGGCCCACTGAGCCGTCCCACACGGCTATGCGTCCAGAGGGACGCCCGTCTGCTGCCACAATCGCTCATTCGGGTCAGGCCGGTTGCATTTTCTGCCAACCGGCCTGACCTTTCAGCCGAATGAGCCTGCTCTGCTCCATCTTCACTGCCTGTCCGCCAGACGCTTGCTGTCGCGCCCGGCATGACGCCGCTCCCAGCTCCTGCCCCCGCTGAAATACAGCACTGGTCACCACGACTACCCCGTCCTCCCTTCCCTGCGCGGCCGTTGGAGCGCGGCGGCTACGGCTCTTGACGCAGGACTGCCTACGCCCCTTATACGTGGCTCTGGGCAAAACGGATGCAGATAAGGCGTTAGAAAATGCGGATATAACCCTCGACGGAAATTGAGTAACATACCTCCGCATGCCATCACTCACTTTCCCATGACCGCAAACACTCACGAACTAACGCCGGAGACGCTCACTGAGCTGCTCGAACGCATTGCCAGGGAGGATTCTGCGGCACTGCGGGAGCTATATGACGTCGCGGCACCGAAACTGTTTGGCCTTGCGCTCCGTATATTGAGCAAGCATGAGTGGGCCGAAGAGGTCCTGCAGGATAGCTTCGTCAATATCTGGCGGTTTGCGGGCGACTACCGGCGCGGTTTGTCGGCCCCCATGACCTGGATGTCGGCAATCGTCCGCAACCGTGCGCTCGACCACCTGCGGCGGGTGAATACGCAGGAAACAGAATGGAGTGATGCGTTGGACGATCTTGTGGCCACGGGGGATCCTGATCCGGAAGCGCTGTCAGCAGTGAGCCTGCAGGCACGACTTCTGGACGGGTGCATGCAGCAGCTCGAACCAGCGCAGCGGCAGGCAGTCGCGCTGGCGTATCTGCGCGACCAGAGCCATAGCGAGATTGCCGAGACCCTGACCGTCCCGCTCGGCACGGTCAAGTCGTGGATCCGGCGCGGCCTCGCCAAACTGAAAAGCTGCCTTGGGGGTGTGCAATGAATCTGCACCGCTATCCCCAACTGGTCGACATGCTGGCCGCCGAATATGCCGTCGGCACGCTGCGCGGTGGCGCGCGGCGACGGCTGCAGTTCTATGCGGAACACGACGTCGTGATTCGCCGCTCGCTGGAAGAATGGCAGCAGCGGCTCGAGCCGATGGCTGAACTTGTCCCGGCGCGCATGCCATCGGCGGCGGTCTGGGAGGCCATCGAACAGCGGCTCGGGTTTGTCTCCGCGCGCAGCGCAGCGGCTGGCCAGCAGCCGCCGCCACCGGTACCTTCCGCGCCGGTTGCCCGTCCGGCGCGTAACTGGTTCGACAACCTCGCCTTCTGGCGCGGCTGGGCGATCGGCGTCACCGCGCTCGCGGCGATTGCCCTGGTGGTCGCCGTCCGTTCGCTGCTGCCGTTCGGCGCCGGTCCGTCCGAATCGTCGCAGACGGTCGCGGAGCAAGGCGAGGCCGTGGTGTCGCACGTGGCGGTGCTCAACAACAAGGACGCCCAACCGGTCCTGCTGGTGGCGTGGGACGAAGCTCATTCGTCCATGACGCTGCACCGGCTTGGCAATGTCCAGTTGCCGCCCGACCGGGCGATGCAGTTGTGGGGCATTCCCGCCAGCGGTCACCCCGTCTCGCTTGGGATCATGCCTAACAGCGGCAACGGCAAGGTCACGGCCGGGCAGCAACGCCCTGAAAACTATGCCGCCCTCGCCGTCTCGATCGAACCGCCGGGCGGCTCGCCGAACCCGGACGGCCCGAGCGGTCCGGTTGTATTCAGCGGCAAGCTGTTGCCGGTGTCCTGATCTCAACGTGTTACGCCGACGCCTGCTAACTATAAGAAGCAGGCGCCGGCCTCCTCCCTCTTATGCAAAGCTTTTACGAAGCCACCGTGGTTCGCCCCGAGCGGGCGTCTCTGTCCGGCAAACGCGCCGCCGACGTATGCATTATCGGCGGCGGCCTCGCCGGTTTGTCGACAGCGCTTGGGCTTGTCGAGCGCGGCGTGCGCGAAGTCGTCGTGCTCGAAGCGCAGCAAGTGGGGTTCGGCGCGTCCGGACGCAACGGCGGTTTTGTGTTCGGCGGCTACAGCCTCGACTGCGCCGATCTGCTGAAAATCCTCGGACCCGCCCGGGCTCGCGAGCTCTACACGCTCACAACCGATGCGGTCGATATGATGCGACAGCGCATTACGCGCTACGGGATCGAATGCGACGACAGCCACGCCGGTGTGATTCTCGCAAACTGGTTCGACGAACCGGCTCGCCTCGAGACGCAGCGGCGTCTGATGAAAGACTCGTTTGGTGTCGAGTGGGAGCCGGTCGACGCCACCACGCTCGCCACGCAACTGAAAACGCGCCGCTATCACGGCGGCCTGCTGGAGCGCAACGCGTTCCACTTCCATCCGCTGAAGTATGTCCTCGGCGTCGCGGCTGCCGTCGCCGCGGCGGGCGCGCAAATCTACGAGCACTCGCCGGTCCTACGGCTGCAGCGGCAAGGTAGCGGCTACCTGGTCGAAACCACCAGCGGCGCCGTCGAGGCGAGGCAGGTCGTGATGGCGGGCGGCGGATACGCGCGCAACGTCTACCGACAGGTTGAACGCGCGGTGCTACCGATCGCCACCTACGTCATGGCGACGGAGCCGCTAGGCGAGCGTCTGAAAGAGGCGATCGACACCGCCGCGGCAATCTACGACACGCGCTTCGCCTTCGACTACTACCGTCCACTGCCCGACACGCGCATCCTCTGGGGCGGCCGGATCTCCGTGCGCAACCGCGAGCCGGAGGCTATCGCCAGGCTGTTGCGGGCCGATCTGCTGAAGGTCTATCCGCAACTGCACGATGTGCGGATCGAGCACGCATGGGGCGGCCTCATGAGCTACGCGCGGCACAAGATGCCGCAGATCGGCCAGGGCGCCGATGGCGTCTGGTACGCGGTCGGCTTCGGTGGACACGGGATGGCTCCCACTACCGTTTCGGGCGAACTGCTGGCGGCCGCGATTGCCGGCGAGCGGGCGGTCCCGGAAGCGTTCGCCACGTTCGGACTGACGCCCACTTTCGGCACACTGGGGCTCGCCGCCGCGCAGTTGACCTACACCACCATGCAGGCCCGCGACGCACTTGCGGCACGTCGCCGGACGCGTTCCTGACCTCTCCGCCCCCACGCCTGACGTGACGCCGCAAGCCCGCCGCAAACGGTAAAGCGCGGCAGCAAGCGGTGATTTTCGCCATGCTAGAATGCGCCGTCATCGCCGCTTAAGCACACAATGAAAAAGGGAAGCAAGGCCGCCGCGCCGGATCAGAGCGGCATCCCGTCCGAACCTCGGGGCAGCGACGCCCGCCGCAAGTACGATCCCGAAGAGACGAAACGCAACATCCTCGAAGTCGCCACCCAGGAATTTTCCGCCATGGGGCTGGCCGGCGCGCGCGTGGACGCCATCGCCGAGCGCACCAACACCACCAAGCGGATGCTGTACTACTACTTCGAGAGCAAGGAAGGCCTGTACCAGGCTGTGCTGGAAAAGGTGTACGGCGACATTCGCGCGCTCGAACAGGATCTGCACGTCAGCGAACTCGATCCCATTGAAGGGATGCGCAAGCTGGTCGAATTTACCTTCGATTATCACGACCGCCATCGCGACTTCGTGCGCCTCATTACCATCGAGAACATCCACGGCGCGAAGTATGTCGAGCAGTTGAAGACGTTCAAAGGCCGCAACGCGAGTGTGATCGAAACTATCGAAGATCTGCTGGCACGCGGCGTCGCGAGCGGGCAGTTTCGCAGCGACGTGGATGCCATCGACCTGCACCTGCTGATCAGCTCGCTGTGCTTTCACCGGATCGGCAATCGCCACACGTTCGGCACCGCCTTCGGCCGCGATCCGTCGCATCCGCGCCTGCGCACGCGGCACCGGGCCATGGTGGTCGATGCCGTGTTGCGCTTCGTGCGCAACGAAGCGCCGCACTGACGCGTGCGGCTGGAAAGAAAGGCGCGCGCTGGCTGGCTTAATCGGTCAGCACGATCCGCTTGATATCTCCGACGATAAAGATGTAGGACAGTGCGCCGATCAGCGCAATCGCGCCGATGAACACCAGCGCGCCGACGAACGAGCCGGTCCACGCCACGATCAGGCCCACCGCCAGCGGCGTAATGATCCCAGCCAGATTCGCCGCGAAGTTGAAGATGCCGCCCGTCACGCCGAGCAGGCCGTCCGGTGCGATGTCCGAGACGAGCGTCCAGCCGAGCGCCGCCATCCCCTGCGCAAAGAACGCCACAGACAGGATCACGATCACGGTCACGTTGCTTTCGACGTAGTTGGCCAGCACGATCGTCGAGGCGAGCAGCAGCCCGGCGATGATCGGCAGCTTGCGTGCGACGTTCGGCGACACACCGCGCCGCAGCAGCCAGTCCGAAAACGTGCCGCCGAACATCACACCAATCGACGCCGCAATGAACGGCATGATCGCGAAGAAGCCGATCTTGAGCCAGGCCATATGACGCTCGGTGGCCAGATAGGTCGGGAACCACGTGAGGAAGAACACCAGCGTCGAGTTGCCGGCGAACTGGCCGAGACAGATGCCGGTGAGCTGCCGATGCTTGAGCAATTGCCCAATGGTGCGCCACTCGAAGCCGCTCGACTGCGGCTTCGTTTCGTCCACGCTGTTCTTGCGATGGGTGAGGCCGCCGCCTGCTTCGATGTAATCGAGTTCCGCCGCGTTGGCGGCCGGATGGTCGCGCGGTTCGCGGTAGCAGAACCACCAGACGAGGCCAAATACCAGGCCCACCGCGCCCACTACGTAGAACAGCGAGCGCCAGCCGAACGCACCCATCAGCGCAAACAGGAACGGACTGAAGAACGCGAGGCCGATATATTCGCCGACGGTGTAGGTGCCCGTCGCCATCGCCCGTTCGCTTTGCGGAAACCACGTCGCCACGACGCGGCTGTTGGTCGGAAAGCACGGCGACTCTGCTACGCCTAATCCAAGCCGGAACGCGAACAGCGGCGCAATGCCGTGCACCAGTCCCTGTGCGAGCGTGCACAGCGACCAGAACGTCATCGACAGAAAATACGTGACCTTGCTGCCGAAGCGGTCGAGGAACAGGCCGCCCGGAATCTGCGACACCACGTAGCTCCACGAAAAAACCGAAAACATCAGGCCCATCAACGCTGCATTGATGCCCAGTTCCTTGGTCAACTGCGGCGCCGCGATGCCGAGCACAGTACGGTCGAGGTAGTTGATCATCGTGCCGACTGCGAGCAGCGCGAGGATGCGGTAACGCACCTTTGATCGGCGCGCGCCAGTTGCGGCGGCGTTGGCGGTCGACGCGCCCTGCTCCGGAAGATCGGAATGAGCGGAATGAAGCGGATGCGGCATCTTTGTCTCCTTCATGTCTTGTTGGATTTGCGGCACGGCCGGCCGCTGTTTACTCGCGCGGCAACAGCGTCTGGAAATGCGCGAACATCCGCTCGGCATCCGGCTCCAGTCCGGTAAAAATGCGGAAGGCGTCGACCGCCTGATAGACCGCCATGCCGCCGCCGGACAGCGTGCGGCAACCCGCTGCTTCGGCCGCCTGCAACAGTGCAGTACGAATCGGGAAATAGACGATATCGGCAACCCACAGGCCGCCATGCAGCAACTCCGCCGGCAGCGGCATGCCGGGCAGCTTGGCCATGCCGGTCGGCGTCGCGTGAATCATGCCGCTGGCGCGAGCGAGCTCATCGGCAAGCGAGTCGCCTGCTCGCACGATCGAGGCGGGGAAACGCGCCTGCAATTCATCGGCGAGGATGTGTGAGCGGGACGCGTCCACATCGAACAGCGTCAGCGCTTGCGCGCCCATCTGCAACGCCGCATGGGCGACGGCGGCGCCCGCACCACCTGCGCCGAGTTGCACGACGCGTTCGAGCGATACGTCCGGCAAACCTCGCTCGAAGGCGCGGGCAAAACCGGACCAGTCGGTGTTGTGGCCGATACGCTTGCCGTCCTTCAGCAGTACTGTGTTGACGGCGCCCAAAGCATGAGCGTCAGGAGATAGTTCGTCGAGCAAAGGAATGATCTGCTGCTTGCATGGGTACGTGACGTTCAGGCCGTTGTAACCCATCCGCTCAGCCGCGACGAGGATATCGGGCAACGCGGAGGCGCCGACCTTCAGCGCTTCCAGATCGATACGGCGATACACATAGCGCAAGCCGAGCTGGCTGCCCTCCTCCTCATGCATCGCCGGTGTCAGCGAGCCGCCGATGCCAGAGCCGATCAGCCCGACCAGATACGATTTGTTGCTAGCCGGAATCGTCATTTTTCAGTCCTCGCCTTCAGAATCACCGCCATCCGCTCCAGTGCCAGCACGTAGCCCTGCGTGCCGCAACCGATGATCACCGCCTCGGCAATCGGCGACACATACGAGTGATGCCGGAACGCTTCGCGGCGATGCACATTCGAAATGTGCACTTCGATCACCGGCTTGTCGATTGCGGTCAGTGCATCGGCAAGTGCCACGGACGTATGCGTATAGGCCGCAGGATTGATGATCACACCGTCCACCTTGGTACGGGCCGCGTGCAGCCAGTCAATCAGTTGATGCTCCGCGTTCGACTGGCAGAAGTCGAGCGTCAGATCGAGCCGCTGTGCTGCGTCGCGGCACATCCGCCCGACGTCCTCGAGCGTCTCGGAGCCGTAAATGGCCGGCTCACGCGTGCCGAGCAGGTTGAGATTCGGTCCGTTCAGGACCAGCACCGAGGCGAAACTCATTGCAGCCACTCCATAAGATTAGTGCCCTGGTCAGGCGACCGGCGCGCGGCCGCTTTTTCCCATCATGGCGCTAGTGTGCACCCAATCGACAGGTTGGTCTTCTGGGGTTTATACGAATTTGTACGATCTAGTTAGTTTGTATAGAATCACGAAAAATCCAGCTAATATGGCGGATAGCGCCCCTTGAGTCGATACTCATAGGTAACGGATTGGTCCATTTCTCGCTTGCAGGAGCCGTTGATGCAAACTTCGATCGCCACCGTTTCAATTAGCGGAACACTGGTAGAGAAGCTGACCGCGATTCAGACGGCGGGCTTCGACGGCGTCGAGATCTTCGAGAACGACCTGCTCTATTTCGACGGCTCGCCCGCCGACGTGCGCCGCATCGCCGCCGACCTCGGCCTGAAAATCATGCTGTTCCAGCCGTTTCGCGATTTCGAGGGCGTGAGCGCCGAGCGGCTCGCGCGCAATCTCGATCGTGTGAAGCGCAAGTTCGATCTGATGCATGAACTCGGCACCGACCGCATTCTGGTGTGCAGCAATGTGCAGGCGGATACGCTGCGCGACGACGCGCTGATCGTGGATCAACTCGGCGCGCTTGCGCTGGCGGCGCAGCAGGCAGGTGTGATTGCCGGTTACGAGGCGCTCGCGTGGGGGCGTCATGTGAATTCGTACCGGCACGCGTGGCGGCTCGTCGATGCCGTCGGTCATCCGAATCTCGGCATCGTGCTCGACAGCTTCCATACGCTTTCCATCGACGATCCGGTGGACGAGATTGCGGCCATTCCGGGCGAGCGCATCACCTTCGTGCAGATCGCGGATGCGCCGAAGCTGGCGATGGATGTGCTCGAATGGAGCCGCCACTATCGCTGTTTTCCGGGCCAAGGGGATTTTGATGTTGCGGGGTTTACCGCGCGCGTAGTGGAAACGGGTTACCAAGGGCCGCTTTCGCTCGAGATTTTCAATGATGGTTTTCGCGCGGCACCGACTGCGGCGACGGCAGCGGACGGGCATCGTTCGTTGTTGTTTCTTGAGGAGCAGACGCGTGCGAGGCTAGAACAGCGGGGCCAAATCAAGCAGCGGACCGCGCAGCTCTATCAGCCGTCTCCTGCGCCGACACATATCGGTTTTCAGTTCCTCGAATTCGCAGTGGACGACGCGGCACGCACGCATCTCGCGGACTGGCTCGGCAAGCTCGGCTTCCGCGATGCCGGACGGCATCGCTCGAAAGACGTGACGCTGTATCAACACGGCGCCGCCTCGATCGTGCTGAACGCCGAGGCCGATTCGTTCGCCAGTGCGTTCTTTCAGCAGCACGGGCTGTCTTTGTGCGCGTCGGCGCTGCGCGTCGATGACGCGAGGCTAGCGTTCGAGCGCGCGGCCGGCTTCGGCTATGCGCCGTTCTCGGGCCAGGTCGGACCGAACGAACGCGTGCTGCCCGCCGTGCGCGCGCCGGATGGCAGCCTCAACTATTTCGTCGACGAAACACCTGACGAACCCACGCTGTTCGAAGCCGATTTCCTGTTGAACAAGAGCGGCAATGCTGCCGAACCAGCGCTTCTGACAAACATCGACCACGTTGTGCTTTCGCTGCCCGCAGACTCGCTCGATACCTGGGTGCTGTTCTTCCGCACGGCCTTCGGCTTCGAAGCGGAGCCCAGCTGGCTGGTGCCCGACCCGTATGGCCTCGTGCGCAGCCGGGCGTTACGCAGCCGCGACGGCTCCGTGCGTATCGCGTTGAATGCTTCAGTGGACCGGCATACGGCGGTAGCGGAGGCGTTGCATGCCTATCGCGGCTCCGGCCTGAATCACGTGGCGTTCCGCACCGGCGATATCTTCGCGGCGATCCCTCAATTCGTCGATGCCGGTCTGCCGATCCTGCGAATCCCGCGCAATTACTACGACGATCTCGCCGCTCGCTACGCACTGCCGGACGAGACGATCGAAGCCCTGCGCGCCCGCAACATCCTCTACGACCGCGACGAATGCGGCGGCGAGTTTTTCCACGCCTACACCGAACAACTCGATCAACGCTTCTTCCTCGAAATCGTCGAACGGCGCGGCGGCTACGACGGCTACGGCGCTGGGAACGCCGCAGTCCGGCTGGCTGCACAGGCTCAACACCGCAAGCATTGAATCAACCAGGCGGGTCCACCGAACGGCCACCTAAAGCAGGGCCATCAGTACACCTTTTCATTTTTTTGCAGATGTACCCGAGCGCCGAATTAGTGTTCGGCCAGTTACGGGCCGCGACAGGCCACGTATAAAAATCAACGCTTTACCTTGGCGATCTTTTTTCACAACGAAGGAGACACAGTAGATGAAGCAGTCTCGTAGCACACTCACTAAACTCGCCTTTACGGCCAGCGCAACCCTCCTCGCCAGTCCGGCTTTCGCGCAAAGCAGCGTCACGCTGTACGGCGCAGTGGACGACGCAATCGTCTATGCCAATAACCAGAAAGGCGCCTCAAACGTCTATCTGCGCCAAGGCAATCTGTATGCGTCGAAATGGGGTCTGCGCGGTGTCGAGGACATTGGCGGCGGCACCACCGTCGTCTTCGATCTGCAGAACGGTTTCGATCCGAATACCGGTGCGCTGTCCTCGTCCACGCAGATCTTTAACCGCCAGGCGTATATCGGCATGCAAAACCCGATGTACGGCACGTTCACCGTGGGTCGGCAATACTCGACGTATTACCAGTTCGTGGGGCCGCTTGCTTCTTCCAACTGGCTGACCGGCGCGACGGGCGCGCATCCTGGGGATATCGACGGGCTCGACACGACGATCCGCATCAACAATTCCCTGATCTACACGACGCCGAGCTGGAACGGCCTGCAAGCAAGCGGGATGTACGCCCTGGGCGGCATTGCCGGCAGCACCGGCCGTGGCGAGACGATCAGCGCCGGCGTGCGCTACACCACCGGCCCGGTCAATCTCGCCGCGGGCTATCTGCGCATGGACAACGCACAAGAGACCACCGGCTTCGATTCGGCGTCGACAGGCAGTTTCGGCACCTCGTCGCTCAACACCGGTTATGTGTCGGCAAAGGCGCTCCAGCACATCGCAGCGGCAGCCGACTATACGATCGGCAACCTGATGATGGGTCTCACGTACACCAACGTGCAATACGTAGCCGGCGGCCGCTCCATCTTCCACGACACCGCGATCTTCAATACCTACGCCGCGCTTGCCACCTATCGCTTCGCACCGGACTTCGACGTGGCCGGCGCATTCTCGTACACGCTGGCGTCGCAAGCCAACGGCATCACCAGCGCCGCGCGCTATCAGCAGTATTCGCTCAAGCAGACTTATCACCTGTCGAAGCGCACCTCGCTGTACGCCGTGCAGGCCTATCAGCGGGCCAGCGGCGAAACGCTCGGTTCGAAGGGAGCCGGCAATATCGTCGAGGCGACGCCGGCGGTCGGCGACTCGCAGAACTCGACGCCATCTTCGACGAACGCGCAGTTCGTCGGCATGTTGGGTATCGCGATCCTTTTCTAGAAGACGGCTGGGCAGGTTTGCGCCGCGCGGGCCGACCATGCGTGACTTTGAACGCGCTTTACGGACGCTTTACTTAGGCTTTACATGCGTTCAGCGTTTCGCAAGGTTCCCGCGGCGTTCGCGTCTTCCGAGGGGCACGCTTTTTGCGCCGATATAATGGCGTTTGATCCGCCATGCGCCACCTGACGCGGCGCGCTTTCCGCGGCCACGCCCGTCCGGCGCCGCCCCGCAGGCCGCGAGGACCGATACCCACTGGAGACATATGAAGAAGTTTGCCGTAGTCCTGTCCGTTCCCCTGCTGCTCAGCGCGTGTGCCTATTTCCAGAATCCGGATTCGGGCGAGCCCGTGATCGACGGCAACACGCAGCGCCCTGTCAACGACGTGGTGGCGTGCATGACGCAGGAAGCCGCCAAACATAACGCCCCGTTCAAGACCACGCCGCTGCCGGAAGGGCAAATGCTCGATTTCGGCGACTCGAACGTCGTCAAGATCCGCGCCGACAATGGCGCCACCACCTACCGCTTTTACGCGGGCAAACGTCACGCCAGCAACCTGTGGATCGAGGGCGCGAGCAAAACCTGCGCTCCGTGACGTTCCCGTGACGTAAGTGCCGGTAATCGACGCGACATCGAATGCAACACATTCCTACCGAATGAGGCTCGAGTCTTAAGAATCGTTTAAGACTTGGGCCCCATGATCCACCGGACAATGAAAAGCTGGAGGTGGATATCTTGAACCTGAACAAAACAAATCGCGACGTAGGCGACCCGGCGGTGCCCGCCAAGCGGACCATACTGCGCCGCCTGTTGAGCCACCATGAGCTCGCCACGCTGCTGCTGTTGCTGCATGCGCCGATCGACGCATCCGCGAAACCCGAGATTCCGATGCTGCATGAGGCTGGGCTGGTCGAAACAGTCGCTACCGAGGCCGGTGCGCCGCACATTCGTCTGACGCCGGAAGGCAATGCAGTCTTGCGTGGACTCGGCATTCGCTAACTCGGCGGATTGCCTGGCCGCTCAATAGAGCCGGTAACGTTTTGTTACTCGTAATTCCATTCGTTTGACTATTGGCAGTTATCACGCCTGCCACACCGCGTAGCCCGCTTCACGCAGGCCGATCGCCAGTTCCACTTCCATGTCGCGCGCGCCGTCGTAAGGCATCGGATTGAATACTTCATACAACTCCGGCAGCAGCCGCAGGCCGTAATCGCGCACATAGCGATTAGCCTGAATATCCGCCTTGTGCCGGTCGAAGCGCAGATCCGGGTCCAGCCCCGTCATTCCCACATACACGCAAGGCTTGTCGAACCGGTAGTCCGGATTCGCACGGCGAAAGCGCGCCTCGTTCCAGACGGTGTCTTCCAATACGACCACGTAGACGTAATAGTGATGACTGGGACGACGACGGGCCATGCGATGCGCGCGCTCAGCTAGAAGTGGTCCCGTGCAGCAGCATGCGGTACTCGGTCGGCGTAATGCCGACGGTCGCCTTGAACTGCCGCGTGAACGCGCTGTGATCGGTATAGCCGCACAGGGCGGCCACATCCGTGACCTTGTCGTGCGACACCAGCAGCGCGGTGGCTGCATCCAGCCGCGTTTTCAGCAGCACCTGGCGCGGCGTCAGATGAAAGACTTTGTGAAAGTAGCGTTCGAGCTGCGCCACAGACATATCCGCCATCGCCGCAAGCTGCTTCAGATTCAGCGGCTGCACGTAATTGTCCTGGATGTACTGCACGACCGCGGCGAGCCGGCTGTACGCGGGATGGCTACCCTCGTCCGCTTTCAGATCGCGTGAAATACCGGCCAGCCCCACCACCTGCCCCGCCGGGTCGCGCAACGGCTGCTTGCATGTGAGGCACCAGCCGGGTTGACGTCCGGGGTACAGATGCAACTCCAGCTGATCGACCATCTGGTTGCCGACATTGATGATCGCGATGTCCTGGGCCGTGTAGATGCGCCCGAAGCGGCGCGGGAAGACGTCCTCGGCGGTCTTGCCGAGCAGCGCAGTCTTGTCTTTGTAGCCGCAACGCGAGGCTAGCGTACGGTTCACGAGCGCATAGCGCGCCTGAGCGTCCTTGACGAAAAACACGACGTCCGGCATCGCATCGAAGACCGGCTCGAGCAATGTGAAATGCGAGAGCATGCCGGTCAACGTGGTGTCGGGCGGGTCGAGCGGGTGAGCCAGCGTGTTCATCTTGCGTGTCCCGTGCATCCGGTGCGTGATCTTGTGCGCTCGATTATAGGTCCGCGAGATGCGGCGAAAAAATCAGGG
>Ga0302184_10001640_pt1 | contig 14382 bp, 11 predicted proteins | sample I_Palsa_N3_3_FD_200233 | JGI IMG/M metagenome (GOLD analysis project Ga0302184, IMG submission 200233) | Peat permafrost microbial communities from Stordalen Mire near Abisko, Sweden - I_Palsa_N3_3 | ecosystem: Environmental > Terrestrial > Soil > Palsa > Peat permafrost | place: Sweden...
CACCGAACCGGACACGTCACCCTTGATGATGAGCAGCAGTTCCTCGCGCTCACCGGCCTTGAACGCCTGGTCCAGGTCCTCGAGCGTGACCCGCCTGCGACCCTGGGCGAACTGGGCGACCCGCTCCCTGGCCTCCCGGCGCTCGGCGATCTGCCGGGCCATCCGGTCGTCGGTGACGACAAGGAAGTTGTCGCCCGCGCCGGGGACGGCGGTCAGGCCGAGCACCTGCACCGGCCGGGACGGCGGTGCCTCGGGGATCTGGTCGCCGTTCTCGTCGAGCATGGCCCGGACCCGGCCGAACGCCTCGCCACAGACGATCGAGTCGCCGACGTGCAGCGTGCCGCGCTGGACCAGCACGGTAGCCACCGGGCCGCGGCCCTTGTCCAGATGCGCCTCGATGGCGACGCCCTGCCCGTCCTGCTTGGGGTTGGCCCGCAGGTCAAGGGAGGCGTCGGCGGTCAGGATGATCGCCTCGAGGAGCTCGGTTATGCCGGACCGCTTGGTCGCGGACACGTCCACGAACTGCGTGTCGCCGCCGAACTCCTCGGCGACCAGCCCGTACTCGGTGAGCTGTGCCCGCACTCGCGCCGGGTCAGCGCCCTCCTTGTCGACCTTGTTGACCGCCACCACGATGGGCACGCCAGCGGCCTGCGCGTGGTTCAGCGCCTCCGTGGTCTGCGGCTTCACCCCGTCGTCGGCCGCGACCACGAGAACCACCAGGTCCGTGGTCTCGGCCCCGCGGGCCCGCATGGCCGTAAAGGCTTCGTGACCCGGGGTGTCGATGAAGGTGATCTTGCGTTCTTCGCCGTCGACCTCGGTGGTCACCTGATAGGCGCCGATGTGCTGGGTAATGCCCCCGGCCTCGCGGGCCTGCAGGTTGGTGTTCCTGATCGCGTCCAGCAGCTTGGTCTTGCCGTGGTCGACATGTCCCATGACCGTGACGACCGGCGGACGGGCCACCAGGTCGGCGTCCTCGCCCTCGTCCTCGCCGAACTCGATGTCGAACGACTCGAGCAGTTCCCGGTCCTCTTCCTCGGGGGAGACGACCTGAATGTTGTAGTTCAGCTCGGCCCCGAGCAGCTGCAGGGTCTCGTCGTTGACCGACTGGGTGGCGGTCACCATCTCGCCGAGGTGCAGCATGACCTGCACCAGCGACGCCGGGTTCGCGCCGATCTTGTCGGCGAAGTCGCTCAGCGACGCGCCACGGGACAGCCGGACCACCTGGCCGTTGCCACGGGGAACCTGGACGCCGCCGATCGACGGCGCCTGCATGTTGTCGAATTCCTGACGCCGCTGCTTCTTCGACTTCCGGCCCCTGGACGGGCGCCCGCCTGGGCGTCCGAAAGCACCCTGGGTACCGCTACGCCCACGGCCGCCACCCGGACGGGGCGGACCGCCGCCGACGCCGGCGCGGGGAGCTCCCGCACCCGGGGCGCCGCCAGTGCGCGGACCGCTGGCTCCGGGACCACGGCCACCGCCGCCACCGCCGCCACCACCGGGCCGGGTACCAGCCCCGGCTCCGGGGCCACCGCGGCTGGCGCCACCGGGACCGCCACGCCCGGCGCCGGACGGGGCCGGGCGAGAAGGCATGTTCATCGGGCTCGGCCGCGGGCCGCCGGGACGCGGACCGCCGGGGCGGGGACCGCCATCGGACGCGCCGCCGGGCCTACCCGGTCCGCGACCTCCCGGTCGAGGACCGGCGAAACCGCCGGGACCACCGGAACCGCCGGGGGCACCAGGGGCACCGGCCGGCTGTCCCGGACGGCTAGGTGCGCCCGGCTGACCGGGCGCGGCCGGCGTCTGGGGCCTAGCCGGAGGCGCCGAGCCCATGCCTGTGGCGGTCGAGCTGAACGGGTTATTGCCCGGCCGTGGGCCGGGACGCGGACCACCACCGGGACGGGGGCCCGCTCCAGCCGGCCTGGGCGCACCCGACCGGGGCGCGCCTGGTCCCGAAGTCCTGGACGTGGACGGCCTGGACCCAGCGGCTCCGGGTGCTCCCGCAGCCGGACCCGGCTGGTCGGGGCGACCGCCGGAGCCGGCGGGACGCTGACCCGTGGAGCCCCCGGGGACGGCGGGCCGAGGGGCGGAAGGGCGAGCCTGGCTGGTCCCCGGACTCCTGAAGTCCGCCGGGGTAGCCGGGGTCCGCTGCGGTCCCGGAACCCGCGGAGCCCCTGAACCGCCGGGGGTCCCCTGAATCGCCGTGTCGCCGCCCGGACCGGGCCGGGACGCGGGTGAGGGCGCAACCGGCGGCAGCCGGCGCGCCGCTCCGTCAGCGGCGCCCCCGGAAGCGCCGGGAGAGCCGTTGGCGGACGTATCGGGTACGGCCGCGCCGTTCGCGGTCCCGTTGGCCGCTCCGATCGCTCCCGCAGGCGCGATCGGAGCCGACTGGACAGCAGGTGCCGCTCCGGCAGCTGCAGCCGCCGCGCGGTCATCGCGGGAGGCCGTGCCAGCGCCGATATCAGGTCGCGGCCCGGCACCCGGACGGGGACCGACGGCGGAACCTGCGCCAGCCGCGGGACTGCTGGACGAAGCCGCTGGTGCCGCTCCGGCCCGCGGCGCGGATGATGGTGCTGGCCTGGGCTTAGACCCCTGGGCCGATTGCTCGGTTGCCTTGGAGGCGAACGCCTCCTTCAGCCGCCTGACCACGGGCGCCTCGATCGTCGAGGATGCTGATCTTACGAACTCGCCCATCTCATTGAGCTTGACCATGACGGCCTTGCTCTCTACGCCGAACTCCTTCGCGAGTTCGTAAACCCGGACCTTCGCCACTACGCTCCTTCTCGGCCCGTTCCCCGGACCTTTTACCGGACCTAGGCCCGGGCAGAGCGTGCTCCGGGCTGGCCTCAGCCTATGGTGATCATCGCAACGTGCTCATCGAGCGCTCATCCGCTTCTCGACCTGCTTTCCGACAGGTATTCCTTACTTGCCTTAAACTCGCTGCCCAGCCAGACTGTTCCGCCTTCGCAATGTTATTCCGGGATTCCGCGCCGCAAAGATACTCAGCTAGCAAAGCCAAGCTGACCGATCTCGTCGTACGCAGTGCCCGGGGGAACGACCGGCGCCGCCGCGCAAGGTCCAAACATGTCGGGCTGGGGTGCAAATAGGCACCCCGACCAGGCAGTCGGGCTTGCGGGTCAGGCCGGATAACATCCCCAGCCGCTACAAGGCGAAGCAGACTGGACTTGACCTCACGCTCCCTGCAGCCTACACAGGTACGCATCACGGGCATACCCGTGGCATGCTGCTGAGCTCGTGTGGCCATTCCAGTGATAAGTCTACCGTGTCCGCAGGTCCCCGAGGCCGGGTAAGAGCCCGGCTCGCCGATCCGGCCCGGCTGGAGCGGCAGGACGAGCCGATGTGCCTGGCGAGTTGATCGAAGCTAACGAGGTCGCCGGTGCTTGCGACACCTCCGGTGTCGCAAGGGCACTCGGAGCACCTTCAGGCTGTTGTGCGTGCTGAGAATCTTGGGCATCTTGCTGACTGAGGGAACTCCGGGAGCCCGAGGGACCCTGGGACGCGGAGGGACCCTGGGGACCCTGGGGCGAAGGCTCGGAGGGTGCTTCTGCTGACGGACCGGAGGACGGGGGCGCGGCGTCGGACCTGATATCGATCCGCCAGCCGGTGAGCCTGGCCGCCAGCCTCGCGTTCTGCCCCTCCTTGCCGATCGCCAGGGACAGCTGGTAGTCGGGGACGATGACCTGTGCTTCCCTGGCCGCGAGATCGACGACATGAACCCGGCTGACCCGGGCGGGCGACAAGGCGTTCGCCACGAAGCCGGCCGGGTCATCGGAATAGTCGACGATGTCAATCTTCTCGCCGTGCAATTCGTTCATCACGTTCCGCACGCGGCTGCCCATGGGGCCGATGCAGGCACCCTTGGCGTTGACGCCCTGCTGGTGCGAGCGAACCGCGATCTTGGTGCGGTGGCCCGCTTCCCGCGCGATCGCGACGATCTCCACCGCGCCGCCCGCGATCTCGGGGACTTCCAGCGCGAACAGCTTCTTCACCAGGCCCGGGTGGGTGCGCGACAAGGTGACAGAAGGACCACGGTGCCCCTTGCGCACGTGGAGTACATAACAGCGGATCCGCTCGCCATGGACGTAACGCTCGCCAGGTACCTGCTCAGCCGGCGGCAGCACGGCCTCCAGCTTGCCCAGGTCGACCAGCACGGTCCTGGGGTCCTTGCCCTGCTGGATCACCCCGGCCACGATGTCGCCCTCACGGCCGGCATACTCGCCGAAGGTCACCTCGTCTTCGACGTCGCGGAGCCGCTGCAAGATCACATTCCGGGCCGTGGTCGCCGCGATCCGGCCGAATCCGGCCGGCGTGTCGTCGAATTCCCGCGCCGCGGTACCGTCCGAGCCGGGCTGGACGGCCCAGACGGTGACGTGCCCGCTCTTCCTGTCTATCTCGACGCGCGCGGACGGCGACGCGCCTTGCGACTTGTGGTAGGCCACGAGCAAGGCGTCCTCGATGGCCTTGATCGCGAGGTCGAGCGAGATATCTTTCTCGCTCTCCAGGCTCCGCAGCACGCTCAGGTCAATGTCCATCGCGGGTCGCTCCAAGCTCCGTTGGCAGGTGCCCGAACTCCACCTGGATGGCTCCAGCGCCGAGCACGGCGTAACTGAAGCGGCGGCGGTTCTTCGGGTCACCGTCGATGTCAAGGGTGACCGCGTCCGGTTCGGCTGAGACGATGCGGCCCGAGATGGCACCGGAGTCCGTGACCGTGACCTGGACCAGACGCCCCACGGCACGCCGCCAGTGCCTTGGATCGGTCAGCGGGCGGTCAACCCCAGGGGACGAGACCTCGAGCGTATACGGGAAATCCCCCATCGCCGCCACGGTGTCAAGCGCGGCCGACAGCTGGCGGCTGATCGCCGCGGCGTCATCCAGGCTCACGCCGTGGTCGCTGTCCACCACCACACGGAGCAGCCGCCGCCTGCCCGCGGCGGTCACCCGGACCGACTCCAGGTCCATACCCGCGGCGGTGACTACGGGCTCGATCACGTCCGCGATCTTGCCCTCGTCGGCCGACCCGCCGGCCGCCGACGGGCGCGGCCTCGGCGCGTGACGCGGACCTCCTGGCATCACGACCTCCTCGTCCACGACCTGCAGGATTGAGACCTAGCCTATCTGGGAGTTGGCCGTCGCGCGGATAGGACCGGCCGGACCCGCCGAACAGCACGTGGTAGCTTGCCGGTGTGCCCGACATCCTGCCGAGGCGCCGCACCCTGCTCGCCTCGGCGGCAACGCTGCCCCTGCTGCTCGCTACGGCCGGCTGCCGGTCCTCCGACGTGTTCACCGGCCCCGACCCGCTGGCAGGCCGGCCGCGTCTCGCGCCCGACGTGGTCACGCTTGTGGCGGTGATCGCCGCGGAGGAAAACCTGATCGGCCTGTACCGGACGGCGCTGGCCTCCGATTCCGCGGCGACAGCCCGCGCTCGCGATCTGCCCGCCCTGCTCGCCCAGCACGAGCAGCACCTCACGCGGCTCCGGGCCCAGCTCATCCAGCCCCCGGGGACCGCCACCGCGACGGCGTCGCCCCGGCCGTCGGCGACAGCGAGCACCGCCGCACCCGGCCGCGTCACGATTGCCGGGCTGCGAGCCGCGGAGCGTACCTCCGCAGCAGGCCTAGTGCGGCGGCTGGCTACCGTGGAACCCGCTCTGGCGCAGCTCTTCGCGAGCATCGCGGCCTCCGACGCCACGCACGTCGCCGTGCTGGGCGGCTAGCGGGGATCACCTTATGGCAGAGATCACCGCGGTGTCCGCGCTGCGCTCCGCGCTCGCCGCCGAGGATGCGGCCATCTACGGCTACGGAGTGGCGGGCGCGCACCTGACCGGGAGCAGGCAGGTCGCGGCGCAGCAGGACTGGGAACGGCACAACAAGGCCCGTGACACGCTGACCGCCATGATCTACGCGCTAAGCGCGCAGCCCGTCAGCGCGCAGGCCTTCTACTCACTTCCCTTCCCGGTGCACGACGGGACCAGCGCGATGGCGCTGGCGGCCTACCTCGAAGAGGGCGTGACCCGGGCTTACCTGGCTATCGTCGCGGTCAGCAATCAGCGGCTGCGCGACTTCGGCGCGGTGGCCATGCAGGGCTCAGCCGAGGCCGCCGCGTACTGGCGCGGCAGCACCCAGGCCTTCCCCGGGCTGGACCCGTAAGCCCTATCACATCACGAACGGGGGCCGGAGAGGCGGACGGGACCGAGAGGCGGACGAGGGGTCAGTCCGCGCGGCGCAGTGAGGCGAGTACCCGGACGATTGTCGTGGCGGCCAGGTCAACGTCGTCCGCGACGGCTATCCGCTCCGCCCAGGACCACCAGAACCACCAGATGCCGTCCTTGCCGCAGCCGACGTAGACGTTCTCCTCCAGTGCCCGCGCGGCCGGGTTCACCACGTACAGACTGGGGCGGCGGCCGGGCGGCGCCATCAGCCACGCTTCCAGCCCGCGATGGGACAACTCGTCGGCTAGCTTCTCCAGATAAACAGCCTGAATCTGGTCGGGCTCGCGGGCCCCTTTGGCTTCCACCGTAACCACCGTAACTTTGGGGAGTCAGTCTAAAGCTTTACGTTGCCACCTGAATCCAGGATGCCGCCGTGGCGGCACCTGTGCAACGCCCATCGGGAAAATCCCAGCTCAGGAAGTCAGCGGGCAGGTTCCCGCATTTTCCCCTACCCAGACAGACGCACTGGTCCGGGCTCCGGTTCACCAAAGGCCGACTTAAGCGGAGGTAATAATCACGACCGCAGCGGCGCAGGCAACGCCTCAGTATACAAGACGGTCAGCCGCGACACGGCTCGGGTGAGCGCCACGTAGAGCCGCTGCAGGCCCCTGGCCTCGGCCGAGGCGATCTGCGCGGGTTCCACCACGATGACGTGATCGTACTCAAGCCCCTTGGCCAAAGTGACGGGCACCAGCGTCAGCCGGGAGTCAGAACCGGGCGTGCCGTGTTTCACCCAAGCGCCGTCAAGCACCCGGGCCAGGGCCGGGATCTGCGGGTCGGCGGCGATCACGGCGACCGAACCGGGCCGGGCGCACGCCTGCAGGCACGCCTGCACCAGGGCCGGCCCGAGCGCGGCGGCGGGCACCTGCACCAGGTCCAGGGCGCCGGGATCGGCCCGCAGCGAGGAGGCCGGCCGCAACTCGGGGGCGATCACGGCCAGCAGCGCGGACGCGTAATCCAGGATCTGCCTGGGCACCCGGTATCCCACCGACAGCTCCCTGACCTGCGTATCGGGCTTGCCCAGGTTCGACAGCAGCGATTCCCAGGACGGCGCCGCCCAGGGCGTGGTGCCCTGGGCGAGGTCACCGAGCACGGTCGCCGCCCCGGTCGAGCACCGGCGGCCGAGCGCGCGGCACTCCATCGGCGACAGGTCCTGCGCCTCATCGACGACCACGTGGGCCAGGCTGGGCATCCGCGTGATCAGGTCGCGCGCCTCGTCGATGAGCACGACGTCGGCCGCGGACCAGCGCGCCGAGCCCGGACCGCGCGGTGGGGACGACCACACGATCTCGGCCTGTTCGGCGGCGGTGAGGATGCCCCCGGCCGCCTCCGCCAGTGCCTCCGCCGACGCCAGCAGCCCGAACACCAGCCGGGCCGGATCCGCCTTCGGCCAGATCGCGTCCACGGCGAGGCGCACCGGCCTGGACCGCCGCACGGCCTCGTGCGTCCGGTCGTCGCAGGCCTCCCCCGCGGCCTCCATCTGGGTCAGGATCACGTGCGCGATCCTGTGCCCGAGCAGTTCGCGGGCCGCGCCGTAACGCACCCCCCGGTGCCGCAGCTCATGGACGAGTTCCTCGAGTTCGTAGGCGGCTAGCCGCCAGCGCCGGGCCCCGCGCGGCAGGACCAGGGCCGCGGACGGCCGCCGGATCGACGCCCACAGCGCCCGCCGCAGCACGTCCGCCATCCGCGCGTCTCCCTTGACGATCGCGGCCGCCTCGGTGTCGGCCCCGCGCACGGCAACGGTCCCGGCGGCGGCGACCAGCTCGCCGACGGTCGTCTGGGTGACCTCAAGCTCACCGAGGGCGGGCAGCACGTTGCGGATGTAGGACAGGAAGGCACGGTTCGGCCCGACCATGACCACCCCGCGCCGCCGCACCTGCTCGGAGTACGCGTACAGCAGGTACGCGACCCGGTGCAGCCCCACGGCGGTCTTCCCGGTGCCCGGCGCGCCCTGCACGCAGACCGTCTGCGCGGCTCCGGCCCGGACGATATCGTCCTGGTCCGGCTGAATGGTCGCGACGATGTCCCGCATCGGCCCCGACCGTGGCCGCTCGATCTCGTCGAGCAGGATCTGGCTCGTCCGGTGCTTGTCTTCCTGACCCGAACGATCGGTGGTGAACAGCTCATCCTCATAGGCGGTTAGCTCGCCGCCGGAGAAGCCGAAGCGCCGCCGCAGCGCCAGGTTCATCGGCTCCGCGCCGCTGGCCCGGTAAAACGGCCTGGAGACCGGGGCCCGCCAGTCGATCACCGCGGGCGTGCCGTCGGGCGCACGCACGTGCCTGCGGCCGATGTGGAAGCTATGCCCGCTCACCCCGTCGTCGCCGGTTCCGGATATTCCGGTTCCGGAATATCCGGCTTCGGGGGGGCCGGCGTAGTCGAGCCGGCCGAAGAACAGCGGGGTGTCCGGGATGTCCTTCAGCGCTTCGGCGCGATGGTACAGGTCGGCCTTGAGGTATTCCTCGGACACCGGGTCCCCGCCCAGCGCCTTGAGGGAGAGCACGTCCTCCCGCATCATGTGCAGGAATTCCCGGGAGCGCCGCAACTGGTCGCGTTCGGCGGTCAGGATGGGGTCGAGGCCGGATCGTTCCGTAGGTTCGTCTTTTGATTGTGAACTTGACGCCGCCACGAGGACGGGAACTTACCAGGCCGGACGGCGGAAGTCACGCGGTTTTCCGGGCCGGCGGCTGCCATGCGCCGAGGCCGCGCGGGGTGAGGAAGGCGTCGAAGACGAGCTCAGACGCGCCGGTCAGCGTGCCCAGGTCGCCCAGCGTCGATGGCAGCAGGGCGGGCGGCTGCGGGCGGCGGAACCGCATCAGCGCGGCCAGGTAGGCCGCCTGGACCGCGTCCGGCGCGGCCTGGTAGACCTCGGCGGCCAGGCCGGACAGGCCGACGACCTCGGGGTCCTGGGCGTTCACCAGCGCGCCGATGCCCCGGCCGAGGGCCGCGGCCACCTGCGTCAGGACCCAGGCGCAGCCCGGATCGTCGGCCGCCGCCGCGATGACACGGGTGGCCTGGACCATCCGGTCGCCCTGCTCGCCCAGGCCGGCCGCGCGGAGCAGGCCGCGAGCGCCTGCGTCGAGTTCCCAGCAGCCCGTCGAGCCGCACCGGCACGGATCGCTGCCGCCGGCCAGCGGCATGTGCCCGAATTCGCCCGCCGAACCACGCGCCCCGGTTACCGGCTGGCCGCCGGCCAGCAGCACCCCGCCGATGCCGGTCGCGACGTGCAGGTGCAGGGCGACCGAGACGCCCCGCAGCACGCCGCGGCGAGCCTCGGCCAGCCCGGCCAGCGTCGCGTCGTTGCCGGCCAGCACCGGGCCCGCCTCCGCCGTCAGGAGGCCGAGCACCCCGGCCACGTCGACGTCCTGCCAGTCGGACAGGGTGGGCTGCACCATCGCGCCGCCGCTGAGCGGGGAGGGCACCGCGACGCCGATGCCGATCACGCGGTCGCCGAACTGGCGGCGGCGGATCGTCAGCCTGGCCGCGACGTCGGCCAGCATCGCGGTACCCGAACGCGTGTCCCGCTCCTGGCGGTCGAGCACGGCGCCGCGGCCGGTCAGCTCGAACACAGCCAGGGTAAAGGAGTCGTCCCGCAGGTCGACGGCGAGCGCGACCGGTCCGTGCGGATGCGCCGAGGGCACCCCCGTCGGGCGGCCCCTGGTGCGCTGTACCCGCACATCGGCGGGCGAATCGGCCGGGCTGGGCAGCTCCTCGATGAGCTGGCGTCCGGCCAGGTCCCTGACCAGAACGGTGGCGGTTCCCCTGGCCAGGCTGAGCTGCCTGGTGAGTTCGGCTCGGGTGAGCTGGCCCGCGCCGTCGTGGACGGCGCGCAGCAGCCGCGCCAGGTTGTGCGCGCGCAACTCGGCGCTTGTCGTCGCCGCGCCCTCGTCCCTCCGCACCATCTGATCGTGCCACGCCCGCGCCCCGGCGCGTGGCCGGGCCTGCCTGGGCTACCAGTCCCAGTGGAAGCCGGCGACGGTCTTCTCGGCCAGCCGCAGGTAGCGGTGAACGGCGAATTGACTGTCGAGGACGACCGGCTCGCGCTCGACGATGGGACCGTCCATTCCGTCCCACACCGCCCAGACGACGTTTCCCGGCAGCCTGTCCGGATGGAATTCCACCCGGATATCGAGGTTTTCGACGGAATATTGCACTATGCGGCGGAACTCAGGGGCGGGCGGCAGCGCGTAATGGAAACCCGCCGAATACTCAAGCGTGGCCGTTTCCCCGGCCGCGAGCGGCTTGGCGAGCAGCATGTCGACCACGAACACTTCGGCTGTCGGCTGGTAGAAGGGACCCGCGAGCCCGCTGAATCCCTGCCCGACTTCAATGGTCAGGGCATTGGTGTCGGCCCGGTAGGGCACCCGGTCGACCGCGTCGACGACCGCCTCGATGACGTGGATAACGCGATGCCGGACCGGCATCCCGTCCGGGCCGAGGTAATGGTGATCGTGCAGGGAAAGGGTCTTGATCCGCGGGCTCCCTAGCGCGCCCGCCTTATCGTCGCGGATCGCGCGCGGACCGGAAAGCACGCGGACGTGCGCCGAGCCTTCCCACAGCTTTCCGAGCTGCTCGCGCTCCAGCGTGCCGAGCCCGAACGCATCGGTGAACAGGGTCAGCGTCGCCTTGGACATAAGCTTGCCCGACAGGGCCCGCGCGGCGGTGTCCTTCAGCTGCCTGGGCTGCACGTCGACGTCGCCGCTGGCCCGCGGGTGCTCGGACAGGTAATGGGCGAGCACCTCGGCGACCGCGAGCTGGTTGAGGAGTCCCCGCCGGCTGCGCTCGGCGTACTGCTCCCACTCGCGCCGGTACCTTCCCGGCCGCAGCAGCAGCTCCCGCAGGTACGCCGCGGCCGCCTGGGCGCCGGTCGGCGTCGCGGAATCTGCTGGCGTGACCACGGTCACCTCTGCGTCGATCCTCGGGGCTGAAGACTTTGCGCGGCATTCGCCATCTATCGTAATGCCTGCCGCGATTGGGTGACCTGAGGCTTGTCCGGCACCACGGTCTGGCTCAGCAGCGGCGGGCAGGTGGCCAGGCCGGGTCGTTCACGTGCGGAGGGACCAGCCGAAACTCTGTCGCCGGGGGGTGACCGGGAACGGTAGATTCTTGGTATGTCCGGGACAAACGGTGAGCCGCGCTGGCTGACTGATGATGAGCAGCAGGCATGGCGCGCGACCGTTCACCTGTCCCAGTTGCTCATGCGCCAGCTTGACCGCGACCTGAACGCGCACGGGCTGAACGGCCACGACTACGAGATCCTGGTGGAGCTGTCCGAGGCGCCGGACAGCCGGCTGCGGATGACCGAGCTTGCCGACGCCACCAGCCAGTCACGGAGCCGGCTGTCCCACCAGATATCGCGGATGGAAGCCCGCGGGCTGGTCCGCCGGGATAACTGCGAGGGCGACAAGCGCGGTACCTTCGCGGTGCTGACCGGTGCGGGCATAGACGCGATCAAGCGAGTCGCGCCTGATCACGTCGAAAACGTCCGCAAGCATTTCATCGACCGGCTGACCCCGCGCCAGCTAGAGGAAGTCAGGGACGCCTTCGGGCCGATCGTCGACTACCTGCGCAAGATCCGCGACCGCGACTAGGGCTCAGAACAAAACGGACATGAGGCGGCCCGTTTCGGTGAAGCCGACCCGGCGGTAGGCCGCGCGGGCCGGGGAGTTGAAGTCGTTGACGTACAGCGAAACGAGCGGCGCGATCGACCGCGACGCCTCGACGACGACCGCGGCCATGCCCGGCGCGGCCAGGCCCTGGCCGCGGTATTCCGGCCGCACCCACACCCCTTGCACCTGGCAGACCTGCGGGGTGACGGCCCCGATCTCCGCCTTGAAGATGACCTGGCCGTCCTGGATCCTGGCAAACGCCCGGCCGCTGCGGATGAGCTGTTCCAGCCGGGCCCGGTAGGACGCGCCGCCGTCCCCGGTGACCGGGGAGACGCCCACTTCCTCGGTGAACATGGCGACGCAGGCCGGCCACAGGATGTCGATCTCGTCCGGCCGCACCCGCCGCACTCCCGGGTCGGGCGGCACCAGCGGCGGCCCGGAGGTGACCATGACGGGCTGCACGGGGCGGACCTCCCGGGCCGGTCCCCAGTGCGGCCGCAGCAAGGCCCAGAGCGCCTGAATCTCTTCCGCCACCCCGACCACCGACGAGCAGCGCCGTCCCTGCCGCAGCGCCCGGTCCGCGAACGCCACGATGGCGTCCGGGGTGGCGGCCACGGTGACCAGGTTGGCGCCGGAGTAACACAGCGACTCCAGCCTGCCGCCGGGCGCATGGCCCCACATCTGCGCGCCGAGCCGGCCAGGTTCCAGGCCGAGGGCCTGCACCCGCGAGCTCACGAACACGTTTGTCACCGGATCGCGATCGCAGATAGCCAGGGCGGCCTGGCGGTCCCGCTCATCGAGCTGCCGCACCGATGCGGACCACGGCGGTCTTACCCGCAACATACCCCCAGCGTACACCGGGCAATAACGCAGAAAATTCTCATCTCGGACACGCTGCCGTCATTGTTACCCGCGTCCGGCCTCAATTGTTACCCGTGCCCTGACCTCGATTATCACCGGTGCCGCGGCCAGGTTAGCCACCGGACGTCCCGGGCGTGGGATCGGGCACGGCCGGGCAGGTGGCGTTGACCAGCCCGGGCGCCTTCGGCAGGGCTCCGGTCGCGAGATAGGCGTTCAGGTAGCCCTGAACGCAGGAGTTCGACGGCTGCTCAAGCGACTGCCCGTGGTTGCCGCCACCTTCGACCACGACCATCCGCGCGGACGGCAGCAGCTTGTGCGCGTCCTGGGCGCCGGCGTACGGGGTGGCCGGGTCGCCGGTGCCCTGCAGCATCAAGATGCCCGGCAGGCCGGCCCCCTTGACCTGCAGCGGCTTGGCCGGCCCGTGCACCGGCCAGAACGCGCAGGAAGCGTTGAACCAGGCGTTGTCCCACGCCTGGAACGGAGCCTTCTGGTAGACCATCTCGGTGTCGGTGGTCCAGTAGGCCCAGCTGCGCGGCCAGTTGACATCCGAGCACTGGACCGCGTTGTAGACGGCGAACTCGTTCTCGTTCTGCGTTCCGTTTCCCTGGTACTGGGCGACTAGACCGCCGGTCTGCCCGGAATTCAGGTACGACGACAACGCCTGGGCCAGGGCCGGCCACAGCTCGTCCAGGTAGCCGCCCTGCAGGAAGGTGTCATCGAATTCGTCGGCACCGATCATCTGCTCGACCGGGTGCGCGAGGAGCTGGTTGCGGGCCTTGTACCACGCGGCCTGTACCTGCGCGGTGGTGCTGCCGAGATGATAGGTGCCGTCGTATTTAGCCACCCAGGCGAAGAACGCCTCCATGCGACCCTGGAAAGCATAATCCTGGGCGATATTGTCGTTGTACCAGACCCCGGTGGGGTCGACGGTGCTGTCCAGCACCATGCGGCGGACCCGGCTCGGGAAAAGAGTGGCGTAAACCTCGCCGATATAGGTGCCGTAGGAGAACGCGTAGTAGTTAATCTTGGCCACGCCGAACGCCGCGCGGATCGAATCCATGTCCCTGGCCACGTCTTCGGTGGTCATGTAGGGCAGCAGCCAGCCGAATTTCTGCTCGCAATCGCCTGCGTACATTTTCGCCCGGTTGATGAGCACCTGCTCGGCGGCGGAACTGGCCGGTATGTAGTTCGGCCGGACGCCGCTGAAAAAGCTCGGATCGCAGCTCAGCGCGGGCACGGAGGACCCCACGCCGCGCGGGTCGAAGCCGACGATGTCGTAGTCAGCGGCCACGCTTGGGCTGATGCCCTGCGCCACCTCGGCCGCGATCGGCAGCCCGTCACCGCCGGGGCCGCCGGGATTGACCAGCAAGACGCCCTGCTGCTGGCTCTGCGGCGCGGTCGCCGGGACCATGTCCAGGGCCAGGCTGATGTGCCTGCCGCCGGGGTCGGCGTAGTTGAGCGGGACGCTCAGCATCGTGCAGTCGGGCACGCCTTCTTGAGCAAGCTCCCCGGAGCAGGAGTGCCAGTGCAGGGTGCTATGCGCCGGGATGATGGAGCCCGCGGGTTGCGCGGCGCGGGCGCTCTGGGTGCCGTGGGCACTTCCGGCGCTCTGGCTCGATCCCGCGACGGCCGCGGAACCGGACGAGGTGCAGGCCGCGAGGGCGAGCAGGCCGACCGCGCTGATGATCAGT
>Ga0302184_10001648_pt1 | contig 14350 bp, 9 predicted proteins | sample I_Palsa_N3_3_FD_200233 | JGI IMG/M metagenome (GOLD analysis project Ga0302184, IMG submission 200233) | Peat permafrost microbial communities from Stordalen Mire near Abisko, Sweden - I_Palsa_N3_3 | ecosystem: Environmental > Terrestrial > Soil > Palsa > Peat permafrost | place: Sweden: Abisko...
CCGCCGACGATGTCGGCCGGCGCCCGGTCCAGCAGCGTCGCCCGGGCGGCCCGGTCCGGGTCGAGCGAGCGGACGAGCTCGCGGGCCAGGTCCTCCGCCCCGGCGAGCGGGCGCAGCGGCACCGGCCCGAGCAGCGGGGAGACCGCAGGGTCGGCGCCCAGGAAGCACGGCGTGACCGAACGGACCATGCCGTCGGCGACGAGGTTATTCAGCGAGATGTGGTGGCCGCCGAAGCGCCATCCCCACGGCGCCGCGCCGCCGGGGTCACCGAAGACCCGCAGATAGTAAAGTCCAGGGTCGCGGCCCCGTTCGCGGCCCCAGTCGGCGGACCAGCCTTCGGCGCGGTCGAGCACGTTGTCCAGCCCGAGGATGGTGGCGACGGTGACGTACCCGGCGGTGGAGAGCCCGGTGGCGATGAGCTGGTGCGCCAGCTGCTGGTGGGCAGGCCGCTGGGCGCCCAGGGGCAGGCCGCCGTGGTCGGTGGGTGTGTAGTACCAGCGCCGGCGCTCCGCGTCTGACTCGGCGTCCGGGCTGGGCACGGCGCCGGTGGCCAGCGCGCGCTGCCTGGGGTCGAGCGCGTCGAGCCAGGCGGCCGCGGCGGCAGCCATCCGGGCCGCGGCTTCCCGGGCCGCGGCAGCGGCCGTCCGGGCGGCAGCTTCCCGGGCTGCGGTTTCCCCGGAAGCCGCGACGTTACCGGCGGTGTCCGGCCCGGTCGTATTCACCCCAGTCGTCACCATCCCATCCTCCCCACCCGGGCCCGCCCTGGCAAGGACGGCTAGGACGGCAAGGACGGCTGACCGGTCAGGCCGGTATGACCGGCTCCGCAGCGGCTTGGACGGCCTGGGCCCTGGTCCGCCGGCCCAGCCACCAGAAGAGCACGCCGACGGCGATGAAGATCAGCACCGGGATGAGCTCGGTCCACAGGTAGGTGTACCGCTGGGCGTAGGTCCAGTTCTCCGGGATGAAGTCGGCGCCGAACCACGAGCTACCAAGCCCGGGGGCGATGAGCTGGACGCTGGCGATGGCCACCAGGATCATCAGGATGACGGTCAGCGGCCGGTAGGCGGGCATCTTGAAGGGGCGCGGCGTGTCCGGGTGGCTGCGGCGCAGCTTCCACAGCGCCGGGTAGATGAGCAGGTAGCTGATCAGCGTGGTGGAGATGGTCACGCCGAGGACGGCGTTGAAGTATTTGGCCGCGTCGCCGCTGCTGATCTGGTGCGCGAGCACGACGACGACGCTGGCCACGATGCCGCTGAAGACGTTGACGCGCACCGGCGTGCCGTACCGGGCGTTGATCACGCCGAGCCCACGGGGCCCGGCGCCGTCGTAGCAGGACACGGCAAGGGCCCGGTCCGAGCCCATGATCCAGGTCGCGCCGGACGTGATCAGGCACAAGATGAACAAGATGGCGCAGCCGTCACCCAGAACGAGGCCGGCCCCGCTCAGCGTGGCCGCGCCGCCGGCGGCGACGTGCCCGCCGTAGACGGTGAAGACGGTCTGGATCGCGCTGACGAATCCGCTGAAGTTGGTGATGGCGCTGGTGGGCAGGACGATCAGGATGCCGATCACGGGCAGGGCGTAGAGCACCACGCTGAACACGGTGGAGCGGGCGATGGCGAACGGCACGTCCCGCTGCGGGTTGGTCATCTCCTCGCCCGCGCTGTTGGGCAGTTCGAAGCCGACGAAGTTGAACAGCAGCACGCCGACGAGGAGGACGAAGCCGGCCTCCGAGGGCTTGTAGTCGCTCGCCCCCAGGCCGTGCGCGCCGTGCTTGAGGGCGTAGATGATGACCGAGATCGTGAACAGCCCGAGTACGACGAAACGGGCGAAGGCTCCCGCGGTCGGCAGCAATTTACCCACGCTGAAGGAGGTGATCGCGGCGACGATCGACAGCCAGACGAAGACCAGCGCGATGACGAACCACACCACCGTGGACACGTTGGCGCCGTGGTTGAAGAACACCTCGACGGCGGTGATGCAGGTGATGGTGAGCGAGCCGCCGATCCACACCGGGTTGGTGATCCAGTACAGGAAGTTGTTCACCGCCCCGGCCAGGTGCCCGAAGGCCAGCCTGGTCCAGAAGTAGGGGCCGCCTTCCTGCGGGAAGGCCGAGCCAAGCTCGGCGAACAGCAGCGCCTGCGGGACGAAGAACACGACGGCGAAGACCATCATCCAGGTGAAGGCCTGGCCCCCGCCCTGGGCGACGGTGGCGATCGTGTCAACGCCGACGATGGTGCAGATGAGGAAGAACAAGATGTCGAAGCGGCCGAAGTGGCGCTGCAGCTTCTGCCGCTCGAGGGCAGCCGCGGCGGTCATTGTGTCCAGGGTGTCGGTCATCGGCAGCGCCTCTCGGAGTAACGAGCCAGGCCACATCTTCACCGCAGATCATTTCAGACGCGTTGCTAACTTATGTCCGAATTGGTCGAGAACCAGCCCTCTGTCCCGCGCAGGCCGGGTGAGAACGCCAGCAGGCGGGGTGAGGGGCACCATCACGCGGGGGTACGCCGCTCAACCTGGCGCTTGACCGACCTGGCGGAACACGTCAGCTTGATGGTAAATCAGCAGCTCAAACGCTATTTAGCGGTCGGCAGGGTGGCGTAACGCCTGGCATATTCCCATATCCGGATCGGACAAGTAGGGTTTGGTCTCATGTCGTCCACAAGCCCCGGCCGTCCCGCGGCGGCGCCGGAGGTTCCCGCCGCCGCTGCGCCGGAGGTTCTCGCTGACCCGCGGCGCCGCCGCGCCGACTGGGCCCGGCAGGTAGCCGACATTCTTCGCCGCCAGGTGCTGCAAGGCGCTTTCGCAGACGGCCTGCTGCCGGGCGAGGCGAGCCTGGCCCAGGGGTTCGGGGCGTCGCGCAATGCGATCCGGGACGCGCTCGGCATTCTGGCGGCCGAAGGGCTGGTGGTCCGCGTTCAGGGCGTCGGCACCATGGTCGCCACGCGGAAGTACCCGCACGGCCTGGACCGGCTGCTTGGCCTGGCCGAGACCCTGCGCGAGCACGGGGAGGTCGTCAATGAGGTCCGCACCGCGGGAATGATCGTCCCGCCCCCGGCCGTCGCCGCCCGGCTCCGGCCGCCCGGCGGCACCGCCGCGACGAGCGTGGTCTACATCGAACGGCTCCGCCGGCTGAACGGCCTGCCTTTCTCCCTCGACCTCACCTATCTCGTCCCCGATATCGGGGCGCCCCTGCTCGGCGAAGACCTGGCGCACCAGGACATTTTCGTCCTGATCGAAGCCCATGCCGGGCAGCAGCTCGGCGGCGCCAGGCTCACGGTCGAGGCGGTCAACGCGGACCCGCACACGGCCGCCGTCCTCGGCGCGCCGCCGGGCGCCCCGCTGCTGATGGTGGAGCGACTCACTCGTCTGGCCGACGGCCGCCCGGTGGACCTGGAATACATCAGGGTTCGCGGGGACCGGGTCGTGCTGCACGGCGAGCTCAGCCGCGGCGCCCCTGACGATCCGCCGTCAGCGCCGTTAGATACGACAGAACGGGAGTTCATCATGCCCCTGGTACCGACGAGAGCCGACGTCCCGGTGACCATCGACGCGTCGCTGTGCGTCGAAGGCTGCACGCTGTGCGTCGACATCTGCCCACTCGACTCGCTGGCCATCAGCCCCGACACCGGCAAGGCGTACATGCACGTGGACGAGTGCTGGTACTGCGGTCCCTGCGCGGCCCGCTGCCCCACCGGCGCCGTCACCGTCAACATGCCCTACCTATTGCGATGACGGTGGCCACGGACATCCCGCCGGTTGGGCAGCGGCAGGAACTGAGCTGCGACGTCGCCATCATAGGTGGCGGCACCGCAGGCACGATGGCGGCGATCACGGCCGCCGAGCATGGCGCTTCGGTGCTGCTTCTGGACAAGGCGCACGTCCGCCACTCCGGTGCCCTGGCCATGGGCATGGACGGGGTCAACAACGCGGTCATCCCGGGGAAGGCCACGCCGGAGGATTACGTCGCCGAGATCACCCGGGCCAACGAGGGCATCATCAACCAGCGCACGGTGTACCAGACCGCCTCCCGCGGCTATGAGATGGTGCAGCGGCTGGAGCGGTACGGGGTGAAATTCGCCAAGGACGCCCACGGCGATTACGACGTGCGGCGGGTCCACCGGTCCGGCAGCTACGTGCTCCCGATGCCCGAGGGCAAGGACGTCAAGAAGGTGCTGTACCGGGTGCTGCGGCAGCGCTCCATCCGCGAGCGGGTGCGGATCGAGAACCGGGTCATGCCGGTCCGGGTGCTGACGGCGGGCGGCCGCGCCGTGGGCGTGGCCGGGTTCAACACCCGGACGGCTGAGTTCGTGACGGTATCGGCGGGCGCGGTCATCCTCGCCACCGGCGCCTGCGGGCGGCTCGGCTTGCCGGCCAGCGGCTACCTGTACGGAACGTACGAGAACCCCACCAACGCCGGTGACGGGCACGCGATGGCCTACCACGCCGGCGCCGAACTCAGCGGCCTGGAGTGCTTCCAGATCAACCCGCTGATCAAGGACTACAACGGCCCCGCGTGCGCCTACGTCGCCAACCCCTTCGGCGGCTACCAGGTCAACAACCACGGCGACCGGTTCGTGGACTGCGATTACTGGTCCGGCCAGATGATGGCCGAGGTCGCCCGGGAGATCGCCTCGGCCCGCGGGCCAATCTATCTCAAGCTGACCCATCTGCCCGAGGAGACCATCACCGCCCTCGAGGGCATCCTGCACACCACGGAGCGGCCCACCCGCGGCACCTTCCACGCCGGCCGGGGCCACGACTACCGGACCCACGACGTGGAGATGCACATCTCGGAGATCGGCCTGTGCGGCGGTCATTCCTCCTCGGGCGTGTGGGTGGACGAGCACGCCGCCACCACCGTGCCGGGCCTGTACGCGGCCGGTGACCTGGCCTGCGTGCCGCACAACTACATGATCGGCGCGTTCGTGTTCGGTGACCTGGCCGGCGCGCACCCCCGCGAACGCGTGCGCGCCCAGGCGACAAGCGGCCCGGCCGGGCCGGGCGGCTCCGGGCCGGACCCGGCGGGCCTGCCGCAGGACCAGGTCGGGGCGGCCCACGAGCTGATCTACCGGCCCTGGCGGCACCCGGACGGGCCGCCGCAGACCCAGGTCGAGTACAAGCTGCGGCGCTTCGTGAACGACTACCTCGCGCCGCCGAAGACGCAAGCCCGGCTGGACATCGCGCTCGAGACCTTCGAGCGGATGACCACGGAGATCGCCGGGATGGGAGCCCGGACGCCGCACGAGCTGATGCGCTGCGTCGAGGTCACGTTCATCCGCGACTGCGCGGAACTGGCCGCGCGCGCGTCACTGGCCCGGACGGAAAGCAGATGGGGCTTGTACCACGATCGCGCCGACCATCCCGGCCGCGACGACGCGGAGTGGTTCTGGCACCTGAACATACGCCGCGGCGCCGACGGGAACGCCGAGCTCCTCAAGCGGCCGGTCGGCAGCTACATCGTGCCGGTCAGCGAGTTCGACGTTCCCGCCAGGGATCCCGGCGAGGTGGTCCTCGTCGCCGGGCCGTCGCACATTGGGCGCCGCCGGTCCGGCCAGAACCGGCCTGCCGCCGCCGCGACGCCGGCGCGGCCGCCGGAGATCCTGGAACTGCTGCGGCTCGCGGAGACGCAGCCGTCCTTGGCGCAGCTCGAGCCCTACCTGACCGACTCCGACGCCCGGGTCCGCCGGGCGGCGATCGCCGCGCTGACCGAGACCGCGCCGCCCGGCGCCGGGCAGGCACTGGCTCAAGCGGCCGGCGACGAGGCCGGCGCGGTCCGGCACGCGGCCGTGGCGGGCCTGCGCGAGCTGGTCGCGATCCTGCCCGCCGATGACGGGGCGCTGCTCGACAGCCTGCGCCGCGGGCTGGGCAGTCCCGATCCGGTGGTCCGGTCCGCGGTCCTCGATCTGCTCAGGGAGATGCGCGTCGCCGACGCCGGGCCGTTCGCGGCCGCCCTGTCCGACGCCGACCACCGGGTCCGGCTCCGCGCGATCGGCGGGCTTGTCGCCACCGGATCGGCCCGCCTGGTGGCGGGGGCGTCCGCAGACCGCTCGCGTGAGGTACGTGTCGCCGTCGCCGACGCACTGGCGGCCCTCGCCGCCGAACTCACCGGGACCGGGACCGGGGCCGCCGATGCCCGCGAGGCGCTGGAACGACTGGCCGGCGACCCCGACGTCCTGGTCCGGGCGGCCGCCTTCAAGGCCGCCGGCGCACTCGGCTGCCCTCATCCGCTGGACACCCTGGCCGCCCGCGTCCTGAACCGGACGGCGGCCGCCGATGGGACAGGCACCGATGGGGCAGGCACCGATGGGGCAGGCACCGATGGAGCAGCGGAGGCCTTCGAGGCATGGGAGGTGCGCGTCGGCGCGGCCCAGGCCCTGGCCGCGGCCAGCCCCGGCGTAGCGGTCACGCCCCTGGTGGCCGCGATGTCTGACCCGCATGCCAACGTCAGGAAGGCGGCCGTCACCGCCCTGGCGCCGATGCGCGCAGACCCAGCGGCGGCGGCGGCGCTCAACGCGGCGGCCGACGATGGCGACGCCGATGTCCGCGCGTATGCCCGAGCATCTCGACGGTAGATTCCGCCACGAATACATTAGGCCCATGATGATCAAGGCTGGCGGGGGCATGGCATGGCCACGCGCCGGCTGAAACTGGCCCCTGACCAGTCCGCCGCTGACCGGGCTGCCCCTGACCGGGCTGCTGCTGACCAGTCCGCCGAGCTTGCCGCTGAGCTCGCCGCCGCCCTCGCGGCGGGGGCCCGGGCCCAGAACGACGACGGTGATCTGCGGGCCAGCAGGCAGGATTTCGACCGGGCCTACCGGCTGGCGGAGCAGGCCGGCAACGTCCCGGCGATGGCGGCGGCGGCCCTGGGCCTGGCCGGCCTGTGGGTCGGCGAGCGCCGTGCCGTCACCGGCGCGGCGCAGCTCGAGGCGCGGCTTCAGCATGTCCTGGCGCGGCTCGACCCGGCCGGTTCGCTCGCCCTTCGCGTCCGGGCCCGGCTGGCCGGGGAGGCCGACTATTTCCGCGGCGGGCACGCGGCGATCCTGGCCGTGCTCGACGAAGCCCGGGCGGCCGCGGATCCGGTGCTGCTGGCGGAGACCCTGAGCATCGCCCATCACTGCCTGCTCGGCCCGGGCCACGTCACGCTGCGCCGGGAACTGGCCGCCGACCTGATCAAGGCGAGCTTCGCCACCGAACGCCGCAGCGACCTGCTCATGGGCTTGCTCTGGCAGACCGTGGACTCCTATTCCGAGGGTGACCCGCATGCGGGCCGCCTGCTGACCGAACTGCGGGACCACCTCCGCGAGCGCAACCACCTGGCGGTCGGCTTCGTGGTCAGCGCGATCGACGTGATGCTCGCGATCCGGGCCGGCCGGCTCACCGAAGCCGAGTCGCTGGCGGCCATCTGCGCCAGCGCCGGCGCGGCGGCGGGCGACGTCGACCACGAGTGGTGGTCCGGCGCCCAGCTGGTGACGATCCGCTGGTACCAGGGGCGCCTGGTGGAGCTCCTGCCCGCGCTGCGCGACCGGGCGAACTCTCCGGGGCTGGCCGCGGTGGACAACTCATCGGCCGCCGCGCTGGCCGTCGCGGCGGCGCTGGACGGGGACCGGCACACGGCCGCCAGCCAGATCGCCGCCCTGTCCGGCGACGACCTCGCGCACCTGCCCGCCTCAAGCAGCTGGCTGGTGACGATGAACGGCATCGTGGAGGCCGCCAGCCTGCTCCAGGACGCCAGTCTGGCGCAGCGGGCCTACGAGTTGCTCCGCCCGTACGCCGGCCTGCCGATGGTCGGCGGCCTGGGCGTCACCTGCTTCGGATCGGCTCATCAGGCGCTCGGGGTCGCCTCGCTGACCTCGGGGCAGCTGGACCGGGCGGTCGAGCACCTGCGCGCGGCGGTGCAGCACAACCTGGCCCTGGCCCACTGGCCCGCGGTGCTGGCGTCCCGGCAGCGGCTGGCCCAGGCCTATGCGCTGCGCCGGTACCCAGGGGACGCCGAGGCCGGCCGGCGCGAGCTGGAGCTGGCCATGAGCGAGGCGACGGCGCTGGGTCTGCCGGCCCCGGACGCACCCCGGGCCGGACCCTCAAGCCCCTCAGGCCCGTCAAGCCCTTCAGGCGCGTCAAGCCCTTCAGGCGCGTCAAGCCCTTCAGGCGCGTCAAGCCCTTCAGGCCCGTCAAGCCCCTCGGGCGCGTCAAGCCCCTCAGGCCCGTCAAGCCCCTCAAGCCCGTCAAGACCCTCAAGCCCCTCAGATGCGTTCGCGCAATGCCGCCGGGCCGGCCGGAAATGGTCCGTGGCCTGGCGCCAGCGAAGCGTGCTGATCGAGGACAGCATCGGGATGGCGCACCTGGCCGTGCTGATCGCCAACCCGCGTCAGGAGATCCAGGCGGCCGATCTGGTGACCGGGCTGGCCGCGCTCGGCCGCGCCATCGGCGACGCCGGAGCGGCCCATCCCGTGCTCGATCACGAAGCAATCGTGGAGTACCGGAACCGCGTCCAGCTTCTGAACGCCGAGATCGACCGGCTGGAGGCGGGTGACGACCCCGGCCGGGCCGCGGGCGCCCGCGCCGAACGCGACTGGCTCGTCGCCGAGCTCACCCGGGCCGCCGGGCTCGGCGGCCGCACCCGGTCGTTTCCCGACCAGGGGGAACGGGCCCGCGTGGCCGCGGGCAAGGCGATCCGCCGGGCCCTGGTCCGCATCGCCGAGGCGGATCCGGCCATCGGCGAGCATCTGCGCCAGACGGTGCACACCGGGGTGCGCTGCTCCTACTGGCCGGCCTGAGTCCGGCGTTTCGGCGTCGTGTCCCGGATGGAACGCGATGGACCGGGATGGACCGCCGTAGGAATGAAACGCCAGTTAATGGCGCGTACGGGTGCGGTCGCAGGTGCTGACCTGACCGTGCTGAACCCTGATCTAGGAGGAAAGTCGTGGCGCTCCGTGACTCCATGCGTGAATCCGCCGCCGAGTACCTGCGGCCCGGCGAGCCCATCCAGGCGGTGATCGGCGCGCAGACGGCCAGCCAGTGGCTCGCGGCGCTGACCGGCTTCTTTGTTTTCCTCGGTCTCAACCGCTACCGGATCCTGGCCGTCACGCCGGCCCGTATCGTGGTCCTCGACGCGGGCAAGACCAGCATGAAAAGGGCCCGTGGCGTGGTGACGGAGCTGCCGCGGTCGACCCGGCTTGGTCCGGGCAGCGGAATGTGGCACCAGGTCCCGGCGGGCGGGGAAACCCTCCGGGTCCACCGTCGCTTCTTCAAGGACCTCGAGGCCGCCGACACCTCCGTCGTCGCCGCCTGATCCAGGGTTCGGCCAGCGCTGACACCAGGGCCGTTCAGAATTAATCGGAACGATCCTGGCGCCAGCCCTCGGCCAACCGGGCCGCCCGGGCCGGTCATAGTAGTGCGGTGAAAGTACTGGTGACTGGGGGGACGAGCGGGCTTGGCTGGGCGATGGCGCGGGCCCTGGCCGTCGCGGGCAGCCGGGTCGCGCTTACCGGGCGGTCTGGCGAGCGGGCTCGCCAGGTCGCCGCGGACCTGCCCGGCGCGATCGGCCTCGCGCTCGACGTGCGGAGCGAATCCGCGGTGGCGCAGGCGGTGCAGGAGGCCTGGTCGCGGCTCGGCGGCGTGGACATGCTGGTGAACAACGCGGGCATCGGCATGCGCACGGTCAACCCGGGTTTCATGACCGAGCCGCAGGGCTTCTGGCTGGTCTCGCCGGCCGGTTTCCGCGACGTGATCGAGACGAACCTGACCGGCTACTTCCTGATGGCGCGTGAGGTCACGCCCCGGATGCTGGCCGCCGGGGCAGGCCGCATCGTCAACGTCTCGGTCAATCAGGCCACCATGACCAGGGCCGGCTTCGTGCCCTACGGGCCGTCCCGCGCCGGTACCGAGGCGATGTCCCGGGTCATGGCCGCCGACCTGCGCGGCAGCAGCGTGACCGTCAATCTGCTGCGGCCCGGCGGAGCGACCGCCACCGGCATGATCCCGCCGGACGGCCCCCGGCCGGGCGGCGGGTCCCTGCCCCTGCTGGACCCGGCGGTGATGGGGCCGCCGATCGTCTGGCTCGCCTCCGCCGAGGCGGCCGGCGTCCACGACGAGCACATCAGCGCCACCGAATTCGACGACTGGCTGCGCACCCGTGGCTCAGCCGGGCGTGAGCCGTTCGAGTAGCCGCGGCAGGTCGACCGTCGCGATCCGCACGGAGGAGTCGCTGCACCCGTACGGCAGCACGATGGTGTCGCCGTGCCGCATGGCGCCGCAGGAGTACACGACGTTCGGGACGTACCCCTCGCGTTCGGACTCGTCGGCCACCAGGAGCGGCTCGGGCAGCGCGGTGATCAGGCGCTCCGGTTCGGCCAGGTCGAGCAGGACCGCGCCGATGGCGTACTCCCGCATCGGCCCGACGCCGTGCGTGAACACCAGCCATCCCGCCGGGGTCTCGATGGGCGAGCCGCAGTTACCGAGCTGGATCAGTTCCCAGGGCCGCGCCGGCGACTGAAACGTACGGGCCTGCGACCAGTCATGAGCGTCGTCGGAGTAGGTGATCCCGTTGCTTTCCCGGTCCCAGCGGGAGAGCGCGGCGTACCGGCCGGCGATCTTGCGGGGAAACAGCGCCATCCCCTTATTGCTGGCCGACGGGCCGGACAGCTGCGAACTCGTGAACGTCCTGAAGTCGGGTGTTTCCAGCAGGTGCGGCGCGACCTGTGCGCCGTCGAACGCCGTGTAGGTCCCGTAGTAGGTGGCGTCCGCGCCGTCGGTGAAGAGCACGAACCTGGCGTCCTCCATCCCGTGGCTCTCGTCCGGACCGGTAGGCCACAGCACCTGTTCGGCCAGCGCGTGGTCCTGGCCGAACTCCACGGCGTAGTTGGACGCCGCCATCCACCGGACCCGGTCGGCCAGCGCGGTGGAGTCCCTGCGGGTCACATGCTGGCTGGAGAGCTCGGTCAGCGCGTCCTCGAGTTCGGTGCCGGTGAAGCGGGGCGGCAGGATGCTCCACAGCAACCGGGTGTTCTCGTCGTTCTGGCCATATTCGGTGAGCTTGGTCTGGAAGAGGCGGCGGTCGTAGCGGACCGGCCGGGTGCGTCCGGTGTCAAGGAACCGGCCGGGCGGGTCGAGCCGGATCGCCGAATCGGCGCCGATGATGCCGGTCCTGAACTCGACGCTGGACAGGTGGCCTTCCCCGACCGCCCGCAGGCTCATCACGAACCGGACTTCGGACGGCTGGCAGCCGGACTGGTCCGGGTGCTTCACCATGGACGGGTTGAACAGCGCCGCGGCCTCGAGGGCGTACTCCTGGGTGAAATACGCGCCGATCAGCTGCCGCCGGGCCCGGCCCATGGCTATCTCGGCGCCCACCCGGTGGGCGACGAGCGAGAAGTGGTCCTCCAGGGTTTGCGGCAGGTCGCGGTATCCGTCGGAGAACCGCGCCATCGTCCGGGCCAGGGCTTGGTCCACTTCGGCCTCGGTCAGGTTAAATATGCGGTCGATGACCGGCGTCGCGCGCGACTCGCCCTGGATCAAGGTCTCCTGGCCGGGTACGAAGAGCCGGGACAGGGTGCGGGAGGGGTCCGGCTTCATCCGGTGCTCGCTGCGGGTCAGCAGCTCGCCTGGGACTCGGGTCGCGGCCCTCATGGTGCGGGGGTCAGGCGCAGTCCCTGCTGCATCACGGAGATCATGGCCAGGGTGGACTCGGCTCCCTGGTTGCGGCTGCGACTGGCGCGGCCGAGGCCGTCGCAGCCCCCGCCGGTCCGTTCGTCCAGGAGCGGAATCTTGGTGTCGTTGTCACCGAGGAACCACGCCACGGCCATCTCCACGCCGGCCAGCCAGCTGCTGTCCCCGGTGACCGTGGCGGCCCGCTGGCAGGCATCGGCCAGCGCCGCCACCTCGATCGGCTGCTGGTCGAAGGCCGGGCGGGTCTCGCCGAGGCTCCATCCCCCGGTCGGCACGACCGACAGGTGGCCGTTTCTGGTCTCGACCCGGAGCAGCCAGCCGAGCATTCGCAGGCCGTTGCTCAGGACCTCGGGCCGGCCAAGTTTGTCCCCGGCCACGATGACGGCCTCGGCGATGGCCGCGTTCGCGTAGCTGAGCCTGGGCTGCGGCCACGGCCATTCCTCGGCGGCGGGCGCTCGCCCGATGACGGAGACGGCCCCGTCGAGCAGCGCGAGCGCGCCCGCATGGTCTGGCCACACCTCGAGCATCTCGGCCGCGCCGAGCGCCGCGAACGCCATGGCGTGCGGCCACGGCGAGGAAACCTGCGCGGCGCGATCGAAACAGGCGTAGGCCTCCTCGCGTATCCCGGCGGTCGGCCCCCGCGCGGCGGCGGTGCCAAGCCCCCACAGGCAGCGGCCCCAGCAGTCCTCCGTCCCGGGCCGGTCGTGCCACCGCCGGTCGTAGCCGAGGCGGTTACGGACCTTGCCGTCCGGCGCCTGAGCCTGGACCAGGAAATAGAGGTAGCGGCGGGCCAGCGTGATCAGTCCGTCCGACGGCGACGGCTCCCGGCACACCACCACCAGGCCGCGGGCCACATCGTCGACGCAGTAGCCGTGCTCGTGCCGGGGGACGATGCCCTCGGCGTGCTCGAGCAGGCCGATCTGATCGGTCATCCGCTCCAGGTGCCGGAACGGCGCGGCCGAGATGGTCATAGCAGGGTTCCCGCGCTGGTCATGGTGAGCTCCGCGGCGAGTTCGCGGTAAGAATGCGCCACCGCCGGCCACAGCAGCTGCGGGGCCAGCTCCGCCGAGTAGCCGCTCATCCGCGCGGACAGGCCGGGTTCGGTCAGCACCCGCCGCAGGGCTTGCGCGATTCCTGCCGGGTCCTGCCGTTCCACCAGCAGTCCGGCCCCGAGCAGCTCGACGGCGTGCGGGAAGCACGTCGATACCACCGGCTTGCCCGCGGTGACCGCCTCGATCAGGACCCCGGAGGTGACCTGCTCCACCGAGTCGTACGGCAGCAGGACGACATCCGCGGCGCCGATCAGCCGGCTCAAGGTGGCGCCGGGGAGATACCGGTCGTCGAAATGGACCCGGTCTGCTATCCCCCGGGCCCGGGCCCGGGCCTGCAGGGCCTGCCGGTAGGCCTCGCCATGGCGCCCAAGCACGCGCGGATGGGTCTGCCCGGCCACCTGGTAGTCGACATCGAGCCCGTGCTCGCGAAGCAGCGCGATCGAGTCGATGGCGTGTTCAATCCCCTTTCCCGGCCCGAGCAGCCCCCAGGTCAGCACGGTGGGGCGGCGGGCGGTCCCGGCCGGTCCCGTCATCCCGTGGGCAGCGGGCGCCATCCGCTGCTTGGGCGCCATCCGGTGGTCAGCGGCACCGTGCGGTATCACGAAGACCTTCTCGGGGGCGGTGCCGTAGATGTCAAGGAGCCGGGACCGGGCCGTCTGCGTCATCGTGACGACCACGCTGGCGGCGGCGATAACCTCGTCGAGAATGACACGCTGCCGGGTCGTGGGGTGGGCCAGCACCGTGTGCAGTACCACGATGATCGGTACGTACAGCGCGTCGAGCAGCGAAATGACGTCTTGGCCGTCGGGCCCGCCGTAAATCCCGTACTCGTGCTGCACGATCACGACGTCGAAGCCGTTCAGGACCGCGGCGGCCGCGGACGCGCTGGCGGCGGAGCCGGCCACCAGGTCATGGACCACCTCGTCGGCCGGACGTGGCTCTGGCTCGTCGAGGACCCGCACGACGGCCACCTGATCGCCGGGCGCGGGCAGGTGCGCGAGCAGCGCCGCCGTGAATGTGGCCAGCCCGCACTGGGTGGGTGGATAGGTGCTGAGCAGTGCGTAGGTCGTCGGCATGAAGCTCCTTGTCATCGCTGGCCGGCTTGTCGTTGCTCGCCGCGGCACACAATCGCGCGCGACGGTTACGCCGCGCGGCGCAAGAGGCCGCCGGGCGCCGAGCCGGTTAACAGAGCGTTACGTGGATGCGTCGCCAGACCGAGAGCCCAGTTCCGTATGTCTGCTGGCACCGGTCGTAGTAGCGCCGGGCGGGTCCGGGCCGGCTGGCCAGGAACGGAATCATCTGCTGGGGTCTTCAAGTCAGGCCTGAGGCTGGCTGAGAGGGCCTCGCGTGCTCGCTGACGTCCCGAACAGTGGCTGAGCGTTCTCCGCGGCCTCGCGTAGCGAACGCCTCACCAGGATAGCCGAGAACGGCGCGGCCACGGCCCGTCAGGTGGCCGGCGCCAAGAGCGCGGGTATTGTGAGGGCCGAAAATCAGCCGGGAATCGCCTCGAAGGCGCATACTAGTAGTGATGAAGCCTGCCCGCGCCGCGAACCGACGCTTCCTGCCCGATAGTCCCTTCAACTCCCGGCACGTTGATCCACCTGTGGAGCAGTTCGACGTGCAGGACCAGGTGA
>Ga0302184_10001657_pt1 | contig 14279 bp, 10 predicted proteins | sample I_Palsa_N3_3_FD_200233 | JGI IMG/M metagenome (GOLD analysis project Ga0302184, IMG submission 200233) | Peat permafrost microbial communities from Stordalen Mire near Abisko, Sweden - I_Palsa_N3_3 | ecosystem: Environmental > Terrestrial > Soil > Palsa > Peat permafrost | place: Sweden...
GGAGGTCACGATCGAGCTGCCCGAGAGCGTCGGCGCCAGCTCACGGTCGGGCGAGCGCGGCGCGCGCCGGGAGGGTGACTGGTAATGGACATCGGCTGGTACCTCGTCGTCTCGGTCTTGATCTTCTGCATCGGCGCCGCGGGCGTGCTGGTCCGCCCCAACCCGATGGTGATCCTGCTCTGCCTCGAGCTGATGCTCAACGCCGGCAACCTGGCGCTGGTCGCGTTCTCACGCATGTGGGGCGGCGACGACGGCCAGGTGTTCGCGCTGATCGTGCTGGTCGTCGCCGCCTGCGAGGTGACCGTCGGCCTCGGCCTGATCGTGGCGCTGCACCGGCGCCAGCTCCCTGTCGATGTCGACGAGTTGAACGAACTCCGCGGATGAGCTCCGCGACCACGCTCGCATGAAGACGACCACCTACGGCTGGCTGATCCTGCTGTTCCCGCTGGTCGGGACGATCCTGATCGGCTTCGGCTACCGGCGCCTGGGCCAGGCGTCGGGGTGGATCGCGTCGTTGGCGATCGCGCTCGCGTTCGCGTCGGCGATCGGCGCCCTGCTGTCGCTGCTGGGTCACTCCGAAGGCCACCGAGAGCTGACCAACTCGCTGTGGAACTACGACGTCTCGGCCGGCGTCGACGCCAGGCTGCAGGTCCTCGTCGACCCGCTGTCGGTGTTCATGTGCCTGGTCGTGTCCGGCGTCTCGACGCTGATCCACATCTACTCGATCGGCTACATCCGCTCCGACCGCGGCGAGTCGCGCTACTTCGCCTACCTGAACTACTTCGTGTTCTCGATGCTGTTGCTGGTGCTGGCCGGCAACTTCCTGCTGCTGATCGTCGGCTGGGCGTTCGTCGGCGCGGCCTCGTATCTGCTGATCTCGTTCTGGTACCGGCGCTCGACCGCGACCGAGGCGGGGATCAAGGCGTTCGTGATCAACGTGCTCGGCGACGTCGGGCTCGTGCTGGGGACGTTCTTCATCTTCCGCCACACCCACACGCTGTCGTTCGAGGGAACGTTCGCGGCCGCTCCGCACGTGTTCGCGCACAACTCCACCGACCTGGTCGCCGGCTGCCTGCTGCTCCTGGTCGGCGCGTTCGCGAAGTCCGCCCAGATCCCACTGCACACGTGGCTCCCGGACGCGATGGAAGGCCCGACGCCGGTCTCGGCGCTGATCCACGCGGCGACGATGGTCACCGCCGGCGTGTACCTGATCGCGCGCATGCATCCGTTGTTCGAGATCGCCACGACCGCCGCCGACGTCGGCGCGATCGTCGGCTGCCTGACGCTGCTGGTCGCGGCCTCGATCGCGATCGTGCAGACCGATCTCAAGCGGGTGATCGCCTACTCGACGATGTCCCAGATCGGCTACATGATCATGGGCGTCTCCTCGGGTGCGTACGTCGGTGGCCTGTTCCACCTGATGACCCACGCGTTCTTCAAGGCGCTGCTGTTCATGGGCGCCGGATCGATCATCTCGGCGATGGGCGGCGAACAATCCCTGGACCGGATGTCGGGCTTCCGTAAGGCGATGCCGTTCACGTTCGTCTGCTTCATCCTCGGCGGCCTCGCGCTGTCGGGGATGCCGCCGTTCTCCGGCTGGTTCTCCAAGGACGACATCCTCGGCTATCTGCTGCACCGGGGTGGCCTGTTCGTGGTGCTCGGCATCCTCGGCTACGCGGGCGCGCTGCTGACCGGCGTCTACACCTTCCGGATGATCTTCCGGGCGTTCTTCGGCGACCCCTGCCCGGAGGCGCGGGAGCTCGAACAGGGCCACCTGCACCACGCCGAGTCGGGCTTCAACCCCGGCAACGGTGAGCTCGAGGACACCGACGTCGGCTTCCCGGGGCCCGAACACAACATCGCCGAGCGCAACTGGACGATGATCTTCCCGATGGCGACGCTCGGCGTGCTGGCGCTGATCGGAGGCGCGGTCGAGATCCCTGGCGTCGACGACCTGATCACGAAGTTCCTACGCCCGGCGTTTGCCGGCTCACGGCTGTTCGCGATCGAGCCGAGTACCGGCAACGCCTGGATCGGACTGATCGTCGGGGCGCTGATCGCGATCGCCGGCATCTCGATCGCGTTCGTGATCTGGATCCGGGAGCCCGGCGCGTCGGCGCGGCTGGAGCAGCGCGCGCCCGCCCTGCACACGTTCCTCTACAACAAGTGGTACTTCGACGAGCTGATCGACTTCGTCGTCGTCAGGCCCGCGCAGCTGACCGGCCGCTTCGCCCAGACGGTGCTCGACGGCGGCCTGATCGCTGGCGGCGTGACCGGTTCAGGCACCGGGATCGTGCGCGCTGCCTCGGCCACGGTCCGCCGCGCCCAGACCGGCTTCCTGCGCTACTACGCGGCGCTGATGATCGTCGGGATCGGCGCCGTCGCCCTCTACTTCCTGATCGCCTCGACATGACCCTGACGATCCTCATCTGGCTGCCGCTGGCGGCCGGCCTGATCGGAGCGCTGCTGTTGCCGGCGCAGCTGGCGCGCGTGGCGGCGGTGGTCGGCTCGCTGGCGACGGTCGGGATCGCGATCTCGTTCGTGGCCCGTTTCCACAGCGGTCGCTCCGGACTGCAGTTCGTCACCGACCGGGTCTGGATCTCGTCGCTGGGGATCCACTACAAGCTCGGTCTCGACGGGCTCAACGTGCTGCTGATCCTGATCGCGACGATCGTGTTCGCCGCAGGGATCCTGTACGCGGCCGGCCAGGAGTGGGACAACCCGCGCGTCTTCTACCTGAACTTCGCGCTGGCGGAGTCGGCGGTGCTCGGCGCGTTCTGCGCCCAGGACCTGGCGCTGTTCGTCGTGTTCTTCGACCTGATGCTGATCCCGTTCTACTTCCTGTCGGGAATCTGGGGCGGCGAGGACCGGATCCGCGCCACCACGAAGCTCGTGATCTACACGCTGATCGGGTCGTTCCTGATGCTCGTGGCGGCGATCGCGACCGGCGTGATCGCCTCCTCCGAGCACCACACGCCGATCACGTTCGTGATCTCCCAACTGCAGGGGCTGCCGCTCTCGCACACCTCGCAGATCTGGATCTTCGCCTGCTTCGCGGTCGCGTTCCTGGTCAAGATGCCGCTCGTCCCGTTCCACGGCTGGCTGCCGGACGGTTATAAGGCGATGCCGATCCCGGCGGTGGCGGTGTTCAGCGGGATCCTCTCCAAGGTCGCCGCCTACGGCTTTCTGCGGATCGTGCTGCCGCTGTTCCCCTACGCGTCGGTCCACTTCCAGACGCTGATGCTGATCATCGCCCTGGTCTCGGTCCTGTGGGGGACCGTGGTCGCGATGACGACGCCCGACGCGCGCCTCGTCGTCGCCTACTCGTCGGTCGCGCAGCTGGGCTTCATCGTGCTCGGGATCTTCACGCTGACGCCGCAGGGCACCCAGGGCGCGCTGATCCAGATGGCCAACCACGCGCTCGTGACCGTCCCGCTGTTCTTCGTCGTCGCCGCCGCCGCGATGCGCGCCGGCGGCTCCGAGAAGCTCGCCGACATGGGCGGGATCGCCTTCCGTGCGCCGCTGCTGGCGACGCTGGCGCTGATCGTGACGCTGGCGACCCTGGCGATGCCGGGCTCGTCCAACTTCGTCGGCGAGTTCAACATCCTGCTCGGCCTGTTCGACTCCAAGCTGCCGATCGCGTTGATCGCCGCCGGGGCGGGCGTCACCGGCGCCGCCGCGTACGCGCTGCGGCTCTACATCCGCGCGATGCACAACCGCGTCGGCGCCAAGGTGACCTCGTTCGAGATCCGCCGCTGGGAGGCGGTGGCGATCGTGCCGATGGTGCTGCTGATCCTCGTGTTCGCGTTCTACCCGCAGTTCGCGCTGCGCCGGTCGCAGCCGAGCGTCGACCGCACCGTCGCCGCGGCGAAGACGCCATCAGTGAGACCGGGTGCCGCCGCCGCATCCACCAGCCCGCCACGCAAGCCGGGCAAGGTCCGCTTCACCGCCACGGTCGTCTCCAAATGACCCTCGCGCTCGCCACCGCCCACCTGCACGGCCCCCACATCGACTGGGGTTCGTTCATGCCGATCCTGATCCTCGGCGGCGGCGCGCTGATCGTGCTGATCATCGGGCTGCTGGGTGGCCCGGTGGCCGAGAGCATCAGGGCCCGGGTCACCGCGCTGGTGGCGATCATGGCGTTCGCGGCCTCGATCGTGATCGAAATCAACATCTTCCACCATCAGACGTCGATCATCTCCGGCGCGCTGCGGATCGACGACCTGGCGCTGATCCTCGACATGCTGTTCGCGGTCTCCGGGATCGCGGCGGTGCTGTTGTCGCTGCGCAGCCCAGCGGCTTCGACCGCCGGCCACGGCGAGTACTACGCGCTGATGCTGTTCAGCGTGATGGGCATGGCCGTGCTCGTGTCCGCGCAGAATCTCGTGTCGCTGTTCCTCGGTTTCGAGCTGCTGTCGATCCCGCTCTACATCCTCTGCGCCTCGGAGTACCGGCGCGAGGGCTCGCTGGAGTCGGGCCTGAAGTATCTGGTGATCGGCTCGGTCGGCTCGGCGACGCTGCTCTACGGGCTGGCGCTCGTCTACGGCTCGACCGGCTCGACCCAGTTCGCGCAGATCGCCGCGCAGATCCACTCAGGCCATCTCGCCCATGGCGTCTACGGCGACCCGATGTTCCTCACCGGCCTCGGGCTGGTGGTGGTCGGCTTCGCCTTCAAGGCCTCGGTGGCGCCGTTTCATCAGTGGACTCCGGACGTGTACGAGGGTGCGCCCACGCCGATCACCGCGTTCATGGCGACCGCGACCAAGGCGGCCGCGCTCGGCGTGCTGATCCGCTTCTTCGACGTCGCCGTGATCAGCGCCCATCACAAATGGGCGCCGGCGCTGGCCGCGATCGCCACGATCACGATCATCGTCGGCAACGTCGGGGCGCTCTCGCAGACGAGCCTGAAACGGATCCTCGGCTACTCCGGCGTCGGCCAGGCCGGCTACATGCTCGCCGGGGTCGTCGTCGGCACCAAGCTCGGGGTCGACGCGACCGTCCTGTACCTCGCCTTCTATCTGATCATGAACATGGGCGCGTTCGCGGCGATCGTCGCCAATCAGAACGCCCGCTCCGACGGTGATGACCTGGCTGGAATCGCCGGACTCGGCGCCCGTAACCCGTGGCTGGCGTGGCCGCTGACGATCTCGATGCTGGCGCTCGCCGGCATCCCCGGCACGGTCGGCTTCATCGGCAAGTTCCAGCTGATCCACGCGCTCGTCAACGGCGGCTACACCTGGCTGGCGATCGTGCTCGTGCTCGGCTCGATGATCTCGCTGGGCTACTACCTGCGGGTGATCGCGGCCGTCTGGATGCGCGCCGAGACCCCGAGCCCGGGCGTGGGCTTCGCCTCTCGGTTCGGGTTCGGCACGGGCGTCGGCGCCGGCAGCCTGTCGCCGATCGCGGGCGGTTCGCCCGAGGCCGACGGGCTCGGCGCCGGGAGCCTGCCGCCGATCGCGGGCGGCTCGCCCGAGGCCGATACGCCCGGCGCCGGCGCGGGCGCCGCCGCGGCCGGTGGGCAGGCGGTGGGCGCCGTGGCGTCCGAGCACCCGGCCTCGCGCGCGACGTCACCCGGCTACCCCGAGGTCACGCTCGTGGCGGTCGTGTTCTCGGCCGCGACGATTGCGTTCGGCGTGTTCCCATCGCCGATGTTCACGCTGGTCGCCCACGCCGGGCGCGCCCTCGGCCTGCACTAGCTGCCGGCCCGCGGGTGCGCCACCGGACGTTCCGCTGGGACCGGACCGACGGCGAGACGGTCAGCGCACGTTCGCGTAGCGACGGTTGACCGCCCAGCACGCGATCACGAACAGGCCGGCGGCGTAGAGGAACGCGACGATGATCGGCCAAGTCGGGCAGGAACTTCGCGATCGGGTCGTCGGAGGACAGGGTCAGCTGCACGCCGACGACGCCGATCAGGATCAGCACCGACTCGAGCTCCGAGGGGACCAGCGCCCCCACCGCGAGGCCGAACGGGACCGCGCACAGGGTCACGAGGAACACGCCCGCGATCAGCTCACCGGGATCGGCGGGATGGGAGCCGAGCACGATCACCCCGGAGAAGACGAGCGCGAGGACGGCGCCCAGCGACTCGAGCAGCAGCAGCCGCCCAATCATCAGCTCCCGCGGCCGGTAGCCGGCCAGCACCAGCCGGCTGTCGAGCCGTCGCGAGCTCATCACGCAGAAGATCGCGGCGCCGGAGACCGAGAATGCCATCGCGATCCCGCCGAGCACCGGCGCGTAGTCGCTGTTGGAGGTCGAGGCGGCGTAGAACGCCAGCGGCAGCAGCGTCAGCAACCCGAGCGCGGTGCGGCGGCGGGTCAGCTCGCGGCCGGCCATCTCGGCCGGCAGCAGCACGTGCTCGGCCCAGTGCCGGCGGGCGAGCGATCGCCGACCGGCCGTCGCGGTGGCGACATCGCTCATCGCGGCTCCTCGGCGAGCACCGGGGTCAGGGCCACGACGCGGTCCACGAGATCGAGGTCGGCGAGCATGTGCGTCACGACGATCACCCCGATCCCCTGGTTGCTCCAGCGTTTGACGTGATCCCAGAAGTTCATGTAGGAGCCGTGATCGAACCCCTGGTAGGGCTCGTCGAGCAACAGCAGCCGGGCCCCTCCGAGCAGCGCCAGCGTCAGGTTCAACTTCTGCTGGCAGCCGCCGGACAGGTGCCGGATCTGGGCGCGGCGATCCTTGGGAGGGAACCCGAACTCGGCCAGCAGCTCACGACCGCGGGCGACGCCCTCGCCACGCGTGAGGCCCATCGCCGGGCTGAACAGGGCGAGGTGTTCGTCAGGGGTCAGCAGCTCGTGCAGGCCGGGGAGCTGCGGGCAGTAGCCGACCCGTCCGTCGATCTGCAGCGTGCCGGCCTGCGGGGCCAGCAGCCGCGCACAGATCCGCATCAGGGTCGTCTTGCCGGCGCCGTTCTCGCCGACGATCGCGACGCGCTCGCCGGCGCCCACCGTCAGCGACACCCGGTCGAGCACCTTGCGCTCGCCGTAGCTGTGGCAGATTCCCGAAGCCGTCAGCACCGGCGGGCCGGTCCAGGCGGGCTCGGCGGAATCAGGCTCAGACAAGCTGGCACACGCCAAAGGCACTGACAGGCTTATACGCGGCCCACATGAGAACAATCTAAGCGATGACGAACGGTCGCCGGTGCGGTTCCGGCGCGCGGCTACGCGAGGGCGGTGGCCGGCACGTCCTCGTCGAGCCCGGTCGCGGCGGCCCGCGCGGCGTGGCCGAACGCGAGCACCCCGTCATCAACGCGATGGCGCCTGAGCTCCAGCCGATCCAGCGTGTAGTTCTGACGCACCCGCCACGGCGCCCGTGGTCCCTGCGCTGGAAGCTGCGCCAGCGAGCGCTGCACATAGCCCGAGCTGAAATCAAGCAGCGGCAGTCGCGGTACGTCGGGACCGAGCCGGGGCGGCATCGCCCACGCATAACCGCGGCGAGCCATGTGCTCCAGGACGCGCATCACGAAGCGGCTGGTGAGGTCGGCCTTCAGCGTCCACGAGGCATTCGTGTAGCCGATCACGAACGCGAAGTTCGGCACGCCTGAGAGCATCGAGCCCATGTAGACGGTCGACTCCGCGGCCGACACCTCAACGCCGTCGACGACCAGCCGGATCCCGCCGATCGCCTGTAGCCGCAGGCCCGTGGCGGTCACGATCACGTCGGCGCCGAGCGTCACGCCGGAGCCGAGCTCGATCCCGTCCTCGGTGAACGTCCGGATCGTGTCGGTCACGATCGAGGCCCGGCCATCGGACAGCGCGGCGAACAGGTCGCCGTCGGGGCAGACGCACATCCGCTGATCCCACGGGTCATAGCGCGGGTTGAAGTGGGTGTCGACATCGAACCCGGCCGGCAGCGCGGCCCGGGCGCCCCGGGCGATCAGTCCCTTCATCAGCTTCGGCCGGCGGCGGCTGAGCTGGAAGCTCAGCGTCTGCAGCGCCACATTCTTGGCCCGGACGAGCTGGTAGGCGGTCATCTCCGGCAGCCACCGCCGCGCGCGCTCGGCGAGGCCGTCACGGCCGGGCAGCGAGACGACGTAGCTGGGCGAACGTTGCAGCATCGTGACGTGTGCGGCGCGGCCCGCGAGCGCCGGCACCAGCGTGATCGCGGTCGCGCCGGAGCCGATCACGACGACCCGCCGGTCCTCGTAGTCGAGATCGTCGGGCCAGTGCTGCGGGTGAACGATCGGCCCGCGGAAGCGCTCGGCCCCCGCAAACCTCGGCGCATAGCCGTCGGCATAGTCGTAGTAGCCGCAGCAGGTGTACAGAAACGAGCAGCTGAGCTCCTCGGTCTCGCCGTCGGCTCCGCGCTTGACCAGCACCGTCCAGACGGCCTCGTCCGAGGACCATCGCGCCTCGATCACCCGGCGCCCGAACCGGACGCGCTCCGTCACCCGATATTCGTCGGCCGTGCCGCGCACGTAGCGCAGGATCGAGGGGCCGTCGGCGATCGCCTGCGACTCGCGCCACGGCGAGAACGAGTAGCCGAGCGTATGCATGTCGGAATCCGAGCGGATCCCTGGGTACCGAAACAGATCCCAGGTACCGCCGATCACGTCACGTGCCTCCAGTACGAGGAAGCTGCGATCGGGCGCAGCGCGGCGCAGATGGCAGGCGGCGCCGATCCCCGACAGCCCGGCCCCGACGATCAGAACGTCGAAGTGCTCAGTGTTCGTACGCACCCGTAAAACCGAAGCGTACCGGCCGGGGGCGCCGCTACGATCAGCCGCCCGTGCGCTATCCGGCCGAGAGCTTCACCGACGCCGAGCGTGAGCTGCTCGCGCCGCACTGCTCGAACCTGGACGGCCCGGTGTTCGCGCTGATGAGCCTCCCGGAGACGGTCAAGGGCGCTCTGTTCGCGCGCTACTCCCGCCACCCCGGCACGTTGCGGCGGCTGCTGCTCGACGAGTTCGCCGAGGACCTCCACGACCCGGTGTCGAGCGCCGAGGCCGGTCGCAGCGAGGGCGCTGGCCGTGCGACGCAGCTCTACGAGCGGATCTTCCTCGGCTACGGCGACGACTCGGTCGCGCAACTCGGCGGCGCGCACGTCGCCTGCGAGTGGGTCTCCAACGTGCTCACGAAGATCCTCCAGCGACCGCGACTGGCCTCTTACCTGGAGCAGTCAACCCGCTACATCGCCTACGACGCGCGAATGCCGGGCGGCCGATACCGCTACTACACCGACGCCGAGCTCGGACCCGATTACGAGCGGACGATGGACGAGCTGTTTGCGATCTACTCGGCGGCGATCCCGGTCGTCACCGCCTGGGCGGCGCGGGAGTTCCCGATCGCCGGCGGCGAGTCGCCGGCCGCACACGAGCGGGCGATCAGGGCCAAGGCGCTCGATCTGCTCCGGGGGCTGCTGCCTGCCGCGTCGCTCTCGCATATGGGGATCTTCGCCTCTGGCCAGAGCTACGAGCAGCTGATCATGCACCTGCTGGCGCACCCGCTGCCCGAGGCCCGCCGCTACGGCGTGCTGCTGCTGGCCGAGGTACAGGCGGTGATCCCGAGCTTCGTCGCGCGCGTGCCGCGCCCCGACCGCGGCGGCGAGTGGATCGAATACCTGCGCGAGCGCGGCCGCGCCGGCGACCGGTGGGCGGCCCGGCTGGACCTTGGCCAGGACCGCGAGACCGCCGCCCAGGGGCCGTCGGTCACGCTCACCCACGTCGACGGGACCGAGGAGGACCTGCTGTGTGCGCTCCTGTTCGAGTCCACCGGCGCCTCCGAGGCGTCCACGCGCGACGCGCTCACGCTGCTGGACGCGGCCGAGCGGGGGCGGATGCTCGCCGAGCTGATCGGCGAGCGCGCCAACCGCCGGCACCGGCCCGGCCGAGGGTTCGAAGCGCTGCGCTACCGATTCGAGATCGTCGCCGACTACGGCGCTTTTCGTGACCTGCAGCGTCACCGGATGCTGACCGTCCAATGGCAGGCGCTGACGCCCGACCTCGGCGCCGGGGTGCCGGGTCAGGTCGAGCTGGCCGGCGCCGGCGACGAGTACCGCCGCGCGCTGGAGCTGTCGCGTGACGCGTACGGGCGGATCTGCGAACAGGGGCTGCGCAGCGCGGCGCCGTACGCGTTGTGCCTGGGATACCGGCTTCGCTTCGTGCTCGACCTCAACGCCCGCGAGGCGATGCAGTTGATCGAGCTGCGCTCCGGGCGCGAGGGCCATCCCAGCTACCGGGCGGTCGCCCACGAGATGCACGCCCGGATCGCCGCGGTGCACCCTGCGGTGGCGGCGGCATTCACGCACGTCGACCTTGAGGTCGAGCCCCGTCTGGAGCGGATCCTGTCCGAGATGCGCAACCAGGCGACCGCCGCGCATTGATGACGCGGGATCCGATCCGGAGCAACCAACGTAGGGCCACTGAGGGCTGCTGTCCGCGGGACCGCTGAGCGATCAGCTGCACCCCGTCGCACGGGAGATGCCGTGGACGGGGTGCTCCGCTGACGGCCGCGCCGCCATCCGGCTCGCGCGCGGCGGCCGGGGCTACGCCTCGGCGGCCTGCTCCTCCTTGATCTTGCCCTCCAGCTGCGACATCACGTCGGGATCGCGCAGCGTGGTGACGTCGCCCAGCGCCTTACCGTCGGCGATGTCGCGCAGCAGCCGGCGCATGATCTTCCCGGATCGGGTCTTGGGAAGGTCGTCGGCCCAGATGATCCGCTTGGGCCGCGCGAACTTGCCGATCCGGTCGGCCACGCGGCTGCGGATCTCCTCAACCAGCTCGTCGGTGCCCTCGAGATCGCCCTCGAGGGTCACGAACGCGCAGATCGCCTGACCGCTGTCCTCGTCGGACTGGCCGATCACCGCCGACTCGGCCACCTTGCCGTGCGAGACGATCGCGGACTCCACCTCGGCCGTCGACAGGCGATGACCGGAGACGTTGACGACGTCGTCGATCCGTCCGATCACCCAGAAGTAGCCGTCCTTGTCCTTGCGCGCGGCGTCGCCGACAAGGTACGTGTCCTTGCCGAACCGCTCGAAGTAGGTCTCGATGAACCGCTCGTCCTCTTTGTAGAGCGTGCGCAGCATCGACGGCCACGGGCGCGTGAGCACCAGCAGCCCCTGGCCCTCGTCAAGCGGCTCACCCTCGCGCTCGTCGACGACCTCGGCCGCGATACCCGGGAAGGTACGCGTCGCCGATCCGGGCTTGGTCGAGACGATCCCCGGCAGCGGCGTGATCATGATCGCGCCGGTTTCGGTCTGCCACCAGGTGTCGACGATCGGGCATCGCTCGCCACCGATCACCTTGTAGTACCAGAGCCACGCCTTCGGGTTGATCGGTTCGCCGACCGAGCCCAGCAGTTTCAGCTTGGACAGATCGAACTTCTCGACGTGTTCGACGCCCCACTTCATGCAGGCCCGGATCGCCGTCGGCGCCGTGTAGAACTTGGTCACGCCGTAGCGCTCGCACAGCTCCCACCAGATCCCCTTATGGGGATAGTCGGGCGCGCCCTCGAACATCACCGACGTGGCGCCATTACACAGCGGCCCGTAGACGATGTAGGAGTGGCCGGTGATCCAGCCGACGTCGGCCGAGCACCAGAACACGTCCTCCTCGGGATGCAGATCGAACACGTACTTGTGGGTCGCTGAGACGCCGGTCAGGTAGCCGCCGGTGGTGTGCAGGATGCCCTTCGGCTTGGCGGTCGAGCCCGACGTGTAGAGGATGAACAGCGGATGCTCGGCGTCGAGCTCCTCGGCCGGACATTCGGCGTCGGCGGCCTCGCAGATCTCCTCGTACCAGACGTCGCGACCCTCCTGCATCTCGCAGTCAGCGCCGGTCGACTTGATCACGACGATGTGCTGCAGCGTGTCGAGGTCTCCCATGGCCTTGTCGACCTGCTGCTTGATCGGGGCGGTCTTGCCCTTGCGCCGGGCGCCGTCGACGGTGATCAGCGTCGCGGCCTCGGCGAACTCCATCCGCTCCTTGACCGAGTCGGCCGAGAACCCACCGAAGACGACGTTGTGGACCGCGCCGATCCGGGCGCAGGCGAGCATCGCGACCGCAACCTCAGGGATCATCGGCAGGTAGATCCCGACGACGTCGCCGGGCTTGATTCCGAGGTCCTTGAGCGCATTGGCGAACCGCTGGACGTCGCGGTGCAGGTCGGCGTAGGTGATCTCGCGCTCCTCGCCCTCCTCCCCATGCCAGTGGTAGGCGACGCGGTCGCCGTTACCGGCCTCGACGTGCCGGTCCACGCAGTTGTAGGACGCGTTGATCTTTCCGTCCTCGAACCACTTGAAGAACGGCGGATCGGCGTCGTTGAGATCCTCGGTCGGCTCCTTGAACCACGCCAGGTTCTTGGCCTGCTCCACCCACCATCCCTTCCAGTCTGAGTCCGCCTCCTCATAGACCTTCGGATCCGACAGCAGCGCGTGCTTGACGAACTCCTTTGGCGGATCGAACGTCTCGATCCCGAGCATCTCCTCCAACTGTGCTTCGAGCGTCTGGTCTTCCCCCGTCGATGCCGTGTCAGTCATTAACTCTCTCGCTTCCTCGATCCGAGCTTGAGTCGGAGGTCGGCGCCGGCCGTCTCGGCCGGCGCCGTCTCCGTCTATCGGTGCTCAACTAGTTCTACTCCAGCTACCCGTCCGCAGCCTTACGCACCACGGTTCAACGGGAAAACCGGCAGCACCGTCTTGCCCCACGTGTCGTTCAGGACCCCGGCGAACGATGCATACCAGGCCACGATCGCGGTCGCCAAGCCGACGTAGCCGCCGATCTTGATCGTGCCGTTGGTCGTCGCGGTCCCCCCTGCCAGCGCCGAATTACCGATCCCGAGCAGGATGAACACCGCCGAGACCGCGGCGGTCGTGCGCAGCGACGCGACCCACATGTACGCGGTGAAGATGCCCCACGCCCACAGGTACAGGCCGACCGCCGAGTCGACCTCGGTCTTGGGCAGCGCCGACGCGGTGACGTGCAACAGCAGGTAGAACGAGACCCAGAACATCCCGAATGAGCAAAACGCCGTGGCGCCGAAAGTGTTGCCGTTGCGGAATTCCCACAGCCCGGCGATGAACTGCGCAATCCCGCCGTAGGCGAGCGCCATCCCGGCAACGATCCCCGCGGTGGTCGCGAGGCCTCCACCCACGAGATTGGCGTTGATCATGCTGAGGATGAACGTCGTCGTGGCGAACGCCGCCAGTCCCAACGGCGCAGGATCGGCCACCGCAGGCGCGACTCCGGATGGGGCGGTCTCGTCACGCGGAACGTCCTGGCCACGCGGTGCGTTGCTGCCTTCCATAGATCCTCCCTCTGCTCGTTGGTCCGAGTTGCGGGGTAGCCTTTCACCGGCGCGCGTGCGCTGCAACCTCAGACAGCGGAGTGACGTGCGTCAGAGCACAGTGCGCGGCCGCGCGACTGCTGCAGGCACGCTCGATCGAGACGTTGCGCGAGTTGCCCGAGGCCCGCGGGAGACCGCGTCAGCTGCGGCGCTTGCGCTTGCGCTTCGGGGTGGCGGATCGGGTCCGCTGAGGCGAGGAGTCGCTCTCAATCACGGGACCGTCGGCGGCGGCGACTGGCGACGGCGCCCCGCCCCGCGAGGACGCCGACGGGCCGGCGGCCGCCCGTCGCGCCCGCACCTCGCTCGATGACGGCCACGGCTCGGCGTTGCCGGTCCGCCATGCGGGCGGGACGCCGCTCGCCCAATGGCCGGTCAGCAGGTAGCCGACCGACAACAGCCAGCCGAGCTGCACGACCGGGACGACGATGATCGGGAACAGGATCAGCGCCCCGGCGAAGATCCCGATGTAGCCCAGCGGGCGCGGCAACAGCCCGACGCGCATCGACTGCATCGAGATCAGCACGAACGCGACCGCCAGCAGCAACGATCCGAGCTGAGAGCCGATCTGCAGCACCAGCAGCAGCGACCCGCCGGTCAGCCGGCTGGCCTCGTCATAGGTCTGCGCGCCGGTCGAGATGAACTGATCGACCTTTGAGTGCAGGATGATCGGGTTGACGATCGCGCAGACCCCGGTGATCGCTGCGCCCAGGACCGCCAGAATCGGCATGAACACCGGCGCTTCGGGCCGCCGCGCCTTCGAGCACCGATACAGGAACACGAGCGTCGCGGCGACGGCCACCTGGGCGAAGGCCGTCAGCAGGCCGGCGATCAGGTCCAGCACGCCTCGCTTGTGATCGGTCAGCAACCCCAGCGTGAGCTCGTTGACCTTGGCGTGCGGGCCGATCAGCCCGACGATCGAGGCGGCCATCACCAGCACGCCGGCGACGGTCGCGATCACCGCCTGCCGGTTGCGGACGCGGCTCTCGT
>Ga0302184_10001658_pt1 | contig 14274 bp, 16 predicted proteins | sample I_Palsa_N3_3_FD_200233 | JGI IMG/M metagenome (GOLD analysis project Ga0302184, IMG submission 200233) | Peat permafrost microbial communities from Stordalen Mire near Abisko, Sweden - I_Palsa_N3_3 | ecosystem: Environmental > Terrestrial > Soil > Palsa > Peat permafrost | place: Sweden...
GCGGGGCAAGGCGCCGACGGGACCACCAACGAGCAACGGTGGCGTGAATGGGAGCTCGAACTCGTCGACCCCGGCGCAAACTCCGGGCTGATGGACGAGTTGTGCGGAGGGCTGCTCGACGCCGGCGGGCGTCCGGCCGGCCACGGCTCCAAGCTGGCGCGGGTGCTCGGCACGTCGCCGAAGGGTTTACCGGCCGAACCGTTGCATCGGGCACTGGCCGAACAGATCGGCGAGCTGCTGGTGTGGGACCGCGCGGTCCGGGCCGAGGCCGACGACGCGGTGCACCAGATGCGGGTGACCGCGCGCAAGATCCGCAGCCTGCTACAGGCCGATCCGGATTCCTTCGGGCTGGCCGACGATGCCCCGATCATCGATGAACTGCACGAGTTGGGCAACGTGTTGGGAGTGGCCCGCGACGCCGAAGTCCTAGCCGATCGCTACCGCAGCGCTCTGGACGATGTGCCACCGGAGCTGGTCCGTGGGCCTATTCGGGAGCGGCTGGTCGACGGCGCCGAACAGCGCTACCGGACCGGGCTCCGGGATGCGTTGTCCGCATTGCGCTTACCGCGCTACTTCCGACTGCTCGACGACCTGGATGCATTGGTCGGCGAAGCGCCGTCGGCCGGTCGCGAGCCGGCGCCGGCGACCGTCGCCGCCGCCGGCAAGAAGGTCTACAAGGCGGCAAAGTCCGCGTGTCGGGCTGCCGACGGGCCAGACCGTGACGATGCGATTCACCGAATCCGTAAGCGCGCCAAACGACTTCGTTACACCGCGGATGCGACCGGCGCGAAGAAGGTGTCCAAGCGGGCAAAGAAGCTACAGTCACTGCTCGGTGATCATCAGGACAGCGTGGTCAGCCGTGAGCACTTGGCGCAACAAGCGCAGGCCGCGCACGCCGCCGGCGAGGACACGTTCACCTACGGGCTGCTCTACCAGCGGGAAGTCGAGCTGGCGCTGGATTCCCGCCGCCAACTCCAGCCGAAGCTCAGCAAGCTCTACAAGGCAGTGGGCAAGCTGTCGGGCTGAGCCGAGAGTGCTCGTAGGCCACGCAGGGTCCTTGTTATCAGTTCACGCCGTTCGTCGATTGTCATCGAGTCACCGAGGGGGGCGTGTACCCGCAAATAACCCTGTGTCACCAGGTCGTCGACCAGGAACCTCGTCGCACCGAGTGGCAAGGACAGACGAGAGGCGATCTCTGCGACAGAGGGGTTGTGCACGCACGACGTCAGGATCTGGCCCCGCACATCATTTCTCCGCCAGCGCGGCGGCTTCGCTGTGGTGTTGAGCGCTTCGACCGGAGCCTCGAGTGCCAGTTCGACAGCAGAGTCGGTACGGCCTGCCGTCAGCGTGTGTGGCCGGACCAAGCTCGGCTCGTCCGCGGTTTCCGGTTCTGTAAACCAGTCGCCGATCGGCTCGCCCTTGTCCTCCGACTGCTGATGCGCATCGGTGTGCTTCTCCCGGACATGTGGCGAACTATGCGAGACCTTGTGGTTCTCCAAGAACCACAAGGTCTGGTCGGCGTGCACCGATGCGCGCACCTCGTTGGAGACGACCTTGCGGATGGTGCGGTCGGTGTCGATGACGAATGTGGTCCGTCTGACCGGCAGCAGCCGGGCCAGCAGGCCACGGCGCCGAGTGTGCCGGCCACGCCAGGTCGCCTCACGCGCCCCGACGGATCGACGCAGCTTGGCGAGCCTGCCTCGGCGCACCCCGAACAACTCGGACACCACACCGTCCGCGTCGGAGAGCAGCGGATAGTCGAACGAGCGCTGTTGGGCGAAGTGGGCCTGCCTGTCGACGGTGTCGGTGCTGATGCCGACCCGCTGGGCGCCCACCCTGGCGAATTCGGCGGTCAGATCCCGAAAATGACAAGCCTGGGCTGTACAGATCGGTGAGGACGCTAATGGGAAGAAGAACAGCACAACCGGGCCTTCGGAAAGGAGCGTGGACAGTTTCCGAGGCCGACCGGTGTGGTCAAACAGAGTGAAGTCAGGCGCCGGATTCTGTTCCGTGTTACCAGGTAACGCGGCGGCGACCATCCATCTGGACACACCGTCACCGGGTGCCTCGAGCGGCCTACCCGCAGGCTCGGGCGAGCAGCCCTCAAACACCTGCGCGACCGCACCGTAGTGCGGTCTTCTTGACCTTGCTTCGGGTGGGGTTTGCCTAGCCACTCCGGTCACCCGGAATGCTGGTGCGCTCTTACCGCACCGTTTCACCCTTACCACCGCGAGGGTGGCGGTTTGTTTTCTGTGGCACTTTCCCGCGAGTCGCCTCGGATTGCCGTTAGCAATCACCCTGCTCTGTGAAGTCCGGACTTTCCTCGACTCGCTGCTGCATGAGCACGAGCCGCGGCCGCCCGGCCAACTCGTCCGCGCTAACACCGTACTCGTTGGCGAATGTGCAGGCCAGCAAACGCCCCAGCGGCATATCTACGCCTCACATTCGGGGCATCCTTATCGTCTACAGGTAAGAAGCGAAGGGGGCGCAGCTGATGCCGACGAGCGGCTGGACAAAACGCGTCGACACCGGCGACTGGGAGGCGATCGCCGCCGACGTCAACGAGTTCGGCGGCGCGCTGTTACCTCGCCTGCTGACGACGACCGAGGCCCGGCGGCTGCGCAAGTTGTATACCAAGGACGAACTGTTCCGCGCCACCATCGACATGAAGCCGCGCCGATACGGCTCCGGCCAATACCGCTATCTGCGCGCCCCCTACCCGGAGCCGATCGAGCAGCTCAAGCAGGCGCTGTATCCGCGGCTGTTGCCGATCGCCCGCGATTGGTGCGCCAAGCTCGGACGCGAGGCGCCCTGGCCGGACAGCCTCGACGAATGGCTGGACATGTGCCATGCCGCCGGTCAGACACGGTCGACGGCCCTGATACTCAAGTACGGAACCGAAGATTGGAATGCGTTACATCGAGATCTCTACGGAGACTTGGTTTTCCCGCTTCAGGTGGTGATCAACCTGAGCGACTCCAGCACGGAATACACCGGCGGGGAATTCATGCTCGTCGAACAACGGGCCAGGGCGCAGTCCCGCGGTACCGCAACCCAATTGCCGCAGGGCCACGGCTACCTGTTCACCACCCGCGACCGGCCGGTGCAATCGGCTCGAGGGTGGTCGGCCGCCGCGGTGCGCCACGGCCTGTCTGTGGTGCGGTCCGGTGAGCGTTACGCGCTGGGACTGATCTTTCACGACGCTGCGTGAACGACTTATTGCAGCAGCCCGGTGATTCCGGCGAAAGTGTCGCCGGCGCCGATGCGTGCCCAGACTGTTTTGCCCGTCGACGTCGGCGTGTTCCCCCAGCGATGGCACAGCGCGGACACGATGTCCAAGCCGCCCGGGCAACTGCCGATCGATCGTTCACGCCGGACTGCCAAGCTCGGGCTGGCGTCGGATACCGCGACGACGATCTCATCGGCGGTGCCCTCGAGGCGGATATCGAAGCCACCGCGGGTGAAGCTCAGCGCGTTCTCGGCGAAGACCGCGGTCACCGTGCTCGCTACCGCGAGCTTGTCGCGCATCGACCACGCCTCCAGATGGTCGCGCACGAATATCAGCGCTGAATTCACGCTGTGTCCGTGCGGACCGAACTGTTCGCGGGCGCGGTGGACGCAGCGGCTACGAACATCCGACACCCCGGCCAACCGCAGCACAGTGACGCCGGTACGTCCGTGCGTAATGCTCGTCAACATCCTTTGCCGCTTTCTTGACAGAAGGAGAATTACGGCTCGGGACTCTACCCGCGGAATGCCGTCTAGCCGCGCAACTTCCGGATGAGTGGACGAGTCGGCTGCGGGGTGTCGCGATCAGGCGGATGCTGCGCGCGTCACCGTTGCCGGCGTGTCGGGGACTGGAGTTACGGCAGCGGCCGAATCGCGCCCCAGCGCGATCGTCGCCGCCGTCATCGCGCCGACGGCCAGCGCCAGAATCACACCCCCGGCACCGCGGACCACCAGATGCTCACCGAGCACGACGACACCCAACAGCACCGCAACCACCGGCTCACCGACCAGCATGATCGGCACCGACGCCTGCAACGCGCCCGCGTGAAATGCCGACTGTTGCAACACGGTAACCGTGACCGCGAGTGCCACCAGTAGATACGGCGCCGGCACCGTCAACAATCCATGCCAACCGTGCGCGGCGAGGTGGCGCGTGCTGACTTTGGTCAACACCGCGATCATCCCGAGCAGCACGGCGACGGCGGTGGCCAACAGCATGGCCCGGGTTCGGCCGGCCGTCCGGCGGGCCGCCAGGACGCAGACGATCACCACCGGGACCGACGCGCCCAGCGCTACAGTCCACGCGGGCACCGGTGCACGATAGTGGCCCTCGCGGGGCTGGCCCACCACAACAAATACGGTGAGCGCCGCGGTCAGCAGTAACGCCCAACCCCAATCACGCGCCCGCACATGCTGATTGGAGAACCGCGCGCCCAGCGGCAGCACGAACAGCAGCGACGACACCAGCAACGGTTGCACGAGCAACAACGACCCGTGCGCCAACGCAAGCGCCTGGAACACATATCCGCCGATTGCGGCCAGCGTTCCCGCCCACCACGACGGCTGACGGATCCACGAGGTCACAATTGCGCCCGAGTCCTCCGGGTTGTCGGCCGCCCCCTGGATGGCACGCTGCCGGACGACGATGCCCACTGCGACCCAAAGCGCCGCGAGCAGTGCGGATCCGATCGCCAGCGCGTGCGACGCTAACCACTCCACGTTTGGCTCACTACCCGGATGCTCGCAATCTCTAACCCAGATACCCGGTCTGATTCACCAGTCGCACCGACGATGCGCCGTCGGGGTAGAACTCGGCGATGCTCAACGACGCCAGGTCGAGGTGCAGCCGGTAGAGAATCCCCGGCCCGGCATCAAGCGCTTCGCGCAGCAGCATTTTGATCGGGGTCACATGCGATACCACCAGCACGGTGCTGCCGCCGTGCTCGGCGACGAGCCGGTCCCGCGCCCGGGAGACCCGCTGGTTCACGGCGTCGAAGCTTTCTCCGCCCGGCGGCTCTGTGCTGGTGTCGCGCAACCAGCGTCGATGCAGTTCGGAATCGTGTTCGGCGGCCTCCGCGAACGTGAGTCCTTCCCATCCGCCGAAATCGGTTTCGATCAGGTCGTCGTCGACGGCGACGTCCAGGCCCAACCTTTTAGCGGCCGCCGTGGCGGTGTCGTGGCAGCGCTGCAACGGTGAACTGATCACCGCCGCGATGCCGCCACGCGCCCCCAGGTAACGGGCGGCGGCGTCGGCCTGTTGCCGGCCCAGCTTGGTCAGTGGTGGGTTGCCGCGTCCGGAATAGCGCCGCTGCACCGACAGCTCGGTCTGGCCGTGGCGCAGCAACAGCAACCGTGTGGCGGTGCCACGCGCGCCGGTCCATCCCGGCGGTGAGGGGTTCTCACGGACCGCGGCCGGCGGGGTTGCGTCGGTCTGTTCGGCCGCGGCGTCCATCGCCTCGTTGGCCAACCGGTCGGCGTGCGAGTTCTCCGCTCGCGGAATCCATGTGTAGCTGACCCGCTCGAACCGCTGCGCCAGCGCGCGAGCCTGCGCGTGAAGCTCGGCAAGGTCGGGATGCTTGACCTTCCATCGCCCCGACATCTGCTCGACGACGAGTTTGGAATCCATCGACACCGCAACTTCGGTGGCGTGCAGCTTCGCGGCCTCCTCCAAACCCGCTATCAGGCCCCGATATTCGGCGATGTTGTTGGTAGCCCGGCCGATGGACTGCTTACTCTCGGCCAGCACGATCGAGCGGTCCGCGGACCAGACCACCGAACCGTAGCCGGCCGGTCCGGGGTTGCCGCGGGATCCGCCATCGGCCTCGACGAGGACTTTCACTAGCTTGCGCCTTTGAGCCGCAACAAAATTGCCCCGCATTCGGGACACCGCAGCACTTCGTCGTCGGCTGCCGCGGAGATCCGGGCCAGCTCGCCGCGGTCGATCTCGATCCGGCACGCCCCGCATCGGCGGCCTTGCAGCAGGCCCGCCCCGGGCCCGCCGCCGGCCCGCTGTCGTTCGTACAGCGCCACCAGATCCGGCACCAGCCCAGCGGTGAGTTCATCGCGCCTCGACGAGTGAACACGCCGATGGTGATCGATGTCGGCCAGCGTTGTGTTCAGGGCGTGTTGAGCGGCGGCCAGATCGTTCTGCAGCGCGTCGACGGTGGCCTGCTCCGCGGCCTGCTGGGTCTGCAGCTGTTCGCGGCGTTCCATCACCTCCAACAGCGAATCCTCCAGGCTGGATTGGCGGCGCTCCAGGGTGCCCAATTCGTGCTGCAATTCTGACAATTGCTTGGCATCTGCCACGGATTGCAGCAGCGACCGGTCCCGCTCCTCGCGCTGGCGCACCGCGTCGATCTCCGACTCGAAACGCGAGACCTGGATGTTCAAGTCCTCCAACGCAATCTGCAGGGCTCCCAGGCGATCGTTGGCGGCTACCTGCTCGGCTTGTATCCGCTCGCAGTCGGTGCGCATCGGCAGGTGGCCGGCGCGGTGGTCCATCTTCGACAGCTCTGCGTCGAGTTCGGCAACTTCGAGCAGCGAGCGCTGCTGTGCAACTTCGGCTTTCATGTGTACTCTCCCCCGTCGTCGTTGACGACGTTCCATGGATCGGTGCGGATGGGACACACATCCACGGACAACGCGGTGCCAAAGGTCGACCGCAGCACGTCGGCAGCCTGCTCACACCATGGGTATTCACTGGCCCAATGAGCGACATCGACCAGCGCCACCTCCGAAGCACGGCGGTGCTCGTCGGCCGGGTGGTGACGCAGATCGGCCGTCACGTAGGCCTGAACGTCGGCCACCGCCACGGTACTCAGCAGCGAGTCACCCGCACCGCCGCACACTGCAACCCGCGAAACCAGCCGGTCCGGGTCACCGGCGGCGCGCACCCCCCATGACGTTTGCGGCAACCCAGCCCGCACTCGGGAGACGAACGCGCTCAACGGCTCTGGCTGTGTTAGCGAGCCGATCCGGCCCAGCCCTACGTCGCCCGGCGTCGGCGCCAGCGCGACGATGTCGAACGCCGGCTCCTCGTAGGGGTGCGCCTCGTGCATAGCCGCGAGCACCTGACCCCGTACCCGCGCGGGCGCGACAACCTCAACCCGGTCCTCGACCACGTGTTCCACGGCTCCGACGCTGCCGATGGCCGGCTGTGCGCCGTCCTCCGGCAGGAATTGGCCGGTGCCGGTGACGCTCCAACTGCAGTGCGAATAGTCGCCGATCTGGCCGGCCCCGGCCGCGAAGATCGCCGCTCGCAGCGCATCCGCGTTCTCGGGCGGGACGAAAATCACCCACTTGTCCAGGTTCGGCGACGCCGGCGCAGGCTCAAGAACCGCCTCGACGGTCAACCCCAGCGCGCGCGCCAGCGCGTCGGACACACCGGGTGACGCCGAATCGGCGTTGGTGTGCGCGGTGAACAGCGAACGCCCGGTGCGGATCATCCGGTGTACCAACGCACCTTTCGCGGTGCTGGCGGACACGGTGTCCACCCCACGCAACAGCAACGGATGGTGGGCCAGCAGCAAGCCGCCGTCGGGCACCGCGTCGACCACCGCGGCGGTGGCGTCGACCGCGATCGTCACCGAGCTCAGCGCGTCGTCGGGGTCGCCGCACACCAGACCGACGGAATCCCACGACTGAGCAAGCCCGGGCGGGTACGCCTCGTCCAACGCGTCGATGACCACACCCAACCGAACGGTCATCGCAGCACCCCGCTCTCGGCGATGTCGGCGATCGCCTCGACGAGCCGCGGCCACTCCGGTCGCACCGCGGCACGCAGGTAGCGGCCGTCCAGGCCGACGAACGTGTCGCATCTTCGCACCGCAATTCCTCTGGCGTGCAGATGCTTCCGCGTCAACTCGGCGTCATCGACGGTGAACAAGACGAATGGCGCGCGGCCGTCGACCGGGTCGACACCCGCCGAGCGCAGGCCGGACACCATCTCGGCGCGCATCGCCGCCAACCGCCGAGCATCCGCCGCGGCTTCGGCCACCGCCTCCGGCGCACAGCACGCCGCGACGGCGGTCAACTGCAGCGTGCCCATCGGCCAGTGCGGGCGGGTAGCGGTCAGCCGCGCCAGCACCTCCCGAGCACCCAGCGCGTAGCCCACCCGCAGGCCGGCCAGCGACCAGGTCTTGGTGAGGCTGCGCAGCACCAGGACGTCGGGCAGCGGCTGGTCGGCCAGCGATTCCGGCTCGTCGGGAACAGCATCGGCGAACGCCTCATCCACCACAACGATGCGGCCGGGCCGCCGCAACGACAGGATTTGTTCGCGCGAGTGCACAACGGCGGTCGGGTTGGTCGGATTGCCGACCACGACCAGGTCGGCCTCCTCGGGTACCTGCACGCCCGCCAGACCGAACGGCGGATCCAGCAGGACGTGATGCACCGGGACGCCGGCGGCTCGCAGCGCCACGTCCGGTTCGGTGAACGACGGTGCGATCACCGCGGCCAGTGTCGGACGCAAATTGGGTAGCAGTGCGAATCCCTCGGCGGCTCCGGCCAACAGCGCAACTTCGTCGTCGGTGCGGCGGTGTCGGCCGGCGACGGCCTGGGTCGCCGTGCGCTCGTCGGCGACGCTCGGGTATCGCGCCAAGTCGGGCAGCCGCGCGGCCAGTCGCTCCAGCAGCCAGACTGGCGGCTGCGCGTGCCGGATGTTGACGGCGAAATCGAGCATGCCGGGTTCGGCCGCTTGGTCGCCGTGGTAGCGAGCCTGCGCGAGCAAGATCGATGCGCTCGAATCCAGACTCGCCACATCTCAAACAGTAACGACCGCACGTCGACGTCCGGTATCGGGACACGATCACCGGCACGCCGGGCCATCCTGGACAATAGGTACGTGACAGGCACGGTCTCGGCAGCTGATTCGCATTGGCCGGCTCTCCCCCGCAAGCGGGTGGGGGTACCCCCAGCCGCACGGCGGCGAGGGGGCGTACCCCCACCTCCGGCCGCTTCGCGGCGCGCATCGTCGGCGGCCGCACCCGAGCTGGTGATCTTCGACCTCGACGGCACGCTCACCGACTCCGCGGACGGCATCGTGTCCAGCTTCCGGCACGCGCTCGGCGAGATCGGTGCCGCTGTGCCCGAGGGCGACCTGGCGAGTCAGATCGTCGGCCCGCCGATGCACCACACCTTTGAGGCGATGGGGCTGGGCGAGCACGCCGAGGCGGCGATCGCCGCCTACCGCGCCGACTACACCAGCCGCGGTTGGGCGATCAACAGCCTCTTCGACGGGATCGGGCCATTGCTGGCCGATCTGCGGGCCGCCGGTGTCCGACTGGCGGTGGCCACCTCCAAGGCGGAGCCGACCGCGCAGCGCGTCCTGGCCCATTTCGGCCTCGACGAGCACTTCGAGGTCGTCGCTGGAGCCAGCGTCGACGGCACCCGCGCCGCCAAAGCCGACGTACTCGCGCATGCTTTGGCGCAACTGCAGCCGCTGCCCGACCGGGTGCTCATGGTCGGCGACCGCCGCCACGACGTCGAAGGCGCGGCCGCCCACGGCATCGACGCGGTCGTCGTGGGCTGGGGTTACGGTCAGGCCGACTTCGCCGACACCGCCGCGACCAGTGGCGCCGTCCACGTCGCGACGATCGCCGAGCTGCGGAGGGCGTTAGGTGTCTGATCCCAAGCTGCACATCACCTTCGTGTGCACCGGCAACATCTGCCGGTCGCCGATGGCCGAGAAGATGTTTGCCCACCAGATCACCGAACGCGGCCTGGACGACTCGGTACGGGTAACCAGCGCGGGAACCGCCGGCTGGCACATCGGCAAGTCTGCTGACGAGCGCGCCAACCGCGTGCTGCGTGGGCACGGCTACCCCACCGACCACATTGCCGCTCAGGTCGACATCGACCATCTCAACGCCGACCTGGTGATCGCGCTGGCCCGCAACCACGTACCGCTTCTTCAGCAGCTGGGCGTCGATGCCGACCGGATCCGGATGCTGCGATCCTTCGACCCCCGTTCTGGCGCCTTCGTTCTCGACGTCGACGACCCCTACTACGGCGACCACGACGACTTCGAAACCACCTTCGCCGCGATCGAGGCTTCGCTGCCCGGACTGCACACGTGGGTCGACGAGCAGCTCACGCGGGACGGACACGGCTGATGCGCCGCCTGGCCTTCCTGCTGCGGCCGGGCTGGATTGCGCTGGCCGTGGTGGTGATCGCATTCACCTACTTGTGCTTCAGCGTGCTCGCCCCGTGGCAGCTGGGAAAGAACACCACAACGTCGCGGGAGAACAACCAGATCCAACAGTCGTTGACGACCGCGCCGGTAGCGTTGAAAACGCTTTTGCCACATCAGGATTCATCTGCGACCGACGCACAATGGCGCAAAGTGACGGCGACCGGACACTACCTGCCGGACAAGCAACTGGTGGCCCGGTTGCGGGTGGCCGACGGCAACCCGGCGATGGAAGTGCTGCTGCCGTTCGTCGTCGACGGCGGCCCGACCGTCCTGGTCGACCGCGGCTACGTGCGACCACTACCGGGATCGCGGGTACCGCCGGTCGCCCAACCGCCCGGTGGGACGGTGACCGTCACGGCACGCCTGCGCGACTCCGAGGGCCCGGTGCCGGACAAGGAGTCGTTCATCAGTGATGGTGTGCGCCAAGTGTATTCGATCGACACGAGTCAGATCGCCACGCTGACCGGAGTTCCGTTGGCCGGGTCGTATCTGCAATTGGTCGACGATCAGCCCGGCGGGCTGGGCGTCATCGGCCTGCCCCACCTGGATGCGGGTCCGTTCCTGTCCTACGGCATTCAGTGGATCACCTTCGGCGTCGTCGCCCCGATCCTGCTGGGCTACTTCGTGTACGCCGAAGTGCGGGCGCGCCGCGCGGATAAGGCCCAGGCATCTCCGGCGAAGACAGACGGGAAGCCCAAGACGGTCGAGGAGAAACTCACCGACCGCTACGGACGGCGGCGCTGAGCCCGACTAACACCAGCGCCGCAGAGGCTTGCACCGCGAGCGAAAGCCCTACGGCGCGGCGCAAATCCGTGACGGTCGGCGGTGGACCTGCACCGAGGGCCGGCCGGATCTGCATCTCGTAGTGGTACTGGGTGGGCCCGCCGAGTTGCACGCCCAGCGCGCCGGCGAACGCCGCTTCGACCACGCCGGCGTTGGGGCTGGGATGACGACCGGCATCGCGACGCCACGCGGTCACCGCGCCCGACGGCGAACCTCCAACGATCGGCGCGCACACCACCGTCAGCGCCGCGGTCACCCGCGCGGCGACATAGTTGGCCGCATCATCCAACCTCGCTGCGGCCCAACCGAATCGGGCATAGCGCGGTGAGCGGTGACCGATCATCGCATCGAGCGTGTTGACCGCGCGGTACCCGAGGACGCCGGGCACGCCGCCCGCCACGGCCCACAGCAGCGGCGCGACCTGCGCGTCGGAGGTGTTCTCGGCGATCGATTCGACTGTGGCGCGGGTCAATCCCGCGGCGTCGAGCAGCGCCGGGTCGCGGCCGCATAGCGACGGCAGCAGCCGTCGGGCATCGTCTAGATGGTCGCTTGCCAGCAACTCGCCCATCGCTGACCCGATGCGCGCCAGCGACGTTCCAGCGAGCGCCACCCAGGTGGCCGCTGCGGTGACGACAACCGACCCGAGCGGGCCATACCGGCGGGCGTAACGCTGCAGCACCGCGCCGAACAGGCTCACCGCGCCGAGAAGAATCGCGACGTGCACGGCGCCACCGCGCCGGGTGTCGCGATAGGTGAGCCGCTCCACCGTCGTCGCCGCGGCGCCGAATCCAGCCACCGGATGACCCGCCCGCGGGTCGGCCAACACGAGGTCGGCCAGGTAGCCGACCAGCACACCGACGACCCGGGCATGCCGCGTGGTGCCAAACACTCCGGCAGCGTCTCACACATGGTCTACTCGGCTGATGGGGCCTTCATCGCGGGCGCAGCCCACCGGCAATAGAAGGAAGCGGCGCGCCACCCGGGTCGCTGACCTGCTGAATCCCGCCGCTGTGCTGCTGCCCGCCGCGAACGTGATCATGCAGCTGTCGCTGCCTGGCGTCGGCTACGGCGTGCTGGAGAGCCCGGTCGACAGCGGCAACGTCTACAAGCATCCGTTCAAACGGGCACGAACCACCGGAACGTATTTGGCGGTCGCGGCCATCGGCACCGAGTCGGACCGCGCGCTCATCCGCGCAGCCGTCGACACCGCTCATCGGCAGGTACGGTCGACGCCGTCGAGCCCGGTGTCCTACAACGCGTTCGACCCGGGGCTGCAGTTGTGGGTGGCCGCCTGCCTGTATCGCTATTTCATCGATCAGCACGAGTTCTTGCACGGCCCGCTCGACGATGCGACCGCGGACGCGGTCTATCAGGACGGCAAGCGGCTGGGCACCACACTTCAAGTTCGCGATGCGATGTGGCCACCGGACCGCGTCGCGTTCGACGACTACTGGAAGCGGTCACTGGAAGACCTGCGCGTCGATCCCGCGGTCCGCGAACACCTGCACGGGGTGGCGGCGATGGCGTTTCTGCCGTGGCCGCTGCCGGCGCTGGCCGGGCCCTTCAATCTTTTCGCGACGACGGGCTTCCTGCCACCGGAGTTCCGCGCGATGATGCGCTTGGAGTGGTCAGAATCCCAGCAGCGCCGGTTCGAGTGGTTGCTCGCCGCACTGCGGCTTGCGGACCGGTTGATTCCACGTCAGGCGTGGATTCTCGGCTACCGGCTCTACCTGTGGGACATGCGGTTTCGCGCCCGAATGGGCTGGCGGATCGTTTAAGGCCTAGATGACCAGGGTGAGCGCCACCATGCCGATAACGCCCACAACCGCAAGCCAGAACCACGGCTGCAGGAAGAGGGGGCCGGTGTTGGCGTCGAAGTCCTTGGGCAGAACGTCGGTGTCTGTGCGCTCGGGCGTCAGCTGCGAAGTCATATACCAAGCATGACTAATTAGGCAGACGAAGTAAATGTGGCGCTCGCCACCCTCAGACTCCCAATGCGATCTAGGTCACACTTGAATCGCCTGCCCGCTCGCACTGGCCAGAGAGGAAACAGTGTCATGGCATTTCCGGCACTCAATCACGTCGCGCTGACCGTCCGCGACATGGCCGTCAGCGGCCCCTGGTACCGCCGGCTGCTCGGGGCCGACCCCGTGGTCGACGAACACACCGCCGCCGGATTCCGGCACCTGGTGTGGATCCTCGACGGCGGCACCCTGCTCGGCATACACCAGCATGAGCACCCAGCGCCAGACGAGCGCTTCAGCGAGTTCCGGGTGGGCCTGGATCATGTCGGCTTCGGCTGCGCGGACCGTGCCGCACTGGAGACCTGGATGGACCGGCTCAATGAGCTGCGCATCCAGCACGGCGGAATCGTCGACGCGCCCTACGGCTCGGGTTTGAGCTTCCGCGACCCGGACGGCATCGCACTCGAGTTCTTTGCGCCGCCACAGTGACTGACGTGACCGCCCCGTCCGCGTCGCAGATGTGTCAGCATGAGCGGGTGAGCGCCCGGAAGATCGCCCATTATTTTTGCGCCGCGGTAGTAACAGCCTGGTCGGCACTGCTGAGCGCGCCACTCTTTTTCGCCTCTGCGTCTGCGGCCACCTGCCCCGACATCGACGTGACATTCGCACGTGCCACCAGTGAGCCGCCCGGCGTCGGGGTGGTAGGCCAGGAATTCATCGATGCGCTGCGCTCCCAGGTCGGGGGTCGGTCCGTCGCGATCTATCCGGTCAACTACCCCGCCTCGGCGGATTTCGCCCCGTCGGCGAACGCCGGCGGCGTGGATGCGAACGCTCACGTCGAGTCGATGGCCGCCAGCTGTCCCAACACCAAGCTGGTGCTCGGCGGGTACTCCCAAGGCGCCGTCGCGATCGACCTGATCACCATTGCCCAAGCGCCGGTGTCGGGCTTTGTCCCGGTGTCGCTACCGCAAGATGTGGCCGATCACGTTGCCGCGCTTGCCCTGTTCGGGAATCCGTCGGACAGATATCTGGGTGCGCCGGTGAGCACGCTCAGTCCTTGGTACGGCGCGAAGGCCATTGACTTGTGTGCGCCCGGCGATCCTGTCTGCACTCCAGGCGCACTGTTCACTGTGCCGACGCCTGAGGAGTTGTCGTCGGCGCCGCATCTCTCCTACCCGCATTCCGGGATGCCGGCTCAAGCCGCAGCTTTCGTAGCAAGTCACGTGTAGCCCCATGCGCGCGGTTGTCATCACCAAGCACGGCCCCCCGTCGGTGCTCACGGTGCAGGAGCGTCCCGATCCGCCGCCACCGGGGGCCGGCCAGGTG
>Ga0302184_10001660_pt1 | contig 14266 bp, 12 predicted proteins | sample I_Palsa_N3_3_FD_200233 | JGI IMG/M metagenome (GOLD analysis project Ga0302184, IMG submission 200233) | Peat permafrost microbial communities from Stordalen Mire near Abisko, Sweden - I_Palsa_N3_3 | ecosystem: Environmental > Terrestrial > Soil > Palsa > Peat permafrost | place: Sweden...
CGCTCCCGTAAGCCCATATACTCCCGGATCTTGACGCCGGGCGGACGGAGCGACCGCTGTCAGCGGCATCGTGACCTCAATGACCAGCCCACGGCCGAGGCGGACGCGTTCGGACTTGGCATATGGCTCTGGAATGCACCCGATCCACCGCGCAGCCCGAATCCACTGCGGAAATGTGACGGAAGCGGCAAATGTGCCTGTTGCGGCACCGAGTCCCAGGCTGGTGGCACGTCGGCCCTCCAAGTGCGGGCCCGTGTGGCACAGGCCCCAAAGGCTCGCGCGTCCTGTATGGGGTGCGGGTGGCCCCGGCCCGTAGAGGGGGTCGGGGGCGCACGTGGCGGGCGCCGCGCCACGAGGTGATGGAGGCGCCTTTCCAACCGTCGGTGGCGCCGAGGCAGGAGCCAGCGAGCGGCCAACCGTGGTACCTGAGATGTCAGGCGGTCTCGTCCCAGCGCTGCCGGGCGGCGGCCAGTCCGTCATCGGTCAGCGATCCGTACAGGCGCAGGCGGGCCACACCGCCGTCGGGGAAGATGTTCAGCCGGACATGCGTGGCCGGCCCGCTGTCCACGCGGAACCGGTGCGGGGTGTCGGGCAGCAGCCGGACCCGGGGCAGCAGGTCCTGCCAGGCGCGCTCGTCGGCCAGTGACCCGCCCGCCGCCGGGTCGGCGTCTATCGTCTGCAGCGAGGCGTAGTCGGGCTGGTTCCCCCGGTACCAGGACGTGTCGATCTCAGCGAGGTGGACGACGCCGCGCCCGGCCAGCCGGACGACCAGCCACTCGTAGCCCGGCTTCCTGCGCCGGCGGGTCTCCCAGCCCTCGCCCATGACCCGGGACAGCCCGGGGGAGATGAGGTTGCGTGGCGAGGAGTAGAACTGGTCGCTCCGCGCCACGATATCGGCGCCGTTCTCGACCGCCGCCAAGTCGACGGTGAGGCCCTCCAGCAGGGCCGGATCGGGCACCACCTCACCGTGGACGTACAGCCGGGCCACGCCGCCGTCGGGGAAGATATTCAGCCGGACATGGGTGGACCGGCGGCCGGAGTTCACCCTGAACGCGTGCCTGGCGTCGCCGGTCAGCAGAGCGCGCGGCACGATCTCCCGCCACCGGCCCGGGTCCGCGTCGGCGGTGAGTTCCTCGGGCGAGGGATACCCGCTGACCGAGCACGCGTCGGCCGAACACGCCTCCGGGTAGTTGCCGGTGAAGAACGCGGTGTCGACCACGATGGAGCGCACCAGTGCGGGCACGCCGAGCCGGAGGATCACCCAGTCCTTGGCCGCGCGATCCGGTAGCGTCCCGCCCGGCCCGCGCCGCCGCCGGGTCTCCCACCCGTCGTAGACCTGCCCCTTGGCGTCGTATTTTTCCGGCACGAAGGTCGGCGCATCCGGCCTGATCAGGTTTTCCTTGGCGGCGAAGAACTCGTCGCTGGCCGCCACGACCGACCCGCGCAGGCGCAGCAGGTCGGGGAGCTTCTGTTCGTCCATAGACAGTTTCTTCCCCGTTAGTCTCGGTTAATTAGGCGTCCCACTGCTTCACCATCCGGCGCGCCGCTATCAGGATCGAGCAGCGCGGTGCCGCGCAGCCACGTCTGCCGGACCCGCCCGGTCAGGGTCCGGCCCGCGTACGGGGTGATCGGGTGCCGGTGCAGCAGCCGGGCCGCCTCGACCACGTAGCTCTCGTCCGGGTCGAAGGCCACCAGGTCGGCGTCGTATCCGACGGCCAGAGCTCCCTTGGCCCCCAGCCCGGCCAGCCGAGCTGGGGCGGTCGCCATCCACCGGACCACGTCGTCCAGCGTCCGCCCGCGCCGCCGGGCCACGGTCCACACCGCGGACAGGCCGAGCTGAAGCGACGCGATGCCGCCCCACGCCGCGCCGAAGTCCCCGCTGCCGAAGGCCTTCAGCTCCGGCGGGCAGGGCGAGTGATCGGACACCACGCAGTCGATGACGCCGGCCTCGAGCCCGCGCCACAGCGCCTCCCGGTTAACCGCGTCCCTGATCGGCGGGCAACACTTGAACTCGGTAGCGCCGTCGGGCACCTCCTCGGCCGCGAAGTACAGGTAGTGCGGGCAGGTCTCGGCGGTCAGCCGGATGCCCGCCGCCTTGGCCCCGGCGATCATGGCCACGCATTCGGCCGCGGACAGGTGCACGATATGGGCCCGCCCCCCGGTGGCGGCCGCGGCCCTGATCACCTTCTCGATCGCGCGGCGCTCCGCGACCGGCGGCCGAGACGCCACGAACGAGCCGAAGTCACGCCCGGACGCGGGCTTGACCTCCGCCGCGTCCTCCGCGTGCACGATCAGCAGCGCGTCCATGGCGGCCAGCTCGCCCAGCACGGATCGCAGGTCCACCGGCTCGAGCGGCGGGAACTCCGGGACCCCGGAATCGATCAGGAAGCATTTGAACCCGATCACCCCGGCCTGGTATAGGCGCAGCAGCGCGTCCTGGTTCCCCGGCACCGCGCCGCCCCAGAACGCCACGTCGACCCAGCACTTCCCGGCCGCCGCCGCGCGCTTGTCCGCCAGCGCCGCGACCGACACGGTGGGCGGCAGCGAGTTCAGCGGCATATCGCAGACCGTGGTCACCCCGCCCGCCGCCGCGGCGCGTGTGGCGGTGACGAACCCCTCCCAGTCGGTCCGGCCCGGCTCGTTGACGTGTACGTGGGTGTCGACCAGGCCGGGAAGCAGCGCGAGGTCGCCAAGGTCCACGTCGCGGCCCGCGTCCAGCGCCTCGCCGTACCCGGCCACAGCCGCGATGGCGGACCCGCTCACCGCGACGGCCGCCGGCCGCGTCCCCTCCGGCAACACCGCCCGCCGGGACCGCAGTACCAGGTCGTACCTCATCGGATGCCGGTCACCTCCAGCCGAAGCTCGTCGAGCTGTCCGCCGGATCGGATGGCGTGTACTCGCACCCGATCCAGCCCGGATAGCCTTGCGCGGCGAGCTGCCTGAACAGCGCCTCGAAATCCAGCTGGCCGGTCCCTGGAGCGCTCCGGTCCGGTGCGTCCGCGATTTGGACATGCGCGATGTCGCCCGCGCGGCAGGCGAGCGTCCCGGCTAGGTCCTCGCCCATCCGGCCCAGGTGGTAAAGGTCGGCGAGGAACGCGATGTTGGTGATGCCCCCGGCACGCACCGCGCCGATCACCGCCAGCGCGCGCTGGCTGGACACGATCGCGGCACGCGGGCAGTCGTAGGAGTTCAGCGATTCCACGACGACCGTGGCTCCGGCGCGGGCGGCGACCGCCGCGGCCAGCGCGAGGTTCTCCGTGGCCATTTCCTCCTGCTGCTGCTCGGACACGCCGTCGGCCCGGTTCCCGTACAACGCGTTGAGGACCCCGCAGCCGGTCCGCTCGGCGATGCCGGCGCAGACGTCGATGTTGTCCCGGAACGTGGCCGAACCCGCCGGGAGCGACAGCAGCCCTCGCTCGCCGGCCGCTATGTCACCCGCGACGAAGTTCAGCAGGACCAGCCGTACGCCGGCGTCGCCCAGTGCCTCGACGAACCTGTCCACCTCGTGATCCGCCGGCACCGGCTCGGCGAACGGCCACCAGAACTCAACCGCGTCGAACCCGGCTGACCGCGCGGCCGCGGGCCGCTTCAGCAGCGGCAGTTCGGTAAACAAGATGGAACAATTGACGTCAAACCGCAGGCCGTAGGTGCGCACACCGGCAGTCTCTCACTCCTGGGCGGCGGCTGCCCCCGGCCGAGATGGCCGCCAGTGAGCGTGTCGCCTGGTCACAGACTTCGCTATGCACGATCATTGTCTAGTTCGGTCAGCTATGCGCCACGCTGCCGGCGGTTATACGTTACAGAGGTTGGCTAGAACTAACGACATCGCACCAGAAAGGGTCGATGACGATGCATGTGCTCGACAGGCCTGGTATCGCCCGGCGCGTCGCTCAGACGTTCGCCACCGTCGGCGCGGTGGCGGCAGTTCTGGTCGGCATGACCGCGTTTGCTCGTCCGGCTGGCGCGACGACGCGCCAGCCCACGCCCACGTATACCGTGCGGACGATCTTGTCGGGTAAGAGCCTGCATCACTGGTACACCAAGGCCGGGTCCAAGGTGCGGCAATCCGAGCCGCTGGCCGACCCGGACGACATCACGCGAATCGGCAAGGACCTGTTCACCGGGTTCCAGAACGGGGTCGGCCCGCAGGGCCAGGCCAGCGCGGACGGGAACCGTGACAGCACGATCGTCGAGTTCACCCTGTCCGGTACGTTCGTACGCCAGTGGGACGTCCTAGGCAAATGCGACGGGCTGACCGCGAATAGCTCCGCCGGGCTGGTCGTCGCCACGGTCAACGAGGACGCGCACTCCAGCCTCTACACCATCGACCCGTCCACCAGCCAGATCGTGCACTACTCCTACCACAGGGCACTGCCCCACGATGGCGGCACCGACGCCATCTCCTTCTACCACGGCCTGATGCTGGTCAGCGCGTCGGCGCCGGGTACCACCGGGGCAGCAGCGCCGAAGCCGTTCTACCCGGCGGTATACGTGGTGACGCTGAACACGCCCAAGCACCTGGCCTACATCCGGGCGCTGTTCTACGACGAGTCGAAGGCGAGCGCGGCGAACGGCCCGCACATCGGCGGGCCGGTCAGGCTCGGTCTGACCGACCCGGACTCGAACGAGGTGGTGCCGGGCTTCGAGCCGCGCTTCGCCGGCGACTTCATGCTGACCAGCCAGGGGGATAAGGAACAGATCTACGTGCACGTCACACCGTCCGGGCACGGGCGTCTGTGGGTCCTGCACCTGTCCCAGTCCGTCGACGACACAGCCTGGTCGACTAGCTGGAAAGGCGCGTTCTACGCCGCCAGCACCAGCGACGACACCGTCGACGAGATCGAGGGCTCGTTCTGGCCGGGCACCGCGTTCGTGGCCGTGACCCCGTGCGACGCCGATAACGCGCCCGCCACCTGCCCGGCGTCCGGGTTCCCCGCCAATTACCTGGGCCACCTGAACATGTACACCGGCCAGATCTCCCGCGTGTCGTTGCGCGGCGCGCCCCTTCACCCGCAGGGCATGACCTTCGTCGCCTTCTAGGTTTCGCGGTCGCTGCCGAGTTCCGTGCCCGCGCTCAGCTTCCCCGGTAGGTGGAGTAGGCGAACGGGCTGAGCAGCAGCGGCACGTGATAGTGCCCGCCTTCGCTGGTCACCTCGAAGGTGACCGTGACCTCGGGATAGAACGACGCGGTTCCGCGCGCCTCGAAGTACGCCCCGCTGCCGAACGTGATCCGGTACACGCCGGGCTCGAAGCCGGGGCCGAAGCCGGGACCGCCGTCCAGCCGCAGTCGCCCGTCCGCGCCGGTCTGCCCGGCGCCGGCTGGCGACCACCCGTCCGGGCCGCGGCGCTCCAGCCGGACCGGCACGCCCGCGGCGGGCCGCCCGGCCGTTGCGTCCAGGACGTGGGTGGAAAGCGTCACCGACCCGGTCGGCGCAGGCGTCACGAGCCCACCAGCTTCGCCAGCCGCAGCCGGGTGATCTTCAGCAGTTCCTCGCGCACCACGGCCCGCTCGGCTTGCGGATCGTGGCCCAGCCTGGCCCGTAGCTGGCCGAGCATGTCCTGGCCGGACAGGCCGCTGGCACAGATCAAGAACACGTGGCCGAACCGCTGCTCGTAGGCGAGGTTCCCGTCCGCCAGCGCCTGGCGCACCTGATCGCTGGCCGACGCGGCACCCGACTGCTCGGCCGCCGACCATCCGCCGGTCCGCACCCGGTCGCCGATCCGCGGGTGCGCGTTCATGCTCTCGGCGATATCGTCCCAGCTCAACGCCTCGAATGCGGCGTTCACCGCGGCCTGCAAGACGGCCGGGTCGCGATACGGGCGGCCGCTGGCGATCCTGCGGGCGAAGGATCTGGACGCGCAGCACGCGAGCACGTCCCGTTCGGCGGCCTCGGGCGAGGCCGCGTTGAATGCCGCCAGCGTGGCGGTCTGCGGGTCGGTGCTCACCATGCGGACATCCAATCAGCCGGTCCCGGGCAGGTGCTAGCCGCCTGTCGAATCGATCAGCACGACCCCGGCTCCAGCCCGTTTTGTAGCTTTCGCTAAACGGGGACGGTTATGGTGCTCGAGAGGGGCTGGTCGCGGGAGGTGATCCCTTTGCGAGTGCGGGATTTGCTCGACGTGCCCGGCCTGGGCCTGCGGTTGCTGACGGACGTTTCCGGCGTGGACCGGGTGATCCAGCATGTGTTCACCACCGACCTGCCCGATCCCAGCCGCTACCTGACCCCGGGTGACCTGGTGCTGACCGGCATGATCTGGTTCCGGGAGCCGAGGGACGCCGACCGGTTTGTCCGGGCCCTGGCCCAGGCCGGGGCCGGGGTGCTTGGCGCCGGGGAGGCGCTCGGCGAGGTGAAGCCCGAGGTGATCCAGGCCTGCCGGCGGCACGGTGTCACCCTGCTCGCGGTGCCGGCCGAGACCTCGTTCGCCGCCGTCACCGACGAGGTGGGCCGCCGGCTGAGCGGGGACCGGGCCACGGCTATGACCAGGGTCCTGGGGCGGCGCAGGCTGCTGCTGTCCGCGGTGGCCGAGGGAGCCGGCCTGGACGAGATGTTCCGGCTGATGGGCCACGAGATCGGCGCCGAATGCTGGCTGATCACCGCGACCGGCCGGGTCGTCGGCGGCACCGGGCCGTCCCTGCCCGGGCCGCTCGCCCTCCGGCTGGCCAGGGAATATCTGCGGGCGGACCAGCTGCCCGCCACGGCAAAGGTCAGCGGGCCACAGATCCCCGCGGCGGGCGACCGGTGGTACTCGCTGTTCGCCGTGGGCGGCGAGCCGAGAATCACCAGCTGGTTCCTGGCCTGCGCCGGGCACGAGCAGGACTGGGGCCCGCTGGCCCATGAGTTGCGCGAATCCGTCGTCGAACTGGCCGCGGACGCGGCCCTGGAGCGGGCCCGGCTGGACGCCGGACGGGCAGGTGACCGCAAGCTGGCCGAGGCGATCGCCGCCATGCTCGCCGCGGAGGGCGGCGAGGGCGCCGCCCCGGCCGAGATCGCCTCGCTGATGCGCGCGGCCGGCCTGCCGCCCGAAGGGCGCTACCTGGTGGCTGCGATGAACGCCGAGGCCGACCGGGTGACGGGCCCGAACGCCGATCGCTGGCGCTGCGACCTGGCCGAGGAACTAGCCCTGCCCCCGGCCTGGGAACTAGCCCTGCCCCAGGCCGAGGCACTAGCCGCGCCTCAGGCCGACGAACTGCCCGTGCCCCAGGCCCAGAGCCCGGTCGTAGCCGCCCTCGGCGATCAGATCGTGACGCTCGTCCCGCTGCCGGTCGGCTCTGGCCCGGGCGCCGCCGAAGGACCGGACCTCCAGGACGCCTCGCGAGCCGGCGTGGCCCCGGCCGCGCAGGCGTTCGCGGCGCGGCTGCGCGACGCTCAGCCGGTGCTGGAGGCCGACCGGTCCCGCGTCAGGCTTACCGTCGGCATCAGCGCACCCGCCGAGGGCATAGCTGGCCTGGTCGGCGCGCTGCACGAAGCGCAGAGCGCCCGTCGGCTCGCCGCGATCAGAGCCGATGCCGCCGGCCCGGCCCCGGCGCCCGCCGTCTCGGTGGTGACCAGCGACGAGGTCGCCTCGCACGAGCTACTGCTGGCCAGCGTGCCCGGCAGCGTGCTGCGTTCGTTCCGGGACCGGCTGCTCGGCCCGCTGCTGGCCTACGACGAGCTGCACCGGGCCGAGCTGTTGCCCACCCTGCGCGAGTTCCTGGCCTGCTCGGGCTCCTGGAACGCGTGCGCGGCCACCATGTACGTCCACGTCAACACGGTGCGGTACCGGATCAGGCGGATCGAGGAGCTGACCGGACGCGATGTGTCCTGCCTGGATGACCAGGTCGATTTCTTCCTCGCGCTGCGGATTCGCTAGCTTGGCCGGGGTGATGATCCGATCCGCCTCGACGGCGGACGCGCCGCAGATCGCGGACGTGATGCGGGACAGCTGGTTCGCCGGCTACGACGGCATCATCGCGCCCGCGATGATCGACCAGGCCACGGCCCCCGACGGCGGCGCCCGCGTCCGGCAGTCGTTCCGGATCCGGCCCTGGCAGCGGATGATCGCCGCGGTCGCCCGCGGCCCGGCGCCCGCGGGCGCAACCCGCATCGTGGGCTACGCGTCCTTCGGGCCGGAACGGGACGTCCTGGACACGCCCTGGCCGTATCCGCTGACCCCGGCAGGCTCGAAGCGCGAGGTCGCCGAACTCTACGCCCTGTACGTCCACCCGGCCTGGTGGTCGACCGGCACCGGGCGAGCGCTCATGGACCATGTCCTGACCAAGGTCCGCGCGGCCGGGTACGCGGACATCACGCTGTGGGTGCTCGAGGCTAACGCTCGCGCGCGGCGCTTCTACGGCCTCGCCGGATTCGCCCCGGACGGCGCCCGTCACATGCTCGATGACCTGGGCGGGGTCACCGAGATCCGCTACCGGCGCGCCCTAAGCGCCTAGCGCGGAGCCGGCAGCAAGGCCCGGACATCGCCATTCGAATGATATTCCTGGATGCCCGTTGGCAGGCTGGGACCATGACTAATGACGACAGCGCGACCACCGCGGCCGCGACCTACTTCGACGCCTGGCTGGCCAAGGATTTCGCCCGGCTGCGCGCGGTGCTGGCCGACGACGTGGACTTCGCCGGGCCGCTCGGGCAGGTCACGGGTGGCGACGAGTGCCTGCGCGGCCTCAAGGGACTGGCCACGATCATGACCGGCATCCAGATCCAGAAGGTCTTCAGGGCCGGATCCGACGTCCTGACCTGGTACGACATGGCCACCACGGTGGCCGACCCGGTGCCGGTGGCGAACTGGATGCAGATCGAGGACGGCAAGATCACCCGGATCCGGGTGGCCTTCGATCCGCGGGGCATCGTAGGCGGCTCATGACCGCGACTCGTGCGGGCGAGCTAGCTGTGACGGGGTCGGCCGCGGTTACCACGGGCCGTTCGGTCAAATAAGGCCAAAAAAGTGGGAACTGGTACTACTTGTATGGAGCCAATCTCGGCATCGTAGAGGCATGCCGCGCCGTCTCATCCAGTTGTTCGCTGGCCTGGTGCTGTACGGGATCAGCGACTCCATGCTGCTGCTGGCCGGGCTCGGCGTGGATCCGTGGGACGTGCTGCACCAGGGCCTGTCCCGGCGCACCGGGATTCCGGTCGGGACCTGGGCGATCATCGTGGGCGCGCTGGTGTTGCTGCTCTGGATCCCGCTGCGGCAGCGGCCGGGCTTGGGCACGCTGTGCAACGTGATCTTGGTCGGCGCGGTCATCGACGCGGCCCTGGCCCTGGTCACGCCGCCGCACTCGCTCGCGGTGCGGGCGGTGGTGATGGTGTCCGGGGTGGTCCTGAACGGCGTCGCGACCGGGCTGTACATCGGTGCGGGCCTCGGGCCCGGGCCCCGCGACGGGCTGATGACCGGCTTCGCGGCCCGCGGCCACTCGCTGCGCGTGGTCCGCACCGCGATCGAGGCCACGGTGCTGCTGGCCGGCTGGCTGCTCGGCGGTACGGTCGGCGTCGGCACCGTCCTCTACGCGGTCTGCATCGGCCCGCTGGCCCACATCTTCGTGCCCCTGTTCAGCCGGACCGTGCCCGGGACCGTCCCCGCCGTCCGCCTCACCAGCCGCGGGCGCGCCACTCGTCCAGGTGCGGCCGCTCGGTGCCGAGCGTGGTGTCGTTGCCGTGCCCGGGGTACACCCAGGTCGCGTCCGGGAGCGGGCCGAACACACGTTCGGTCACGTCGGTAAGCAATGACGTGAAGTCCGCGGGGGAGTTGGTCTTGCCCACTCCGCCGGGGAACAGTGAGTCGCCAGTGAACACATGCGGCGTGTCGGACAGGCGGCCGCCCGCGTCGTAGAGCACCGCCAGGCTGCCCGGCGTGTGCCCGCGCAGGTGGATGAGCGATACCTGGCAGTCGCCGAAGGTCAGCACCTCGCCATGCTCGGCGCGGTGGCCGACCTGGATGGGAAGCTCGTCCGCGTCGGCCGGATGCGCGACCACGACCGCGCCGGTCTGGGTCTGCACCTCCGGCAGCGCCTGCCAGTGATCGGCGTGCCGGTGCGTGGTGACGATCGTCCCGACCGGGGTGTCCCCGATCATCTCGATCAGCCGGCCCGCCTCGTTGGCCGCGTCGATGAGCAGGCCCTGGCCCGTGCTGGTGCAGCGCAGCAGGTAGGCGTTGTTGTTCATCGGGCCCACCGCTATCTTGGTCACGGTCAGGCCGTCGATCTCACGAGTGCCGGGCGCGCCACCGACATGAACCTCTCCCGAGTAAGTCACCTTCAAAACCTATACCGAACGGCCCTGGCCACCCGCCCCGAGTCGCCGTCTTGCCACCCCTGGCTACGCCCCAATGAGCTGGAGAGTCGCGTGAAGATCCTCGTGCTGGCCGGTTACCACGTCCGTGAGCTGCTCGGATATCGCGAGTGCGCGGACGTGATGCGCCAGGCGCTGACCGACCTGGCCCACGGTCAGATCCAGCAGCCGCTGCGTACCGTGGTCAAGCCCCGGGACGCGGCGGGGTTCATGGGCCTGATGCCCGCCTACTCTCCGGCCGGCTACGGACTGAAGGCGCTCGTTATCACCCCGGGCAACCCGGCCGTCGGCAAGGACGCGCACCAGGGCGGGGTGCTGCTGTTCGCGGCGGACACCGGGGAGCCGCTGGCCCTGGTCAACGCGTCGGCGGTCACCGAGATCCGCACCGCGGCGGTCTCGGCCGTCGCCACCGGCCTGCTGGCCCGGCCTGGCGCGGCCGAGGTGGCCATCGTCGGCACCGGCGTCCAGGGCCGCGCGCACGCGCACGCCCTGGCCGCGACCAGGCCGCTCACCGGGATCCGCATCACCGGACGTGACCTGGCCCGGGCCCGCGACGCGGCCGCGGAGCTGACCGCGCAGCTGGACGTGCCGGTGACGGCGACCGGTTCGGTGCCCGAGGCGGTCGAGGGGGCCGACATCGTGGTCACCGCGACCAATTCGTCGCAGCCGGTGCTGTGCCGCGAGTGGCTTGCCGCCGGCACGCACGTCAACGCGGTCGGCGCGTGCCTGCCCCGCGACCGCGAGATCGACACCGCGACCATGACCGAGGCGGCCCTGTTCGCCGACAGCCGCGAGTCCGTCAGCCACGAGGCCGGGGACTACCTGCTGGCCGCCCAGGAAGGCGCGGACAACCCGGTCCGGGCCGAGCTCGGCGAGCTGCTCACCGGGACCGCGGCCGGGCGCGCCGACGACGACGAGATCACCCTGTTCGAGTCGCTCGGCCTGGCCGCCGAGGACCTCGCCGCCGTCATCTACCTGTACGAGAAGGCCGCCCGCCTAGGCGCCGGCACCAGCGCCGACTTCTAGCGCACCAATCGAGTAACACCAGTGGCGGGGCCTGGCGTCACACACGGCCGGAGGGTCTCTCCGATTATCGCGGTGGATCCACGCTCCGCGGTCGATAGGTGGTGCTGGGGTACCGGCTCGCTCCACCACCAAACAACCGCGAAGCCCCGATCCACCGCGGGAACCGGCGAGCGTGCTGTCACGAATGGGGCAAAATGGACGCCAGGGTCGGGGCTAGCGCGCCGGTCAAACGACGCGGTTGGCTGGCGGAAGACGGCGGGCGCGGCTCCGGGGCGGGCGCTATCGTGGGAGGTAGCGGGGCGGGCATAACGGTGGCCGTTTGAGTGGTTGTACAGGAGACGGGGCGGAGTCCGGGCGTGGTGGCGAGAGAGCTGATCGGGCAGGCGACCCCCGGAGCCCCCGAAATGTCAGACCCCACGGCTACCATCGCCAAGCGATTGGTGTACCCGTTTCCCGAGCCCGTAGAGAAGAGGCGCAGTGGCTGACCGACTCGTGGTTCGCGGCGCCCGCGAGCACAACCTGAAGGACGTTTCGCTGGACCTGCCGCGAGACGCCATGATCGTGTTCACCGGGCTGTCCGGCTCGGGCAAGTCCAGCCTGGCCTTCGACACCATCTTCGCGGAGGGCCAGCGCCGGTACGTCGAGTCGCTGTCCGCCTACGCCCGGCAGTTCCTCGGCCAGATGGACAAGCCCGACGTCGACTTCATCGACGGGCTGTCGCCGGCGGTCTCCATCGACCAGAAGTCCGCGAGCCGCAACCCGCGCTCCACGGTGGGGACGATCACCGAGGTCTACGACTACCTGCGACTGCTGTACGCCAGGATCGGCAAGCCGCACTGCCCGATCTGCGGGCGGCCGATCGCGCGGCAGACTCCGCAGCAGATCGTGGACCGGGTGATGGAGCTGGAGGAGGGCACCAGGTTCCAGGTGCTCGCGCCGGTGGTGCGAGGGCGCAAGGGCGAGTACGGCGAGCTGCTGCGGGAGCTGCAGACCAAGGGCTACTCACGGGCCCGAGTGGACGGCACCATCGTCCGGCTGGACGAGGCGCTGGCCGGCCAGCTGCCGGCCCTGAAGAAGTACGAGAAGCATGACATCGAGGTCATCGTCGACCGGCTCGCGGTCAAGGACACGGCGCGGCGTCGGCTGACCGACTCGGTGGAGACCGCGCTCGGCCTGTCCGGCGGGGTGGTCATCCTCGACTTCATCGACCTGCCGGAGACCGACCAGCACCGCGAGCGGATGTACTCCGAGCACCTGGCCTGCCTGTACGACGACCTGTCCTTCGACGAGCTCGAGCCGCGCTCGTTCTCGTTCAACTCGCCGTGGGGCGCCTGCCCGGACTGCACCGGGCTGGGCACCAAGCTCGAGGTCGACCCGGAGCTGATCGTCCCGGACGAGAGCAAGTCGCTGACCGACGGCGCGCTCGCGCCGTGGAGCAGCGGCCACCTCAGCGACTACTTCGAACGGCTGATCCAGGCCCTGGGTGAGACGATCGGGTTCCGGATGGATACGCCGTGGGCCAAGCTGCCCAGCGCCGCCCGCCAGGCCCTGCTGCGCGGCTTCGACGGGCAGGTCCACGTCCGGTACAAGAACCGGTACGGCCGGGAGCGCTCGTATTACACGACGTTCGAGGGCGTGATCCCGTGGGTCGAGCGGCGGCACGCCGAGGCGGAGTCGGACTCGAGCCGGGAGAAGTTCGCCGGTTACATGCGCGAGGTGCCGTGCCCGTCCTGTGGCGGCGCCCGGCTGAAGCCGGTGTCGCTGGCGGTCACCGTGGACGGTCGGTCGATCGCCGAGCTGTGCGCGCTGCCCGTTGGCGAGCTGGCCAAGCTGCTGCTCACGCTGGAGCTGTCCGACCGCGACCGGCAGATCGCCCAGCGGATCGTGAAGGAAGTCAACGCCCGGATGGGCTTCCTGCTCGACGTGGGGCTGGACTACCTGACCCTGGACCGCGCGTCGGCCACGCTGGCGGGCGGCGAGGCCCAGCGGATCAGGCTGGCCACCCAGATCGGCTCGGGGCTGGTCGGGGTGCTGTACGTGCTGGACGAGCCGTCCATCGGGCTGCATCAGCGGGACAACCACCGGTTGCTCGAGACGCTGCTGCGGCTGCGGGACCTGGGTAACACGCTGATCGTCGTGGAGCACGACGAGGACACGATCAGGGCCGCGGACTGGGTGGTGGACATCGGGCCGCGGGCCGGGGAGCACGGCGGCCACATCGTGGTCTCCGGGACCGTCGCCGACCTGCTGGCCAGCCCGGACTCGCTGACCGGCGCGTACCTGACGGGACGGCAGTCCATCCCGTTGCCCGCGACCCGCAGGCCGCGGAACAAGAACCGTGAGATCGTGGTCAAGGGTGCCAGCGAGCACAACCTGCGCGGCGTGGACGTGGCGTTCCCGCTCGGCTGTCTGGTGGCGGTCACCGGGGTGTCGGGCTCGGGCAAGTCGACCCTGGTCAACGACATCCTGTACAAGGCGCTAGCCCGGGAGCTCAACGGGGCCCGGACGGTGCCGGGCAAGCACGTCAGGGTGACCGGGATCCAGCACCTGGACAAGGTGGTCCACGTGGATCAAGGCCCGATCGGACGCACTCCGCGGTCCAACCCGGCCACCTACACCGGGGTGTTCGACCACGTGCGGAAGCTGTTCGCGGCGACCGTCGAGGCCAAGATCCGTGGTTACCAGCCGGGCCGGTTCTCGTTCAACGTGAAGGGCGGCCGGTGCGAGGCCTGCGCGGGTGACGGCACGATCAAGATCGAGATGCAGTTCCTGCCCGACGTCTACGTGCCGTGCGAGGTCTGCCACGGGGCCCGGTACAACACCGACACCCTGCAGGTGCACTACAAGGGCAAGACGATCGCCGAGGTCCTGGACATGCCGATCGAGGAGGCGGCCGAGTTCTTCGAGGCGGTGCCCGCCATCCACCGGCACCTGAAGACCCTGGTCGACGTCGGCCT
>Ga0302184_10001664_pt1 | contig 14256 bp, 17 predicted proteins | sample I_Palsa_N3_3_FD_200233 | JGI IMG/M metagenome (GOLD analysis project Ga0302184, IMG submission 200233) | Peat permafrost microbial communities from Stordalen Mire near Abisko, Sweden - I_Palsa_N3_3 | ecosystem: Environmental > Terrestrial > Soil > Palsa > Peat permafrost | place: Sweden...
TGCGGGACGCGCAGGCGAGATCGAGGAGACGATTCTCGAGCTGCTCTGAGGAGAGGACGTACTCCCTCTCCATTTCCAATTTATACCAAAAATCGGCCCCTCATGAGGCCTTTGGTAATGCCGCATAATCGCCTGCCGCAGGCCAGACGCGACAAAAATGGAGGCGCGAAATGCGTGCAGTGCTGTCGAGGTACCCGGCGGGAGGGCGGCGATGACCGAGCATGCGGTGGTGATCGCCGGCGGCGGTCCGGCGGGGATGATGCTGGCGGCCGAGTTGGCGTTGGCGCAGGTCGATGTCGCGGTGATCGAGCGGCGTCCCGATCACGTGCTCGTCGGCTCGACTTCGGTGTCCACACTCCGACGTGGATCTCGAGGTTCACCGATATGACCCGTCAGGCGGCGGCCTACCGTGCCGGACGCGTGCTGCTCGCCGGCGATTCGGCGCACGTGCATTACCCGGCGGGCGGACAGGGCCTCAGCCTCGGCCTGCAGGACGCGGTGAATCTCGGCTGGAAGCTGGCTCAGGTGGTCAGGGGCACGTCTTCAGAGAGCCTCCTGGACACCTACCACGCCGAGCGCCATCCGGTCGCTGCCCGCGCGCTCGAGCACACGATGGCGCAGAGCTCGCTCCAACGCCGCGACGAGAGCAACAGGGCGCTGATCGATGTCGTCTCCGAGCTGGCGACGATGGACGAGCCGCGCAAGCGGCTCGCCGGAACGATCTCCGGGCTCGACATCCATTACGACCTCGGCGAGGGCCATCCGCTGCTCGGACGCCGGATGCCCGATCTGGACATCGTCAGCGCCGGCGGCCCGCTCCGCGCCTTCGAGCTGCTGCACCGTGCGAGGCCGGTGCTGCTCAACCTCGGCGAGCCCGGCGCCTTCGACATCACCCCGTGGGCTGATCGGGTTCAATTCCTCGACGCGAAATACGCCGGCAACTGGGAGCTCCCGGTGATCGGTGAGGTGGCGGCCCCCGCTGCCGTGCTGATCAGGCCGGACGGCTACGTCGCCTGGGTGGGGGAGGGCACGCAAACCGGATTGCCCGAGGCGTTGGCCACCTGGTTCGGGGCGCCATGACGCGACCCTGGGCCTAGCGGAGCGCCTCGCGCGCCGACGCCTCCGCGCGCACGTCGTCGCGCCCTGCCTCGAAGCCGGGCAGCTCGATCGCAATCCGCGCTCCGCCGCCCTCGCGCTCGCCGGCCGAGACGCTGCCGCCATGGGCTTCGGCGATCGCGCGCACGATCGCCAGGCCGAGGCCGGTGCCGCCGCGTGCGCGCGAGCGCGCGGAGTCGGTGCGGTAGAAGCGGTCGAAGATGCGCTCGCGCTGCGCCGGCGCGATGCCCGGCCCGTCGTCGGACACCGTCAGGCGCAGGCCCTCCCGGCCGTCGCGCTCGACGTCGAGCGCGACGAGCCCCTCGTCCGGGCGCGTGTGCTCGATCGCGTTGCGCAGCAGGTTGCGCAGCGCCTGGGCGAGGCGGTCCGGATCGGCGCGCAGAACCCCGTCAGGAATGCTGCCGAGCTCGAAGCGCCGGTCGGCGGTGGCGCTGACGCCCTCCCAGAGATCATCGATGTAGGGAGCCAGCTCGATCGCCTCGGGCTGCAGGAACTCGCTCTGCTCGACCTGGACCAGCAGCAGCAGGTCATCGGCGAGGCGGCTGAGGCGTGTGACCTCGCCGCGGACGAGGCGCTCGACGCGCGCGATCTCCGCCGGCTCGGGAGCGCTCTGCGATGCGAGCACCTCCAGCTGGCCGGCGATCACCGTCAGCGGCGTGCGCAGCTCATGCGACGCGTCGGCGACGAACGCGCGCTGCGCCGCGAACGCGGTCGTCAGCCGATCGAGCATGTGGTTGAAGGACTCGCCCAGCACACGTACCTCGTCGTGGCGGCTGCCCGACACGTGGATCCGCGGGTGCAGGTCACCGCCGTCGACGCGCGCCGCCACGGCGGCCATCCGGCGCAGCGGCGCCGAGACGCGGGCGCCGACGATCAGCGACGCGAGCAGCGCGATGCCGAGCGCGAGCGCGCCGGCGAGCACGAACGCGCGCACGACACCGCTCTGGGCATGCGCGACGATCGCCAGCGGCTCTCCGGCACCGAGCGTAACCCGGACTTTTCCGATCCGCACCCTCTGTTTGAGCAGGCGCAGCTTCCCGACGTCTGCCAGTTCCACGGTGTTGAAGCCGTCACCCACGGTCAGCAGCTGCGCGTTGAGTCGGTTCTCAACGGCCTGCTGGGCGGCCGTCTCGCCATCGTCGACGGCCCGCGCGAACAGCTCTGGCTGGTTCGTCTTGGTCCCATGACCGGGCACGAGCGCGAACAGCAGTGTCGAGTTGGCGCTGAAAGGCTGCTCGGTCACGTAGCGGGACGCGACACGGGCGACCTGCGCCGCGCTGTGCGGCTGCGGGCCTTCGAGTGCGCGCGAGAACCCGACGAGGTCGCCGCTGACGTCCTTGTCGACGTCGTGGCGGATCTGCGTGCCGGTGCCGCGATAGACCGCGACGACCGTCACGGCGAACGAGCAGACCAGCACCAGGGCCACCCACAGCGTCAGCCGCAGGCGCAATCCCGTTGGGATCAGCCGTTCAAGGATCATCGATGAAGCGGTAGCCGATCGACCGTACCGTTGCCAGCGGCGCCGGGCGGCCACCCTGGGCGAGCTTGCGCCGCAGGTAGCCGATGTACACGTCGACGATGTTCGTCTCCGGGTCGTGCTCGTAGCCCCAGACGCCACTCTGGATCTCCTGCCGCGAGCAGACCCGCCCGCGGCGGCGCAACAGGTAGGCGAGCAGCTCGAACTCGGTCGCCGACAGCCGGACCGGCAGGCCGGCGCGGTGCACCTCGCGTGTCAGCAGGTTGAGCACGATGTCGGCGCCGTGCAGTGTCGACTCCTCGCCGCGGGGCACCTGGCGCAGCTGCGCTCGCAGGCGCGCCGCCAGCTCGGCGAGCGCGAACGGCTTGCGCACGTAATCGGACGCACCGGCATCGAGTCCGATCACGCGCTGTTCGGTCTCGCCGCGCGCGGTGAGGACGATCACCGGCAGCTGTGGCTTGGCTGCGCGCAGATGCTTGAGCACGGTCAGCCCGTCGCGTCCGGGCAGCATCAGGTCGAGCACGATCGCGTCGAAGCGCTCGCTGAGCGCCCGCTCCTCACCGCTGATCCCGTCGCCGGCCGAGCTGACCACGAAGCCCTCGGCATCGAGTCCCCGCGTGACGAAATCGACGATCGCCGGCTCGTCCTCGATCAGCAGCACCTGCGGCGCGCCGCCGTCACGCCTCGGGCGTAGCGATGACTCACCCATTTGCCCAGGATAGAGAGAGCATTGGCGGCGTCTGCACGACTGGCGCCAGACCCGATCATGTGAACCTTCTCATCGCCCTGTTACGGGCTCCTTAGCGGCGGCGCCAATAGTCGTCGTGTGGCCGTTGATCAAGAGGCGCGTACGCGCACATCCGCAGTCGCTCGCAGCTCGCTGCTGCGACGCTTCGGCGCCGGCGGAACCGACGGCAACGAGGAGCTGACGGCGATAACGGCCGTCGTCCTGCTGGCCCTGCTGGCTGCGCTCGGCGTGACGATCATCCGGATCGGGGCGCTGCTCAACGAGCACATGTTCATCGGCATGCTGCTGCTCGGCCCGGTTGTACTCAAAATGGGCAGCACGGGCTACCGCTTCACCCGCTACTACACCCACAACCCGCCCTACGTGAAGAAGGGCCCGCCCGAGCTCCCGCTGCGGCTGCTCGCGCCACTGGTGGTGCTCTCGACGGTCGCAGTATTCGCGACTGGCGTCGTGTTGCTGCTCGGCGGCCAGAGCCTACGCAACCCATGGGGAGAGATTCACAAGCTGTGCTTCTTCGCCTGGGTCGCCTTCATGGCGCTCCACGTGCTCGGTCACCTGCCGGGGCTGCCGGCTTCACTGCGCGCGAGCTCCCGCGCGCGTCGCAGCGAGCGCCCCTGGGATGACCAGGGCGCCGGTCGCGGCGCCCGCGCGATCACGCTCGCGAGCTCGCTCGTCCTCGGGACGGCGCTCGCAATCGCGGTGATCCCGCTGTTCTCCGCCTGGCACCGCTAGTGGCTAACGGCTGGCGGCCGGCATCGTATCGGGCCGGTCTCGCCCAGTCGGTAGGTTCAATGGTGCCCGTCACCAGGTCCCCGACGAAGGAGCACGATGCGCTACCGCAAGCTTGGCAGTTCCACCCTCGAGGTCTCGGAGATCGCGCTCGGCTCCTGGTTGACCTACGCCGGCGGCATCGAGGCGGATCAGACGCGCGCCTGCACTGCGGCGGCCTTTGACGCCGGGATCAACTTCTTCGATACGGCCAACGTCTACGGCCGCGGCGCTGCCGAGAGCGCCTGGGGCGAGATCCTCTCTGCCTACCCGCGCGAGAGCTACATCCTCGCGACCAAGGTCCACGGCCAGATGTCCGACGATCCCGCCGATCATGGTCTCTCGGCGGCCCAGATCGCCAAGCAGATCGACGCCTCGCTCGAGCGCCTGCAGACCGACTACGTCGACCTCTACCAGGCCCACCGCTTCGATGTCGAAACGCCGATCGAGGAGACGATCGAAGCGCTCCAGCAGGTGGTCAACGACGGCAAGGCCCGCTACCTCGGCTTCAGCGAGTGGACGACGCTGCAGATCCAGGCGGCGATCGACGTCGCCGGTCCCGGCACGTTCGTCTCCTCCCAACCGCAGTACTCGATGCTCTGGCAGGCGCCGGAGGCCGAGGTCTTCGATCTCTGCGCCGAGAACGGGATCTCCCAGATCGTCTGGTCGCCGCTCGCCCAGGGCGTGTTGACCGGCAAGTACAGGCCGGGGGAGCCCTACCCGAGCGACTCGCGTGCCGCCAACGAGTCGATGAGCACGCCCTCGCTCGACCTGGTGCTCAGCGACGCCACGCTTGAAGCCGTCGAGCGCTTGCGACCGATCGCCGAGGGCGCCGGGCTGACGCTGCCCGAGCTGGCGCTCGCCTGGGTCCTGCGCCGCGACGAGCTCGCCTCGGCGATCGTCGGCGCCTCGCGACCCGAGCAGGTCCACGCCAACGCCGCCGCCGCGGGGATCGAGCTTTCAGCCGACGTGCTCGGAGCCGTCGAGCTGGCGCTCGGCGACGCGCCCGTCAAGCGCCCGACGCTCGCGCCGTTCGCCACCGAGGGCGTCAAGCACCGCGCCTGACGCTGGCGCACGAAACGGCGAAGGCTGGCTAGCTGACGAGCGCGAGCCGCGGATGCGGCCAGTCATCGTCGTCATCGGAGCGCACAGGCTCGTCGGCCTCGACGTCGGTGTTCAGCACGACGCTGAAGCCGAGTGAGACGAAGCTGCGATCACTGGAGATCGTCAGGCTGCCGGGAATCAGGCGGTGGCGCTTGTTGGTGTGCGCGCGGACCGCGGAGGCGAGCATGTCAGGCAGCGCCATCAGCGCGGCTTCGCTCAGCGGCGAGCCCGGCTCGCCGGTGTCGGTCAGGTGGTTGGGATCGAAGCGCAGCAGCAGCAACAGCGCGTCATCCTCGTGGTAGGCGCGCGCGACGAGCGGCGGCCCGCCCGCGGCGACGGCGTACAGCTGCGCCATCAGCTCGGCTGCGAGCACGCCGACCTCTTCGACCGTGGCGCTCGCGGCCCCGAGTGCGCGCAGCTTGTCTTGGGCTGGCCCGGAGTCCATCCATGCCCATCATCGCCAACATGCTCGAGCCTTTGACGCCTTGCACGTGAACAATCAGCGCGGCGGCGTTACTAAACGCTTACGTCGACCCGCATACTTAGCGTGGTGGCGCTTGGGGAGGATGCGGCGGTCCCAGGCGGCGTGAGCGCGTCTAAGCGCCCGCCGCTTCGTCGGCGCCTGTTCGCGGGCGGCGTCTACGGCAACAGAGAGCTGACCGCGGCGACCGGCGCGCTGATCCTGATCCTGATGGCGGCGCTCGCGGTGACGGTGATCGCGATCGGTCCGCTGCTCGGCGCGCACATGTTCCTCGGGATGGTGCTGCTCGCCCCCGTCGCGCTGAAGCTCGGCAGCGTCAGCTACCGCTTCACGCAGTACTACGCCGGCAACGCGAGCTACCGCAAGCGCGGCCTGCCGGAGATGGTGATGCTGGTGCTCGGCCCGCTCGTCGTGATCACGACGGTCATCGTCTTCGCCAGCGGCGTCGTGCTGCTGCTCGCCGGCCCGAGCAGTCGCGGCGTCTGGAATCCGATCCACAAGATCAGCTTCGGAATCTGGCTTGCCGTCTGGTGGGGACACGTGATCCTCCACGTGCCCGACCTGCCGAAGCTCTGGCAGGCGCGCCGCCGCGAGCGCGAGCGCCCCTGGGACGACCTCGGCAGCGGTCGTGGCGGCCGCGCCCTCTCGCTCGCTGCCGCGCTCGTCCTCGGCGCGATCATCGCGATCCTGACGCTCCCGCTGTTCGGCGCCTGGACCCACTGGCAGCACCTGCACTAGATGGTTGATTCCACGGCCGGCGCTTGCCGGCTGCGGAGTGGCCGCTGGATGCTGGCGGACGCCGCCAGACGCGGCGCGGGTCGTGGAATCAATCATCTAAGGGCGAGGCGCCACGCCGGCGCCTCTGCAACGCTTGCGCGGTCCTGATGCGATGACGGAGAGGGGAGAGGCGGCGTGCTCGAGGGCCTGATGCAGGACGACTTCCAGCTCTCGCTGCCGCTTGTCCTGCGCCGCCTGCGCAGCTACCCCGGCAGCGGCGAGATCGTCACGCTCACCGCCGATCAACCCACGCGCGCGCCCTACACCGAGATCGTGCCGCGGATCGACCGTCTCGCCCGCGCGCTGCGCAAGCTCGGCGTCGAGTCCGGCGACCGCGTCGCGACCTTCGCCTGGAACTCGCAGCGCCACTTCGAGTGCTACTTCGCGATCCCCTGCATCGGCGCCGTCCTCCACACCGTCAACCTGCGCCTCTTCCCCGATCAGATCGCCTACGTCATCAACCACGCCGAGGACCGGATCGTCTTCGTCGATGACACGCTCGCGCCGGCGCTCGCCAAGCTCGCCCCCAAGCTCCCGCACGTCGAGCACTTCGTCGTCATCGGCGACGGACCGACCGGCGATCTGCCGCGCACGTTGCGCTACGAGGAGCTCCTCGCCGACGCCGGCGACGGTGCCTTCGACTACCCCGAGATCCCCGAGCGCCAGGCCGCCGCGCTTTGTTACACGACCGGCACGACCGGCGATCCCAAGGGCGTTCTCTACTCGCACCGCTCGATCGTCCTGCACTCCGCCGGCCTGCTGATGACCGACGCGATCGGCCTCCAGGCCGCCGACCGCGGTCTGCTCGTCGTGCCGATGTTCCACGTCAACGCGTGGGGCTGGCCCCACGCCGCAGGCCTCAACGCGATGACCCTCCTGATGCCCGGCCCGTTCCTCCAGGCCGAGCCGATCGCGCGCGCGATCCAGTCCGAGCAGGCCAGCCTGATGGCCTGCGTCCCGACGATCTACGCCGACCTGCTGCGCTACGCCGACGAGCACCGCCCGGACCTCAGCTCGCTGCGGCTGGCGATCTGCGGTGGCGCGCCGATGCCGCCGGCGCTCGCCCAGGCCTTCGCCGAGCGCCACGGCGTGCGCCTGCTCCACGCCTGGGGGATGACCGAGACCAGCCCGATGGGCACCGTGTCGACGCCGCTCCCCGATCTCGAGGCGGACGAGACGGCGAGGCTCGCCGCCAAGCAGGGCGTCGCGGTCCCCTTCGTCGAGCTGCGAATCACCGGCGAGGACGGCGGCGAGCTCCCGTGGGACGCCAGCGCGACCGGCGAGCTCGAGGCCCGCGGCCCCTGGGTCGCCGCCTCCTATTACAGGGAGCCAGCCGCCAGCGCCGAGCGCTTCCGCGACGGCTGGCTGCGCACCGGCGACGTCGCCAACATCGACCCGCGCGGCTACGTCGAGATCACGGACCGCTCCAAGGACGTGATCAAGTCCGGCGGCGAGTGGATCTCTTCGGTCGAGCTCGAGAATGAGCTGATGGCCCACGCTGCGGTCCGCGAGGCGGCCGTGATCGCGACCGTCGACGAGCGTTGGGGTGAGCGCCCGCTGGCCTGCGTCGTCCTCGAGCCGGGCGCCGACGCGAGCGCCACCGAGCTGATCGAGCACCTGCGCCCACGCGTCGCGCGCTTCTGGCTGCCCGACGAGTTCGCCTTCCTCGAGGCGCTCCCCAAGACGAGCGTCGGCAAGTTCGACAAGAAGCTGCTGCGCGCCCAGCTCGAGGCCGGCACGCTCGGCCGCCGCGTGCGCGCGGGGGAGGCGGAGGCCTAGCTCTTGCGGCGTGGTCGGTCCGCGCAGCCGCCCACTTCACGGCGCGGGCGCTCGTGGTCCGGCAACTATGCTGGGTGCCCGCGCATAATCCACAGAGAGGGAAGCCATGAGCATCAGCGGCACCTGGAATCTCACGATCGATACCCCGATGGGCAAGCAGGAGTCAGTCGTCCAGCTGAACGAGGCCGATGGCGCCCTCACCGGCACCGCGACCGGCGCCGGTGAGACGGTCGAGATCTTCGACGGCAGCGTCGATGGCAACACCGCGACCTGGAAGGTCAAGATCACCAAGCCGCTCTCGCTGACCGTGACGCTGACCGCGACCTTCACCGACGATGAGCTGTCGGGCAAGGCGAAGGCCGGCATGTTCCCCGCCTCGAACGTGACCGGCGTTCGCGCCTAGCGTCTCTCGGCGACACTCCTGAGAGCTGCCGATACGCGCGTCGTAGTACGCTGAGCTCAGTGGCAGGGTCGCCGCGAGAGCTGCTTGAAAATGCGCTCCCCGCGCTTGAGCGCGTGGCAGCTGAGAAGCGCGCCACCGCGCTCGAGGAGCACGACCTGCAGGAGGCGCTGGAGGCCGTCAGCGGCGCCGGCTCGGCCGAGTTGACGCTGCGCCACTGGCCGGAGGTCGGCCCGCTCGACCTGCTGATCGGCCACGACGCCTACGAGCTCCAGTGGTGCCAGTCGGGCGACGTCCTCGCGGGCTGCTCATGGGACATCGCGAAGCTCGCGACCGCGATCGCCGAGCGCAAGATCACCGAGGGCTGGATCATCGCCGCCGCGCCGACCTGGCATTGGCAGAGCCGCCGTCCGGGGGTCGGGCTGTTCCGCGAGCAGACCTACTTCGCCGAGGAGCTGATCGAGGACTACGAGGACTGGTGGCGGCTGTGGTGCAACGAGGTCACCTCGCGCCCGACGCATCTGCCGTTGTCCTTCGCCGTGACCGATCCGGACAGCATCAGCGTCCGCCTCGGACGAGTGCCGTTCGAGATCCGCTTCGCCTGCGTCGAGGTCCTCAAGCTCACCTGGAACCCCTACGTCTGCCCGCACCGCTGGCGCGACCGGCCCTGCCTGCCGCGGGCCTGGGATCCCGACGGCCTGGGCCGCACCGCCGCCGGCGGCGTCAGCGACGCCGGCGGTGCGCTTTCGCGCTGGGCCTGAGGCGTCGCCGCCGGCGACGGGGCCCGCGGCGACGCAGACGGCGATACTGCCGCGATGGACGATCGCAACGTTCTCGGCGGTGAGCTCGAACCGTGTGGCGTCGACCCGCTGACCGGGTTCTACCGCGACGGCTGTTGTCGCACCGCCGCCGAGGACCGCGGCAGCCACACGATCTGTGCCGTCGTCACCGCAGAGTTCCTCGAGCACCAGCAGAGCATCGGCAACGATCTCAGCACGCCGCTCGAGCCCTACGGCTTCCCTGGGCTCGTACCCGGTGACCGCTGGTGCGTCACCGCCGCCAACTGGCTGCGCGCGCACGAGGATGGCGCCGCCGCCTACGTTGTGCTCGCCGCGACGCACGAGCGGGCGCTCGAGATCGTCCCGCTCGCCGCCCTGCAGGAGCACGCCGTCGACGTACCGCCGGATCCGGGCACGATCACCGGGTAACGCTCACCGGCCCTGCCGACCCTCTGGGCTCGACCGCCGGGGCGACCGCTGGTCTCCAACGAGGCCACGGAAGGGAGTGTCAACTCACACGGTGACGCTCAGCAGGGCGTCTGGCGGCCTACGGCTGCGAGCATGGGGTCGTGACCGCGGATGAGAGCTGCTGGGGGCCCGTGCTGAGCGGTCCGCGCGTGAGCGTTCAGCCGATCGACTCGTCGCTCGCACGGGCAATGCTGAGCGGTGTTCCGGGTCCTGATCTCGCCTGGGAGGACGGTTTCCCGATGGCCCCGGTGCTGCATATCGCGCGGGTGATCGCAGCGGCGACCGAGCCGCTCGGTCCGTTCCTGGCCTACGTGATCGTTCGACGATCCGACGGTCTGGCGGTCGGCGATGCCGGCTTCCACGGTCCACCCAACGCGAGCGGGGCGGTCGAGATCGGCTACGCGCTCGCGCCGGCCGCGCGTGGAGCGGGCCTCGTCCACGAAGCCGTCGAGCTCTTGATCAGCTGGGCATGGAGCCGGCCCGGCGTGCGGCTGATCACCGCCCGCGTCGATCCCAGCAACGGCGCCTCCGAGCGGGTACTGAAGCGGCTCGGCTTCACGCTCGACGGTGAGAGAGACGGCATGAACCGATACGTTCTCGAGCGCGTCACCGCATAGATCTCACGTAGCGATTTCGCGGCACTGACAGCGAGTTTGTGTCAGGTCATTTCAGCCTTCCAGCGGACGCCCGCTGTGGAAGATAGGCTGGCGCATCGTGTCGCGGCCGATCCTTGTCGGTTTACTGGTGAGTATCGGCATCGCTGGGTGTGGCGGCGCGAGTGCCACGAAGAGTTCGCCACCGGCCACCAGCGCTGCCGTGGATCAGATCTCACCGTCGATGTGGTGCGACCCCGTCTACGCGAACACGGACGCTGCGTCAGGGGTGGTCGACCGTGCCCGCACCACGGGCTCGTGCACCTCCGTGCTGAGCGACGGGCGCCGCTTTCGCTGCTCGCTGCGGTTCGCGCAGCGACTGGCGCCTGGACGGACGCCCGCGAGCGTGTTCGAGCACTCGAAGGCATGCACCCAGCTTGCGACGCTTGTGGTGCCGGCTCGGTTGCAGGTGGTTGCGGCACGCATCGGGAAGGCTCGGGCATGCTTGGCCGCCCATCGCCTACGTGTGTTTGGCGGTCTGGCGTTTCCGGCGGGTCGTGGCGCGGGCTATGCGCCGGCCGGGGAGCTTGACCTGAGCCCGCGCGACATCGGCTCGAGCGGACGACCTCCTATCCACGGGCTCAGCCTGCTCGGCGCCGCACTTATCGCCTTCTACAGTGGCGTACAAGACGCCGAAATCTCCGCCCCGCACGTGATCAAGAACGTGAAACGCGGCGGCGGTCAGTTCGAGCGCGCTGGGACTCAGAGCATTGTCTGGCTCACCGCGCCCCCGCACAGCGTGCGCGACGTCGTCGAAGCCTGCATCTAGACGTCGCAGCACGCCGCCGAGCGCTCCGCGAATGCCCTCAACTCACCACCGGTCCATCCCCGCGTGGCCCGAAGGACGGTCTCCGCTATGGCAGGATGGGCCAAATGGACCCGGCAATCCGCGAGTTCGACGGCAAGGCTCTGCACGCGGCGCTGGATGCCAAGCGTCAGGTTGCGGGCCTCAGCTGGCCGGGCGCCGCGACGGCGATCTGGGACATGGCGCCCGTGCTCAATGCCGCTCGCGCCGAGCGCGGACTGGCCAACCACCCGATCAGCCCGTCGACCCTGCAGAACCTCGGCAAGCGCGGCAACACCAGCTGCCAGCATGCGCTGTTCTTCCTGCGCTGGCTCGAGCGCACACCCGAGAGCTTTCTGGTCGGCGCCGCACTCGACGCCGGCGCGCCGCTGCCGGCCTGCGGCCCGGACCGCCGCCCGCGCTGGGATTTGAAGGCGCTCCACGCCGGGCTGAACGAGGCCCGCGCGAGCCGCGGCGTCACCTGGGCGCAGATCGCACAGGACCTGGGCTGCCGGTCGGGCCAGCTGACCGCGCTCAAGACCGCGCGCTTCGCGACCGGTATGGACCTCGCCATGCGCATCAGCCAGTGGCTCGGCCGTCCGGCTGCCGAATTCACCTACCTGGCGCGCTGGTGACGCGCGCCCGCCACGATCTGTGACCGGTTCCGCGACCGAAGCAGATCAGCGTCTGCGCCGGGCGCGCCTGGCTGCGCAGCGGCTGACGCCCTCGACCGCGTGCGCGAGCGCCGAGGAGGCAGCGCTTGCGGTGATCGGTGTCCAGGCTCAGGATCTCCGCGCGGCGGCCCTCGCGCTGCGCTCACGCGTCCCGGGCCTCACCCGCAGCGCGGTACGCGCCGCGCCGCTGGTGCGCACGTGGACCGTGCGCGGCACGGTCCACCTGATCGCGGCTTCCGATCGTCCGTGGTTGCATGCGCTGCTTGGCGAGCGTAACGCCAGGGTGTTCAGCGCTCGCTTCGAGCGTTTCGGACTCGTCGCGGAGATCAACGCGATGCGCGCCGACGCCGTCGAGATCTGCGGCGAGCAGCCCCGCGACCGGGCTTCGCTCCTCAGGGCGCTGATCGAGCGTGGTCACCGCTCGCTCGAGCAGGGCCCGATCAACACCTTCGTGCCGTGGCTCTCCTCGCAGGGTCTGATCGTCGCCGACGCCGTCGGTCTGCTTCACGCGACCGACCCGCCACCGGCCGTCGATCACGACGAGGCGCTCGCGATCCTCGGGCAGCGCTACCGCGCGGGTTATGGCCCCTGCGACGCGACCGACCTCGCAAAGTGGTCCTCGCTGCCGATCACGCAGGCGCGCCGCGCGCTCGACGCCGCCGGGACGCGGATCGACGCTGACGCGTGGCCGACTGCCGACCCGCCGTCCTGTCTCCTGCTCGCGGCCTTCGACACGCTGATGCTCGGCCACCGCACCCGCGAGCCGTTCGTTGCCGTCGAGCACGACCACCACGTCCTCAAGGGCGGCGGAATGTTGAGGCCAGTGGTCCTCGCCAACGGCATCGCGAGCGGCACCTGGTCGCTCATCAGGGGTAGGCCGCAACCGACCTGGTTCGACTCACCCGTGCCAGCCGCTGCCCTCGCCCCCGAGACCGCGGACATCGAGCGGTTCCTCGCCTCCTGACGCTCGGCCCGGCGGGCGTTCAGCCCAGGTGGTCCAGCGCGGCAAGGATCTCCGGTACCTCGGTACGGCTCGTGTAGTCAACCTTGACGTCGACGAATCGCACGACGCGGCCAGAGTCGACGACCAGCACGGTTGGCATCGGCAGCTCGGTCGAGCCGTCGACGTTGCCGTCGCGGATGTCGAGACCCAGCGCACGTTGCGCCTCCAGCACGTCCGCCGCCGGCTCGAATGCGATGCCGAGCGCCCGCGCGATGCGGGCGCCGGCGTCCGAGAGGACCGCGAACTGGAGGTCGTGCTTCTCGCCGGTGCTCAGCGATTCGTCGGGCTTCTGTGGGCTGATCGCGGCGAGCGTAGCACCGTATCTCGCGAGCTTCGGGACGAGCTCAGCCTGGTACTGGTGGAGCGCGATGTTGCAGTACGGACACCAGCCACCGCGGTAGAAGACGAGGACCGCTGGCCCGTCGGCGACCAGCTGCGACAGCGACACGTCGGTACCGGTCGCGTCGGGCAGGGTGAAGTCGCTCAGCACGTCACCGACGGCGACGGCACCGCTCGGTCGCCCGTTGGCCAGCTTCGTCGCCAGGTCACGCGCGAAGGTCTCCAGCACCTCAGCTGGGAGGCGTTTCGTCGAGGCGGCCTTCAGTTCGTCGGACTGCTCCTGGATGGTCTGGCTCATGCGTGCTCCTCGCGGTTCAGATTGATTGGACTGTTTGGTCCAGTCATCCAGCAAAGCAGCAAAGGAATGGACTGTCAAGTCCATTCTGCGTAGAATGGGCCGATGACAGTCGCTTCCGAGCCGGCTACCGAGAAGGGCCGCAGCACCCGCGCGCGGATCATCCAGGCGGCCGCCGCGGTGGTCGCCGAGCGCGGGGCGGCGGCGATGAGCCTCGATGAGGTCGGTGCTCGCGCGCACGCCAGCCGCAGCCAGCTCTACCACTACTTCGAGGATCGCGACGGGCTCATCCGGGCGGTCGTTGATGCCACGACCAGTGCGGTTTTCGCCGCACAGGACGAGTTCCTCGGTGAGCTCGACGGCTGGGCCGGCATCGACCGCTGGTTCGCCGACCTCGAGCAGATTCAGCGCGCCCGCGAAGCTCGCGGCGGCTGCCCGATCGGTTCGCTCGTCGGGCAGCTCGCCGAGCGCGACCCGCTGGCGCGCGCCGCGCTGGCAGACGGATTCGATCGCTGGGAGGCGCGGCTGCGAGACGGGCTCGAGCGGATGCGGGTCGGCGGGGACCTGGCTGAGCATGCCGACCCGGCCACGCTGGCGACCGCCACGATGGC
>Ga0302184_10001672_pt1 | contig 14233 bp, 12 predicted proteins | sample I_Palsa_N3_3_FD_200233 | JGI IMG/M metagenome (GOLD analysis project Ga0302184, IMG submission 200233) | Peat permafrost microbial communities from Stordalen Mire near Abisko, Sweden - I_Palsa_N3_3 | ecosystem: Environmental > Terrestrial > Soil > Palsa > Peat permafrost | place: Sweden...
GGGCGTCGACTTCTCCGGCTCGACGCTGTACCAGGGCGGCTACCCGCTGCTGATCACGCCGATTTACTGGTTCACCAAGAACCCCGTCAGTGTGTACCACGCCGTCCTGGCGATCAACGCGGTGATCAGCTCCCTGGTCATGCCGCTCGGCTTCCTGGCCTGCCGCAGGCTCGGGCTTGAGCGCCGGGCCGCCTACGGCGTGGCCATGATCGCGGCCCTGGTACCCGCCGGGTTCTTCTACAGCGAGTACGCGATGACCGACGCGATCTTCCCGGTGATCACGCTGGCCTGGCTGCTGACCGTGCACAGCTGGCTGACCGCCAGGTCGCCGCGAGCCGGCTACGCGGCGGCGGTCGGCTCCGCCCTGCTGACCGGGTTCGCCTACGCGGTCCACTCCCGGGGCCTGGTGATGCTGATCGGCTTCGCGGCCGTGGCGGTCCTGATCGGCTGGCGTCGTCCCGCGGCCCGGGGCACCGTGGCGGCCGCGGCCCTGACCGCGCTGCTCGCCGTCGGCGCGGGATGGGAGCTGAACCGCTATGTCACCAAGCTGCTCTACCCGCAGGGCGTCCGGAGCCTGGCCGGTCAGCTGGCGACCCGGCTGACGAGCCCTTCCGGCGTGCTCCGCGTGGCCGAGATGGCCGTCGGCGAGGGCTGGCGGCTCACCGTCGACAGCTGGGGCCTCGCCGGGATCGGCCTGGTCGCCGCGGCGGCCGTCGCCGTGCGGGGCGGCCTGGGGGGGCTTTTGGGTTCGTCCCCCCTGGACAGCACAGCGCGGGGCGCCGTGCGCACCGACCTGAGGATCATGGCCGCGCTTTCGGTGGCGGTCACCATCCTTATCGCCTTTGTCGCGCCCGCCGCGCTGCCCGCTGACCAGTCCCAGACCTGGGCGTCCGGGCGTTACCTGGACGGCATGATCGTCACGTACTTCCTGGTCGGCGCCGTCGTCTTGCTGCGGGCGAGCACCAGGCGGATCCTCGGCTACGCGGCCGCCGCCGTCGGGCTCACCATCGCGGCCGCCGCCACGGTCGCGGCCTACGCGGGCGCGTCGCTGCCCGTGGCCGGGTTCGGGAGCGGGTTCAACTTCGCCGAACCCGCCGTGCTGACCCAGGACTGGACCCAGGCCAGTGTCCTGGTGGCGACCGCGGTGGCGTTCGGCCTGCTCGGCGGCTGGATCGTCCTCGCGCTCATCATCCGCCGCTGGCGCGGCGTCATGCTGGCCTGCGGCCTCGGCTTCCTCGGCCTGGCCGTGGCGGCGGTGAGCCTGGTGGCGGTGGCCCAGATGACCAGCCACGTCTCTCAGCCCGCGACGTCGGCCCAGGCGGCGAGCACGACCGGGCTGGTGACCGCGGCCGGCCTGAAGCCGGGCGACCAGATCGCCGTCTCCTCCGACATCGGTTGGGAGCTGTGGGTACCGCAGGCGTTCGAGATCTCGTGGACCGAGCTCCAGTTCTTCAACCCGGCCAGCCAGCCGCCTCCTGCGGGCGTCACCGTGGTCGAAACACTATGGCCGAACGGGACGTCCGCCAGCGCCAGCTGGCCGACCGCCCCGGCCGGCTGGCGGATCGCCGCCTCCGACCGGTCGGCCGGCTGGGTCATCTGGCGGCGGGCTTAGGAGCGACGGCGGTTCAGCTGACGGCGCCGCAGGTGGGCGCCGTGGTGCGCGAGCGTGCCGTGGTGCGTCATATCGGGGTGGATCCGGTGGAATGCAATCACATGGGCATCTTGGAGCACTCCTTTCTCGTGGAGTCGCGGGGCTTGGTCGCCGGCTGTGACAACTAGCATGAGATGGAGCAAGACCGGGGTCGGAGGGATCGGATGGTAACCAGCGTGGCCGCTGGATGCGAACACGGTGCGGAGTGTCACGACGGGACCGAGCCTTCGAGGGCGTCGGCACCCGAGGCATCCAGGGCGTGGCTGCTGATCGAGCATCCGGGACCGTGGCCGCACGAGCCGACGGAGACCGCGCTGCCAGCGCCGCTTGACGCTATGGTCAGGACGGCCGACGCTCTCGGCATCCGGGTTCAGATGATCCGCAGGCCCGGACGCCGGACGGCGAACGATGCGCGCCGCGTCTTCGTCGGCTGGACCGCGGGGAGCGGACCCTGGCTCAGGTGCGGGGAGCTAGCCGCCGGATCGGCCGCGCTGACCGACCTGGAGCTGAAAGAGCTGTCGGCGGGGATACCGCCGACGTTCGGGCGGCCGGCCGACGAGCCGGTTTTCCTGGTCTGCGCGCACGCGCGGCGCAACGCCTGCTGCGCGCGCTTCGGCGCCCCGCTCGCTCAGGCTCTGGCCATGCGGCATCCGGGGCAGGTGTGGGAGACAACCCATGTCGGCGGGCACCGGTTCGCCGCTAACCTAGTGATCTTGCCGCACGGCCTCTACTACGGGCCGGTCGGCGTGGCCGAGGCGACCGCGGCGATCAGCGCCTACGCCCGCGGCACGATCACGCCGGAACGCTATCGCGGCCGGGCCGGCCAGCCGAAAGGCACTCAGGAAGCCGAGTACGCGCAGCTGACACGGGCCGGCTCGCTGGAGGTCGCCGCCCTGGCGTGACCGGATACCTTGGTGACGCAGCGGGAAGTCGCGCCAGATGTCACTGGAATGCTCGAAGCGCATAAGTCTCGCCTCGCTGCCGGGCCCAGCAGGCCCAGGGCCAGGCCGACCGCGACCACGGCGATACCCGCCCAGACGAGCGGTCTAGGTGCCGGGCCGCCGAGCAGGACCCCGGTCACGGCCGCGGCTACCGGCGCCACCCCGGTGAGCAGCCCGGCTTTGCTAGCGCCCAGCCGCCCCACGCTGGAGTACCACAGGACGAAGGCCACCGCCGTGACCGCGACGCAAAGGTAGCCGACGGCGAGCCAGTCGGCCCGGGTGAGCTGCGCGGCCGCGGCTGGCCCTTCCCGCGCCAGCCCGAGGACGGCGAAGATCACCGCGGCGATCCAGGTCGCGTGCACCGACACCCCCCACGGGCCATGGCGGGTCAGGACCGGTATGGCGAGCAGGGTGAACCCGGCCTCGCAGCCGAAAACCACGGCGGCCCAGACGATGCCGAGGGCATCGGTGCGGCCGACCCCCTGGACCAAGGCGGCACCGCCGGTGACCACCAGGGCGGCGGCCACCAGGTACGGGCGTGGACGGGAGCCTTCCAGCAGCGGTCCGATCACGGCCAGCAGCGAGGGCACGCTGGCGACCGCCACGCCGAGCACGGCGGGTTCGGCGTGGGTGGACCCCTCCACCAGCGCGATGTTGAACACGACCAGGCCGGTCACCGCGATGCCGGACAGCCACAGCCACTCGGCGCCGCGCGGCAAGCTCAGCCGCCGCCCGGTCATCCGCGCCAGCAGGACCAGAAGCAGGCACGCCGCGGCGTATCGCACGGCCTCGGCGGTGAGGAGCGGTGCGCGCGCGAGGACCGAGGACACCGCGACGCTGCCGCCCACGCAGACCATGCCCGAGGCCCCCGCGGCCACCCCGGTCACCGTTCCCCGCCGCGAGGCGGACGGAACGGTCACCTCGGTGAGCGGCCCGGAAGCGGGAGCGGCGCGAGCGTGATGCGCGGGATTCAGGGCAGGTCCGGTTGCGCTGACGGTGTCGGCGGGAGGGTGAGGAGCTGGCACGACGCTAAGCTACTCACCTGATGGTCCGGCTAACAGGGCCAAGGTAGCGGCTTTATCCTGGACCAATGATCGGGACAGGCGAGCCGGACCGTGGACGCTAGGGCCGGCGGCGCGGATTTCCTGCAGCTGAATCCGGCGTCGGCGCCCGGACGCGGGCTGACGAGCTGGCTGGCCGACGCCGTCCGGGGCGCCATCATCGACGGACGGCTGCAGGCGGGAGCGCCCGTGCCGCCCACCCGGGTGCTGGCCGATGACCTGGGGATCTCGCGGGGCGTGATCGTCGAGGCCTATCAGCGGCTCGCCGACGAGGGCCTGGTCAGCGCGCGGCGGGGAGCGGGGACACGGGTCCTTGGCCTACGGTCGGCGAACCCGCGGCGGCCGGGGGCGGACGGGTCCCGGGGACGGACAGCGGAGCCGGCGGGAGACGGGGCCGGGGGGCTGGGGGGTCCGGGGCGGCTTCCGCTGCGCTGGAGGGGGCGGGCGGAGATCGACCTCTCCCCCGGCGTGCCTGACCTTTCCGGGTTCCCCCGCGCCGCCTGGCTGCACGCCGAACGGGCGGTCCTCGAGCGAGCGAGCGTGGCCGAGCTTGGCTACGGCGACCCGAGGGGAAGCGAGTGGCTGCGGGCGGAGCTGGCCGGCTGGCTCGCGCGCACCCGTGGCCTGCGGGCGGAGCCCGACGACATCATCATCGTCACCGGGGTGGCCCAGGCGCTCGCGCTGCTCGCCCAGGAGCTGCGACGCAACGGCGGAGCGAACGGCGGGATCGCGGTCGAGGACCCGGGCTCGCGCGGTTCCCGCGACGAGCTCGCCTACTGGGGCCTGCACCCGGTGCCGATCCCGGTGGACTCCCGCGGGCTGATGGTGGACCGGCTGGCGGGTACCGGCGCGCGGGCGGTGCTGCTCACCCCGGCTCACCAGTTTCCCACCGGGGTCGTGCTGGACCCAGGGCGCCGCCGGGACCTGCTTGACTGGGCAGCCGCGGCGAAGGCCCTGGTCATCGAGGACGACTACGACGCGGAGTACCGCTACGACCGGGCGCCGGTGCCTGCGCTGCAGGCCTCGGCGCCCGGCCAGGTCGCCTACGCCGGCAGCACCTCGAAGACGCTGGCCCCCGGCATGCGGCTGGGCTGGCTGATCCCGCCGGGCCGGCTGCGAGCCGACCTAGTCGAGGCCAAGCACGCCAGCGACCTGGGCAGCCCCGCGCTGCCCCAGCTGGTGCTCGCGCACCTGATCGCGAGCGGCGAACTCGAGCGGCACATCCGGGGCGTCCGCAAACGGCAGCGGAGCCGGCGCGACGCCCTGCTCGCGGCCCTGCGCGAGCACCTGCCCGAGACGCGCGTGCAGGGTATCGCCGCCGGGCTTCACCTGCTCATCACGTTTCCCGAGCGGACCGGGGTGGCCGACGACACCGAGCTCGCCGAGCGGGTTTTCTGCGCCGGGGTGCTCGTGCACCCGCTGTCCTGGCACCGTCAGCGGCCAGGACCGCCAGGGTTCGTGCTCGGCTACGCCGCGCACACGCCCGATCAGCTGCGCGAGGCCACCCGGCGCATCGCGGTCGTCCTCGCGTCCGCCCGCTAGCGGACCTGGCTCGCCGCCTTGTCCGCCGCCTTGCCCCGCTGGGAGTGGGCGCGGCGGTGGCGCCGGGCCACCGTCCGCAGCTGGCTGATGCGCGCCGCGCCGGCCAGCACGACCAGGAGCACTCCGCAGACGGCCGCTAGCAGCAGGGCCACGCCGAGCGGGAGATGACCGTGCGCGCCCATGTACGACACGTCGACCGTCCTGCTGTTCTGCAAGATGAAGATCAGCAGGAGCAGCAGGATGACGGCGAAGAAGCCGACCGCGACCCAGAGCCCGCTGGTCCGGGTGCGCTTGATCTTCAGCGAGGTGGCCGCGGCGTGCGTGGGGCCGGGCGACGTGGGAGCGGGCGACGGCGGGGCGGCCGACGGCGGGGCGGGGGTGGCGGCGTCAGCGGGCGGCTCGGTGACCGGGGCTGGCTGCTCGGTGGTGGGCGGGGGCGCCTCGTCGCCTATTGCGGGGCGTGGCAAGGGGGAGGACGCCGGTGTCGGCGCCGGTATCGGCTGCTGTTCCGTACTCATATGACAAACCCCCGTATAAACGGCTTTGAGTAAGCCCACCAATACTGCCCAGCCACCGAGAGGTTATACATGCCGTATGTCACGGTCAACGACCGAAGACCTCGCCCGCGTCGGCTGCTCGTGCTATCCGCCCAGGTAGGCGGGGACGCGCGGGTTGCCGTTGGCGGATGGCAAAACGCCGGCGAGCCGTCGGCGGACCCGGGCGGACCCGGGCGGACGGACTCAGGCGGGTGAGCTTGAAAGCTGGCGGTGCGGGGAAACCAGGGCCGTTCGGCATAAGAGAATTTGATCTTTTTCGGGGAAGCGGCGTGGCTATTACGGGGGTTATGGGCACCTGCGGTGTCCGCGTTTCATGCGGCTAGACGCGGTCCAGATGTGTTGCTTAAAGTAATATGATGATTACTTTTCGTTATTGTGCGCATAAACAGTAGATGGATAACAGCTCCGCTAGCTGGGATTACGTGCGCAGGGGCGGGGTGGTGACGCTGACCGTGGCGACGGTGACGGTGGCGGCACTGATCCCGGCGGGGAGGGCGGGGGTGGCGGGGGTGGCGGGGGTGGCGGGGGTGGCGGCCGCGGCGACGTCCCGCCCTGCGTCCTCCGGGCTCGCGGCCATCCCGGCGCCGTACCTGACCTGGTACAAAGAGGCGGCTCGGCCCCGGGGCTCAAGGGCGCGATCTTCGCCTACAACCACGCACGGCGGTACGTCCGGGACGTGCTGGCCCTCGCGGCCAGGTACACGACAGCCGCCGCGGCGGCGGCCCGCCATGACCGGCCGCGCCCGGCCCGGCACCGGCGACGTGCGGGTCATCCGCGGCGCGGGTAGGGTCGGTTTTATGCCGCTCTCATCACGCAAGGTGCTCCTGCTGGCCGCCGACGACTTCGAGGACATGGAGCTGCTGTACCCGCTGCACCGGCTCCTCGAGGAAGACGTCACGGTGACCGTAGCCGGGCTGGACGACCACCCGCTGAAGGGCAAGAAGGGCTACGGGCCGTTGCCGGTCGACACCACCGTCGATCACGTCAGCGCGGACGAATTCGACGCGCTGGTCATCCCGGGCGGTTATGCGCCCGACAAGCTGCGGCGCTCGGAAACCGTCCTGGACCTGGTCCGGACGTTCGACGAGACGAACAAGCCGATCGCGTTCATCTGCCACGCGGGCTGGGTGCCGATCTCGGCCAAGATCCTCAAGGGGCGCCGGGCCACCAGCGTGGGCGCGATCCGCGACGACATGGTCAACGCGGGCACCCACTGGGTGGACGAGGCCACCGTGGTCGACGGCAACCTCATCTCCGCCCGGACCCCGGCCGACCTCGGCCCCTGGATGAAGGCGCTGCTGAGCGCCCTCGAGAACTAGGCCCGGGGTTGAACGAGCACGCTCTGAACGAGCACGCTTTGAACGAGCACCTTCGCGCGGCCAGGCTGCTAGACGCGCAGGCCAAGGCGGCGGAGCTGTTCGCCGCCATCGAGACGCGCGGGATCATCACGCCGGGCGTCCGCGAGGTCCAGGCGAGCGACGCGATCCGGGACCTGGCGGCCGGGATGTTCGGCGTGGAGAGGCACTGGCACAAGCGGATCGTCCGGGCCGGGCCGAACACGCTGCAGCCATACCGGGAGAACCCGCCGGACCGGGTGATCGCCGACGACGACATCGTCTTCTGCGACTTCGGGCCGATCTTCGAGCGGTGGGAGGCCGACTTCGGCCGGAGCTTCGTCCTCGGCCACGACCCGGTCAAGCTCCGGCTGCGCGACGCGCTGCCGGTCATGTTCGACGCCGGGCGGCGGTTCTTCGAGTCGCGTCCGGACGTCACGGGCGAGCAGCTGTACGCGCACATGGTGGAGCTGGCGCGCGACGCCGGGTGGGAGTTCGGCGGCTCGATCGCGGGGCACCTGGTGGGCGAGTTCCCGCACGAGAAGATCGAGGGCGCCAAGATAGAGTCCTACATCGCTCCCGGCAGCGATCAGCCGATGCGCAGGCATGACCGCAAAGGCCGGATCTGCCACTGGATCCTCGAGGTGCACCTGATCGAATCCGGCCGCCAGTTCGGCGGCTTCTACGAGGAACTGCTCGACCTCAGGGCCTAGTCCTGCTCGGTGCTAGTGCTGCTGGGCGCGAGATCCTCTTGGGTGCTCGTCCTGCTGGGTGCTAGGTCCTCCTGGGTGAGGGCCGCGGCCAGCGCGGTGACGGCCGCGTCGATGGCCACCCGGGCGGTCAGCGCGTGCGTGTGGGCCCGGTCAGGTTCGCCCAGGGCGATGCAGTCGAAGGCGACCTGAGCGTCGTGCTCGGCGGCCTGAAGTTCGCGCGCCGCTTCGTGCAGCGCCGGGCTGCTGCTCTCCGGTTCGTCTAGGGCCTGGCTGATGGCCTCGGTATCTGGCTCGAACATCTTTCGCTTCCCCTCCCGGTCGGTTAACCCTGGTCACGCTGGCGCTCTACCCAGGCGGACCGCAGTCATGTCCCGTCGGAGGCGGTAGGTTCAGCGGCAGGACCGGGATGCAGCCGGGCCCCGGCGGTGCGGGCCCCGGCGGGGGCCAGGGAGTGGAGGCATGATGTGCCGATTGTTCGGTCTGACCGCGGGCGCCGCGCGGGTCCAGGCGACCTTCTGGCTCCTTGATGCCCCCGATTCGCTGGAGGTGCAGAGCCACCGCAACGTCGACGGCGCCGGTATCGGCTTCTTTGATCCCGCGGGCGAACCGGTGCTTGATAAGCAGCCGGAAGCGGCGTTCGGTGACCAGGAATTCACGCACGAGGCCCAGCACGCCACCTCGTCGGCCTTTGTCGCGCATGTCCGGTTCGCGACGGCGGGCGGCCGGACGGTACAGAACACCCATCCGTTTTCGATGGCCGGCCGCATCATGGCGCACAACGGCGGGTTCGGCGACCTGGCGCAGATCGATGCGCAGCTCGGCTCCTATCGCGACCTTGTGCTCGGCGACACCGATTCCGAGCGGTTCTTCGCGCTGATCACCCAGCAGACCGACGCTCACGGCGGCGATGTCGCGGCCGGGATCGTGGGTGCGGCCAGCTGGATTGCCGCGCACCTGCCGGTCTCCTCGCTGAACGCCATCGTGGCGGCGCCGGGTGAGCTGTGGGCGCTACGCTATCCGGACGCCCATGCCCTGCACCTCCTGGAGCGCCCGGCCGGGCGCTCCACGGCGGCTCCGGCTGAGGGCATGCATGTGCGCAGCTCGATGTCCTCGGTGCACGCGCCCGCGCTGGATGGCGTCGCCTCCGTGGTCGTCGCGTCCGAGCGACTGGACGGGGAGAGTGACTGGCGCATGCTCGCGGCGGGTGAGCTGGTGCACGTCCGGCCGGATCTCAGCGTCCACTCCGAGATCGTGATCGCCCAGCCGCCGGTGCACCTGGTGCCGCTCCCGGCGGACAACCCCAACATCGACACCTGAGCGGGGGATGCACGTCGGCCCGAGCGCTAGTAACGCCTGCGCCATCCGCCTCCTCTGCCCCCGCTGACCACGGTGGACGTCGCTTCCTGGGAGGCGCCCAGGAAGCGGAAGACTTCACAGTCTGCACAGACTGTGCAGCCTTCCGCATAATGAAGTGGGCCCCGGTGGCGGGGCGGGAAATGCGAAATGCCAGGTCAGTGGCCTGGCATTTTCGGTGTAGCCCCGACCGGATTCGAACCGGCGTTACCGCCTTGAGAGGGCGACGTCCTAGGCCTCTAGACGACGGGGCCGTGCATATCCCGACGGGAATGAAACGTCCCGTAGGGCCGAGATTCTGGCATGGCCAGCGGCGTACAGACTACCGCCTCGCAACCGCTGTGGCGAACCGGCGGTCAGGGCCACTCCCGAAATGAACAAGCGCGGACGTGACCCACGTCCGCGCTGTCAACTTAACTGCTGGGGTACCAGGACTCGAACCTAGACTAACAGGGCCAGAACCTGTCGGGCTGCCAATTACCCCATACCCCAATGGCATTCGGACTCGGTGACCCGAGTGCGCCCACGCAGTCTAGCGGACGCCAGGCGCGTCGGCCAATACGAAACCGTCAAAGCCGCGGCGACGCACGAAAGGCGAGGGCAGCGGGGGTGCGGTCACAGCGGGTCGATGACGGTCAGGCCGGCTTCGCGGTCGATACGGAGCCAGCGGGTGATCCCGGCCGAGCGCAGGAACGGCACGTCGTGGCTGGCGACCAGGATCGCGCCGCGGTAGCTCTCCAGCGCCTGGGACAGCTGGCGGACCGACGCTAGATCCAGGTTGTTGGTCGGCTCGTCAAGCAGGAGCAGCTGCGGCGCGGGCTGCGCCAGGAGCAGCGCCGCGAGGACGGCCCGGAACCGCTCGCCGCCTGACAGTGTTCCGGCCCGCCGGTCGGCCCGCTCACCGCGGAACAGGAACCGGGCGAGGCTCGCCCTGACCTCGTTGACCGACGCCGCTGGCGCTACCGCCCGCACGTTATCGACCACGGTCGATGAGTCGTCGAGGATATCGAGCCGCTGCGGCAGGTAGCCGACGGCCGCTCCGCGCCGGATGGTGACGCCAGGCAGCGCCGCCGTGTCCGCGATGGCGCGGAGCAGGGTGGTTTTACCCGCGCCGTTCGGGCCGGTGAGGGCAATCCGCTCCGGGCCGCGGACGATGAGCTCCGCGAGCACGCCCGGCTGCGGGACCGCGGCTGTCGGGGTCTCGGGAGCTACCGCGGCTGTCGTGGTCTCGGGAGCTGCCGCGGTTCCGGAAGTCACCGCGCTCTCGGGGGGTGCCGCGGACTGCGGGCGGGTGGCGGGATGCCAGCGAGCGCCGGCCAGTCCGGCCACGGTCAGCACCGTCCGCCCGGCCGGAACGGCCGTGGATGGCAGCTTGACCCGGATCTCCGCGTCGTCCCGGGCGGCCTGCTTGGCCTCCTCCAGACGGCTCCGGGCCGCCGCCAGGCGTTCGGTGTGCAGTTCGCGCGACCGGCCCGCGGACTCCTGGGCGTGCTTCTTGCGGGCATCAGCGACCGCCCTGGGCAGGCTGCCTGAGGCGGCGGCCTTCCGGCCCTGCCGGTCGCGGGTGGCCTGCTTGACCTGAGCCTCGACGAGGTCCCGCCGTTGCCGACGGACCTCAGTGCCGGCGAAGGTGACCGCGCGTCGCGCCGCCTCCTGCTCGGTCACCATGAGCTGGAAGTAGGCTTCCAGGTTGCCGCCGTACATCCGGACTGCGCCGCCGGACAGGTCGGCGATCTGATCGACCAGGCCGAGCAGTTCGCGATCGTGGCTGACGATCACCATGACCCCGGTCCAGGCCGCGACCGCGTCGTACAGCCGTCGGCGTGCGTCCAGATCGAGGTTGTTGGTCGGCTCGTCGAGCAGCAGGATGCCGGGCCGCCGCAGGAACAGGGCGGCCAGCGCGACACCGATCATCTCCCCGCCGGACAGCTGCTCGACCCGGTCGTCGAGGCCGAGCCCGGCTAGGCCCAGCCGATCCAGCCAGGCGCGGGCTCGCTCCTCGACGTCCCAGTCGTCCCCGACCGCCGCGAACGCGTCCACCACGGTCTTGCCCGCCTCGATGGCGTGCAGCGCGTCCCGGACGGCAGTGATGCCGAGCAGATCTGACACGCTGCGGCGCGTCCCGAGGTTGATGGCCTGCGGCAGGTAGCCGACGTCGGCGCTGGTGCGGACCGCGCCCGAGGCCGGGCGCAGCTCCCCGGCGATCAGCTTGAGCAGGGTCGACTTACCCGAGCCGTTGACGCCGATCAGCCCGGTCCGGCCGGTAGCAATGGACAGGGTCAGGCCGGACAGCACGCACGCCCCGTCGGGCCAGCTGAAACTGAGATCGGAACAGACGATAGTGGCGGTCATGGGTGCAGCTCCCAGCACGTAGGAAGGAATTTCCGTTACGTGGGGCGACACCACGCCGCGAGGGCTGAGCCCGGAGGTCGTGCGCACGGCGAACAGGCCTAAGCGCGGTATCGCTGACCTCAGAACTTCAACGCCACTCTCCCGGCGACGGCAGCTGGAACAGCTTCATCCTAGTTCCGCTCAAAGACTAGGGAAAGCTAATTTCCGCGCGGTGCGGAGCGCCAGAAGTACGCCAGTTCCGGGGCTACCAGCCCCTCCCACCCCGCCAGAAACCGCCGCAGCGCCATCCCAGCCACCCACGGGTCGCGCCGCCACCGCACCAATGTCACATCGGTGCGCCTCCCACCGCCCCGATGTGACATCGGGCCGGCCCGACCACGGGCGGCAGCACCCGGCCGTGCCGTTTTATGGGTATTAAGGGATGATTTGGCCGTTTCCCGGATGGGTGTCCGGGGTCAGGGGGCCGGCGGGGACTACGGGTTCGGGCCGACGGTGGCGAGGAACAGGTGCGCCTGGCCGGTGCAGCTGACCGGGCCGTCGGCGGCGGAGACGAAGCACGAGCCGCCCCGGCCGATCTCGGCGCGCTGCCCCGACTCGCTGCGCAGCACCGCGGAACCCTCCGTGCACAGCAGGATCCGGGGGCCCTCGCCGGGCAGGGGCACGGTGTTGCCGACGAGATCGACCAGGTACAGGCGAAACTCCGGGGCCGGAGTGTCGAACCAGGCGATCCCGTCCGCCAGCGTGCGGGGGGCCAGGACCGGCACCTCGACGGACGGGTTGAGCACCGTCAGCAGCTCGGGCACGTCCAGGTGCTTGCCGGTCAGGCCGGCCCGGATAACGTTGTCGGAGTTGGCGAGCAGCTCGATCCCGGTGCCGTTCAGGTAGGCGTGCAAGCCTCCGGCCGCCATGAACATGGCCTGGCCCGGTTCGAGTACGGCGTGCCGCAGCAGCAGCGAGGCGACCACCCCGAGGTCGCCGGGATGATCCCCGGCGACGCGCACGGCCGCCGCGGCCGCGCCGGAGTACGGACCGCCGCCCGCCGCCAGCCGCGCGCAGGCGGCCACCACGTCGCCGACGACCGCCAACTGGGCCGGGCCGGGCGGCGGGCCGGGGTTCGCGGGCGGGCCGGGGTTCGCAGGCGGGCCGGGGTGGCGCCAGGACAGGATCGCTCCGAGCACGTCGGCCAGCACCTGCGCCGACGAGGCCGCTTCCAGCTGGGCCGCCAGCGGGGTTAGCTGGCCGACCTCCAGGGCCCGCAGGAACTGTGCCGCGTCGGCCGGGGGGCGCAGCCCGGCCAGCACCTCGAACGGGGTCAGCGCGTAGAGCAGCTCGGGCTTGGGCCAGTCGTCGGTGTAGTTCCTGGCCGGGTCGTCCGGGGCCAGGCCGCGCTCGTTCTCGGCCAGGAAACCGGCCTGCGCCTGGGCCCGGGACGGATGCACCTGAATCGACAGGGCGTGGTCGGCGGACAGCACCTTCAGCAGGAACGGCAGCCGGGGACCGAACCGAGCCACGCACCCGCGTCCGAGCTCGCGATCCGGGTCGGCCGTGATGACGTCGTACAGCGTCGTCCGCCGCCCGTCCCGGTCGACGCCGTCCCGGTCGACGCCGGAGGGCGAGGCCGGATGAGCGCCCATCCACAGCTCCGCCTCGGGGCCCGGGGCCGGGACGGGGCGGCCCGTCAGTTCGGCGATCGCGTGTCTGGAACCCCACGCGTAGGGTCGCACCACCGGACGGAGAACATCCATCCGGGCATGTTAGTCGGCCGGGTACTCGACCAGGGCCACAACGCGGGTAGCCATGAACCGCGCGGTCCGGACCGGGGTCCCGGTCCGGGTCACCTCGCTGACCTCGACCACGCCGCGGCGGTTGGTGATTTCCACCCGCCGGCCGGCCTTGGTCGCGGTCACCTCATAGGCCCGGGTCCCGTCGCCGGAGTCGATCACGATCTCGACCCGGTCCCCCTTCACGGCGCGGCCCGCCTCAGTAGGACGGCAGCGACGGGTCGACCTGGCTCACCCAGGCCAGCACGCCCCCGCCGACGTGCACGGCGTCGGAGAAGCCCGCGTTCTTGACCACCGCCAGTGCCTCGGCGCTGCGCGCGCCGCTCTTGCAGTGCAGCACGATCTTCTTGTCGTGGGGAAGCTTCTCCAGCGCGTTGCCGTTCAGGAACTCGCCCTTGGGGATGAGCGTCGCGCCGGGGATGGAGACGATCTCGTACTCGTTCGGCTCGCGCACGTCGACCAGGAAGATGTTGTCGCCCGCGTCGAGCATGGCCGCGAGGTCCTTGGCGCTGATCGTCGAGCCCTGGGCCGCCTCGGCCGCTTCCTCGGACACCGCGCCGCAGAACGCCTCGTAGTCGATCAGCTCGGTGATCGTCGGGTTCTTGCCGCAGACCGCGCACTCCGGGTCCTTGCGCACCCGGACCGTGTGGTAGTTCATCTCCAGCGCGTCGTAGATCATCAGCCGGCCGGTCAGCGGCTCGCCGATGCCGGTGATGACCTTGATCGCCTCGTTCACCTGGATGGACCCGATGGAGGCGCAGAGCACGCCCAGCACGCCGCCCTCGGCGCAGGACGGCACCATGCCGGGGGGCGGCGGCTCGGGGTACAGGCAGCGGTAGCACGGGCCGTACTCGGCCCAGAACACGCTGGCCTGCCCGTCGAACCGGTAGATCGAGCCCCACACGTACGGCTTGCCCAGCAGCACGCACGCGTCGTTGACCAGGTAGC
>Ga0302184_10001676_pt1 | contig 14219 bp, 12 predicted proteins | sample I_Palsa_N3_3_FD_200233 | JGI IMG/M metagenome (GOLD analysis project Ga0302184, IMG submission 200233) | Peat permafrost microbial communities from Stordalen Mire near Abisko, Sweden - I_Palsa_N3_3 | ecosystem: Environmental > Terrestrial > Soil > Palsa > Peat permafrost | place: Sweden...
AAGGGTTTAGTACTTCCTGGAGTACAAAGTCCTTCGCGATCATGGAAATCGCCCCTTCCGGAGCGCTCGGCACCGTGGGAAACGCCGCGCCGGAGAGCGATTCCCCCTCGGCAGCACCACAGGCAAGCCACCTGACGCGCCTGACCCAACGGGCGAGCTGAACCTGCCGCGGAACGGGCAGCGCTACCGCCACCAGGGCAGCCGGCGCTGCTCGGCGACGTGGGTGGCGGGCTCGGTGATGGCTTGCGCGTGCGAGCTCAGCTGCTGCAGGTGCTCGTTGACCCACAGCAGGTGCGGATGATGCGGCGCCGTGATAATCCGCACCAGATCCGTCCCGCCCGCCCCGACAACCCCGTCCGCCCCACTGGCCTCACCGGGCGCGGCAGCCCCGAGAGCGGCACCGACCTCGGCCATGGCGGTCACGTCCTGGGGGCTTACGCTCGTCGCCGGGATCGTCCCGGTCAGCCCGGCGAACGCCGGGGCGCTGACCGGCAGCACCACATCACGCGCCGCGGGCCGTCCCACCAGTACCGCGACCCGTTCGTAGAACGCCGCGAGCTCGGCGGTGGCCTCGGTCAGCATGGTCTTCGCGTAGGCGATGCTCGGGTTCTGGTGTTGCGGGAGTGGCATCGGCCCCTTGAGCCCGGCCAGCGAGTACGCGGTCAGCCGCAGCCGCATGGTGGCCATGACCAGCGTCCATAGGTCCGACTTGGGCAGGTGCTTGGCGCCCTGCTCGGCCAGGAAGCCGCGCAGCGCCTCGTCCAGCCGGATGCCGGCGGTGACGGTCGCGGGGCCCGCGTCCGGCGGATCGTGCCGGATGCCCAGGGCCCAGTCCACCGACTCGGTCAGGTACGCGGCCCCGACCCGGAACGCGTCGGCCAGATCGTCGCCGACCACTGACCCGGCGCCGCGCGGCCAGAACAGCACGCCGACCACCAGGCTCACCAGGCAGCCGAGGGCCACGTCCTCGATGCGCAGCAGGCCCACCTTCCAGCCCGCGGGCACCAGCAGGTTGAACAGGACCACGACGACGACGGTGAACGCCGCCTGGCCGAAGGCGAACGGCAGCGTGCCCGGCGCGTAAGCGGCCACGGCGACGGCGATCGGCAGCGCCACCCACAGCGCGGGCGTGCTGGTCCCGATGCCGAGCAGCAGCAAGGCGCCGACCACGAAGCCGACCACGGTGCCGCCCAGCGCGCGTAGCGCGGTCGACTCGGTGGACACCGCGCTGGTCCGCAGCACCGACAGGGTGCCGAGCACCACCCAGAACCCGTGCTGGACCCCGGTCACGTCCGCCACCAGCACCGCCGCGGCCAGGGCCAGCGAGGCGCGCAGGCTGTTCAGGAACCAGATCGAGCGCAGGCTGGCGTGCCGGGTCAGGATGCCGAGCGCACCGGACACGGCGGCGGCCCGCCGTTCGGCCTCGGTTCCCTCCGGCTGGGCCCCGAACCAGCCCCGGCACCGGGCCGCGATCGTCTCCGGATCGGCGCGCCGGGTCGTGATCAGGGCGTCTCCCGTCAGCCCGCGCACGGCGAGCGAGATCACCTGCGCGTGGAAGGAAAGCCGGGCGGCGGCCTGCGTCGCGTCGTAGTCGGCGTCCGGGGCCGCCGACTGGTGGTAGGCGGCACTGGCCGCGCGCCGCCGCTCCAGCTCGCCGACGTCGGGCGGCGGGGCGGTCCCGTCGCGGTCGGCCAGCAGGTCGCCGGTCTGCCTGAGCACCACGGCCGTCTCGGCGAGCAGGTCACGGTCGGGCTGAGCGGCCCGGTCCAGGTTCGACTTCCCCGCGGTGGCGTCGGCGATCAGCGCGCTGCACCATTCGAGCCACTGCACCAGGCTGGCCATGGCCTGATCCGCGGTGGCCAGCCCGGTCGGCCGGTACGGCGTGCTGGCGAACGCGTTCATCAACTCGTGCTTGGCCGCCTCGCAGGCCTGGTGGTCGGCCGGCGTCGCCGTGCCCTGCGTGGCCGCGTCCAGCGCATGAGCCAGGGCTCGGGCCGAGCCGGCCGCCGCCGCGCGCAGCCGGTCTCCCGGCGATGGCGGCGAGAACACCAGCACCGCCACCGTGGACACGGCCGAGGCCAGCCACCAGCCCGCCAGCCGGTCCGGGATCATGCCCACGGTCCCGGCCGTGGCCACCGGCAGGACAAAGGGGAACAGCGCGGCGATGATGCCCGAGGCCGCGTTGGGCCCGGCCACGCCCAAGAAGAATATGCCGAACGTCACTGGGATCGTGACCAGCACCGCCAGCCAGGTGATCCCGTGGACGGCGGTGCCGATGATGAGTCCGATGCTCCCGATCAGGGCGAGCATGAAGTGCGCGAACAGCTTGTCCCGCCTGCTACCGCCGAACGAGCCGACGACCAGGTTGGCGAACCCTCCGAACGCGGCGAACAGGGCCATCTGCAGGTTGCCGAAGCCCTCATAGGTCAGCGCAAACAGGCCGGGGATCACGATCACCGCGCGCGCGGTCCGCATCGCCGCGGGCACCGACCAGGCCGGCCACCACGCGGGCCGGGTCCGCTGAGCCCCGCCCGACGGGCTGGCCTGCGGCGATCCAGGCCGGAAGACGGCCAGCGGGAAGCGGCGCATCGCGCTCGTATCGGACATTGATCCAGTCTAAAATGCGAGCCCGCGATCAGCGGGATTCAGGTTGACTCCCCAGGTCCATGCGCTACATTGCTACATTCGCGACCGCATGAGGAGGACGTTCCATGCAGGAGGCACCGCCGCCAGCACCAGCCGTGCTGGATGACGACGATACCCGGCTGGAAAGCCTCGGGTACCGCCCGCAGCTGAACCGCGTGCTCGGGCTGTTCGCGAACTTCTCGGTGGCGTTCACCTACCTGTCGCCGATGGTCGGCATCTTCACCCTGTTCACCCTCGGTCTGAGCACCGGCGGCCCGGCCTACATCTGGCTCACCTTCATCCCGGTCGCCGGGATGCTGCTGGTCGCCCTGGTCTTCGGCGAGCTGGCCAGCCACTACCCGGTGGCCGGCGCGCTCTACCAGTACAGCAAGTACACGGTCGGCCGCAGGTTCGGCTGGTTCGTCGGCTGGTTCTACGGGATCGCGCTGCTGGTCACGGTGGCCGCGGTGGATACCGGCGTGGTCATCTACGCCGTCGCGCTCGGCCACGACCTGTTCGGATGGAGCTTCAACGCCAACAGCCACGGGACCATCCTGGTCGTGAGCCTGGGCCTGCTGGCCATCCAGACCACGCTGAACACCACCGGCGCCAAGATCATGGGCCGGGTCGCCCAGCTCGGCGTCTACGTGGAGATCCTCGGCACGTTCGGCATCGCGATCGTGCTCGCCATCCGCGGTTTCCACCACGGGTTCGGCTTCCTGACCACCACGGCGAACGTCCAGCACGCCAAGTCCAACCCGCTCGGCCTGAACTTCGGCGGCAGCTGGATCGCCGCTGCCCTGGTCGCGGTGCTCGCGCCGGTCTACATCTTCTACGGCTTCGAGTCGGCCGGGGACATCTCCGAGGAGACCAAGAACGCCGGCCGGCAGGTTCCGCGGGCCATGCGGCTCGCCCTGATCTGGGGCGGGATCGCGTCCCTGGTGCTGACCGGCGCGCTCCTGCTGGCCATGCCGGCCGGCGCCAACACCGTGGTCAAGACCATCCAGAGCGGCGGCATCCCGTACATCCTGAGCTCCCTGCCCAGCGGCCTGCAGGAGACGATGCTGGGCCTGATCATCCTCGCGTTCTTCTCCTGCGGTAGCGCGGTGCAGGCCGCGGGCAGCAGGCTCGCCTTCTCCTACGCCCGGGACGGCGCGCTGCCCGCCTCGAAGTGGATCTCCGCGGTGAGCGAGCGGTTCAAGACCCCGGCCAACGCGCTGTTCGCCGGCGCGCTGATCACCGTGGTGTTCGTGGGCCTGGAGTTCGCCTCGCCCACCCACGACGTCAAGATCTTGTTCTTCACCTACCCGGCCAACACGAACGTGCTGGTGTCGCTGGTGTCCTTCGGGATCAGCGGCATCTACCTGTCGTTCCTGCTGACGGTGATCGGGTCGATGATCGCCCGGCGCCGCGGCTGGGTGCCGGCCGGCCAGTTCAAGCTCGGCCGCTGGGCCTGGCCGGTGTCGGTGGCCGCGGTCGTGTACCTGGGCCTGATGCTGGTCAACGTGGTCGCCCCGACCGGGCTGGGCAGCGCACGGGCCTACTTCAACTACGATTGGGTCACCCTGCTGGTGATGGTGATCGTCGCCCTGCTCGGCGTCATCGTGTTCTTCGCCGCGCACCGGGGCCGGGAGATCGGCGAGCACCTGATCGACCACGAGGCGCCGGTGGCCGCGGCCGAAGCGGTCGCGGCGCAGCCAGATCGATAAAAGCAGGCGGATCGATAAAAACCGGCGCGGCGCGACCGGTCTGCGCCGCGTGGTAATGTGAAACGCTGCCCGGTTACTAGCCGTGGCACATAGAGGCGTGCTGCACCCTCAGGTGGCCGCCTCGGGGGATCAACCCTTTGACCCTTTCAGCACTAATTCTAAGGAGCCACGTGCCGCTCGATACCGCCGTCAAGAAAGAGATCCTGACGGAGTACGCGACCAGTGAGGGTGACACCGGTTCGCCGGAAGTCCAGATCGCGCTGCTGACCAGGAGGATCAACCACCTGACCGAGCACCTGAAGATGCACAAGCACGACCACCACAGCCGCCGCGGGCTGCTGCTGCTGGTCGGCCGGCGTCGCAGGCTGCTGAAGTACCTGGCTAAGAAGGACATCGCCCGTTACCGTGCGATCAGGGAGCGTCTCGGCATCCGCCGCTGACCCCCGGCCCCCTCGCAGCCAGCAAAACTGAATAACCACACTGACATCCCGTAGTCCCCGGCCCCGAACGCCAGGGCCGGTCCTCGGTAGTGGTCCCCGGGTCGCCTGCCCTCGCGGCAAGCACAGCACCCGAGGACTTCGATCGAAGACCGGCCGGCCGTCTCAACCGACGAGCCAGGCCACATGCGGCACGGCCCCGGGTGGGTGCGGGATCTACCGCAAGGAGGTCTCACCCGTGGAGGGTGCCCGAAGCGCTGAAGCCGTTATCGATAACGGCGAGTTTGGCGTTCATACAATCAGGTTCGAGACGGGCCGGCTGGCTCGTCAGGCCGCCGGGTCCGCATTGGTGACTCTGGACGGCGAGACCGTGGTGCTTTCCGCCACCACGGCGTCCAAGCAGCCCAAGGAGAACCTAGACTTCTTCCCGCTCACGGTCGACGTGGAAGAGCGTATGTACGCTGTGGGCCGGATTCCCGGCTCGTTCTTCCGGCGGGAGGGCCGTCCGTCTGAGGACGCCATCTTGACCTGCCGGCTCATCGACCGGCCGCTGCGCCCGTCGTTCGTCAAGGGGCTGCGCAACGAGATCCAGATCGTGGCGACCATCCTCGCCCTGGACCCGCAGCACCTGTACGACGTGGTGGCGATCAACGCCGCGTCCATGTCCACCCAGCTGGCGGGCCTGCCGTTCTCCGGCCCCATCGGCGGCGTGCGGGTGGCCCTGATCAAGGGCCAGTGGGTCGCCTTCCCCGCCCACGAGCAGCTGGCGCAGGCCACCTTCGACATGGTGGTCGCGGGCCGCGTGCTCGAGGACGGCGACGTGGCCATCATGATGGTCGAGGCCGAGTCCACCCCCGAGACGCTCAAGCTGCTGGCCGATTCCGGTAGCGGCGCCGTCGCGCCCACCGAGGACACGGTGGCCGAGGGCCTGGAGGCCGCCAAGCCCTTCATCAAGATCCTGTGCGAGGCGCAGCAGCGGCTCGCCACCGAGTCGGCCGAGGCCGAGGGCGCGGCGCACCACGAGTACCCGGTGTTCGTCGACTACACCGAGGACGTGTACGACGCGGTGGCCCGCGAGGTCTCCGACGAGCTGGCCAAGGCCCTGACCATCGCGGGCAAGCACGACCGTGAGGCCGAGACGGACCGGGTCAAGGCGCTGGCCGTCGAGCGGCTCGGCGAGGCGTGGGAGGGCCGCGAGAAGGAGATCAGCGCGGCGTTCCGCTCGCTGACCAAGAAGCTGGTCCGGGAGCGGGTCATCCGGGACGGCCTGCGCATCGACGGCCGCGGCCTGACCGACATCCGGCCGCTGTCCGCGACGACTCACGTACTGCCCCGAGTCCATGGCTCCGCGCTGTTCGAGCGGGGCGAGACCCAGATCCTGGGCGTGACCACGCTGAACATGCTCCGGATGGAGCAGATGATCGACACGCTCAACCCCGAGCGGACCAAGCGCTACATGCACAACTACAACTTCCCGCCCTACTCGACCGGTGAGACCGGCCGGGTCGGCTCGCCCAAGCGGCGCGAGATCGGCCACGGCGCGCTCGCCGAGCGCGCCCTGCTCCCGGTGCTGCCCGCCCGCGAGGAGTTCCCCTACGCGATCCGCCAGGTCTCCGAGGCGATCAGCTCGAACGGGTCCACGTCCATGGGCTCGGTCTGCGCCTCCACCATGTCGCTGCTGGACGCGGGCGTGCCGCTCAAGGACATGGTGTCCGGCATCGCCATGGGCCTGATCCACGAGGGCGGCCAGTACGTGACGCTGACCGACATCCTCGGCGCCGAGGACGCGTTCGGCGACATGGACTTCAAGGTGGCGGGCACCGAGCAGGTGATCACCGCGCTGCAGCTGGACACCAAGCTCGACGGCATCCCCGCCTCGGTGCTGGCCGCGGCGCTGAAGCAGGCCCGCGGGGCCCGGATGACCATTCTCGAGGTCATGCGCGGCGCCATCAGCCAGCCCGGCGAGATGTCCCCGTACGCGCCGCGGATCATCACGATCAAGGTGCCGGTGGACAAGATCGGCGAGGTCATCGGGCCCAAGGGCAAGATGATCAACTCGATCCAGGACGACACGGGCGCTGAGATCACCATCGAGGACGACGGCACCATCTACGTCGGGGCCACCGACGGGCCGTCGGCCGAAGCGGCCCGGGCCGCGATCAACGCCATCGCCAACCCGCACATGCCCGAAGTCGGCGAGCGGTTCCTGGGCACGGTGGTCAAGACCACCACGTTCGGCGCGTTCGTCAGCCTGCTGCCGGGCAAGGACGGGCTGCTGCACATCACCCAGATCCGCAAGCTGCACGGTGGCAGGCGGATAGAGAACATCGACGACGTGATCCACATTGGCGACAAGATCCAGGTCGAGATCCGCGAGATCGACGACCGCGGCAAGCTGTCGCTCGTGCCGGTCGAGGTGGTCGAGCGCGAGGCGGCCGGCGAGGACCTGTCCGGTGGCGAGCCGGCCCGCGGTGACCGGCCCCGGACCGGCCCCGGGACCGGGGAGCGCACCGGCGACCGGGGCGGTGATCGTGACGGGAGCGACGGTCATCGCCGGACCCGGCACCGTACGCGGGGGCACCAAGAGTAGATGGCTACCGAACCAAGCCAGGTCCGGCGCACCGTCCTGCCCGGCGGGCTGAGGGTCGTTACCGAGTTCCTGCCCGCCGTGCGGTCGGTGGCGCTGGGCATCTGGGTCGGCGTCGGCTCCCGGGACGAGGACCAAGCGCACGCGGGTGCGACGCACTACCTGGAGCACCTGCTGTTCAAGGGCACCGGGCGGCGCACCGCGCTGGAGATCTCGGCGGAGATGGACGCGGTCGGCGGTGAGATGAACGCGTTCACCGCGAAGGAGTACACCTGCTACTACGCCCGGGTGCTCGACGCGGACCTGCCGCTGGCCGTGGACGTTCTGTCCGACATGGTGACCAATTCGCTGATCACCCCGAAGGACGTGGACGCCGAGCGCAACGTGGTGCTCGAAGAGATCGCGATGAACGAGGATGACCCCTCCGACACCGTGCACGAGGCGTTCACCGCCAAGCTGTTCGGCGACACCCCGCTCGGCCGGCCGATCCTGGGCACCGTGGATTCGATCAACGCGATCACCCGGGAGCAGATCTTCGAGCACTACCGGGCCCGGTACACCCCGGAGCACCTGGTCGTGGCCGCGGCGGGGAACCTGGACCACGACACGGTGGTGCAACTCGTGTCCCAGGCGTTCGGATCGGCCCTGGAGCGCGCGGCCGAGCCCGCCCCGCCCCGGCTGAACGGGAGCCATTCCGGGTTCGGCGCGCAGGCCGGCGTGGGCACCACGCTGGTCTCGCGCGGCATCGAGCAGGCCAACCTGGTCCTGGGCTGCGAAGCCCTGGCCCGGACCGATGACCGCCGGTTCGCGCTCGGCGTGCTGAACGCGGCGTTCGGCGGCGGGATGTCCTCCCGGCTGTTCCAGGAGGTCAGGGAGAAGCGCGGCCTGGCCTACTCGGTGTACAGCTTCTCGGCCCAGCACGCCGACACCGGCATGTGGGGCATCTACGTCGGCTGCCTGCCGGCCAAGGCCGACGAGGTGCTGGCCATCTGCGCCGAGGAGGTCACCCGGGTGGTCGACGGTGGCCTGACCGACGCCGAGCTGGCCCGCGGCAAGGGCCAGGTGCGCGGCTCGATCGTGCTCGGGCTGGAGGACCCGTCCTCGCGGATGAGCCGCCTGGGCAAGTCCGAACTGGTGTACCCGCGGCTCGAGCCGGTCGACGAGGTGCTCGCCTCGATCGACGCCGTCACCCACGACGACATCCGCGCCGTGGCCGCCGAGATCCTCACCCGCCCTAAGGCGCTGGCCGTGGTCGGCCCGTTCGACGACGCCTCCGCCTTCCGGGCCTGACCCCTGCCGCCGCGATGATCAAGGTCGGGGTCGTCGGGGCGCGTGGGCGGATGGGGCGCGAGGTGATCCGCGCCGTCAGCGACGCCCCGGACCTGCACGTCACCGCCGAGGTCGACCTGGGCGACGACCTGGACGCGCTGACCGGGTGCGACGCGGTGATCGACTTCACCCATCCCGGCGCGGTCATGGACAACCTGCGCTGGTGCGTCGAGCACGACCTGAACGTCGTGGTCGGCACCTCCGGGTTCGGCGAGGACCGCCTGGACGAGGTGCAGCGCTGGCTGGATGATCACCAGGCCGTGCGCGTCCTGGTCGTGCCCAACTTCTCCGTGGGCGCCATCTTGATGATGCGCTTCGCCGAGCAGGCGGCGAGCTTCTTCCCCTCCGCCGAGGTGATCGAACTGCACCACGCGGCCAAGGCCGACGCCCCGTCCGGGACGGCGCTGCGCACCGCGTCGGTGATCGGCGCGGCCCGGGCGGAGGCCGGCCTCGGCCCGCCGCCGGACGCCACCGTATCGGAGCTGCCCGGCGCGCGCGGCGCCACCGTGGACGAGGTTCACGTGCACTCGGTGCGCGTCACGGGCCTGGTGGCGCATCAGGAGGTGCTGTTCGGCGGCCCGGGGGAGACGCTCACGATCAGGCATGACTCCCTGGACCGGGTCTCGTTCATGCCCGGCGTGCTGCTGGCCGTCCGCAACCTCGGCTCGCTCCCCGAGGGCCTGACCGTGGGCCTGGACGGACTACTCGGGCTGGACTGACCACGGCCGTTCGGGGTCAAGGGCGTCCCCGCCGCAGTGCACGCGAGCATGGGTTACGGTCGACAGCATGTGCCGTAGCATCAAGACCCTCCGTCCGCCCTTCGCCGAGCAGGTCACCGACGCCGACATTCGCGCCGCCGCCCTGCAGTACGTGCGGAAGATCAGCGGTTTCCGCACGCCCGCCGGGCACAACGCCGAGGCCTTCGGGACCGCGGTGGACGCCGTGGCCGCCGCCACCGCGAGCCTGCTGGACCACCTGGAAGTCCGGTCGGCCGCGCGGCAGTAAACCATCACCACCGGGTCCACGGCAGGTACTCGGTCGTCCCGCTGCCGCGGCTGCGCAGGCCGGCGACCACCCGGGCGCTGATCATCGGCGGCAGGTAACGGGCCAGGTCGTCCGGGTCGACGAACCGGTAGTCGTCCAGTTCGGACTCCTGCAGCCGGATCGGGGTGTCGTCGGCCAGCACGCCGCCGTCGAAGACAAAGTGCACGATCGGCTTGGGCCGGATCCCGTCCGGCGCCGCCCACCCGACGACCAGCAGCGGTCCCGGTTCGATGTCGAGCCCGAGTTCTTCGGCGACCTCGCGGCGGCAGCCCACGTGCGGGGGTTCGCCGTGGTCGAGGATTCCGCCCGCCAGCGACCAGTGATCCCGGTAGTTCGGCTTGACCAGCAGCACCCGGCCGACTGGGTCGGTGAACAGCGCCGCCGCGGCGGCGAACATGGTGGGCAGTTGCGCGAACCACGCGGCCTGCTCACCAGCTGAGAACCTTTTACTCGCTGCGTCGGGCACGAACCGACCCTATCGGGCCGCCGATAAGCGCCGTGATAGCACCGGTATTGACTCCCACTCCGCCCTGAAGGGCGGAGATTGCCGCCTGTCACGCTGCTTCCCGGCGTGGCTTCGGGTGGGTTCCCGCTTCGCCGCGCTGCGCCGGGACGCGGGGTCCTGGTCTTACCTGCGCTCCACGGGCTGTAGCCGCCAGTCCGGCGGCCTTGGCGACGTTGACCGCCGCGTTGATGTCCCGGTCCAGCCACATCCCGCACGCCTGACACTGCCAGGTACGGATGTGCAGCGGCTTGGGGCCGTCCTTCACCCCGCACGCCGAGCACACCTGGGACGTGGGAACGAACCGGCCGATCCGGTGGAACTCCCGGCCGTACAGCCGGGCCTTGTACTCCAGCATGCCCGTGAACGCCGACCAGCCAGCATCGTGGATGGACTTAGCGAGCCGGGTGCGGGCGAGCCCTTTCACGCACAAGTCCTCCACGGCGACCGCTTGGTTGTCGCGGATCAGCGCCGTGGACAACTGGTGGTGGAACTCGCGCCGCGCATCAGCCACCCGGCCGTGTGCCCTGGCGACCTTAACCCGGGCCTTGTCCCGGTTCCGGCTGCCGTCCTGCTTGCGGGACAGCGACCGCTGCGCCCGCCTGAGTTTCTTCTCCGCCCGCCGCAGGAACCGGGGGGATGCGATCTTGGTGCCGTCGGACAGCACCGCGAAATGGGTCAGCCCCAGGTCGATACCTGTCACCGGCCCGGCCCCGGGCAGTGCGCCGGGCGTGGCCTCCACGACGAAGCTCGCGAAGTACCGCCCGGCCGGGTCCATGATCACGGTTACGCTGGACGGCGCCGAGGGCAGGTCACGGGACCAGCGGACCTCCACATCGCCGATCTTCGGGAGTCGCAGCCGGCCGCCGGGCAGGACCCGGAACCGTGAGTTGGCCGTGAACCGGACCGCCTGCCGGCGGTCTTTCCGGGACTTGAAACGGGGCAGCCCGACCTCTCGTGGTTGCGGTCCTTTCCGTCCGGCGGCCTTCCATTCCCTCAGTGCTTTCCGGTAGTCGAAGAACCGCCGGTACGCCGTGTTCAGGTCCGCGACGGACTGCTGGAGAATGACGGCGCTGACGTCCCCGAGCCACGCGCGGGCCGGGGTGCCCTTCGCTGTGGTGAGCGCGGCCGACAGTTCCGCGTCGGTGATGTACGGCAGCCCGACGGCGTGCGCGTCCTGCCGTGCGCGCAGGCCGTCGTTGAACACGACCCGGGCGCACCCGAACGCGCGGGCCAGCGCGGACCGCTGACCCGGTGCGGGGTAGAGACGGTAGTTGTACCGGAGCTGCACCATCTCAGTATAGTTGGTTTCATGGCCAATTACGGAGACATACGCACTGGCAGGCATTGTGTGTTCGTCCTGCACGCGCATTTGGTCTTCGTAACCAAGTACCGGCATCAGGTGTTCACCGCGCGGCACCTGGAACGTCTGGAGGAGATCATGCGGGACGTGTGCACGGACTTCGAGACCGGGCTGGCCGAGTTCAACGGCGAGAGCAATCACGTCCACCTGCTGGTTAACTTCCCGCCCAAGGTCGCCCTGTCCCGCCTGGTCAACAGCCTCAAGGGTGTATCGTCCCGCCGGATGCGGCAGGAGTTCCCGGACCTGGCCCGGCATTACTGGCGGGCGAACCGGCTGTGGTCCGGGTCGTACTTCGCCGGATCGGTCGGCGGCGCCCCGATCAGCGTCTTGCGCCAGTACATCGAGCAGCAGAACCGGCCCGCCTGACCCGGCTGAGGTCCGTCCGCCTTCACCACCAGCCTGAAGGCCGGCGCACTAACGGACATCTTGGTAGCCTGAGCGCATGCAGACACCGGGTGACGAGGAGAGCCGGGTCGAGGTGTACATCACCACCGACACGTCGGCCGCCCCGCATAAGGCCGACGAGGCCAAGCTGTACGTGATGTACGACGCGGCCAACCCCGACGGCGACAAGCTGTACTTCACCGAGGCCGAGTGGGAGGCGTTCGTGCTCGGGGTCAAGGACGGCGAATTCGACCTTGACGAGTCGGGCAACCTGCCCTGACCGCTACGCGGGATTATTCACCCCGCCGGGGTTGACCCCGCCCTGGGGCTGCATCTCTCCCGGCTTCGGCGCTCCCACGATCGCGTCCAGGTCGGCCGCCAGATGGGGCGCGGCGGCGGCCGCGCGACCGTAGACCATCGTGGCCAGGGTCTTGCCCCCCGCGGTGACGCTCACCCGCGCGCATCCCGTCGCGGCGTAGGCGAACGTGGCCAGGACCCGCGAACCGTCGTAGAACGTCCCGGAATACTCGGTCCCGAAGTCGGCCGGGCAGTGCATCATCATAGTCGGCGCGGGATGGGTCACGGCGGCGCACATCTGACCAAACAGGGCCCGTAGCTGGGCCTTCTGCCGGTAGGTCGTACTAACCAGCGGCTTGTTCCCGACCGGCACCATGAGATGCATGGTCCGGCGGATCGAGACCGAGGTCGCTTGGTTCACGCTGGCGCAGCCGACCTGTGCTGAGGCCGTCGCCGAGGCCGTCGTAGTCGGCAAGGCCGTCGCGCCGGCCGCGGCCGCCGCGGCTGTCGTGGTGGCCGCAGCCGCCCCCGGGGCCGATGCCACCACCGAGCCGCACCCGGACACCGCCGCGAACAGCAGCCCGGTCCCGAGGATCCCGAACAGCCCGAAGAACCCGGCGCGCCCGCGCCAAGAACGTTGATCCATCATGCGGGTTTGACGCGCCGGGCGCGCCATCCGTTCCATCTCCTCTCCGCGGAGATCGCGGAGATCGCGGAGATCGCGGAGATCTCAGCACACGCCCGCCGCCCCAGCGGGCCCGACCGAGGAGCCATAACCAGAGCGTGACCGGACCCGCGCCCTCCAGGCGGAGCAGCAGTTCCTTGCGGTCCAGGCCGCCCCCGTAACCGGTGAGGCTGCCGTCGCTGCCGATCACCCGGTGGCACGGCACGATGACCGAGATCGGGTTGGCCCCGTTGGCCAGGCCCACCGCGCGCGAGGCGACCGGCCGTTTGCCCAGCGCGCGGGCGATGTCGCCGTAGCTGACCGTGCTCCCGTACGGGATCATGGTCAGCTGGGTCCACACCGCGAGCTGGAACGCGGTCCCGTTCGGTGCCAGCGGCACGGTGAACTCCTTGCGGTCGCCGGCAAAGTACTCCTCGAGCTGCGCGGCCACCTCGGTGAAGGTCTCCGGGCTCAGCGTCAGCCCTTCCTCGACCCGGGCCAGGTGCCGGTCGGCGTCCACCATCCACAGCCCGGTCAGGGCGGATCCGTCGCCGGTCAGCAGTAGCCGGCCGATGGGGGAGCTGACGATATGGGAAAGGCGCGGGGCATTCAGGTCCGGCGCCACGAACGGACTGGTCACGACTGATTCTCTTTCTCTTGTGTCGACGGTGTCGACGGTGTCGACGGTGTCGAGTCCTCTGGTGCCGGCTCGATCGACGCCCATAGATGCTGCACTGCGTAGGAACGCCACGGCCGCCAGCCTTCGGCCAGCTCCGTCGCGGCCTTGGCCGCCCGCGTCCGCGCCGCGGCCGCCGGGCCGTGCACCCCGCAGGCTCCGGCGCCCAGCCGTCCGAGCGCCTCGAGCACCCCGACGTCAGCGGGCAGGAACGCGTCGGGGTCGGACAGCGCCCGCATCCGGATGTAGCCGACGGTCCAGGGTCCGATGCCGGGCAGGGCCAGCAGTTGCGCCTCGGCGCGGTCCCGGTCGGCACCGGGGTCCAGGGACAGGTCGCCGGAGGCCAGCGCGGTGGCCAGCCCGGTCAGCGCGGCGGCGCGGGTGCGCGGCATCGGCAGCGTGCCCGGATCGGCCGCGGCCAGCGTCTCCGCGGTCGGGAAGCAGTGCGTCAGCGTGCCCTCCGGCCGCTCGAGCGGCTTGCCGTAGGCGGCCACCAGCCGCGCTCCGAGGCGCCGGGCCGCGGCCACCGACACCTGCTGGCCGAGCACGGCCCGCAGCGCGAGCTCGTTTCCGTCCACGTGACCGGGCACCCGGCGCCCCGG
>Ga0302184_10001678_pt1 | contig 14211 bp, 6 predicted proteins | sample I_Palsa_N3_3_FD_200233 | JGI IMG/M metagenome (GOLD analysis project Ga0302184, IMG submission 200233) | Peat permafrost microbial communities from Stordalen Mire near Abisko, Sweden - I_Palsa_N3_3 | ecosystem: Environmental > Terrestrial > Soil > Palsa > Peat permafrost | place: Sweden: Abisko...
GAGGCGCACCGAGCCGACCTGGTCGGGGAGTACCTGGGCGCCACGGCGATCAAGACGAACGAGCTCGTCACCTCGGCGCTCGGCGGCGTGCTGTTCATCGACGAGGCCTACAGCCTGGTCAACGAGGGTGACGGGCAGGGCGACCGGTTCGGTAACGAGGCCGTCCAGGCGCTGCTGAAGCGGGCCGAGGACGACCGGGACGACTTGATCATCATCCTGGCCGGGTACGAGAAGCAGATGGAGAACTTCCTGGCCACGAACCCGGGCCTCACCTCAAGGTTCGCGATCAGGGTCAAGTTCCCCGGCTACGTCCCGGCCGAGTTCCTCGCGCTGGCCGACGCGGCGCTTGAGCGCCGTGGCGAGCTGCTCGACCCCGACGCCAGGCCGGTGCTCTGGCGGATGTTCGAGGACGTGGGCAGGCGCAAGCTGGGGGACGAGCTCGGCAACGGGCGGTTCGTGCGCAGCCTGCTGGAGAAGGCGGGGCAGGCCAGGGACGTACGCGTGATGGGCGCGTCCGGCGAGCCATCCTCCGCCGACCTCGTCACGCTGAAGGGCGCTGACCTGCAGCGCGCGTTCGCGGAGCTGAGCAGCAGGTTCCGCGGGTACACCGAGACGCCGACGCTGGAGAGCGCACTGGCCGAGCTCGACGCGCTGATCGGCCTGGAGCCGGTGAAGCGCCAGGTCCACGAGATCGCCGCCCAGCTGCGGGTGGCACGGCTGCGGGACCGCCAAGGGCTCGCCAGCCAGCCGCCGGCCAGGCACTTCGTCTTCACCGGCCCGCCTGGCACGGGCAAGACGACCGTGGCCCGCATTCTCGGCCGGATCTTCGCCGCGCTCGGGCTCCTGGTCCGCCCCAGCGTGGTCGAGGCGCACCGAGCCGACCTGGTCGGCGAGCACCTGGGCTCCACTGCCATCAAGACGAACAAGCTGGTGGACTCCGCGCTCGGCGCGGTGCTCTTCATCGACGAGGCCTACTCGCTGTACAACGAGGGTTACTCCGGGGGCGACGCGTTCGGTTCCGAGGCGGTGCAGACTCTGCTCAAGCGAGCCGAGGACGACCGCGACCGGCTGGTGATCGTGCTGGCCGGCTACACCCCGGACATGGACCGGTTCCTGCGCAGCAACCCTGGCCTGGCCTCCAGGTTCAGCGTCAGGATCGGGTTCCCCAGCTACTCGCCGGAGGAGCTGACCAGGATCGCCGAGACGATCGCGCGGCAGGCCGGGGACAGCTTCGACGCCGACGCGCTGCCGGTGCTTGACCAGATCTTCGGCCGGGCCTGCGCCGAGGGGAGCATCGACGAGCTCGGCAACGGCAGGTTCGCCCGGTCGCTGTTCGAGCGGGCGTGCGCTTCCCGGGACCTGCGGGTCGCCCATCTGGGCGACGGCGCCAGCGCCGCGGATCTCACCACGGTGGCCGCTGCCGACCTCGTCGCCGCCTATCGCGAGATCAGCGGCTGACCGTGAACCTGACCAGCTGACCCGGCCGCAACTGCGCGGCTGCCCCGATGTCCGCGGACCGGACGACTGCGATCACCGGATAGCCGCCGGTGACCGGGTGATCGGCGAGCAGCAGGATCGGCTGCCCGTCCGGCGGGACCTGCAGCGCCCCGGTGACCATGCCCTCACTGGCCAGCTCGCCGGCGCTGCCGCTGCTGCTGGCGGCGCTGGTGGCGGCGCTGGCCCCGCTGCCGCTGGTGGCGCTGGTGGCGGCGCTGGTGGTGGCGCTGCTGCCGCTGGTGGTGGCGCTGCTGGCGGCGCTGCCGCTGCCGCCGCTGCTGCTCCTGGCGCTGGCTGGCCCCGCTGCCGCTGGTGGCGCTGGTGGTGGCGCGCTGCTGCCGCTGGTGGTGCCGCTGGTGGTGCCGCTGGTGGCGCGGGCCAGTGCCCGGCCGTGCAGCCGCAGGCCCGCCCGGTCGCAGGCCGGCGTCACGACGTAGTGCCCAGTGCACAAAAGTTCGATGGCAGCTGCGGCGAACCACTCATCCCGCGGCCCGGGCAGCACCCGGAGTTCCACCGGACCAGTCACGGCCTGCCCCTGCTGCGGGCCAGTGAGCGAGGCCGGGTGGCCTGCGGCGTCGTGTCCGGCGATGCTCGGGGGCGCGGCGGTGCCGAGGGGTCCAGCGGTGCCGAGGGGTCCAGCGGTGCCGGGGGGCGCGGCGACGCCAGCAGGTCCTGCGGCACCGATGGGCAGTAGATCGCCCGCCCGCAGCGGTGCTGGCCCGAGCCGCGACAGCAGGTCGGCTGACCTGCTGCCCAGCACGGCGGGCACGTCGATGCCGCCCTGGACGGCGAGATACGTACGCAGGCCCCCCACCGGGGTTCCGATCCGCAGCACCGCGCCTGCCGGAACGCCGAACGCCACCCCGGACTCCACCGCGATCGCGGCCTGATTCGGCCCGGTGGTCAGCGTGACCGGCGCCGCCGCGCCGGCAATCGCAGCCAGGGCGTCCCGGCCGAAGCGCAGCACCGCCCTGCCCAGCGTGAACTCCAGGCCAGCCGCGCCCGGCGGATTCCCGGCCAGCTGATTCGCCCGCTGCAGGCTGACGGCGTCGGCGGCGCCACTGCGCGGCACGCCGAGATGCCCGAGTCCGGGTCGGCCCAGATCCTGGACCGTGGCCAGCGGCCCGGGCCTGACTACCTCGATCCCGGCGGCCGCCTCCCATGATCCCGAAGGATTTGGCGTGCTGGGTGACGCAAATCCTTCAAGATCATGAAACCCTACCCGCCTAGGCATCCCGGGAACCCCGGGCATCCCGGGAACCCTGGGCGTCCCAGAAACCCTGGGCGTCCCAAAAACCCCGGGCGTCCCGGGAACCCTGAGCGTCCCGGGAACTCTGGGCGTCCCAGGAACTCTGGGCATCCCAGGAACCCTTGGCGTCCCAGAAACCCTGAGTGTCCCGGGAACCCTGGGCGTCCCGGGAACCCTGAGCGTCCCAGGTGTCCCAGATGTTCCAGGCGTTCCAGGCGTTCCGGGCAGGTCGGGCGGCAGCTCGCTGACCGGGCGGAAACGGACCCGCATCCCGGGAGCCAGCAGCGCCGGCGGCTCTCGCTCGGCGTTCCAGAGCACCGCCGCGGTGCGCCCGAGCAGCCGCCAGCCGCCCGGCGACTCCGACGGGTAGACGGCGGCCAGCCCGCCCGCGACGGCGACCGACCCGGCGGGTACCCGCAGCCTGGGCGTGCCAAGCCGCGGCACCTCCAGCGCCGGATCGAGCCCGGTCAGGTACCCGAACCCGGGGCAGAAGCCCAGCCAGCCGACCGTGTACTCGCGCGCGGCGTGCCGGGCGACGACCTCACCGACCGGCAGCCCGGTAAGCCCGGCAACCTCAGCCAGGTCGGGTCCGTCGTACAGCACGGGTATCTCGGCCAGCGGCTGGCCGGCCGGATCGGGGGCCGCGTCCGGCACCGCCGCCACCCGCGCGGCCAGCGCGCCGAGATCCCAGCTGCCCGGCTCGGTGATCACCAGCACGGTGCGGGCGCCCGCGACCGCGTCGAGCACACCGGGCAGCCGCTGCGCCCGTATCGCGGCAGCCAGCGGCCCGGCCCGCCCTGCTGCCTCCACCAGCAGCGCCGCGTCGCCGGCGGCCCGCGCCGCCGTCACGCGAACGGCGCTACCCGCACGCCTGCCTCCCGCAGCGCCTGGCGGACCGTGCGGGCCAGGACGGCCGCCCCGTCGGTATCGCCATGAATACACAGAGAACGGGGCGCTACGGCGATCTCAGCCCCGGTTGCGGACACCACGAGGTGGCGGGTCGCCATGGCCACCGCCCGGGCGGCGACGATCCCTGGATCGGTCAGCACGGCACCGGGCCGGCCGCGCGGGACCAGCGTGCCGTCGGACTCGTACGCCCGGTCGGCGAACGCCTCGGCGACCACCCGGAGCCCCGCGGCGGCCGCGGCCCGCGCGGCCTCGCCGCCGGGCAGGGTCAGCAGCGGCAGCGCGGCATCGTAGGCGCGGATGGCGGCGGCGATCGCGGCGGCCTGGACCGGATCGGTGATGGCGCGGCTGTAGAGCGCGCCGTGCGGCTTGACGTAGGCGACCCGGCCGCCCTCGGCGCGGGCGATCCCGTCCACCGCGGCGATCTGGTAGAGGATCTCTGCGGTCAGCTCGTCGGCAGGGACGACCATCTCCCGGCGGCCGAACCCGGCCAGGTCCCGGTAGGACACCTGGGCGCCGATGGCGACGCCCGCGCCGACGGCGCCCGCGCACGCCTGCCGGATGGTCAGCGGGTCGCCAGCGTGGAAGCCGCAGGCGACGTTCGCGCTGGTCACCAGCGATAGCAGGGCCTCGTCATCGCCGAGCCGCCAGGCACCGAAGCTTTCGCCGAGGTCGGCGTTCAGGTCGATGACTTCAGGCCCGGTGGTCAACCGGCCTCCTCCGGCGGCAGCTCGGCGAGCGCGGCCGCGATGTCGGCCTCGCGGTTGCCCGCCGCCTCGATGACGTCCATCAGCGTGTGCTGCACGGAGTGCCTGGCCTCACCCAGGTCGAGCAGCCGCTGGGCGGCTTCCCACAGCTCGGGCGGATCGCCGCGCCAGAGCCGGTCGGCAAGGGCGAGATGCCGGCCGATGTGCTCGCGGCCGGCCTGCCCGGCTCCCGGGTCGTCGTGGTCGGCGGACAGCAGGGACATCCGGTCGGCCGGCTTGGCAGGGTCGAGGGCGCCCAGGTCGGTGCCGCGATAGTGGCCGATCAGCACCGGGAAGGCAAATGCCCGGCGGGGCAGCGCCTCCAGGTCGGAGTCGGGCAGCAGCCTGGCCACCAGACCGGCCTCCAGGCCGAATGCGGCCGGGTCCCGGTAGACCCGGGTGAACGTGCCCATCGAGTCGAAGACCGCGTCCAGTGCCTTGCCTATCGCCGTCGGCGTCAGCCCGGTGCGGGTTCCCGCCCAGCGGATCCAGGCGGCGACGACGTGCGGCATGGCGTGCTGCTCGGCCGGTGAGAGCACCACTCGGCGGGGCAGCCAGTCGAGCAGGAACGTCTCGGCCTTCGCCGGGCTCACCCGCAGCGGCCGGCCGAAGTCCTTGTCGCATCCGTAGTCGATGATGTGGTCGGCGCACCGGCTTGCGGCGGTTCGGTCGGAGAGGTCCTCGGCCTCGTCCGAGGCGAGGAACTCGGCGACCAGCATGGCCCGCCGGTCCTTACGCCATGCCTGCCGCCGGGTCGTGACGCCGCCCCCGCTGCCGCCCGGCGACCATCCGGCAGCTCCCCTGGCCGGCGGCAGCGTGCGGACCCGAGCCCTGATAAACGCGTGATAAGACGGGAACGAAGCGCTGACCGGCGGGTCGGCGGCCGCATCGGTCACGGCCAGCGCGGATTCGAGCAGCCGCCGTGCGAGCGGCGGATCAAGCGGCGCGAAGCTGGACTGGCCAGCCGGGTTGTCCGCATCGCCTGCGGCGGGCTTGCCGCCTGGCTCGCGGCAGTACTCAAGCAGCTTGCCGACCTGCGAGGTGACCCAGCCGTCCCTGGCCATGCCGCCGGAGTTGTAGTCGACGACCACCACCAGCGCGTGCGGTTCCTCGCCGGCGTAGCTGAACACGCAGACGACCTCGTCACGGTCACCGAAGGCGTCAGAGTTGACGTAGCAGTCGGCGGCCGCCACCGCGCCCACGTGCTGCGCCCAGCCCGGGCGGGCGACGCCGCGCTCCATCAGGGCGAGCGCGGCCCGCTCGGCCCGGGCTGCTTGCCGGGGCGTACCCAGGCAGGCGATGCCGGACAGCAGCGCGAGCGCGGCCGGGCTGCCTTGCTGGGCGGCGTAGGCGACCAGGCCTTCGCCAACAAGTTCCTCGACGTCCGCCTGGCGCCGTCGCGCCTTCTTCGCGCCCGGCCGCCCCGGCTGCTGGCCCCACCAGGTGCCGAGCATCTCGCTCACCATCAGCTCGGCATCGAGCGGACTGCGCACAGCCAGCAATTCCCGCGCGGCCCGCAGCATCTCCGCGAAGAGCGCGTTCGGCGGCGGCGCGGGGTGTCCCGGTTCTGACTGCGGACCAGGCGGGCCCGAACGGCCCGAATTGCCCGCTCCGTCCGATGGTGGTCTACGTCGGCTCTGCGGGCTCACGCAGACAGCTTTTCAGATTCACGATGCGCCATGCCACGCTCCGCCACGGCGCGCCGCTCGTTTCTCGGCGAGCGGAGCGGATTCCGCCGGTCTGTCCGTACCGCGGCGGAGCCCGCCCGAGGGCCGGCGCCGTGACCGTGACGGCCAGGGGCGTGCGTGCGTTCTGCCTTCTGCATTCGTGAAGTGCCCGTCGCCGATCAGGTGGATGGGGCGTGACTCTGACCATGGTGCCACAGATGAATTGGCGGCTAACCGTCCTGACCCGGTCCGATGCAGCGCTTACGGGGCGATTGCGCACCCGCTGGACCGCCGGTAAGTGCCCGGCGTCCCGGCGAGCCGCCTGGCCCCGGCCCGTCGTTGCCGGGCGGGCTCCGGTCGCGGAGTTGTTGCCGCTGGCCTTCTTGCGCTCGGAGTTGCCGCTAGCCTTCTTGTGTCCGCAGCAGCAGGAGGGAGCCGTTCATGCCGCGCGCGTGCTCGGTGCCGGGGTGCTCGCCATGAGCACACCTACCTCGGTCCCGCGGCCGCGGGTATCCGGGATGGACGTATCAGACTCCGCATTGCTGGCCACGCTGCTGCGCGAGGCGCCGATCGGCTTCGCCTTCTTCGGAGCCGACCTTCGCTTCCGGCGGGTGAATCAGACCCTGGCCCGGTGGCGAGGGACCGAGCAGGCGGAGCACGTCGGGCGCCTGCCCTCGCAGGTCTGGCCCGATCAGCTGGCGGACATGGCCGAGTCGGCCATCCGGCACGTGCTTGCCGAGGATCAGCCGCTATTCGAGTCTGACCAGCCCATTACCTTCCCGGTGGCACCACCACAGGTGGCACCACCACAGGTGGCACCACCAGGGGCGTCCGCAGCTGACGCGGCGCAGGCATCGGCCCGGGCCCGGCGCGGGACCGCGGCGGGCGCCGCACCGGCCGGCCAGCAGGTGCGGCACTGGGCACTCTCCTGGTTCCCCTCGCATGATCCCGATGGCGACATCACCGGGGTGGCCCTGATCGCCGTCGACATCACCGACCGGCAGGACTCCGAGGAGGCGCTGCGGCGGAGCGAGGAGCGTTATCGGTCGCTGGTCCAGGCGGGCGCCCAGGTCGTGTGGGTGACGACGCCGACTGGCGAGATCGCCGAGGACTCTCCGGAGTGGCGCTGGATAACCGGCCAGACGGTGGAGGAATACCAGGGCAACGGGTGGCTGGACGCGATTCACCCGGAAGACCGCGAGCGGGTAGAGCGGGACTGGCGCGACTGCACGGCGACCGGGAAGGTGTTCGACAGCCGCTATCGGGTACGGACGAAGACCGGCTCTTACCGGCACCACGACGTCCGGGCGGTTCCGATCGAGCGGGACGGCAGGATCGTGGAGTGGGTCGGCGCCAGCACCGATGTGACCGGCCAGCGAGAGGCCGAGGAGATGCGCGGCCGGCTGACCGAGCAGCTCTCGGCCGCCGCACTGCGCACGGCGCGGCTGCAGCAGGCCACCTCGATGCTGGCCGAGGCGCTCACCGTCGAGCAGGTGGTGGAGGTGATCACCGAGGTCGGCCGGTCGGCGATCGGCGCGGACCGCTCCGTCGTCGCGCTGCTCGACCCCGAGCGGCTCCGGCTGCGGACGGTCACGCCGGGCGGCATGCCGGATGCTCCCGGCGCGCCGAGCGGCGACATCCCGCTGGATACGCCCAGCGTGATGACGGCAGCCATCCTGGCCCGCCGCCCGGTGCTGATCGAGAGTCCCGACAGCATGCGGCGGCACTTCGAGGGCGAAGCGGACGTCGGGTTGTTCCTGCAGCACACCGATGAGCGGGCCTGGGTCGGCCTGCCGCTGATCGCGGCCGGCGCGCCGCTGGGCGCGCTGCGGTTCTCGTTCACCAGGCCACGGCAGATCACCGAGGAGGAACGGGTCTTCCTCGAGGCGCTGGCGGGCCAGTGCGCACTCGCGATGGAGCGCGCCTCGCTGTTCGAGCGCGAGCACACCACGGCGGAGACGCTGCAGCGGAGCCTGCTGCCGGACCGGCTACCGACCGTGCCTGGCATCGTGCTGGAAGCCAGCTACCTGCCGGTCACCAGGAACATGGAGATCGGCGGCGACTGGTACGACGCCTTCCGGCTGCCCGACGGCAGGCTGGCCGTGGCCGCGGGTGACGTGATGGGCAAGGGCCTGACTGCGGCGGCGGGCATGGGCCGGGTGCGCAACGCGCTGCGCGCGCTCGCGCTGACTGACCCCCGGCCGGCCGCCGTGCTGGCCGGCCTTGACCGCCTCTTTGTCGCGACCGAGCTCGAGGAGCAGGTGACCACGGTCGCGTACCTCGTGGTCGATCCGGAAACCGGGGACGGCATGGCCGGAAACGCAGGTCACTTGCCGCCGCTGCTGCTGTCCCGTGATGCTCCGCCGCGGCTGGATCCGACCGAGGCAGGAACGCCGCTAGGCTGGGCCAGTCCGCGGCAGCAGTATGCTTTCCGCCTGCCGCCAGGTAACACGGCGGTGCTTTATTCCGACGGACTTGTGGAGAACCGGCGGCGCGGTCTCGACGCCGGTCTCGACGAACTGGTTGCGGTAGCGGCGCAAGCGCCAGCGGAAGTGGTGGAGGATCCTGCCAGATTGCTTGCCTACCTGGTCGAGCGGATGCTCACTGGTTATGAGCAGGATGACGACGTCACGGTGCTTGTGCTGCACATGCCGAGGCGCGAAGGGGTGGCGCCGGCCAGAAAGCCGGTTGCCGCGGCGTCTGCGAGGAGGGGCAAGGCGTGACTATTGCGGCAATCACGGCCCGCCGCGGACCCGTCCAGGGGCGAAACCGCGCGCGGCAGGGACTTGCGGTGGTACGACCTACCTCCCGACTCCGCCTAAGGTGGAAGACGGGAGATCAGCCGACCCGGGCGGTTGTGCCGCTTGGCAAAAGCCCGGTGCCCGGCATCGTCCCAGCAGCGAGACCCGCGCGGTAGGGTCCATTCCCCGGCCATACGTACGCAGGAGAGGGTGTCCGTGTCGCTTGCCAGTCCGGTCAGCCATAGGTCGAGTGCGCCACGGTGGTCCGCCGTCCAGCGAAGGAAGGGGTGACTGCGGTGGCGAGCGCTGCAGGCTCCGCGGCGCGGAGGCAGCCAACGGCATCCAGCCAGAACGGCCGGCGGCCGGCGCAGGCGTCACAGGGAAGGGGACCCGCTGATGCAGCCGGCCTACGCGCGGACGCTGCGGTGACGCTGGTAGCAGACGACGCATCGGCGGGGAGCCAGCGAGGTTCCGCCTCGGCGTCCGCGAAGCGTCCGGGTGCTGCCGCGGCGGGGGGACCGCCGGGCCGCTCAGCCGTCGCGGCCGATGACCGGGTGGCCGGGCCGAATGGCGACTCGGGCCCGCAGGAGGAGACCGGGGGCAGCCGGGACAGCCAGCGCAGCCAGAAGGCGGCGCGCCGGGCTGGTGCCGGTGGCAGGACCGGGACGGCGGTCAGGGAGCGGGCAGGCAGCCCGCGGCCGGGGACCGAGCCAGCTGATGAAGGGGCCGCGCCGGATGGCGCGTCTGTCGGCGACGGCGGACCTGGTCCGGCCGGCTCAGCGGACGACCTGGCCGGTGCAGCGGATGAGCTGGCCGGTGCAGCGGATGAGCTGGAATTGGACGTTGACGTCGAGGCCGACATCGACGTCGACTTTGACGTGGCCGATCTTGCCGCGGTCGCTGACCTAGAGGTCGAGGTCGATCTGGATGACCTGGCCGACCTTGAGGAAGACGAGGACCCTGCCGTCGGCCTGGAGGCTGACGGCGAGCTCGCCGAGCCGGCTCATGACGATGCCGGGGACGACGACGGTGAGGACCGGGCGGTGGCCGTGCCCGGCCCGGCCGCGTTGGTCCAGGGGCCGGAGCCCGAGGCGCCAGCGACAGCCGCCGCCTCGCCCGCCGCGGCGAAGCCGGCCGGCGAGGAGGGCGAGGACGAGGCGTTCGTCTACGGTGACGACGACGAGGACCTGCCCGCCGCGCAGGTAGCCGCGGCCGGTGCCACGGCCGACCCGGTCAAGGACTACCTCAAGCAGATCGGCAAGGTGCCGCTGCTCAACGCCGAGCAAGAGGTAGAGCTGGCGAAGCGGATCGAGGCCGGCCTGTTCGCCGAGGAGAAGCTCGCCGAGGGCCGGGGCACCCTGCGGCCAGAGGCGCGCGGTGACCTGGAGTGGATCGCCGACGACGGCAGGCGCGCCAAGAATCACCTGCTGGAGGCGAACCTGCGGCTGGTGGTGTCGCTGGCCAAGCGGTACACCGGGCGGGGGATGCTGTTCCTTGACCTGATCCAGGAGGGGAACCTCGGGCTGATCCGCGCGGTGGAGAAGTTCGACTACACCAAGGGGTACAAGTTCTCGACCTACGCCACCTGGTGGATCCGGCAGGCGATCACCCGGGCGATGGCCGACCAGGCCCGCACCATCCGCATTCCGGTGCACATGGTGGAGGTCATCAACAAGCTGGCCCGGGTACAGCGGCAGATGCTGCAGGACCTGGGCAGGGAGCCGACCCCCGAGGAACTCGCCGCCGAGCTCGACATGACCCCGGAGAAGGTCATCGAGGTGCAGAAGTACGGCCGGGAGCCGATCTCCCTGCACACCCCGCTCGGCGAGGACGGCGACAGCGAGTTCGGTGACCTGATCGAGGACTCCGAGGCGATCCAGCCGGGCGAGGCAGTGAGCTTCACCCTGCTGCAGGAGCAGCTGCACTCGGTGCTCGACACCCTGTCCGAGCGGGAGGCAGGCGTCGTCTCCATGCGGTTCGGCCTCACCGACGGCCAGCCCAAGACGCTCGACGAGATCGGCAAGGTCTATGGCGTGACCAGGGAGCGGATCCGCCAGATCGAGTCGAAGACGATGTCGAAGCTCCGCCACCCGTCCCGGTCCCAGGTTCTGCGCGACTACCTCGACTGATTGCAGTCCTCACTGATTGCAGTCCTAGCGGCCGGGATTCTAGTCGTAGCGGCCAGCCACTTCAGGCCCCAGCCGCCCGGTCAGCGTGAGCCAGAGCCGGCCAGCCGTGCCAGCTCGTCTGCGCGCCGCAGGTCCTTCGGCCGTCCGGTAGCCCGGCGCATGCGGATCAGGTCCGCTCGGCAGAGGTAGCTGACCTCAAGTCCGTCAGCCGAGGCGGTCTGCCGCCGCACGAGGAATTCGGCGACCTCCAGCTCACCCCAGGGCAAGGCCGGCGTGCAGCAGTCGCCGCTCACCATGGGGGTTGAGAAGACGAGCTTAGGGAGCCGGAATGCCGCCGCGTCGCACGCCACGGCCACGCCGTTGCCGTCGGCGAGCTGAGCGCCGACGGAACCGAAGGCCGCGGCCATGGCATCCGCATGCCTCTCATCGCCGTCCCAGAGCAGGTCGAGGTCGCCGGTGAGCTCGCTGGATCCGTGCATGATCCCGGCGACCTGGCCGATGACGACGGCCGGCGCTCCGAATCGGTGCAGCGCCCTTAGCAGCTGGCGCGGGTCGAAGCCGATGGCATCGTCCGTGGCAACGGTGCCGAGGATGTCGTCAGCGGCCATATGGGACAGCCCCGATGCCGTCCGCCCGCGAGTAAGATCGGCGACACGCCGCACCGCCTCGTCGAGCCGCCTCAGCGCCGGATGATACTCATCGCGACGGTACTCGTCACGCGTGCCGGGTACAGGTCACCGGCCTGACGAGGCAGCGGCGCCTGACGTCGGGGTCAGCCGGCTGGTCTCGTCCTGAATCTCGATAGCGATCTTGGATAGCGCCTCAGCATGCTGGCGGCTGTGATGGGCGCAGAAAAGCAATTCCGCCGAGCCCGCGAGCACAACGCGGACGTACGCCTGAGCGCCGCATCGGTCACATAGATCGGTGGCGTTGAGCGGCTTTGTTGGGGCCATAGCTCCGGTCATGTCGCCTCCCTCGCCCGAGCCCTCCGTGCCTTTGCGCCGGCGGGCCGTCAACCTCGTGTACGTCTACTGCATCACAACACTTGACCGACTGCGGAACTTCCCCTGTCGGTCCGTAATACGCCAGGAGCGAACACCCTCTCTGCCTCGTGTCGCGATCGGTCTCAGCCCACTCTACCGCGCGTATGTTGTCCCAGGTCGCCGGGTATGTCGGCGGCGTGGTTCCACTGGCCTGACGGCGGGGGCCGCTAGTCTGCCCTCAGGCCCATCCGGGCGCGCTGCCCGCCATGCCATGTCAGGAGAACACCCGTGCCCGTCCTGAGTTCCGCGCCCGCGCAACCAGCCGCGGCCGATGGCTATACCGCGCGCCACCTGACGGTCCTGGAGGGGCTTGAGGCAGTCCGCAAGCGGCCGGGCATGTACATCGGCTCCACCGACAGCCGCGGGCTCCTGCACTGTCTCTGGGAGATCGTCGACAACGCGGTCGACGAGGCCCTGGCCGGAGCCTGCACCGAGATCGAGGTCGTGCTGCACTCAGATCATTCGGCTGAGGTGCGGGACAACGGCCGCGGCATCCCGGTCGACGTGGAGCCGAAGACGGGCCTGACCGGTGTCGAGCTCGTGATGACCAGGCTGCACGCGGGCGGGAAGTTCGGCGGCGGTTCCTATACCGCGTCGGGAGGCCTGCACGGCGTCGGTGCGTCGGTGGTCAATGCGCTGTCCGGCCGGCTGGACGTACAGGTGAACAAGGACGGAGCGGAGTGGACGGCCAGTTTCCGCCGCGGCGTGATCGGCGAGTTCGGCGGGCCCGATCCGGACTCGCCGTTCGTCCCGGGGCGCGGCCTGCGGCGGGTCCGGCGGGTGGCGAAGACGCTGACCGGCACTAGGATCAGGTTCTGGCCGGACCGGCAGGTATTCGTCCGCGATGCGCGGTGGAGCTTCGACGCCCTCGCCCAGCGTGCCCGGCAGACCGCCTACCTGGTGCCGGGGCTCACCATCCGGGTGCAAGACGAGCGCCCGGCCGTGCGCCTCGCCGCGGTGCCCGGCCAGGCGGGCACCGGCCAGGCACCAGGTGGCAAGGATCAGGGCCGGGTGGATCCGGGCCGGGCGGATCTCGGCCGGGCGGATCCGGATCTGCGCGACGCCGCCGATCCGGATCACGGCGATGACCCCGGCGAGGTGTCGGCGGGCCCGGCGGATCGCATGCCCGCCGGACCGCAGGAGGCCAAGTTCCGGTTCGCCGGCGGAATCAGCGAGTTCTGCGCCCACCTCTCGCCGGGCGATCCGGTCACCGAAGTAGTGCGGCTGGCCGGCTCGGGCCAGTTCACCGAGACGGTGCCGGTGCTCGACGACCAGGGCCACCTGACCCCGACCGAGGTCGAGCGCCAGCTCGATGTCGACGTGGCACTGCGCTGGGGGACCGGGTACGACAGCACTACCAGGTCCTTCGTCAACGTGATCGCGACGCCGAAGGGCGGCACGCACGTCGCCGGCTTCGAGCGCGCGCTGGTCCGGACGCTGAACGAGCAGCTGCGGGCGGCCAGGCTGCTGAAGAACGGCGACGAGCCGGTAACGAAGGAGGACGTGCTCGAGGGGCTGACCGCGGTGATCGCGGTGCGGCTGCCGGAGCCGCAGTTCGAGGGCCAGACCAAGGAGATCCTCGGCACTCCGCCGGCCTCGCGGATCGTGGCGCAGGTCGTGGCCAGCGAGTTCCGGGCATTCTTCGAGTCGCGTGGCCGGGGCAGCAAGCAGCAGGCCAGGGCGCTGCTCGACAAGGTGGCAGCCGCGGCCAGGACGCGCATCGCCGCCCGCGAGCACAGGGAGAATCAGCGTCGCAAGTCGGCCCTCGCCAGCTCGGCTCTGCCGGCCAAGCTGGTGGACTGCCGCTCGGCCGACGACCGGAGCGAGCTGTTCATCGTCGAGGGCGATTCCGCGCTCGGCACGGCCAAGCTGGCCAGGGACTCGGAGTTCCAGGCGCTGCTGCCGATCCGCGGGAAGATCCTTAACGTGCAGAAGGCATCCCTGGCCGACATGCTCAAGAACGCCGAATGCGCGGCGATCATCCAGGTGATCGGGGCAGGCTCGGGCAGCGCGTTCGACCTGGACGCGGCCAGATACCAGCGCGTCATCTTCATGGCCGACGCGGACGTCGACGGCGCCCACATCCGGTGCCTGCTGCTCACCTTGTTCCATCGGTACATGCGGCCGATGGTCGAGGCCGGCCGCGTGTACGCCGCGGTGCCGCCGCTGCACCGGATCGAGATCGCCAGCCCGCGCAAGGGCCAGCAGAAGTACGTCTACACCTACTCGGACG
>Ga0302184_10001679_pt1 | contig 14210 bp, 13 predicted proteins | sample I_Palsa_N3_3_FD_200233 | JGI IMG/M metagenome (GOLD analysis project Ga0302184, IMG submission 200233) | Peat permafrost microbial communities from Stordalen Mire near Abisko, Sweden - I_Palsa_N3_3 | ecosystem: Environmental > Terrestrial > Soil > Palsa > Peat permafrost | place: Sweden...
TCTCCTCGGTGCCGTACGCGGCCGAGGAGAGCCCGTCGCAGGACAGCACGCCGAGCGCCAGCGGCTTGGACAGGCGCTGGCTGCTCAGCTGTTCGGTCACCAGCGGCGGGCCCAGCAGCCGGCGCTTGGCCGCGTACCAGAAGCTATCCGGCAGCTCGGGCACCTGGTGCTGTGGGCTAGGCATACTCCGAGGAAACCGCCGCGCCACAGGTCACGGCCAGAGTCCAAGGTGAGGGACCTTTGGCACCTTCAGACGTGAGCTTGGTCTCTGCCGGACCAGGCCGGCCCGGGGCGAGGCTGATGGCATGAACGCGAGATTCCAGCCTCCTTCAGTCACAAACGACACCCACCCGGCCTGCCGACCGCTCGATGAAGCCATCCCGGCGCCCGAAGCGCCCGCCGACCTGGCCTGCTGCTGCCCGGCCAAGGCCGCGGTCCGAGTGATCATGCCGCCGACCCAGGCCCGGCCGGACGAGACCGACCTGCTGCTGTGTGGCCACCACTACCTCGCCTCGCGCACTGCCCTCGCGGCCGCGCACGCCGTGGTGCAGGCCCTGCCCGGGACCAGCAACGACGTCGCGACCTGGATCGGCGCCGGCTCGCTCCTCCAAGCGTGATCACGGTGCACGCGCGGGTCAAGGACGTCATGACCACCCGGGTGGTAGCGGTGAGGCGCGATGCGTCATATAGCGAGATGGTCGCTATGCTCCGGGCGCACCGGGTCAGCGGCCTTCCTGTCGTCGACGCCGAGGACGCGGTCGTCGGCGTGGTATCCGAGACCGACCTGCTGGCCAAGCGGGCCAGGGCGGGACGGACGGCCTCCGGCCTGATGACCCACCCGGCCGTGACCACGAGCCCGGACGAACTCGTCAGTACCTTGGCCCGCCTGATGTCCCGGCGCAAGCTGCGACGGATGCCGGTGGTAGACCGCCGGGGACACCTGGTCGGCATTGTCTGCCGCTCCGACGTGCTCAGCGTGTTCAGCAGGCCGGATGAGGACATCCGCCGCGAGATCAACCAGGACGTGATCCTGGACGGGTTCTTCACCGACCCGGACCGGCTCACGGTGACCGTGAAGGACGGGATCGTCACGTTGGCGGGCGCTCCAGGCAGTGTCGTCCTCGGCCGCAACATCGCCGGTGAGGCCCGGCACGTCGAGGGCGTGGTCGCCGTCCGCGACCGGTTCACCTACCACATTCCTCCAGGTTCGTCTGGACCGGCTCGCTGCCGCGGCTGACGACGTAATCGCCGGATCGCCTCTCAGGCATCCTGCCGGCCGCTGGTGGCCAAGGCCTTTGGGCTGGGCCCTTCGTACGCCAGGTGAAGGATGTGCGACCCTACCGGGCGGGCGCCGCAGATGATCGCCTCGTCGGGCAGAAGATCAGTGCCGTGCCGGTACTGAGCCTCCGGGGCAGGGTTCTCGGCGTCGTCACCGAGACTGAGCTGCTCAGGAAGGAAGAACTAAAGCGGGACCCTGACGGTAGGCATGGAATTCACCTGAACTACCGGGCGCGGCGGGACCTCGTCACGGCCGAGACCGCCGGGGAGATCATGAGCACTGCCCCGCTGACGATACGGCCCGACGCCACCGTGGCCGAGGCGGCCCGGCAGATGGACCGGCACGCCATTACCTGCCTGCCGGTGACCGACGAGAACGGGGCGCTGCTCGGGCGTCGTCGGCCCGCGGGACCTGCTACGAGTCTTGCTTCGGCCCGATGACGAGATCCGGGCGGAGATCGTCAAGGACGTCCTGGTTGGTTACCTCGGTACCAACCCGGCCCTGGTGCAGGTCGAGGTGACCGACGGGGTGGTGCGGCTGGCTGGCGAACTCGAGCGCGGGAGCATGGTCGCCCTCATCGGCCCGGCGGTCCGCGCCGTCGACGGCGTCATCGATGTCGAAGGCGAACTCCGCTATGCGTTCGACGACACCAAAGCGCTGCACGCTCCGGAGCGTGACGAATCGCCGATGACACGCGGAACGCATCCGCCGGTGGCATCGCGCAGGCTGACCTAGTGCAGGCGCTCCGATGCTGGACCGGGCCAGCGCGGGACCAAGGACCGAGTGCACCTGAGGTCGCCGGTCACCGGCAGACGGGACCATCGGCTCTGCCGCACGCGATGCCGGCGCGATGACATGGAAAGCGACGGGAAGGACCCGCAGCGAGGCGCTGAGTTGACGGGCCGGGTCGGCGGCAGGGCCTCCGGCCGCACCGCTCGGCCCGCAGACCGCGCAATCGGGATCCGCGAGAAGCGGATGGGTCCTTCCCGCCGGCCTGAAGACCGAGCAGAAGGCATCGGCCAGGAAGATCGCCCGCCATCGCCTCGGTCGGCCAAGTCAAACGGCCCGGCAGTCCGGTCGCCGGCCAGGCCACCGTCTTTATCTTCCCGGACCTGGACACCGGCAACACGACCTACAAGGCCGTCCAGCGCAGCGCTCAGGTTGTCAGCATCGGCTCGATGCTGCAGGGCCTGGGGCTTACCCGGGTGACTTTGGTCCCTACATTCATGGGCGTTCGGCACTCACCTCCCGGGGACGGGTCGAGTGACATATGGAGACGGCAGCGGAAGGAGAACCGCCATCATGAGCCATCCCATCCCGGAGCCGGCCGTCACCGTCTGTGCCGTCAGGGAAACGGCGCCGGGCGAGCAGCGTGTCGCGCTCGTGCCCGAGTCCGTCCCGGTGCTGGCCCGTTCCCAGGTACACGTGCTCGTGGAATCCGGTGCGGGCGCCGCGGCGTGCTTCCCCGACGGGGCGTACGAACGAGCCGGCGCGGAAGCCGTCAGCCGGGACGAGGCGATCGGCAGAGCCGACATCCTTGTCACCGTCGGCACGCCCGGCCCGGACCTGATCGGCCGGCTGCGTACCGGCCAGACGGTCATCGGCATGCTGCGGCCGCTGGTCCAGCCGGACCTGGTCCGCCAGCTGGCCGGGGCCGGGGTGACCGCGATCAGCCTGGACGGGCTGCCGCGGACCGTGAGCCGGGCCCAGTACATGGACGCGCTCACCTCGCAGGCCAACGTGGCCGGCTACAAGGCGGTGCTGGTTGCCGCCGATAACTTCGGCCGGTTCTTCCCCATGCTGATCACCGCGGCCGGGACTAGCCGGCCCGCTAGCGTCCTCGTCCTCGGCGCGGGCGTGGCCGGACTGCAGGCCATGGGCACCGCCCGTCGGCTCGGAGCCGTGGTAACCGGCTACGACATCCGGCCCGAGACCCAGGACCAGATCGAATCAGTCGGCGCCAGGTTCCTGAGACTCGACTCGGTCGCGTCGGGGGCGGGCGAGGGCGGGTACGCCCGAGCGCTCACCGCCGACGAGCAGTTCGCCCAGCAAGCCGAACTCGCCGCGCAGATCGCCCGCTTCGACATCGTCATCACCACCGCTCAGGTGCCAGGACGGCGGCCCCCGCTGCTCGTCACGGCCGAAGCCGTCAAGGGTATGCAGGTCGGCGCCGTCCTGGTCGACCTGGCCGCGAGCAGCCTCGGCGGGAACATCGAAGGCTCCGTGGCAGACCAGACGGTGCTGACCGAGGACGGCATCCGGATCATCGGGGCCGGCAACCTGCCTGCTCAGGTGCCTACTGCTGCCTCCGCCGCCTATTCGCACAACATCGTCGCGTTGCTGGCCGAGCTGATCCGCGACGGCGCGCTGACCATCGACCCCGCCGACGAAATCCAGGCCGGCGTGATCGTCACCTACCAGGGCCAGGTGATCCACCCCGCGGTGGCCGCCTCGCTCGGATCGTCAGCCTAGGAGGCAGTCGATGACCACCGCCCTGATGTCCGACATCTACATGTTCGTACTGGCCATCCTGGTCGGCTACGAAGTCATCACCAAGGTGCCGTCCACCTTGCACACGCCGCTGATGTCGGCGTCCAACGCCATTCACGGCATCGTCATCATCGGGGCGGTCGTGATCGCCTCCCAGGCCCGGACGGACGCCGGTTACGCGCTCGCCTTCGTGGCCGCGTTCTTCGCCGGGATGAACGTCGTCGGCGGCTATAGCCTCACCGACCGGATGCTGCAGATGTTCCGCAAGCGGCCCGAACCGCCCGCCCACGACGGGCCGAAGGAACTGTCATGAATGCCGTCACCATCGCCGTCGATCTCGCGTACCTGGTGGCCGGCGTCGGCTTCGTCGTGGCCCTGCACCTGATGAACTCCCCGGCCACCGCCCGCAAGGGCAGTCGGCTGTCCTGGCTGGGCATGATCGTCGCGGTGGTCGCGGCGCTGGTCAGCGTCATCCATGACGGCACCATTACGACGACCGGCTGGGTCGTCCTGTCCGTCGGTGCCATCGGCGGCGCGGCGGTCGGCCTGGTCATGGCCCGCAAGGTCAAGATGACCGACGTTCCGCAGGTCGTCAGCATCTTCAACGCGGTCGGCGGCGGCGCCGCCGCGCTGGTCGCGATCGGCGGCTTCGTCCGGCTGGACGGCGGCCCCGGCATCGGGACCCGCGTCATGATCGCCACGGTGCTTGACATCATCGTCGGGCCGGTCACCTTCTCCGGCTCACTAATCGCCGCGGGCAAGCTGCAAGGCTGGGTCCCCAGCCGGCCGGTCGTCTTTCCCGGCGCCCGCTTCATCACCGTCGCCCTCACCGTCGTCGGCGTCGGGGCGGGCTGCTACCTCCTGGCCGGGCACGACTCCACCTGGGTGCTGATCCTGGCCGTCTGCGCCGCGCTGGCCTTCGGCGTCACCATGGTGCTGCCGATCGGCGGGGCCGATATGCCCGTGGTCATCGCGCTGCTGAACTCCTTCACCGGCATTGCCGTGGCCATCGCTGGCTTCGTAATCGACAACGGCGCCCTGATCATCGGCGGCGCGCTGGTCGGCGCCTCGGGCGGGATCCTGACCCTGCTCATGGCGCGGGCCATGAACCGCTCGATCATCAGCGTCATGATCGGCGGCTTCGGCACCGGCGACAGCGGTCCGGCCACCGGCCCGGCCGCGGTCGGCGCGGGCGCCAGCATCCGGCGCATCTCCGCCGAGGACGCGGCCATCCAGCTGGCCTACGCCAGCAAGGTCATCATCGTCCCCGGCTACGGACTCGCCGCCGCGCAGGCCCAGCACGAGGCGGCGGAACTGGCCGCGCTGTTGGCCGAACACGCGACGGCGTTCTTCGCCATCCACCCGGTGGCCGGCCGGATGCCTGGTCATATGAACGTGCTGCTTGCCGAGGCGAACGTTCCCTATCCGGACATGAAGGAAATGGACGCCGCCAACCTCGAGTTCCCGACCACGGATGTCGTGCTGGTCGTCGGGGCCAACGACGTCACCAACCCGGCCGCCCGCCGCCCGGGCAACGCGGTGTCGGGCATGCCGATCCTGAACGTGGACCAGGCCAAGAGCGTCATCGTGATCAAGCGTTCCATGGGCCACGGCTACGCCGGGATCGACAACGAGCTGTACATCGACCCGAAGACCGGCATGTTCTTCTCCGACGCCAAGGCCGGCCTCGCCGAGATCACCGCCGCGGTCAAGGCCCTGGTCGCCGCGTGAAGGGGACCGGGCTTACGCACGACCAGGCGGATGTCCGGTGATCATGGCAGGTGGAACCACGGCCCGTTCGGTTCAAAGTCTCTTACATCCGCTCAGGACTTTAGGCCGCATAAACCGCCATCACCCAAGGCCAGGGCACGCACACACCAAAATTTGACTCGATCATGGCGGCTCCGGCCGCCCAAAGCCCTTAGTGGGTGACCCCGGAAGTTCGCCGGGGTTGGAGGCGTGGGAGCTGATGGATGGGTACCCCTGTGTCCATGAGCGATGTTGCTATCGAGGGCGCAGGCGATGGGGACCTGGCCGAGATCCTGCGGGATTACGAGCGCTTCTGGGGTGACCGGGACCTGCCTCGGTACTTGCACCATCCCATGTTCTTCCTGGAGTTCCGCGACACGGCGTTCGTCGCGCGCGATCGGGGCAGCGGGCAGATCATGGGGTACCTGCTCGGCTTCGTCGCGCCGACCGGCGACGGTTACATTCACTTCGTCGCGGTGCGGGACGACTCCCGGGCGCTGGGGCTGGGCAGGATGCTGTATCAGACTTTCGAGAAAGCGGCGCGCGGCCGCGGCGCGGTCGCGCTGAAGGCCATCACCAGCCCGGAGAACGAAAGATCTGCGGCATTTCACAAGCGCGTCGGGTTCACTGAGATGCTCCGGGCGCAGGACTACGGCGGCAGCGGCCGGACGCGCATCGTGATGCGCAAGCCGCTGTCGTGAGCTGCTCCGGTCACGCGGCACCGGGACGCGATGCTCAAGGCCAGGAGCGGCCATACCTCGGTGCGGTCGCTGGCCAGATACGCCAGGGTGTCAGCCGAGGCACCCCCAGCGGCACCAGGCCGAGCGAGACCCGGCCCGGCGGCGGAACCACTTACACGGGGCTCGATCGAGCATTACGTTCACCTCAGGCTAGTCAGTGCGGAGCTGATCCAGTAGCCCACCGCCGATGCTTTCTGAATATCCCGGAATTACCCTGGGACCCTGGGCCGTTGCAGTCCGGCAGTAGCAATGGCATTATGCGAATTAACCGGGCCCGACCAGCAGTGCTATCCTCCGGGCCGCTCTGCCGGGTAGCTCGCGCCTTCGGGTGATCGATCCGGCTGCTGAGATTCCAGTGGGGCGATTGATCAAGGCTCCGGAACCTGCTAGGGCAGAAGATCTGCGCCCAATCGGAATTAGTCACACACATATAAACGATAATTCCAGGCGGCCCGGCAGAATCGTTCGCTCAGGTACCCGGCAGGGCAATACGTTCGGGGTAAGAGCATTTCCTGCGGTCTCAGGGCCTAAGAATTTCGGGAAAAAGGACTATAGTCCCTGGAACGCCGGGTGCTGAGCGCCATTGAATAAGTGCTCCTTGACTCGAAGGGCGCTGAGATGCCATGACTGCCGACGGCGGGCCACACGATCATCGGGTGCGGTGCCAGCCGTACATGCTGGAGTTGCTGATGCTCGCCCGCGTCGAAGCCGGACTGGCGCCGACCGTGGCCGAGGTCAGCCGTGCGACCGGCGCGATCATTGCCGAGATAGGAGTGGCCAGTAGCGCCGTGCTTGCCGCTGGGTACAGCCGGCGGCACCCGGGCGTTGGACCGTTCCTTCAGGTAAGGCTGAACCGGCTCACGGCGGCGGCCGACGAGGCCATCGCCGCGACGCGGGACGGTGATTCCGCCTCGCTGCGCCGCGTCCTGAATAAGTTCGAGGCGCTGACGTCGGCCATGTGGACGGTTCACGAAGCCGTCCGCGAACCGGCGCTGGCTCGGCCGTCATCTGGGCGGCCTGGAACGGAGCCAGCCGCGACCATCGTCTTGGCCACGGGGCCAGCCGGGTGAACAGGAAAGCGCGGATCCTGACCGCCGCGGGGGGGACGGCTGCGGGTGCGGCCGCCCTCGCGGCGAACCCTGCCGTCAGGCAGGCGGCGCTGCGAGCCGGCCGATTCGCCCGGCCGCTTGGGCGTGACGCAGCCCGGCCGCCGGTGCCGCCGCCCATGCTGCCCGGCCGGTGACCGCGGGAGAAGATCGTGGCGTTCCGGCACGCGGGCTGTTAACAGGCTGCATCGGTCGCGACTATCCTGTCGCGCCGTTACCGGGCTGGACGGTCTGCACGGACAGGATTTGCACCGAGGTAATGGCGCAGGCCCTGGCGTCCAAGGTGAGGTAGAGGGGATTGGTCTGGCCCGGCGGGAAGACCCTCAGCCGGTGAGCAGTCACGACCTGGCAGGCCGGCGACGGGTAGTTCATGGCGTCGGTGACCCTCAGCTCCGCGTGCGCGACCGCGCCTGGCGTCAGCGTAACCAGCTCTCGCGGGTAGGTCGGATCTTCGGTGGCCGCCGCGCCGAGCTGGCCGCCCGAGGCGGTGATGAACGAGACGCCCGGGTAGCCGTACAGCGTGCAGGTCGCGCCGGAGGTGTTGGTGAACTCGATCGGGTAGTAGGTGCTGCCCGCCGCTCCGCTGCCGGGACCAATCGACGCCGCCAGGGCCGAAGTCACGCAGCTCGGCGGACCCGTCGGCGCCGGGGAGGACGGAGCCGGGCTCGTGGTCGCCGAGGGCAGTGCGGTAACGGTTACCGTCGTGGTCACGGGCGGGCGGACGGGCGGGGCGGACGCGGCTCCGCACCCGGCGAGGAAGCCGGCGGCGGCCAGCAGCACGACCAGGGCGCTTGCCTGCCGGGGCGCGGTGCGCGCGGACTTCATTTCTCGTCCTCCTGCGCGGGGGGAGTCGGCTACCGGTAATCCAGGCTGCCCTAGGCGAGGTGGCCGTACCGGTCGTGGAAGGCCCCGGGTGAGAGTCCCGCGGCCGCCGCGATCGGGTGGAGCTTGTCCGGGTCCTCCAGGTCCTCGCGGTCCAGCCGGATCATGTACTCGCGGGCCACCCGGTACGAGCTCGACTCGACGTCCACCAGCCTGATCCGTACCCGCCCTGTCTCGGGGTGGCTGAACGACCCGAAGGGCAGCGCCACCATGTGGCCGCCCTGGATCGTGATCATGCCGCCGGGCTCGTCGCTCTCCAGCACTCGCTTCAGGTACTCGACGGCGCCGTAGCCGAGGTCGCGGGTGTACTCGATGTCGAACGGGATGGGGGGTGCGCAGCGGAGCTCGTAGCCGATGTTCTTGCCCTCGACCGTGATCTTCTGCCCGCGCTCCTTGAAGCGGTCCTTGAGCTGCTTGGCCAGCAGGCGGTCCAGCTCGAGTTCGGCCAGCCGGACGTGACCGTGCTCGTCTAGCTCGACCTCCGGCATAGCCTGCTGGAGCTCGTCCTGGGACAGGCGCAGGCCGATGCCCTCGGCGAGTACCGCCACACCGAAGGGACGGCCGTGGGCGATCCGCTTGAGCATCGAGGTCTCCAGGACGTCCACCAGGCGCGACAGCCGGAGGGGCTCGTCGCCGGGGAACTCCTCGGCGATCACCGTCAAGGTGGCCCCGGCCGACTTCCCGATACCCAGGGCCAGGTGGCCGGCCGAACGGCCCATGGCCACCACCAGGTACCACCGCTGGGTGGTCATGGCGTCGGTCATCAGGTTGTTGACCAGCTCGACCCCCACGCTCCTGGCGGTCTCGTAGCCGAAGGTGGGCGTGCCGCCCGGTAGCGGCAGGTCGTTGTCGATGGTCTTCGGCACGTGCGCCACGCGCAGGCTCCCTTGGGCCGCCTCGGCCAGCCGGGACGCCGAGAACGCGGTGTCGTCCCCGCCGATCGTCACGAGCGCGTCGACGCTCAGCTTACGCAGCGACTCCAGACAGGCGTGCAGCCGCCAGTCCGGATCCGCGGCGCCCTCGTCTCGCACCGTCGGGTTGGCCCGCGAGGTCCGGATGATCGACCCGCCCAGGGCGTGGATCCTCGACACGTCCGTGATGGACAGCGGCCGTGCCTCCTCGACCCGGCCCTCGATGAGATGCTGGAAGCCGTCCATGATCCCCAGGACGTCCCAGCCGGAGTTCCGCGCCTCGATCGTGGCCGCGGAAATGACCGAGTTCATCCCCGGAGCCGGGCCGCCACCGCACAAGATCCCTAGTCTCATGGCCTAGGCCGCCTTGGGAGGCACGCCGGCGTCGGGCTCAGGACTCCACGTTCGCCGCCCGGCCTGCGGGATGATCTTGACGGCCTGGTGCGAGCAGGACCGCGAGGGCTGCCACCACCAGGATGAGAAACGATAACGAGTGCTGCTGCCATGATTTACTCCCAGGTGTAGTCGGTCCACCGTGGCGCCATCCGGCGCAGCTAGCAAGCCGGCGTTGGTCAGGGACAGCCGGGCCGAAAGTCCTCCCCGGGTTGCACGCGACCGCTCTGGCTGAGGTCCCGGGCCTCGGGACGTAGGTCCCCGAGGCTGGTGACCCGCAGCCCTGCCGCCGCCCGCTGGTCACCGGGCAGCCTTAGATCATGGCGCAGAGGAGCGATTGGCTCCTGCTGACCACTGGACTGGCCCGGGTGGAGGGCGAACACGTCACGTACACCCGGGCCAGCAGCAATCTCCTCGGCCGCAGCCGGACCGTGGCCGTCGTCGGGCCCGCCGATCATAGTGTGCCCGCACCCGAGGGATCGAGCCTCCATGGCCAGTGAGCCGAGAACTCGCGCCTCCGACCAGGACCGGGAGCGACTGGGGCCAGGCCGGTGCTGTGGTGACTGCCAGCGGCGGACGTCGCCGGGCTGCACATCACGGCCTCGTCCGCCGCCCGGACGATCCACGATGCCGCGTCCTGCACGTACAGGGCAATCGTGGTTATGAGTTTCGCGGGACTCCCGGTTCAGCTCCGCGACCGCGGATAGGCAGCGCACGGCCGGTTCTCCGTGGTCGATGATGGCGAGCCTACGCATGGCCGTTATGTCGGCTCCCCAAGTGGCTATTCGAGCACGTAGGTGCCAGGCGCCTCGGCGAGCGGCGGGTGCTGGCGGTTGCCGAGCGTCGCCCGGGGCGCCTTCTCAGGGCCGGAGCGGGCGATCAGCCACTCGGTCCAGGGCCGCCACCACGAGCTCTTCTCCACGGCGGCCGTCTTGACCCACTCGTCGGGATCCGCCGCCGTGGGGGGGCCGTACCAGCGGTCATAGCGTTCGCTGTCTGCCGGGTAGACCACCGACTGGATGTGACCGGAGCGGATCAGGGTCATCTCCGTGTCGCGGCCGCCGACCAGATGGGCGGTGTCGTAGCAGGCGCGCCACGCCGTGATGTGGTCGGTGTAACCGCCGACGTGGTAGCTGTCGCAGGTGACCTTGCTGAAGTCGGTCTTGACGCCGAGCAGTGTCGGCCCGTTGCCGTCCCACCCGTCCATGGCCAGTGCGCTGGAGTCCTTCGCGAACTTCGCCGTGGTCCGGGTGGCATCGTCGTTCCAGGCCAGGACGTCGAACGGCGCGGGCGACTCGCCCTTGAGCCATCCGCTGACCAGGTAGTTGAACACCAGGTCGTTCGGCCGCAGCATGGCGAACAGGCTGCGCAGCGTGGTCCCGGGGACGATCTCGTTGTTGGCGGCGGCGCGCTCGAGGATGGTGCGCGCCTCGCCGGTGTCGAGCATGCCCACGACGTTCGGCTTCTCGCCGGTCAGCATGGTCACCACGAAGGTCGCCGCCCCGGCCGACTCATCGCCGATAGCGGCGTAGTGCGCGAGCACGTAGGAAAGCGTGATGCCGCCGGCGCACAGCCCGAGCAGGTTGATCTTCTCGCTGCGGGTGATCTTCTTGACCACCTCGTTGGCTCGCTCCTCCGCGGCGATGTATTCGTCCAGTCCCCACTTCCCGTCGCCGCGCTGGGAGTTCGGGTTCCGCCAGACGACCATGAAAACCTGCAGGCCCTGGCTGACGGCGAACTCGACCAGCGACCGTCCCGGCGAGAGATCCAGGATGTAGTGCCGGTTGATCTGCGGCGGGATCATCAGGACCGGAATGCTGCGAACCTTGGGCGTGGTGGGCGTGTACTGCAGCAGTTCGAACATCTCGTCCCGGTACACCACGGCACCCGGGGTGGCGGCGATGTCCTTGCCGACGGTGAATTGGCTGCGGTCAACCATGGATGGCATCCCGCCGCGGGCCATGTCCTGCAGCATGTTCTGGGCGCCGCGCACGAGCGACAGGCCGCTGGTCTCGATGGCCTTTCGCAGTGCCTCGGGGTTAGTGCCCAGATAGTTGGTCGGAGCCAGCGCGGCCGCGATGACGTCGGCGGCGAAGCGGGCGCGCGCTTTATTCTGCCAGGAGCCGTCCACGCCCTGGTACATCCGTTCCATCCACATCTCGAACAGCCGGTAGGACTGGCCCATGGTGCGGAAATAGGGGATGTTTTGCCACGCCTCATCGGCGAAGCGCTTGTCGCGCTTGTCGAACGAGATATCCGACTGGCCGAGCGCGATCTTGGTCATCTCTGTGGCTAGCCACGGCATTTCCTTCGCGACAGCGGCGGGGTCGGCGAGATCGGCAATGGCATTGATCATGTCCAGCGGCAGCATGCCGGCCGCCGTTTCGGTCGCCTCTGACATGATGTCCGTGGCGTTGGCGGGTGCTTCGTTGGCGTCCATGACTCTCCCACAGAGTTGCTACTACAGGGCAGGCGATAGCGGTGGAAACGCCGGGCCTGCCGGTCCGTAATCTCACTGTTACGACCTCCAGGGGTCGGCCAAAAGGGGCTTAAGTCCCTAATGCGATGATCTATGGCCGGTTCTCGCCGGATCACGGACCGTAACGCCCTGGTTACATGGCGCCGGGCCGGAGGAGGCCCGAGGAGGCTGGCTCGCGGCGGTCGAGCCGCGGTCCGGGACCTTTGGCCCTTATGCGGCCACGCCGATCGTCCTAGGCTCGGCTCGAGCCGTCAGAAGAGAGCACAAAGCCATTTATCTTCGTCCTCACGCCTCATAGGTTCTCGCTCGGCGATCTGGCAGCCGCGGACCACACATTCGTCCAGGCCATGATGGCCGACATTAGGGAGATGCTCCTACATGGACTTCGAGTTGACCGATGAGCAAGAGCTGATCCGCGAGGCGGTAAGGGAATTCGCCGACGCCGAAGTGGCACCGATCGCCGCCGAGCTCGACCGAGATCACCGTTTTCCCACCGAGCTTCTGCCGAAGCTGGCGGAGCTGAATCTCATGGGCATGCCCTACCCAGAGAAGGTGGGTGGCGCGGGCGCGGATTACGTGAGCTACGTCATCATGATCGAGGAACTCTCGCGGGCGTGCGCGACCACCAGCGTCGTCGTGTCGGCGCACAGCTCCCTCGCCACCTGGCCGATCTACAAGTTCGGCACCCCGGAGCAGCACGACAAGTACCTCAGTGACATGGCGTCAGGCCGCCGCCTGGGGGCCTTCGCCCTGACCGAGCCCGCCGCGGGCACCGATGCCGCCGCGGGCACCTGCACGGCGGTGCTGAAGGGGGACGAGTACGTCCTGAACGGATCGAAGATCTTCATCAGCAACGCCCCGTACGCCGAGATCTATGTCGTCTTCGCGAAGACCGATCCGGCGGCGCCGGGCACGCGCGGGATGAGCGCGTTCATCGTCGAGCGGGACACCCCCGGGTTCTCCGTCGGCGAGGCCGAGCACAAGCTGGGGATCCGCGGCTCGAGCACGCCGCCCCTCTATTTCTCTGATTGCCGCATCCCGAAGGACGCGCTGCTCGGCGAGGAGGGCACAGGCTTCAAGATCGCTATGCAGACCCTCGACGGCGGCCGGATCGGCATCGCCGCGCAGGCGCTAGGGATAGCTCAGGCCGCGCTCGACGCATCGGTCGCCTACGCGAAGGAACGCGTCCAGTTCGGCAAGCCGATCGCGACCCTGCAGGCCATTCAGTGGATGATCGCCGACATGGCCACCGAGATCGACGCTGCCCGGCTCCTGGTCTACCGCGCCGCCTCGTGCGTAGACAACGGCCGTCCCTACTCCACCGAAGGGGCGATGGCCAAGCTTTTCGCCTCGGAGACCGCCACCCGGGTGGCCGGCAAGGCCATCCAGATCCACGGCGGATACGGCTATACGGAAAGCTACCCGGTGGAGCGGAATTACCGTGACGCCAAGATCACCGAAATTTACGAGGGTACTTCCGAAGTGCAGCGCATGGTCATAGCGAGAAGCTGCCTGCGGTGAGAATAACCGACCCAGGGTCAGGAGGATCGCGATGAGGATTGTGGTCGCCTACAAGTGGACCCGCGACCCGCAGGAGGCCACGGTTCGTGCCGACGGCACGGTGGACTGGAGCCGGGCCAAGCCGGGCCTGTCCGCGTACGACCCCGTGGCCATGGAGCTGGCCCGCCAGCTCGCCGAGGTCGCGGGCGCCGAGCTGATCGGCGTGACGGCCGGGGGTAAGGGCGTCGCGGTGCCGATCGCGTCCAAGGCCGCCCTGTCCCGCGGCCTGGACCGAGTGGTGATCGTCGAGGATGAGTCGCTGGCCGAAGCCGGGAGATCCGAGCTGGCCGCGGTGCTGGCCGAGGTGATCCGGCACATCGGCGACGTGGACCTGGTCGTCACCGGCGACTCGTCGGTGGACGTGGCGGCCAAGATGGTCCCGACCGTGCTGGCCGGCGAGCTCGGCTGGCCGGCCGTGGCCGAGGTCACCGCCGTGTCCGGAACAGGGGTCCAGGCCGGCGCGCTGCGCGTCGAGCGGGCGGTGCCGGGCGGCGTGCAGGTGCTCGAGATCCGCGGTCCCGCCGTGCTTGCCGCCTCCGCCGACGCCGCGGCGCCGCGCGTGCCCGGCATGAAAGAGCTCCTCGCAGCGGCCAAGAAGCCAGTGGAGCTCCTCGACCTCGC